>Ga0209098_1003789_pt1 | contig 12155 bp, 6 predicted proteins | sample AD_JPNHW1_MetaG_FD_184429 | JGI IMG/M metagenome (GOLD analysis project Ga0209098, IMG submission 184429) | Active sludge microbial communities of municipal wastewater-treating anaerobic digesters from Japan - AD_JPNHW1_MetaG (SPAdes) (version 2) | ecosystem: Engineered > Bioreactor > Anaerobic >... | reverse complement strand
CCTACGAGCCGGTCTGGGACATGCAGCGCTGCTGGGCCGATCTGCCCGACGGCAGCCGCTCGGCCCTCTCCATCAAGGACCTGGGCGGAGGGCGCTACGATGTCGTCCTCGCAGGCGGCAGGGCCTTCAGCGGCACGGCCTGGTACAACCTCTCCTTCGGCGTCGATTTCGCCGCGGCGGGCTTCATCGGCACCACGAAGGCGGCCGATGGCAGCGACCTTGTCTACTTCGACTGGGAGCCGAGCCTCTGGGAGTACGGCATCCAGAAGCGGATACTCGACATCGTCTTCCCCCGGACGGTGGCCTCCGGGACCCTTACGGACGCCGACAAGGCAGCCATTCCCCTCAAGACCGAGGAGCATGTCAACGCCGAGAACAGGATCGACTGGTTCGGCACGAAGGGCGAGGATGGCTCGTACTGGCTCACCGGCCGCTTCTACCAGTCCGATGTGCCGCCCGAGGGGAGCCAGCGCCTCGAGCTCTACTTCCCCTCGGATTACCTTGACCTCTCGCAGACCGGCCTCCAGTCCTGGGAAGGCAAGGCCACCTCGGGCGGCTCCGCGTCCGCCGGGGGCCTCCCGGAGGAGCAGGCGTATCCGCGCATCGACTACCTCGAGGCCAACCTGCGTCAAAGGCCGGTCATCGCCGGTTCCATCATCCTCGTCCTCGTGGCCCTCGCCCTCTTCCTCTTCTCGAAACGCCTCGAGAGCTACCGGAAACGCAAGGCCCTCCTCGCCGGCATAAGCTGGGCCGGCGACAGCTGGGCCCCGCCCCGCCTCCTCGTCGGCTCTTACCAGGTTCCCGGCAAGGTGGCCGCCGACCTCCATCCCGTCGAGGTCGCCCTCCTCATGGAGCTCCCCCTGCCGCGCGTCGCCTCCATCATGGTCGACGGCCTCGTCCAGCAGGGCCTCATCGAGCTCGTCTCGGGCGATCCCCTGCGCATCCACGTGCTTTCCGCCGCCAAGGCCAAGGGCGAGTACGAGGAGGCCTTCCTCGCGGCCTTCGATGCCGAGGGCCGCGTCCTCTCGGGCCTCATGGCGGATTTCTTCGAGGCGGCGATCAAGCGCCTCCAGGAGAAGGTCTGGGACTGCGACCTCGAGGCGACCAAGGCCCACTACCGCAAGCTCATCGAGACCGCCGAGGCCGAGACCGCTGAGGGAGGGGCGCCTGCGGCAGCCCAACGCGGCGGGGCCTTCGCCTCGAATCCCTACTACTGGTACTGGATGGGCTACGGCCACTCCTGCCACCACGCCGGGCCCTACGCCGCCATCTCGCTCCCGAGGGAGCTCAACACGGGCTACGCCGACTTCATGCGGAGCAGCGCCTGCTTCTCAGGCTGCCACACCGCCCCCGGCGGCACCGTCGGCGCCTGCTACTCGGCTTGCCACAACGCCTGCCACGATGCCTGCCACTCGGCTTGCCATTCGGCCTGCCACTCGGCCTGCCATTCGGCCTGCCATTCCGCCTGCGTGTCGGGAGGCGCCCATTGAGCCTTCCCTTGTGGCGGCGCAGGGGCGATGGGACGGTGCCTGAAGCGAGGCCGGCCGCCGGTCGGGGCAGCGCGTCTGACGCCATTTCCGGCGCTTCGCCGGCCGCCGCGCCGCGCGCTACCCATGCCGCGCCGCGCTCTCCATTCGACGCCGCCATCCCGCGCCTCCGCGACCGCCTCGCCGGCCTCGAGAAGCGTTATGCGACTCTCGAGCCCTGGCTGCTCTTCCGGGCCGAAGACAGCGTCCTCATCCTGCCGCCCAACCGGGTCTACAAGCTCGGCGGGTCGGGAGCAGCCATCCTCGACTGGCTCGCCCGAGGAGGAAAGTTGTGCGACATCCCTGGCATGGACAGCGCCAGGGCCGCGGACCTCGAGGCCTTCTTTTCGGAAATCGAGGACGCGAGCGCAGGCCGGCCGGTCGAGCTCGGCCGCGTCCCCTACGACTTCAGCTTCACGCGCCTGCCCGTCATCGGCGAACTCGCCCTGACCTACCGCTGCAACTCCGCCTGCCTCTTCTGCTATGCCGCCTGCGGAGACGAGGTTGCTGGCCACGCAAGCGGCTCCTCCGCATCCGGAATTGAAGTCGGCACCCGCTCCCCTGGCGCCGAAGCCTCCTGCGACTCGCCCTGCAGGAGCGGACCCGTGATCCCCGGCAAGGCCGAGCTTTCGACGGCGGACGCCCGGCGGGTCATCCGCATGTTCAGGGAAGAGGCCAAGATACCCTTCTTCTCCTTCACGGGCGGAGAACCCCTCCTGCGGGACGACCTCGAGGAACTCGCCGCCTACGCGAGGGATCTGGACTTGAGGACCAATCTCATCACGAACGGCAGCCTTGCGACGGCGGAACGCGCGGCGTCGCTCAGGGCGGCGGGCATAGAGACGGCCCAGGTCAGCCTCGAAAGCCCCGACCGGGAGGTCCACGACAGGCTCGTCGCCCGAAAGGGAGGCTTCGACCGAACGGTTGCGGGCATCGCGAACCTCTTGAAGGCCGGCATCTCGGTCCAGACCAATACGACCCTCACGAGCCTCAACAGGGAAAGCCTCGTGCGGCTGCCCGCCTTCCTCAGGGACCTCGGCGTCAGGCGTTTCTCGATGAACCTCTTCATCCCCTCGGGGCGCGGCCTTTCGAGCATGAAGCTCCTCGTGCCCTATTCGGAGGCCGGAGCTGTCGTGGACGAGGTGAGGAAGGAGGCCCTGGCCTGCGGTCTGACCTTCTTCTGGTACAGCCCCACGCCCTACTGCCTCTATAACCCGGTCGCTCGCGGCCTTGGAAACAAGAGCTGCGCCGCCCTCGATGGCCTCGTCCACGTAAATCCGTATGGAGAAATCCTGCCCTGTTCCTCCTGGCCCGAGCCCGTCGGCTCGATCCTGGAGAAGGATTTCAAGGCGGTATGGCTTTCGGACCGCTCTTCGTACTTCAAGAACAAGGAATTCGCGCCTGAAGCCTGCAGGGGCTGCGCCGCCTTCCTGGCCTGCCAGGGCGCCTGCCCCCTCTACTGGCGAAGCGTCGGCACGGCCGAGATAGACGCGATGGCTGATTCAGGCAGGACGGGGTCCCTCCTCGCGGAATAAGCCGCAGGGGCAACATGCGCCGCCGAAGGTCCTGGAAAATGAAAGGAGAAGCTCCTATGGACAAGGATTTCCGTTTCCTTCCGTTAGGCTTTCCCGCCCGTCTCGTGGTCTCGGGCTGCCTCTTCGCGCTGGGCGCTGCCCTCGAACTGATCTTCCCCCGGACCTTCGTGGCGGGCGTGGCCGTATCCATGCTTGGATGGCTCCCGCTTATGCTGGTACGGGCCACGAACAAGCCGAAGGACCAGGGCCTCGAGGAATGGCGCCTCGTATCCATGGCCGAGATCGACCGCCTCGATGACAGCCTGGCCCAGACCCGCAAGCTAAGGCGGACCATCGGCGCTCCGGGCAGGACGGCCCTCGTCGTCCTCCTCGTCGTGCTCTTTGTCATCGTCCTCGTGTCGGGGCTTTCCGCAGGAAGGAACGACATCGTCTATATCGCGCTCAACGCAGTCATCTTCCTCATGCCCGCGCTCTTTTTCGGGAAGGTGAGGGTCCACCTTCCCGTCGATATTGCCCTCAAGATGCCCTGCTTCAGGGCCATACTGTCGGAGGCGCCGCCCGCAGGCGTGGCCATCGCGCCCTACATCCGCTTCGACAAGGACGACAAGGGGCTCGACGTGCCCGAAGACCTGAGGCTCCTCCTCGAGCTCAAGCGGCCGCCCGCTGACCTCGTGGGCGTCCAGGTGCAGGCCGCGATCAACAACGGTCCGAACGGCCCGGTGCCCTATCTCTATGCTGTCGTCCTCACGCACGGCAAGGAAGGCCCCGCCCACGGGGCTGCGGCAAGGCTCAGGCTGAAGGGCTACGAGGTCGAGGCCGGCGGCGACAAGGAGTACGGCACCGTCGTCATACGCCAGAAGACCTCGGATGGAGGTTACCACACGACGCCCGATGACTGTTCGGAACTTGCCTCGCTCTGCTACCGCTTCCTTGGTTCCCTTGCGGGAACCTGATCCCCCGAGGGGACAGGGGCGGCGGGACCGGTTGCCTGGGCCCGGTCTACGGCCTCGGCCGCGCCGCGTGCGACGGTTGCGCCACGGGAAGCGCTTGCGGCAGGAGGCGCGCCAGCTACGGCGCCTACCTCCTCCATCATCGCCCCGGCCTGGTCCGTGCCGAAACGCGTTATGCGACGCTCATAGGTCTCGAGGAGCTTCCACTCGACGATGGGCACGTCCTTGAGTGTCTCGACGGGAAGGTAGAGGAATTCCCCGGCCTCCGTCACCTCGGCGGTCATGAGCGAGGGCTTCCCGAAGAAGAGGCTCTCCTCGCCGTAGACGCCGCCCGGGCCGATCCGGTCCACCTCGGTGTCCTCGATGAGGATGCGGGCCGCGCCCGAGCGCGGCACCACGAGGGCGGCTGAAGGACCCATGACGATGGGGCTTCCCGCCTTGAGCTTCAGGGACGTCACGCCTCGCGATACGCGGAGCTGCACCGCGCTCGAGACCATCTCGCCGAAGAGCCGCGAACCCTGGAGGAAGAGCTCGATCTCGAGGAGCCTGCGCATCTCGTCCTGGTCGTAGTTCCGGCGCGCGAAGTCGGCGAAGAGGCTCGTGGGCATGACGAGGACGGTGACGGCGCTCCGTGTCCGGTAGGTACGGCGCGAGGCATCGCCCGTAAGCGCGTCCACCTGGCCGATCATCGAACCTGCGGACAGCATGTGCTCCACTCCCTCGTTCGCGTCCACAACCTCGATGACGCCGTTCACGACGAGGTAGACGGAAGAAGAGAGGACTCCTTTCCGGAGTATGACGTGGCCGGGATTGAGCCGCACGAGGGGACAGTTGAGGAGGGGCCCGAGCTCCCTCGCGGGGGCCTCGGGGAAGTGGGCCGCGAGGTGGCGTTCGGCAGCTCCGCTCGCGTAGTCGATGCGCGTCTCGATGAGTACGTCCTGGAGTCCGAAGGAAGCGTTGGAACCGATCTCCTTCTCCTGCGGCGAGAGGTCGCCCGCGGTGTGCGACAGCACTACCTTGCGCGAGGTGTCGCCCGCGAAGTCGGTGGCCCTGCCGTGGATCTGCCCGCCGCCTGCGTCCATCTTCTTGAGATCCACGCCTTCGAGGAGTGCCTTGAGCGTGTCGTCATGCATGCCCTTCGAGAGGGGGCCTGCCTTGGGGTCGTCCAGGAAGAAGTCCTTGAGCACGGAGAAGGGCGGGATGTCGGCGAGGTGGGCGTAGGTCCGGTAGCCGTCGGCGGACCGCGCGCGGAAGAAGAGGACCGTGGTCTCGACGGGGTGGGGCGAGAGGACGGGCCTCACCTCGAGGCCCTCGACGTCGTTCCATTCGCCGAGCTCGAGGTCGTGGAACTCGAAGGCGCTCGAGAAACGGCGTTCGGGCAGGCCCATGAGGGCCGACAGCTTCTTCATGACGGCCTTGCGGACTAGGGGCGCAGCGTAGTACTTGATCCTGTGGTCGGTGCGCACGAGGGAGGTGAGACCCGCGAAGTGGTCGTCGTGCGCATGCGTGTGGAAGATGCCTTCGATCTCGTTGACCGAGATGCCGAGGGCGGTGAGGGAGTCGAGGACATAGGGGCCCGTGTCGATGAGGTAGATCCTGCCCTGGAAGACGATGATGCTCGACATGCAGGGCCTGTCCTTGTCCCAGCCATTGCCCTCTCCCGAATGGATTACGGAGAAGTAGTCGAGGTGTACCTCGTGGAATTCGTGGTGTATGGGGCTTTCGTAGATCTGGCCCGGACCGAGGTTGAGGTCTACCTCGATCTCCTCGTCTCCGTGCCGGAAGGCGTAGACGTTGAGCGCCTTGCGGATGACGGTCACGCCGCCGGGGAGCTCCGCGCGTCCGGAATCGGTCACCGCGAACTCGGCGATTTCCGAGAGTCCCCGCAGCTTGCCGTTGGCGAAGCGGACCTTGTAGCGCATGATCTCCGCGGCCAGTTCCGGCGATACGCCGGTCGCCTCGATCTCCGCCTGGCTCTCGAGGCCGAAGGTGCCCGAGAAGACATAGGAGGCCTGGGCCTGTATCTGGGCGATGAGGCCGATGATGAGGGGTTTCCTTCCCGTGTTGTTGACGTGTCCGGGCAGGCTCATGCCCTGACGGTAGAACATCTGGAGGAGGGGGAATTCCGCCATGTTCGAGAAGGCTCCGCCCTGCACCGCCACATCGGAGAGGAGGATGGCGTTGGGGCCAGTCTCGAAGACCATGCCGTTCCGCGAGGTTTCGCTTATGAAGCCCTTGCGCATCAGGTGCTTAACGACATCGGGGGGCGCACCGCAGAGGATGGTGAGGTCGGCTTCCGGTATGCGGACGAGCCATACGCCGTTTGTTACCTTGAAACGTTCCATGGTACATTGATTCTAGCGCGGATCGGCCGGCCCCGCCATCGGGGATGCGAAGATTGACGCCGGTGCCGGGCCGGGGCTAGGATCTGAGCCATGAATAACGGCTTGTTCCGTGTCCTGGTCCTTGCCTCCTCCCTCCTCGTCTTCGCCTCCGGCCGTTCCGCGGCCCAGGATGCGGCCGCCTCCCTCCTCGAGCCCTCTGGCGGCCTCCTGTGGAGCCGCTCGGACACATCAGGTGGCCTTTCGCATGACATGGCTGCGGAAGAGACCTTCGTGTCCTCGGACCGCGAACTCTACGTCCTTTCGGACAAGATAGGCCTCTCTCCGGAAAACCAGCTTTCGGCCTTCTTCTCGTCCTTCCAGGTTTCGTACCGGGAGAGCCTCCTCCGGGATGCCATCGAGGAAGCGGAGTTCCGCATCGACGCCCTTCCCGCGGCCGCATCGATAAGCCTGCAGAACTACTTCGACATGACCTTCCCCTGGGGGACAGAGCGCTTCAGCGCGGAGTATCCGCTTGCAGGCGGCCAGGCGCCAACGACCATCGTCCTTCGGTACAACCTCTTCAAGATGCGTTACGCACTTTCGGGGCTCGACCAGCTGGCCGCTACGACGCCGATCGAAGCCCTCGACCGGCAGCGCGTGACGCTCAAGCTGTATTCCAACAAGGGAACCTTCTCCTTCGACATGCCCATCGTGTGGTTCATCGAGCTCTACGGAAGGCTCAAGGCGAGGTAGCCACCGTATGGCCGCAGCCGTCGCGTCGGGAAGAAGTCGCACAGAACCGCAGAGCGAGAGAGTGAGAAGAGGTTGATGCGAGTGTTGTGTAAAAAGAGGATAGCTGATTGCATCGGCATGTAGAGGGTATCCGCGCCTTCCGTGTCCCTCGGTGTCTTCCGTGTCCTTCAGTGTGTTTCTTTCTTCCCCGTGCCTCTATCCTCAGGGCCTCAGTCTCTTCCCCGTAAAGCCCTTCATTCCCTCTCGCCAAGCAACTCCTTGAGCTCCCTGATGTCGCGTACGAGCTTGCCGCGGTCGAGGTTCTGGAAGCGCTTGGGGACCATCTCCTTCGAGGTGCATTCGAGGACGGCCACGAGGTTCTGGAGGTCAATCTCGTGGGGGTAGGCCGGCGGAACGAAGTCGGCCATCGTCTCCTCCATGTCCTCCCTCGTGATGAAGGTGCGCGCGTCCATCGCCGCGCGGAGCTTGGCGCGGATGAGGACGGCCTCGAGATCGGCGCCCGAGAACTCGTGGCGGAATTTCCGGAGGAGCTCCGACACGGGGAACTTGCGTATCGAGACGTCGAGCTTGCGCACGAGGGTCTCGAAGAGGGCCACCCGCTCCTCGTCGGTGTCGGGGTAGAAGAGGGCGAGGTGCTCCTCGGCCCGGCCCTGGCGCTTCAGGTCGATGGGGAGGAGATCGGGCCGGCAGGTTATGAGGAACCATACGATCTTGCCGCGGTATTCGGTGTTGCCCATGAAGCTCGCGATCTGCGAGAAGACGCGGTTCGAGGTGCCCGAGTCTCCGTCCTGGTTGCGGTCGCCGAGGAAGGCATCCGCCTCGTCGATCATCACGGCCACGGGCGACATGGCCTTCAATATCGAAAGCACCCGCTCGAGGTTCGATTCGGTGACTCCCTGCCACTTCGATCGGAAGTTGCGGAACTTGACCATCGGCACGCCGATCTCGCCCGCGAAGGCCGAGACGAGGAAACTCTTGCCGGTTCCCACGGGCCCTGCGATGAGGTAGCCCATGGGGAGGACATCGAGCCTGCCCTGCTTGATCGCCTTGGCCGCGCTCCTGAGGCGGCGCTTCACGAAATCGTGGCCGGAGACGAGGGAGAGGTCATGGTCGGTGTCGAGGAACTCGAGGAGTCCCGCTGCCTCGGATTCGATGATCTCCTTCTTCTTTTCGCGGAGGTAGTCCATCGAGATGGGCCGGTCTTCCTGGTAGCTTTCCGCGGCCAGGCGGTTCAGGTTCGTCAGGTTGAGGCCGCTCGCCACGGTCGCGACGCGCTCGGGCGTGAGTCCCTCCTCGAGGAGGAGGTTGCCTTTCGTCTCGAGGAAGCGGAGGAACTGCGACCGGACATCCTCGTCGGGGATGGGGATCTCGACCTTGACCGTGCTCGGGTTCGCGAGGATCCGCGGCGAGAGGTCGGCCAGGTTCTCGGTGAGGAGGATGATCGAGACGTCGCCGCGGGTGAAGACGGGCTCGTGCGACCATCTGTTGAGGGTGACGAGGGAGTAGCGGTCCTCTTCCGAGAGGCGGGCAACGTCGCTCGCGGGAGCTATCGTCTCGGCGTAGTCGATGATGAGGACAATGCGTTTCTTCTGCGGTATCTGGAGGAGAAAGTACTCCTCGAGGAGGGAGAAGGCCTTCTGCGCGTCGTTCGAGAGGAAGTCCGCGTCCGTGAGGTCGGGCTTCCGCTCGCGCATCGTCGAAAGGTATTCCTTCCGCATTTCGGGCGTGCAGAAGGAGACGCCGCTCGAACGGTCATAGAAGGCGATGACGTCGCGGTTGCCGAAGAGGACCTCGGAGACGTACTCCTGGATCTTCACGAATATGAACTCTCCCTCGTTCATCTTGTGGGGGAGGAAGTCGCGGATGTTGCCATGGACCACGTAGAGGTTGGCCGTTTTGGAGCAATACTTATACGAGAGTTCCTGCGCCCATGAAGGCAGGATCTTTATGAAGGGCAGGTTCTTGAGTATGAGTTGTTCTTTCACGCGTAAGATAGTATCGCGCCACTGGCCTGCGGTCAACGAAAAGCCCGGGGTCTGACCCCAAGGTCCGGCGCGCGCGCCCGCGGCAGGGTCTGACCCCGGGCCGCGGGCAGGCCGTGACCGATTGCGAAGTCCGGCTTCAGCTCGCCCAGTGCGAAAGTATGGTGAGATAGCGGTCCCTGACCTCGCGAACCACGTCCTCCCAGGTCCTGCAGAGGGTTCGCTGGGCGCCGTAGCCCGCTTTCTCGAGGAGGCTGCGATCCTTGAGGACCGACACGATGCGCTCCGAGTAGCTCTCTACCGAGTTGGCCGACAGGAAGCCGTTCTCGCCGTCCCTGATGATCTCGGCCGCAGTGGCTCCCTCGATGAGGATTCCCGGGGTCCTGAAGGCCGCGGCCTCGCGCACGACGAGGGGAGCGTTGTCGTAGATAGAAGGGAAGAGGAAAAGATCGGCGCGGGCGTAGATCGACTTGAGGACCTCACGGTTGTAGACGACGTCATGGAAAATGACCTTGTCGCGTATGCCGAGGCTCTTTGCGAGATCCATGAGCTGCTGCTTCGCGTAGCCCTGGCCGACGAAGACCATGCGGAAGTCCGGCACGGCATCCATGGCCGCGGGGAGGGACTTCATGAGGAACTCGAGGTTCTTCTCGAGGATGTGCTGGCCCACGAAGAGGCCCACGGGCATGCCCTCGGGGATGCCGAGCTCCTTGAGGCCCGCCGCGTAATAGGGTTCGATGTTCGCGGGAGGACGGAGATCGATACCGTTCTCGACGACCTCGTAAGGACCCTTGTAGCCGTATTCGCGCAAGGTCTTGGCCACGGATTCCTGGGGCACCCACACGTGGTCCACCGAATAGTAGAAATCGACGATGCGCTTGATCTGCTTGTCCACGAGGGGCTTAATGGGCACGACGCGGGCAAAGTCGTCGCGGTATTTCGAATGGAAGGTCGCGATGATGGGAATGCGCCTTTCCTTGGCCACCCGGTAGGCCATCTGCCCCGCGCTGAAAGGCGAGTGGGCATGGACGAGGGAGAAGTTGCGCTTCTTCAGGGCCACCTGGAGCTTGACATCGATTTCCGGTATGCCGACGCGGTAGGGCGGACGCACTACGGTGGGGAGGGAGAGGAAGCGGATGACCGGGAAGGGCTCTTCGTCGATGTGGCGGGGAACGAAAGGCGTGATGACATAGGTCGGCCCCATCGTCCTGTTCAGCCAGTACGCGTAATTCCGGACGGTGAGCGTGACGCCGTCCATGATGGGGACGTAGCCATCATTGAAAAGGCCTATGGTGACGTCTTTCATAAGGCTAAAGGATACTGAAGGAACATAGGCGAGTCAACGAAGCGCCGGGACGCTCCTTTGCGCCTTCGCCGGGCTTGCATACCGCGGCCCTCCTGCTATAGTGAAGGCGATCGGAGGAGCGATGGCAGGCAACGCTATCTACGGGGATCTCTCGCGTATCTTCCCGAGGGTGAGGATTGAGCTCAAGAAGGGCATAGAGCGCATTTCCGAGGGACTCGAGCGCATGCCCGATTCCGATGAGGACAATATCCACTACCTCAACCAGTACGTGGAACTCCGCGGAAGCCGCAGGGATGTCGAGGGCGGGAGCGTCTACTCGATCAGGCTCACGAACGTGAACCGGCACTCGATCCGCCTCACCCGGCTGCGCTTCCCCGCCGAGAACGGCCTTGGCGACTTCCTCTCCGGCGTCGATCCCCGCCGCGTCTCCTTCCTCAGGAACGGCTACCAGTCCTGGTCCACCGCGAGGAGCTACCGCTTCTCGGAAAAACCCTTGAGGCCGCGTTTCAAGCTCGTGTCCCTCGTCACGTCGAACATGGCCAACCTCCCCTCGAACACGCCCGGCATGCTTTCCTCGGAAATGTATTCGATCGTGGAGGACCTCGAATCCGGTCGTTCCTGGCTCGTGGGCCAGCTCGCGCCTTTCGACCAGTTCTTCTACGTCATCCTCAACGTGTCCCCGCGCGGCGAGGGAAGCTTCGTCGAGCTCATCTACGATTTCGGGCGCCAGATGATAGAACCCGGCAAGAGCATCGAACTCGACGGGATAGCCTTCCTCCAGGGCTCCCGCCCCGTGGTCGAGCAGGCCTACTTCATGGGCATCCGCGACGCCGTCGGCTATCGGCAACCGGAGCGCAACCTCAAGGGCTGGTGCTCCTGGTACCAGTACTATGACCGCATCAGCCCCGAGATCCTCTACCGCAACCTGGAGGAGCTCAAGGGCCGCGGACTCGACATGGACTTCTTCCAGATCGACGACGGCTACCAGTCGGCCGTGGGCGACTGGCTCTCGGAGCGTCCGGCCTTCGACGGCCGCATGAAGGAGCTCGCGGACGCCGTCCGCTCGGCGGGGATGCGGCCCGGCATCTGGCTCGCTCCCTTCTCGGCCTCGGGCCGGTCGGAACTCGCGCGCGTGCATCCCGAGTACGTCCTCAAGGACGAGCGCGGGAACCGCCTCAAGGCGGGCTTCAACCCCATCTGGCGCGGCTTCTACTACGGCCTCGACGTGACACATCCGCGTTGTGCGGAATATGTCCGCGAGGTCGTCGATACCATGGTCCACGACTGGGGCTTCGAGTACCTCAAGTGCGACTTCCTCTTCTCGGCCTGCCTCCGCGGCGCGGCCCACCACGAGCTCGGCCTCTCGCGGGCCCAGGTGCTCAAATCGGGCATGCGCCTCGTGCGGGACGCGGCCGGTCCCGACGCCGTCATCATCGGCTGCGGCATGCCGCTCTCTGCGGGCATCGGCCTCGTGGACGCGATGCGCGTCGGGCCGGACACCGGCGACTTCTGGATCCAGCGCTCGTGGAAGCTTCTCAGGACGGGCTGCATGGTTGGCGCCCGCAATTCCATGCGAAACTTCATGGTGAGGAGCACCATGCACCGTCGTCTCTGGCTCAACGACCCTGACTGCATCATGATTCGCGACCACGGCACGCGTCTCGGCCCTGCGGAACGGCAGGCCCAGATGGATGCCATCGCGCTTTCGGGCGGCATCCTCATGTACTCGGACGACTTCGCTGCCCTGGGGCCGAAGGCATACGAGGATCTTGCCTTCAT
>Ga0209098_1003788_pt1 | contig 12156 bp, 10 predicted proteins | sample AD_JPNHW1_MetaG_FD_184429 | JGI IMG/M metagenome (GOLD analysis project Ga0209098, IMG submission 184429) | Active sludge microbial communities of municipal wastewater-treating anaerobic digesters from Japan - AD_JPNHW1_MetaG (SPAdes) (version 2) | ecosystem: Engineered > Bioreactor > Anaerobic... | reverse complement strand
TTTGTGCTTCAAAAGGCGCTCTCGATGGGACACAAGGTCATCGTGGTTGTCAATAAGATCGACCGCCCCGACGCGCGCATCTATGAGGTCGTCGACGAGGTCTTGGACCTATTGATCGCATTGAATGCTAACGACGAACAGCTGGACAGCCCGGTCATTTTCTGTTCGGGCCGCGACGGCACAGCCTCAATGGCACCCGAAGGCCCGTTTGTGGATTTTGGGCCGCTGTTTGAGATCATCCTCTCTCACATCGACCCGCCCGATATCGATCCCGACGGCCCGACTCAAATGCTGGTCTCGTCGCTCGATTATAATGATTATGTCGGCAGAATCTGCATCGGCAAGATCGAACGCGGCGTGCTGAGCAAGGGTCAGGATATCACCATCTGCGACTTCCACGGCGCCCACGCGCCCTATCGCTCAAAGGCGGTCAATCTTTATTCCATCGAGGGCCTTGAACGGGTCCCGATGGACAGCGTCGGCGCGGGCGACATCGTCTGCGTCTCGGGCATCGAGAATATTACCATCGGCGACACGATCTGCGCGCTCGACAAAGCGGAGCCGATCCCGTTCGTCAAAATCTCCGAGCCGACCGTCGAGATGACCTTCTCGGTCAACGACGGCCCGTTCGCCGGCAAAGAGGGCAAATACGTCACCTCCCGCCACCTGCGTGAGCGCCTGATGAAAGAACTGCTCAAAGACGTCTCCCTGCGTGTCAGCGAGACCGAGACCACCGAGAGCTTCAAGGTCTGCGGCAGAGGCGAGATGCATCTTTCGATCCTGATTGAAACGATGCGTCGCGAGGGTTATGAATTCATGGTCGGTGCGCCGAAAGTATTATATAAAGAGATTGACGGTCAAAAATGTGAGCCGGTCGAACGGCTCGTCTGTGACCAGCCCCAGCAGTATGTCGGCGCAGTCATGGAGAAGATCGGCGCGCGCAAGGGCGATCTGGTTGAGATGCTGCCGCAGGGCGACCACATCCGGTTGGAGTTTTTAATCCCGTCACGCGGTCTGTTCGGTTACCGCAGCGATTTTCTGACCGACACCCACGGGGAGGGCATCATGAGCAGCGTCTTTGACAGTTATGCACCGGTTAAGGGCGAGATCACCCGCCGCCAAAACGGCGCTTTGGTCGCGTTCGAGAGCGGCGAAGCGGTCACTTACGGCTTGTATAACGCCCAGGAGCGCGGCGAACTGTTTATCACGCCGAACACCAAGGTCTATGAAGGCATGGTCGTCGGCGAATCGCCCAAACCCGGCGATCTCTGCGTCAACGTCTGCAAGAAAAAACACATCACCAATATGCGCGCGTCCGGAAGCGACGATGCGCTGCGTCTGATCCCGCCGCGCCAGCTGTCGCTCGAGGCCTGCATCGAGTTCATCGCCGAGGACGAGCTGATCGAGGTCACGCCCAAATCCCTTCGCCTGCGCAAGCGTATCCTCAGCAATGAACAGAGGGCGAAGTTACGCTCGAAGTTATAAGTTATGATGTTATTGTTCGCCCCGGTGAAGATGCGCTCCATGATGTAAAAATAATCACTTCTATTCACCCCGGCCAAAAACCGTTCCAAGATATAAACTCGCATTTACTTTTTTCATTAATACAACAAAAGTATCCTGTTAAAGGTCGCTATTTCGTTTCACTGTGCGGATTTCGTACTATTTTGTCGGTTTTATACCGATCGTATAATTCTCTCGCCCGTTTGGGTGGGAGATATTTGTTTTTCGCGAACCGTTTTTTTATTATTGACAAGCCCTTTTTCATATGCTATTCTGACATTGTCCGCACTGCGGGCATATAATTTGAAGCATAGGAGCGTGAGTGTATGGACCCTGCACCGAATCCCCGAAGTTTTACACATATTAATCGCACGGGCAGCAGCTCACGCAAAGCCATATCCGTCTGAAAACGAATGGTTTTTCGTCTGCTCTGCCTTGTCAGAGAAAGGACGAAAGACATGACAAAATACTACCTCTCCGCCGAAACGGGCCTGAAAGAAATCGCGGGTCCCGCGGCCAACGCCTGGATTTCCATGATCAATCCGGACGAATCCGAAATTAAAGACATCTCCGAAAAATGCGGCATCGAAGCGTCTGTTCTCAAATCCGCACTGGATACCGACGAGCGGTCGCGCATCGATTTGGATGATAACTACACGATGGTTCTCGTCAACATCCCCACCGTTGAAGAACAAAAAGACGAGAAAGAGCTCTATTCCACGATCCCGCTCGGAATCATCACGACCGGCAATATGATCATCACGGTGTGCCTAGAAAACACGCCGGTGCTGAGATATTTCGCATCCGGCTCTCCGCGGGATTTTCGTACGAACATGAAATCCCGATTCATTCTCCAGATCCTCTACCAGAACGCGCTTTTATATTTGCAATATCTGCACAATATCGATAAGAAGAGCGACGAAATCGAAAATATCCTCCATAAATCGACCAAGAACAGCGAACTGATTGAGCTGCTGAAACTCGAAAAGAGCTTGGTCTATTTCACGACCGCGCTGCGCTCCAACGAAGCCGTCTTGGAAAAACTGCTGCGCACCGAGATCGTCCGGAAATACCCGGAGGACTCCGATCTGCTCGAGGACGTCATCGTCGAAAACAAACAGGCGATCGAGATGACGAACATCTACAGCGGCATTCTGAGCGGTATGATGGACGCGTTCGCGTCTGTCATCTCCAACAACCTGAACATCGTGATGAAAGTGCTCGCCATCGTGACCATCGTCATCTCGATTCCGACCATCATCTTTTCGGCTTACGGGATGAACCTGGCGCCCGAGGGAATGGTTCTCTCTTCCAGTCCTTATGGTTTTGCCATCATCATCGGCGGCACGCTTTTGCTGTGTTTGGCTGTGGCATTGATTTTCGGAAAAATCAAAATGTTCAAATGAACAACAAACAGGAAAGCGAAGAAAACAAGGCATAAAACGTAAAGTTTAAAATGATATTTCCGTATACTTTTTCAAGGAAATAAGAATATCACTTTAACCTTTACACTTTATAACCTTACACCTACTAAAAACGGGCGGTAATTTACCGCCCGTTTTTATTCATTTTTTGTCATTCTGAGCGAGTGAAACGAAGCCGAAGAATCACGGGTTGATAAAAGCGAGAGGGTTCCTTAATCGTAAAAAATTATGCAACAATCAATCGCCGGTACAAATTCATTAATTCGATGAATTTCGCCGCGTCGCCGCCGACGTCGGGGTGATATTGTTTCGCCAGCTCCCGAAAACGCTTTTTCACCGCGGTCTCGTCCGCGTCGAACGGCAGTCCCAGTTGAATCAGCGCGTCGCGGTCATAAAACAGCCGCCCCTGTATGAGATTGTCCTGAAATAACTCTCCGTATACGAACGCCCAATATCCGTCGATCACGGTTTTCAATTCCTCACGGCTCAATTCGCAGAGTTGATTTAAATCATATCGTGTCTTTTTTCTTGTTTGGCCGCTGTTTTCGGAGAGGTCGAAAAAATTGTCCCAAACTAAAACCGGGACAGTTTTTAATTGCCCCGATGCCCTCAGCGCGCATTCCAACCGCTTAAGTTTGCGCAGTTTTTGTTTGACCTCGACGATTTCCATAATCGACTTCCTTTGCCTTCAAAACAAGGCCGGTAAAACTGATGTGAACGGGCGTTACTTCTTCCGTTTTACCTTTAAATTCTTCGCCAATCCGCCCTCGGCGGTCTCGCGGTAGCGTTTCGAAAGGTCTTTGCCCGTCTCGTACATCGTCTTGACCACCGTGTCAAACGACACCTTGCGTGTCTCGCTCAAAAAATCCGCGATACGGAAAGCATTGATCGCGCGCATCGCCGCGACCGCGTTCCGCTCGATGCACGGAATCTGCACCAACCCGCCCACCGGGTCGCAGGTCAGCCCCAAATGGTGTTCCATCGCCACCTCGGCAGCGTATTCGATCTGATCGAGTCCCATCCCGAACAACTGCGCCAACGCCGAAGCCGCCATCGAACATGCGCTTCCGATCTCGGCCTGGCACCCGCATTCCGCGCCGCTGATTGAAGCGTTCTGTTTGATCAGATTGCCGATCACCCCCGCTGTCTCGAGCGCATGGATGATGTCCTCATCGGTAAAATTGTTCGACTGCTGCATGTATTTGAGCACCGCCGGAAGCACGCCGCTCGCCCCGCAGGTCGGCGCGGTCACGACCTCTCCGCCGCCCGCGTTTTGTTCGCTCACAGCGAAAGCGTATGCGCACACGATCCGATTTTCCCTGGTCTGCGGCGACTCGTTTTCATGTCTGCGATTAAATAAGTAATTTGCCTTCCGGTTGACGCCGAGTCCGCCCGCCAAAATCCCTTTCGCGGCAAGTCCTTCGTCAATGGCTTTCTGCATCACCCGCCAGACCTCATGAAGATATTCGTGAATCCGCTCGCCCTCGGCGTGCTCGACGTACTCCCAGATCTGCCAGTCGTTCTTACGGCAGATCTCGGCGATTTCGGCAAAACTGTTTTCACAATAATACGGGTGAGGTTCTTTCGCTTCTTCTCCGAGGATGCGAAAACTCCCGCCGCCGATGCTGATGACCCGGCGTTTTCCGATTTCATTGCCGTTTTTGAAGGCAAGCAGGTCAAAGGTGTTCGGGTGCGGCAGCTGTGCGGTTTTTTTGTCAAAGACGACTTCACAGGGTTTTGGCGCAAACGCGCTTTGAATGACCAGATCGGTCATATGTCCCTCTCCGGTCATGGCTAAAGAGCCGTAGAGGATGCACTTATAGGCATCCGCGTTCGGAAACTCGGATGCAAAATATCTTGACGCCTTGTCGGGCGCCATCGTATGCGAACTCGACGGTCCGCGCCCGATTTTATAAAGATGCCGCAGAGAGTTCATTTTTTTACCTCATAATACCTGCTCAAAGTCGAGTTTTTCGCCGTCAGTCATTTGATACAGATAAATATCGGAGAACTGTTTTTCTCCGTCCCTGCCCTCGTGACTGATATAAAACAATCCGCCGCCCAGTGCGCAGATGCCGGTCTGGCCATGGGCAAAGTCGCTTGTGCCCACCGGTTCGATCACCGGGTGCCGTTCGCCGCTTTCCTTAATTGCCTTCTCAACCGGCAGTTTCCTGCCGTCGAACCAAAACATCGGCGGATTCGAAAATTCGGGCTTTTGTCCGCGATACACAGCCATCAGCCATTTTTGGCTTGCCGCGTCATACTCTAGATTCTGCACACCGAACACCGTATTGCCGGTGAAGACAAAAATCTTGCCGTCGGGTTGTTCGGGTCCCGATTGATGCGGCGCTTTCTGATTGAGCAGCCGCTCATATTTATTAAGTTCCTTCCGGTCATAACGCAATATGATCTGATAGTCGTTGTCCCCGCGAGCGACATCCCCGTAAATTCCGTAAGCGATATGGAGATATTCCTTCGTCCCGGCGGGTTGTCCGAATGCCGGCCCGAAACCGGTGCCGTCGATGCCGCTGCAGCCGTAGCGATGCCCCGGCGCCTCATAATCGTCCACGACTTCGTGCAGATATACCGCCGTCATAACGCCGTCATTCGTCGCGTCCATATCGGGTCTTGTGATGCGGTCGACGTCAAAAGCGACGGCGTAAAAACCGTTGATAATCTCGGAGCTGTCGCCGAGGTTTTTGCGGATGCCCGTGCCGATGCAGTCGTTTTTATACTCCAGAGAGCCCCATACACGCCCGTCGTCTTCGCAAAAGTCAATACAGCCCAGATGCCCCGTCAGGCCGCTCACGCTGCCCACGAATTTTCCGTCAAGGGTATATTTGAGCAGCGCAGTCGTAAATGAGCAATAGATAAATCCCTTCTTAATATCGACCGCAATGCCCTGTATGTGGCATTTGGGAAAATAGCCCGTAAATATGTGTTTGGGAAACGTCATACCTGCCTCCGCAGCAAAGGAGGGAGCAGATGCTCCCTCGAAGTTTTAATCAATTAATACGCCTTGCCCCAGATGACCTCGCATTTGGCGGGCTTTCCGCAGACGATGCATTTGTCGGACGGCATATTTTGCTCAAACGGGATGCAGCGGCTCGAAAGTCCCGCTTTTTCCTTCATCGCGTCCTCGCAGGCCTCGTCTCCGCACCAGGAGGCATGGACAAACAAATTCTCATCACCGTGTGCCATAATCTCTTCCATCGTTGCGCAGCGCAGTGTCCGGCGCTCAAGGTTGACTTTCGCTTTCTCATAAAGCCCGTTGGCCAACTCTTCAAGCATCTTCGGAATCACGGTCTCCAGTTCGGAGAGTGCAACAAAAGTCTTTTCACCGTTGTCGCGGCGCACCAATACGCACTGGTCTTTTTCGATATCTTTCGGGCCGATTTCCAGCCGCAGCGGAACACCCTTCATCTCGTACTGGGCAAATTTCCAACCGGCGGAGTTGTCGCTGTCATCGAGTTTGACCCGTGCGAACTTCGCAATCCGCGCTTTGAGTTCGGCGGCTTTTTCGAGTACGCCTTCTTTATGCTGCGCGATCGGAACGATGACCACTTGGATCGGAGCAACCGCAGGCGGCAGAACCAGCCCGTTGTTATCGCCGTGAGTCATGATGATCGCGCCGACAAGCCTCGTCGAAACGCCCCAGCTGGTCTGGCACGGATATTGCAGCGTGTTATCCCTGCCTGTAAAAGTCACGCCGAACGCACGCGAAAATCCGTCGCCGAAATAATGGCTCGTTCCGGCCTGCAGGGCTTTGCCGTCGTGCATCATCGCCTCGACCGCGTAAGTCGCTTCCGCACCGGCGAATTTTTCGCTCTCGGTCTTTTTCCCCTTTGTCACGGGAATCATCAGCGATTTTTCGGCGAAGTCGGCATAGATGCCGAGCATCTGTTCGGTCTCGGCAACGGCCTCTGCGGGGGTCTCATGGATCGTATGCCCTTCCTGCCACCAGAACTCGCGGCTTCTTAAAAACGGCCTTGTGGTCTTTTCCCAGCGCACGACGCTGCACCACTGGTTGTATTTCATCGGAAGATCGCGCCACGATTGAAGCACATGGGCAAAGTGTTCGCAAAACAGCGTCTCGGAAGTCGGGCGGATGCACATCGGCTCCTCCAGCGGTTCCAGACCGCCGCGTGTGACCCAGGCCACCTCGGGCGCAAAGCCCTTGACATGGTCTTTTTCTTTTTGCAGCAAACTCTCGGGAATCAGTAACGGCATCGCGACATTCTCATGCCCGGTGGCTTTGAACATTCCGTCGAGAATTTTCGTGATATTCTCCCAGATCGCATAACCGTACGGCCGCAGCACCACGCACCCCTTGACCGCCGTGTAGTCCACCAGTTCCGCCTTCAAACAGATATCGGTATACCACTTGGTAAAGTCCTGTTCCATCGAGGTGATTGCTTCGACCTTGTTCTGATTGCCCGTCATTTTTTGAACCGCCTTTTTTATTGATGTACAGAGTTTTGCAAGCCAAATACAGGAGAAAACTCCGTGTTAAAATATTCTTTGAATCCGATTAACCGATAATACTCTGATCGGCGCAGGTGATGCCTTTTGCTGTCAGCACTTCGGCGACCTTACCGGGATTTTCGACCCGCAGCACCATATATGCGCCCTTGGTCTTGCCGAGGAACGCGTACATGTACTCCACACCGACGCCGGCTTCGTTCAAAATCCGCAGAACCGGAAGCATTCCGCCGGGTTTGTTCTCGATGCCGACGATTAAAACATCGGTCAGCGAGACGGTGTGCCCCTGTTCACGCAGCAGTGTGACTGCGGTATCGGGATCGCTTACAACCATGCGCAAAATGCCGAATTTTGCGGTGTCCGCGATGCACAGAGCCACAATGTCGATGTCTTTTTTGTACAGCAGCTCCGCGACTTCGCAGATACTGCCGGCCTTGTTTTCCAAAAATACCGATAGCTGTTTCAACATTTGCGCTTCCCCCTTAAAATATGATACTGTTTTTTAACCGGACGGTTTTTAATTTCCACTTGAATAACCGCGTTCGAAGGCTTCGAGGTTGAGTTTGATAAACTGCGGCTTGACGGTTTGCTCGATGGCTTTTATAAAGTCTTCTTTCGGAATATCGGAATGTTTTGCAAGCAATCCGATCAACACCACGTTGACCGCCTTGGTGTTCCCGAGTTCCTCCGCAATTTTGAGCGCGTCGCAGGAAAACAGCTTCACACCGTATCCGCGAATCGTGCCGCAGACGTCTTCGGGATATTTTTCAACGCCCGAGATGACCGGCATCGGCGCGATCTTCTGTTCGCTCATCACAGCGACTCCGTCCGGTTTCAATATCGGAAGCCAGCGCAGGCATTCGAGCTGTTCAAACGCGAGCAGAATATCCGCCTGCCCGTTTTCGATGAGCGGAGAAGCGACCTTGTCGCCGTACCGGACGTAGGTGACGACCGAGCCGCCGCGCTGCGACATGCCGTGGACTTCGCTGACCTTGACGTCATATCCCAGATTGAGCGCGCATTGGCCTAAAATCTTGCTTGCGAGCAGCGTTCCCTGTCCGCCGACCCCCGCGATCACAATATTTCTGATCATAGTTTATCCTCCATGTTCGCGATGTTTTGCGCGGTCTGAAAATTGAAGTAATTCCCTTTGGAAGAAATCGTAAAACTCGCTATACTTGAAAGATTCATCTTTCAAGTTATCGCCTCGAACTTACAGACACTCTTGCAGAGTCCGCAGCCGGTGCATAAGGTCTGGTCTATGTACGGACCATCTTCGCCGTTTACAATGGCGGGGCAGCCGATTTTCAGGCATGCTTTGCACTTTTTGCACTTGTCGGGCAAGATTTTCACCGGCGGAAGCGGCTTGACTTCTTTTAGCAGCGCGCAGGCCCGTTTGACGATGATCACGCTGGGCTCCGCCGTAGCAAGTTCTTCGGTCAACGCCGTTTTGCAGCCCTCGAGGTCGAACGGATCCACCGTGCGCACCCGCTTGATGCCGAGCGCTTTGCAGAGCAGTTCGAGATCGGCTTCGACGGTCGGCTCGCCCTTGATGGTTTTTCCGGTCAGCGGATTCGGCTGGTGACCGGTCATGCCCGTGATGCGGTTGTCGAGTATTAAAACGGTGGAAATGCCTTTATTGTATGCGATGTCGCAGAGTCCGGTCATGCCGGAGTGCATAAACGTCGAGTCTCCGATCACGGCCACCGAGCGCTTAGCAGAATCCCCGCCGCGCGCGACGTTAAAGCCGTGCAAAGCCGAAACCGACGCGCCCATGCAGACAACGCTGTCCATTGCGGAGAGCGGTGGCGCGGCGCCGAGCGAATAGCAGCCGATGTCTCCGCTGACATAGAGCTTCATCGACGAAATCACATGGAAAATTCCACGGTGCGGGCAGCCCGGGCAGAGCACCGGCGGGCGGTTCGGCACCTTGTGGGCTTCGAACGTCCTGATCTCTTCGCCCAATATCACTCTTTTGATCTCGCTTGCGCTGTATTCGCCGCACAAAGAGAACAGCTCCTTGCCCTTGCAGGCGACGCCGATCCTGGCGCAATAGGTCTCGATCACATCATCCAGTTCTTCGAGTACATATAACTCGTCAACGCCTGCGGCAAAATCTTTGATCAGTTTTATCGGAAGCGGATTGACGACGCCCAATTTCAAATAACTCGCTTTCTCACCGAGCGCCTCTTTGGCGTATTGGAAGCAGATTCCCGCCGCGATCACGCCGATTTTTCCGCCTTTTTCGATGCGGTTTAGCGGCGTTGTCTCGGCGAATTCGGAAAGCGCCTTCATACGCTGCTCTACCGCGACATGGCGGGCGCGGCTGTTTGCCGGCATCATCACGCGCTTCGCGGCGTTTTTCTCATAAGGTTTCAACGGAACTTCAACCCGTTCGCCCGTTTCAATCGTCGCGCGGGAATGGGCGATGCGCGTAGTCAGACGCAGCAGTACCGGCGTATCAAACTGTTCGGAGAGCTCAAAAGCCGCTTTTGTGTAATTCAGGCACTCGGCGGAATCCGCCGGTTCGAGCATCGGAAGTTTGGCCGATTTCGCATAATGGCGGGAATCCTGCTCGTTTTGGGACGAGTGCATGCCCGGATCGTCAGCGACCGCAAGGACGAATCCGCCGCCGACACCGGTATACGACGCGGTAAAAATCGGGTCTGCGGCCACATTCAGGCCGACGTGCTTCATGCCGCAAAACGCCCGCGCGCCTCCGAACGAGGCCCCGATGGCGACTTCCGCCGCGACCTTTTCGTTCGGCGCCCACTCGCAGTACATCTCTTCATATTCGGCGGCAAATTCGGTGATCTCGGTGCTTGGCGTGCCGGGATAGCTGGATACAACCTTGCATCCCGCCTCATAAAGCCCGCGCGCGACCGCCTCGTTGCCTAAAAACAGCTTTTTTTCGCTCATTCCGTAGTTCCTCCGATTTACCGGAAACCTCCGGCGGAATATGTATCAATCAAAATAAGAAGCCTTTAAAAAACGATACCCGTCAAAAACGGATTTTTTCTGACGGAATACAAAAACCCGATTTTCACGAGTATAGCATAAAAACGCCTTATTTTCAAGGGTTAAAACTCGGTTGACGATGGTTCAGCACTGTTAAAACTTCGGCTTTGAAGCCAAAGGCAATAATTCATCCAGCGTATGTTCCTGATATTCATCCCGCGAGCGCGCGGTGATGATTTTAAAGTCCGGCTCGCAGAATTCGGCAATAACCTGGCGGCAGACGCCGCACGGGGTGCAAAAATCCACTTGCCCCTCGTTGAGGTCTTTTAAGCCGCCCACGACCGCAATGGCCGAGAAGCCCCGCACACCTTCGCTGATGGCCTTAAAAAAAGCCGTTCGCTCGGCGCAGACCGTCGGTGTCAAAGTGACGTTTTCGATGTTGCAGCCCAGAAAAATTTTCCCGTCGGCAGACAGCAGCGCCGCCCCGACCGCAAATCCCGAATATGGCACATAGGCGTTTTGGCGCGCTTCGAACGCCGCTGCGACCAAAACCGAATAGTCCAAAACGATCCCCTCCTTTTGTTAAATCGTAGGGGCGAACTGCGTTCGCCCGCTGATCACCGGGAATTTTTACGCGGGCGAACGCAGCAGGCCGGTGCCTGTATCGCCCCCTACAATAATATCCGGACCCTTATGCAATCTCCAATGCGATTTCCATCATGTCGGTAAAGGCGTTTTGGCGCTGTTCGGCGGTGGCGCTGCCCTCTTTGAACAGACAATCCGAAATCGTTAATATACACAGCGCCTGCTTTTTCGCTTTTGCGGCATTCATGTAAAGCGCGGCGGCCTCCATCTCGACCGCGAGCACTCCCATGTCCCGGAACCCCTCCGAAAACTTTTTATCTTCGCCGTAAAAAGTATCCGAAGACACAATGTTGCCGACCTTATACTTGATCCCGAGTTTTTCGGCGGCGTCTGCGGCGGCTTTCAGCAGATTCCAGTCGGCAATCGGCGCAAACGTTCCGGCAAGATTGAACATGGCCGCGTAATTGGAGTTGGTGCAGGCGCCCATACCGAGCACGATGTCGCCGACGTCGAGCGAGACGTCAAAGGCGCCCGCGGATCCGATACGAATGATGCGGTCAACCCCGTAAAAATTGAACAGCTCATGAGAATAGATGCCGATGGAGGGGATGCCCATGCCGCTGCCCTGCACCGAAACGCGTTTACCCTTATAAAATCCGGTATAGCCGAGCATCCCGCGTACCTGATTATAGCAGACCGCATCGGTCAGATAAGTCTCGGCGAGCTTTTTTGCCCGAAGCGGATCGCCGGGCATCAATACGGTCTTTGCGATATCTCCTGTTTTCGCCTCGATATGGGGGGTTGGAACGTTCATATTCATCTCTCCTTTAATTGATCTCCCCGACGTTTTCATTTTCTTTAACCAGATAGATATCAGGGATTCCGATTGCCCTTCCGAGAATGCGGTGACCGACCGCGTCGGCAACCATTTTAGGGTCGCGCCAGGCGAGGATGGTCTGTCGGTTTTGCAAAACCGAGACATAAGGGTATTGTTGAACCGTATTGTCATATCCGCCCTGCTCAATATAGCTGCCGATGTTTTTCCAGGTCATCACGGCCGTCAGGCCGGCGAAGAATATAAATACGGCAACTCGCCATTTCGGCATCTTCACGATAAAAATTCCGGCAAGGATGATCTCGGTCATTTTCAGCGGAAACATCATGCGGCTTGCAAACAACGGCGACGAAATCAAAAGCAGATAAA
>Ga0209098_1003787_pt1 | contig 12157 bp, 11 predicted proteins | sample AD_JPNHW1_MetaG_FD_184429 | JGI IMG/M metagenome (GOLD analysis project Ga0209098, IMG submission 184429) | Active sludge microbial communities of municipal wastewater-treating anaerobic digesters from Japan - AD_JPNHW1_MetaG (SPAdes) (version 2) | ecosystem: Engineered > Bioreactor > Anaerobic... | reverse complement strand
GCCCGCCGCATCCTTGCGCAGGGTACGGGCGTGGTCGGTGGCATCGCAGGCCCGGCCCACGGCATAGACATAGGCGCGGGTGGCCTGCCAGGTCGAGTAGAGGTCGGCGACCTTGCCCTGCATCAGCTGGAATTCGCCGATGGCCTGGCCGAACTGCTTGCGCTCGTGCAGGTAGGGCACGACGACATCCATGCAGGCGGCCATGATGCCGAGCGGCCCGCCGCACAGCACGGCGCGCTCGTAGTCGAGGCCGGACATCAGCACCCGGGTGCCGTTGCCGACGCCGCCGAGGACGTTTTCCTCGGGAATCTCGCAATCGTCGAAGAACAGCGGGAAGGTGTTGGAGCCGCGCATGCCCAGCTTGTCGAGGTGGGTGCCGTGGGTGAAGCCCTTGAAGCCCTTTTCGACGATGAAGGCGGTCATGCCCTTGGCGCCGGCTTCCAGGTCGGTCTTGGCATAGACCACCAGGGTGTCGGCGTCGCCGCCGTTGGTGATCCACATCTTGGCGCCGTTCAGCACGTAACGGTCGCCCTTCTTGTCGGCGCGCAGCTTCATCGACACCACGTCGGAACCGGCATTCGGTTCGGACATGGCGAGGGCGCCGACGTGTTCGCCGGAGATCAGCTTGGGCAGGTATTTCTGGCGCTGGGCTTCGTTGCCGTTGCGGCGGATCTGGTTCACGCACAGGTTGGAGTGGGCGCCGTAGGACAGGCCGACCGAAGCCGAGGCGCGGGAAATTTCCTCCAGCGCGACGATATGGGCCAGGTAGCCCATGTTGGTGCCGCCGTATTCCTCGCCGGCGGTCATGCCGAGCAGGCCCATGTCGCCGAACTTCTTCCACAGGTCGGCCGGGAATTCGTTAACGCGGTCGATTTCCGCGGCGCGCGGTGCGATTTCGGCATCGGCAAAGGCCTTCACCGCATCGCGCAGCATGTTGATGTCTTCGCCGAGACCGAAATCGAGGCTGGGAATGTTCATGGTTTGTCTCCGTGTTTTTTAGTTGAAATATGTCGTCGGGTTTGGGGGCTATTTTTCTTCCTTGCCATGCATGACCATGATGGTCTGCTGCATCAGCGCGCACAGCTTTTCCTTGCCGTCCTTCACCGCAAAAACCTCGGCCTGGGTGACGACCAGCGTGCGGCCCGGGCGCACGACCTTGCCGCGGGCAATCAGTTTTTCGCCATCGGCCGGGGCAACCAGATTCATCTTGTATTCGACAGTCAGCACCGAGGCGCTGGCCGAGACCAGGGTCATCGCGGCATAGCCGGCCGCCGAATCGGCAATCATGCCGACCACGCCGCCATGCACGAAGCCGTGCTGCTGCTCGACACCTGCCCAGTGCGGCAGGTGAATTTCCGTCAAGCCGGGTTCGACGACCGGCAAGGTCGCGTGGATCAGATCCATCGCGTGCTGCTTGGCGAAGCTGGCGCGAACGCGGTCGGCGAATTCGGGGTCGTGGGCGTGGTTGGTCAAGGGAGGTCTCCTGTTGCGGATTGTATTTACGTTTACGTTAACGTCAACTGCCTGGCAAAAATTATCGGCTGCTGCGGCGGGTCAGTTCCTGCTGGCATTGGGTTTCGAACTGGGCGATCTCGGCGAGCATCGCTTCGATATCCTCGCGTTGCTGCTCCAGCGCCAGGCGGCGTTTTTCCATCACACGCAGGCATTCGAGCAATTGCGGCGTTTCGTCCTCGGTCGAGGAATACATGCCGATCAGGTCCTTGATCTCGGCCAGCGACAGCCCCAGGCGCTTGCCGCGCAGGGCCATCTTCAGGCGGGCGCGGTCGCGGCGGGTGAAGATGCGCTTGCTGCCTTCGCGCTGCGGCGCCAGGATGCCCTGGTCTTCCCAGAAGCGGATCGTACGCGGCGTGATCTCGAACTCGCGGGCGAGATCGGAAATCGCGAAAGTGGGGCCGGTCTGGCTCATTTTGTCTCCTGAAGGTGCGGCAGAGTAAATCAGAAGCGGGGGCTTTTTTCAATCCGCTACCGTATGGTAAGTTGCCGTTTCATCAGCAAAGAGCGATTCATGGCCCTGCACTTTCCCCATTCCCATCCGCCTGCCGCCGGCGAACTGACCGAGGTCGTTCCCGGCGTTTTCTGGCTGCGCATGCCGCTGCCTTTTCAGCTTGACCACATCAATCTCTGGCTGCTGCGCGATGGCAACGGCTGGGTGATCATCGACACCGGTTTTCCCGAAGACCATGTCCGCGAAACCTGGTCGCTGATTCTCGACCGGCTCGACGGCCCGGTGAACAAGCTGGTCGTCACCCATTTCCACCCCGACCACCTGGGGCTGGCGACCTGGCTGATGGACAAGACCGGTGCCCCGCTGTGGATGAGTACGGGTGAGTTCCTGACCGCCCATGTGGTGTGGAACGAAGTTGGCGGCCATGGGGCGCGCTTCATGGTCGAGCAGTTCCGCCAGCATGGCCTCGATGCCGAACACCTGGGCAAGTTCGAGAAGCGCGGTTCCGGCTACCGCAAGGCCGTCCCGGCGCTGCCCGATCATTACAACCGCCTGAAGGCCGGTGATTCCTTGTGCATCGACGGGCGCCGCTGGCAGGTAGTGATCGGCCATGGCCACGCCCCGGAACATGTGGCGCTTTACTGTGTCGAACTCGGCGTGTTAATTTCCGGCGACATGCTTTTGCCAAGAATTTCTACCAATATTAGCGTTTTTGCCGCTACGCCCGATGCGGATGCGCTACGCTGGTATCTGGAATCGCTGGATGATCTGGCGCGGGAAATTCCGGCCGAAACACTCGTGCTGCCTTCGCACGGCTTGCCCTTCACCGGGGTGCAGGAGAGGGTCGGGGATTTGCATGCGCACCATGAAGAGCGCCTGCGAGCCCTGGAAATGAGCTGTGAACAAGCGCCAAAGAGCGCAGCAGAATTGCTGGACACGTTGTTCAACCGGCAACTCGACACACACCAAACCATGTTCGCGATGGGTGAAGCAATCGCCCATCTGAACTACCTTGAACAAGCTGGACGGCTGTCGCGTGAAACCGATGCCGGTGGGGTGATTCGCTATTCGCGGATGGTCTCTGAACCATCCACGCACTGACAGAGAGGGAGTTTGAAGATGTCGCAGCAAACCGAAGACCAGGGCATGAACCTGCCCAACCCGGCCGAAATGGCCAAGACCTACGCCGAAGTCGCCCAGCGTGCCTCGCGTGTGCTGACCCAGTTCATGGAAAAGAAGGCCAAGGAAGGCGTCGAAGCGCCGACCGACGAAATGGGGGTCGCCAAGGCTTTCATGGATCTTTCCGCCCGTCTGATGGCCAATCCGTACAAGATGGCCCAGACCCAGATGAACATGATGTGGGACTACTTCTCGCTGTGGCAGGGTTCCATGATGAAGATGATGGGGATGCCTGGCGCCGCTCCGGTTGCTGCGCCGGCCAAGGGCGACAAGCGCTTCAAGGACGAGGACTGGGAGCAGCATTTCCTGTTCGATTTCGTCAAGCAGTCCTACCTCATCGCTGCCCGCCACATCCATGACACCGTCAGCGGTGCCGAGGGCCTCGACGAGTCGACCCAGCAAAAGGTCAACTTCTTCACCCGCCAGTACATCGACGCCCTGTCGCCGTCCAACTTCGCGCTGACCAACCCGGAAGTGTTCCGCGAGACGGTCAAGAGCCACGGCCAGAACCTGATCAAGGGCCTGAACAACCTGCTGCACGACGTCAGTGATGACGGCCAGCTGCGCATCCGCATGACCGACACCAGCGCCTTCGAGATGGGCAAGAACGTTGCCACGACGCCGGGCAAGGTGGTGTTCCAGAACGATCTGTTCCAACTGATCCAGTACAACCCGCAAACGCCGGATCAGTACAAGAAGCCCTTCCTGATCGTGCCGCCGTGGATCAACAAATACTATGTCCTCGACTTGCGCGACAAGAATTCGATGGTCAAGTGGGCTACCGACCAGGGGCACACCACCTTCATCATTTCCTGGGTCAACCCGGACGAGAAGATGGCCCGCACCAGCTTCGAGGACTACCTGCTGAAGGGTACCCTGGAGGCCATCACCCAGGTCTGCAACCAGACCGGCGAAGATTCCGTCAACCTGGCTGCCTACTGCATCGGCGGCACGCTGACCATGGCGACGCTGGCTTACATGGCTGCCAAGAAGGACAAGCGCGTCAATTCCGCCACCTTCTTTACCACCATGCTCGATTTCTCCGAGCCGGGCGAAATGTCGGTCTTCCTCGACGAAGGCACCATCGAGGGTCTCGAGAAGAAGATGGCCAAGCGCGGCTTCCTGGAAGGTTCGGAAATGGCCGGCACCTTCAACATGCTGCGCGCCAACGACCTGATCTGGTCCTTCGTGGTCAACAACTACCTGATGGGCAAGGACCCCTTCCCCTTCGACCTGCTCTACTGGAACTCGGACTCCACCCGCATGCCCGCGGCGATGCACAGCTTCTACCTGCGCAACATGTACCTCGGCAACAAGCTCAAGGAGCCGGGCGGCATTACCCTGGGCGGCGTCAAGATCGACATCTCCAAGGTCAAGACGCCGTGCTACTTCATCTCCACCATCGAAGACCACATTGCCCCGTGGAAGAGCACCTACATGGGCGCCCGCCTGCCGTCCGGCCCGACCAAGTTCGTCCTCGGCGGCTCCGGCCACATCGCCGGCATCGTCAACCCGCCGGCAGCCAACAAGTACGGCTACTGGACCAACGATGCGACTGACGGCAACCTGCCGGAAAGCCCGGATGACTTCCTGGCCGGCGCGACGCAGCATGCCGGTTCGTGGTGGACCCACTGGCACCAGTGGGTGACCAGCCTGCCGGGTGGTTCGGCCAAGGTGCCGGCCCGCGACCCGAACAAGGGGCCGCTGAAGGCTCTCGAAGACGCCCCGGGCAGCTACGTCAAGTTCCGCCTGGACGCGCAGAAGGAGAGCTGAGCGTCAATTGCACTCAGACAAAGGGGCCGTTGGCCCCTTTGTCATTTGGCGGGCCCGGGGGGGCGCGCCGGCCGAGGAGATAAATTCTTGCTGTCGCCGGCTTGTATTGTTAATGGCGCAAAATCGGGTGTTCAAGGCTTTAGCGCCGCAGATCATTCATATTCGTTGGTCGACGGCTGCATCGTGCAGGAGGGGGATGGATGTCGCAGGAATTGATTTCTCGGATCACCCAGTCGCTGGGTCGGCAGGAGCAGCAGTTGTCCTTCGCCATCACCCTGATGGAGCATCTGGTGGTGCCGACTTTCGTGCTCGATGCCGAACAGAAGGTGCTGATCTGGAACCGGGCCTGCGAGCGCCTGACCGATATGCCGGCGGCCGAAGTGCTCGGTACGCGCAACCATTGGCAGGCCTTTTATGAAGAGCCGCGCCCCTGCCTGGCAGATCTTGTCGCCACGTCGGCTCTCGAACAGATGGGCAAGCTGTATGCCGCGGCGGGTGACCCGCGTGAGCCGGCCCTGGGGGTACATGCCGAAAACTGGTGCTGGATGCCAAGGCGCCGGCAAAATCTTTACCTGGCCATCGATGCCGGGCCGGTATTCGACGAGTCCGGCAAGCTGATTGCCGTCGTTGAAACCTTGCGCGACATTACCGAGAGCCACGTTGCCCAGATTCAGGTTCAGGAGCAGGCCAACCAGCTCAAGGCGCACTTTGACGAGCAGCAGCGCGAAGCGGAACTGGCGCGGCGCATTCTCGACCACCAGATACGTACCGATCTGATGGCGGAGGCTGGCGTCGAGTATTCGGTCATTCCGGCCAGCAATTTCTCGGGCGACATGGTGCTGGCGGCACGCTCGCCTTCCGGCCGCCTTTACGCCATCCTGGCCGACGCCACCGGGCACGGCTTGTCTGCTGCGGTCAGCGTGTTGCCAATGGTGCAGGAGTTCTATCGCCTGGTCGAACTGTCCACGCCGCTCTCCACCCTGGTCGAGTCGATCAACTTTCTGCTGGCCAACTCGCTGCCACTCGGACGTTTCGTCGCTGCCGCTTTCGTCGTGCTCGATCAGCGTGAAGGCCAGGGCGAAATCTGGGTCGGCGGTGTACCGGATGTGCTGCTGTTTGGCGAGGATGGCAGATTGCAGCGTCGTTTCGGTTCGAGCAGCCTGCCGCTCGGTATCTTGAAGACCACCGAGATTGCCCATGCCATCGAGCACTTCACCTGGCAGTCGGCAGGGCAACTGATGCTGGTGTCCGATGGCATCGTCGAAGCCAGCAATGCCGAGGATGTCGCCTTTGGCGAGGCGCGCCTGATTGAAACCCTGGAAAGCCGGGCGCCGGGGCTGGCCATGAGTGAGGCACTACAGCAGTCGCTACAGGCCTACCTGGGTGGCAGCGTGGCGCATGACGACATGTCGATGCTGGTCATCGACTGCCCGAGGGCAGGATCGATTGCCTAGTGCCGCAGTAGCGGCAGCTTGGCCGACAGTTGCGGCCACTCGATGGCATCGAGCATGTTCTTGACGATCAACCCGAGTTCCGTGTCGCCGGTGATTTCCAGTTCGCGGTTGAAGAACAGCGTGTCCGGGTCTTCCTGGCGGGCCAGCATCTGCAGGTAGGCCGACAGGTTGGCGGCGAAGGCCAGGTCCGGCTCGCGGTCGGGACGGAAAACCGGACGGAAAAGGCCGTTGCGGAAGGTGTAGCAGGCTTCGCCGCCGGTATCCCGCACACGGACGCGGAACAGCTTGTCTTCCAGTGCGGCGAGTTCGCTCTCCGGTAGCAGCTTCATTTTCAGGGCGGCATTCAGGGCTGTGACCAGGGCCAGGGCATGCGGCCACTGCGGCAGTTTCTGGCCGAGGCTGGCGACGAAATCGGGCAGCTTGAATTTGGGTATGGTGAAATTGCCGCTCATGGTCATGCTCCCAAGGTTTCCAGGGCCTGCGTGTGATGTTGCTTGATGCCGGCATCGCCGAACCAGTAGCCGTCGACCAGGCCGCATTCGCTCCAGCCGCGGGTATCGGCTTGCACCGGCTGGCCGCGCCGGGCAGCGTCGAAGGCGGCGATGATCTCGCCAAAATGCGCCTTCTGCGGACTGAGGCGGACGATGTCGATGCCCATCTGCAGCATGTCGGGAACTTCGTGCAACAGGTTGTAGCTCTGTGCCGACATGGTCTGGATGCCATTGATGGTCAGGAAGTCCTGGCCCTCGCGGGTCTTCAGGGTCAGGCCCTCGGCGTGGTCGAGGCACTTGAACTGGCAGTCGTCCTTGTTCAGGCCGTAGTGGCGGGCGGTGAAGCAGCGGGCCGAGAAGGCGAGCGGGATTTTGCCGAACGCGAAAACCTCGGTTTCGACACCGGCCGGCCGGGTCTTGTGCAGGGTGTCGACCAGGGTGCGCGTACCTTCGAGCGGCGGTACCCAGCGCTTGAGGCCATAGCGGGCGAAGGTGGCCAGCGTTTCCTCGTTGTAGATGTTGAGGTGCGGACCGGCGACGAAATCCTGGCCGGCCGCCAGGTTGACCGCGCCGAGGTCGTTGGCCTCGAGCTTGCAACCCGCATCGTCGATCAGGCGGCGCAGCGCCTTGAGGTCGCTTTCCGATTCGAGCAGGGCTTGCGCCGAAACGACGACTTCCTTGCCGGCATCGCTCAGGTCGCGTGCCAGGCCGATCCAGTCGGCGGTGCGCAGTTGCTGGCGGCGTGAGCAGACGACTTCGCCAACGTAGATGATGTCGATGGCCGGGTTCTGTGCCATCTCGGCGTAGAACTCCATGACTTCGGCCTTCGGCCAGAAGTAGAGCAGGGGTCCGAGGGAGAGCTTCATATCCTTGTCCTTAGCGCCACGGCCGGTTGTAGGCGCCGAGCGTCGCCTGGCTGCCTTCGGAAACCTTGGCCAGTTCGGCCTGCCAGGCCGGCTTGACGTGGAAGCGCTCGCTGCCGTTGCGCAGGCTGTCGAGCGCGGCGCGCAGGGTGCGGGTCACCTGGGCGACGTAGGTCGGGCTGCGCTGGCGGCCCTCGACCTTGATCGCCTTGACGCCGATCTTGATGATCTCCGGCAGCAGTTCCAGCACGTTCAGGCTGGTTGGTTCTTCCAGCGCGTAATAGGTTTCGCCCTGTACCTCGAAACGGCCCTTGCACAGGGTCGGATAGCCGGCCGGCTCGTCGTCGCCGAAGCGGTCGATCAGGATGCCGTTGAGGCGGGTTTCCATGGTCCCCGGCTTCTTGTCCCACTTGACGTACTTGGCCGGCGAACAGGCGCCGACGGTGTTCGGCGATTCACCGCAAGCGTAGGACGACAGCCAGCAGCGGCCCTCGTTCATCACGCACAGGCTGCCGAAACCGAAGACCTCGATCTCCACCGTGGTGTTCTTGATCACATGCTCGACCTGGGCCAGGGTCAGCACGCGCGGCAGCACGGCACGACGGACGCCGAACTCGCGCTGGCAGAAATTGATCGCCTCGTAGCTGGTGGCCGAGCCCTGCACGGAAAGGTGCAGGCGCTGTTGCGGATGCTTGTTGCGGGCGTAATCGAGCAGGCCGATGTCGGCCAGGATGATGGCGTCGACACCCTGGTCGACGGCACCGTCGACGGCCTTGTGCCAGTCGGCGGAACGCCCGGCCTGCGGGAAGGTGTTGATCGCCATCAGCACCTCGCGCCCCTTGGCGTGGGCGTAGCGGATACCTTCCGCCATGGCCCTGGCGTCGAAGTTGAGGCCGGCGAAGTTACGGGCGTTGGTATCGTTCTTGTAGCCGAGATAGACGGCATCGGCGCCGTTGTCGACGGCTGCCTTGAGGGCCGGCAGGCTGCCGGCCGGACAACGAGGTCGGGCAGGGAAGTCATCGCTAACATCCTGAATGGCAAGGGCCGGAGTATAGCCAGCCCACCCGGTTTGCCATTGATCCTCGTCAAAGGCCGAAAGCGCACCCGGTTTGCCGTTTGCCGCCAGGGCGCCGTGTGGCTTGCGGGCCCGGGGAATTCATTCGGCTGCATTGCGGTATGATTCGACTCGATGCCCGCACTGGAAGGCGGCGCCCGGTGATGGAGAGAGACTGAACAATGAACAAGGAACGTGTCCTCGTAGTCGATGATGAGCAGCTGAACCTGTTCATCATCGAGGAGTTTCTCGCGCAGGAAGACATCGAACTCGAGATGCACAGCAATCCGCTGGAGGCATGGGCCAGCCTGAGTGCGCCGGACAGCGATTTCTCCCTGGTCGTGCTTGACCGGATGATGCCGGAGCTGGATGGCATGGAATTGCTGCGCCGGATGAAACGTGAGGCGCGCTTCGCCGACATCCCGGTCATCATGCAGACCGCTGCGTCCTCGCCGGACCAGGTGCGCGAAGGCCTGGAAGCGGGTGCCTACTATTACCTGACCAAGCCGTACGAGCCGGAGGCGCTGATCTCCATCGTCCGCGCTGCGCTGGAGGACCGCCGGGGCCGTAGCCAGCTGCGCAGCCGGGCAGCGCGCCTGGAAGAGGCACAGGCGCTGATCCAGAGTGTCGAATACCGTTTCGTGACCCTCGATGACATCAGCTCCCTGGTTTCCGTACTGGCCGGCATGTGCCCCGTTCCGGACGTGGTGGCGCCAGGCCTGTCCGACCTGATGGTCAATGCCGTCGAGCACGGCAACCTGGGCGTGACCTATCAGGAAAAGTCGCTGCTCAAGTGGGAAGGCGATTGGGAGGCCGAGATCAAGCGCCGCCTCGCCCTGCCGCAGTTCGCCGGGCGTTTTGCCATGGTGCGGGCCGAGCGCAGTGCAACCGCGGTCACCTTCACGATCACCGACCAGGGAGAGGGATTCGAATGGCAGAAGTTCCTGACCTTCGATCCGGATCGCGCCTTCGACCCGAACGGTCGCGGCATCGCCATGGCCCGGATGATGAGTTTCGCTGCGCTGGAGTATCAGGGGCGAGGCAACGTCGTCGTCGCCCAGGTCAACCTGGCCTGATTGTTTTCTAGCGGGTAACGAAGGTTGGCCGGAAACCGAGGTCGGCCCTGATCCGCTCGGCCACCTTCTCGGCGTCACTGCGGCTGGCGTAGGGGCCGAGATGCAGGCGGTGGATGCCGCCGCCGGAATTGACCCGCATCGCCTCGCCCACCCAGTCCAGTTCGCGGAGCAGGTGGTTCTTCAGGTTCTCTGCATTGTCGGCATTCGAAAATGCGCCCAGTTGCAGATAGACACCTTTCGGTATGCTGGCGTCGCCGCTCATGCCCGCCATGGCGGCAGTCTGTACCGGTCGTTCCTCGAGCGCCATGCGACGGGCCAGTTGCTCCAGATCGTCCTTCTCGGCCGCAGTCTGGCGCGCCGGCGGAGTGGTCTGGGCGTAGGTGGTGCCGGTTGCCTCGCCCGGGATGATGGCCTCGACCTCGACCTGGCCACTGCCGCCATTGATCAATCCCAGCTTGTAGGCGGCGGTGTAGGAGAGGTCGATGACACGGTCGGCATGGAAGGGGCCGCGGTCGGTGACGCGGACGACGACCGACTTGCCGGTCTGCACGTTGGTGACCCGGGCGTAGGAGGGCAGGGCCAGGGTGGTGTGTGCCGCGGTCATCGCGAACATGTCGTAGGGTTCGCCGATCGAGGTCTTCTGGCCGTGGAACTTCTTGCCGTACCAGCTGGCGATGCCGCGTGCCTTGTAAGGCTTGACGGCGGTGTTCGGGATGTACTCCTTGCCGAGCACGACGTAGGGCCGGGTCGCCGGCTTGTGCAACGGCTCCCACCTGGGTTCGGCATCGGGAATGTCGTCGAGGCCGTCCGGAATGTCGTCGGCGGGGCCATCGTCCTTGTAGAAACCGCCGCCCCGCTTGAGGACGGCTGTCGGCTTGCGGGTCGGGGTGGGGGGCCGGGCCGACGGTGCCTTGCCGGGCTCGGCTACTACCGGTTCGCGGACCGGGCCGGAGCCCGTGCAGGCGGCTAGCAGGGCAGCGATGGCTGCGGCGAGGGCGAGGCGGATCATTTCTTGACCAGCATGCGGTGGGTGTGGATCGACATCAGCATGCCGATGCCCAGGAACAGGATGACCAGTGCCGTGCCGCCGAAGCTCATGAAGGGGAGCGGCACACCGACCACGGGCAGGATGCCGCTGACCATGCCCATGTTGATGAAGGCGTAGGTGAAGAATCCGAGCGTGATGGCGCCGGCCAGCAGGCGGGAGAAGGTGGTCGGTGCAGCCGACGCGATCATCAGGCCGCGGCCGATGAGCAGGGTGTACAGGAAGATGAGCGTGGCGTTGCCAAGCAGGCCCCATTCTTCGGAATAGACCGCGAAGATGAAGTCGGTATGCTTTTCCGGGATGAATTCGAGGTGGGTTTGCGTCCCGTTCAGGAAGCCCTTGCCGACTGTGCCGCCGGAGCCGATGGCGATGGTCGATTGGATGATGTGGTAACCGGAGCCGAGCGGGTCGGTCGTCGGGTCGATCAGGGTCAGGATGCGCTTCTGCTGGTAGTCGTGCAGCATGTTCCACAGGATGGGGGCGGCTGCGGCGGCACTGGCCAGCAGGCCAATGATGATCTTCCACGGCAGGCCGGCAAAGAAAATGACATAGAAGCCGGCGGCGCCGATGAGCAGCGCCGTGCCCAGGTCGGGCTGCTTGGCGACGAGCGCGAACGGCACCAGGAGCAGCAGGGCCGCTACGCCGTAGTGCTTGAGCTTCAGCGTCGCTTCGTACTTGTGGAAATACCAGGCCAGCATCAATGGCATGGCGATCTTCATGATTTCGGAGGGCTGGACGCGCGTGAAGCCGATCGACAGCCAGCGCCGGGCGCCGTTGACCTTGATGCCGAACAGGAAGACGGCAATCAGCAGCACGATGCCGATAACGTAGAGCGGAATGGCGAAGCTCATCAGCTTTTGCGGCGGAATGCGCGAGACGACCCACATCACGACGAGGGCAATGCCCATGTTGCCGGCCTGCGACATCATGCGGTGGGTGCTGTCGTAGGTCGCCGAATAGACCGTGCCCAGGCCGATCGCCATGATGGCCGCGGTGATCAGCAGCAAGGGGAAGTCGAGGTGGGCGACGGCATTGGCCCAGGCCCGGCGCAGGGTTCCGACCACATCCATCATTCCTCGTGCTCCTCCTCGATGGCATCGCTGTCCTCCTTGGCGGCGCCGGCCGGCAGTTTGCCCAGCAGATAGTAGTCGAGCACCATGCGGGCGATCGGGGCGGCGGACTGGGCGCCGAAACCGCCGTTCTCGACCAGCACGGCGAGGGCGATCTTCGGATTCTCGACGGGGGCGTAGGCGATG
>Ga0209098_1003786_pt1 | contig 12160 bp, 17 predicted proteins | sample AD_JPNHW1_MetaG_FD_184429 | JGI IMG/M metagenome (GOLD analysis project Ga0209098, IMG submission 184429) | Active sludge microbial communities of municipal wastewater-treating anaerobic digesters from Japan - AD_JPNHW1_MetaG (SPAdes) (version 2) | ecosystem: Engineered > Bioreactor > Anaerobic... | reverse complement strand
CAATCCTATCATGGCTTACCGAACCTTACTAAAATATATGACGCATGACATAACCGATGAACCGCCTATCTCGCTATTGACTAAGCCATTCAAGAACATGTATTCAATCAATTTATTATCTACACTACCTGGAATTGGTTGGGAGCGAGCTAATGAAATCGTCATCCAATTTGGTTCAGTATTTAATTTTATGCATATAGCTCAGCAATGTTTGAACCAAAATGATTTTACAAAGCTGGAAAACATAAAAATCAATAACCGAAAACTTGGTAAATCGGTTCACAAAATGTTCGATATCGATGGAGTATGGATTAAATGATCAAAGGATCTCATCACTCCACCATTTCAAAACAGAAAATGTCCAATGCAAAAAAAGGAAAACCAGTTAATCCACCTGGTTATAAACATGGTTCAGAAACATTAAAAAAAATGTCAGATGCAACCAAATTACAAATGGAAAATATCGAAAGAAGAAACAAAACAGCATCAATATGGAAAGGAAAACATCTACCAGAAGAACTAAAAATAAAAATAGGATTGGGAAATAAAGGAAAAACAGTTAGTGCGGAAACTAGATTAAAAATATCAAATGCACATAAAGGAAAAAAATTATCAGATATCCATAAGTTACATCTGTCGATATCTCATAAAGATATGAAAGGCGATAAAAATCCATGTTGGAGAGGTGGAATTAGTTTCGAACCATACTGTCCAAAATGGACTAAAGAATTTAAAATACGCATAAGAGCATTTTTCGATTATCGATGTATTATATGCGGTACATCTGAAAAAGAACTTAAAAAACGTTTATGTTGCCATCATGTAGAATATAATAAGCAAGCGTGTTGCGATGGTAAACCAGCACATTTTGCAACTTTATGTACCAAACATCATGCGATGACAAACCACGATAGAACACGATGGGAAACCATTATCCACAAAATAATCGACGAAATATATAATGGACGATCATATTTTACACAGGAAGAATTTGAACTAACCTACAATAAAGTCTATATAGGTTAACTTCTTTTTAGCTATCTAGGAGGACAGAATCATGGATGTCCAAGAGAATTACAACATCACAGGACTACATACACCCCAAGTATGGTGGCTAGGGCTGCAGCAAATATGGCAGCATGGTAGCTTAACCGAGGTAATTTATGATGGTAAACCCATCGAAACCGTGGAAATGATAGGACTGAGAACGCAGATCTATCTCCCAGATAAAGGAGCTATACCTGATGGTTATATCTGGAAAGACGGCTCGGCATCCTGGGAGGACTACAAGGCCGGATTCCTGCAGGCTGATCCATGCGGATTCATCTATTCTTATGGCGAGCGATTGCGGGCCTGGGGAGCTGGAAAGCTCAATAATCGCGATGGACTGCCAATCTCCGTGGATCAGTTAGACTACATAATTCGAGAGTTGAAAAGAGATAGATCCAGCAGACGAGCGACTGCAGTCACATGGGTTCCACCATTCGATGAGAAAACAGAATCTCCACCCTGCATGATGTCATTTCAAGCATTCATTCGAGGAGATAGGCTTTCCGCAGTCGTACCATACCGATCTCATGATTTCTTCGGCGCATATCCAGCCAATGCCTATGGTCTAACCGGCGTAATGGAATATATTTGCGACGGAGTAGGCAATTGTAGCATGGGAAACCTAATTTTCCTATCCTCATCCGCCCATATCTACTGGTTTAACTGGCCAGACGTATCGAAAATCTTGAACGATAGTTCCGATGTCCCGGTATGCAAAAGAATCAAGCTCGGGGCCATGAGTCCGTGACCATATATGGCATTAGATCGCACTACTCGAACTCTCCATATCATGGAGAAGGATAAAAAGACACCGCAAGACCGCATAGTTATCCTAAATAAGGAACTAGCAATGGTAGCCTATGAATTACTGCAATCCAAAATCTTTCCAAAAGAATACAGTGCCAGGCGAGCCAATGCAATCCTTGAGCTGGGTGATGCAATGACCCAAATCGAGATGCTATGCTATGATCTTGGTGTTCAGCCAGCCGATGTCCTGGCTCAAGGCATCCAGCATACCTTCGAAAGGTTTACAGACTTCGAAAATCGTGGTTGGGGAGCTAAAATACCACTCGGAGATGTGGGACCCGATGGTGTAGGAAAAGATATCATAGGCCCAGGAAATCACATCACCGGCGCAGTGATTCCAGCCACCCAAACATCATGTAAGGAGTATCCATAATGCCCGATAGGTTATTCTTACCACTGAATACCGATTGGTATGAGTTTCTGGAGCATTATCTATGAAATTTCAGTTGCTAGATGCATCTTTCATTTACAATAATGAAGGGTGGCCGGAAATCGTACTTTATGGGATTGCCGAAAATGGTAGTCCTGTCACAAAGTACGTTCACGGATTTCTCCACTACTTCTATATTGGAGGAAGCCCCGAAATTACCGAATCGTACATTACGGCACTGGCAGCCAAGATAGGTATTCTGGTTAAGACCCACGTAGTTACCAGATTCAAACCACTGGGTTATCAGAGCGAGCAATCTGTAATGCTCAAAGTCTATGTCAAGAATCCGAAAGACGTTAGACTATTACAGGACTTTTGCCTGCATGACGGCCATCCAACCTATGAAAGCGATATCATTTTCAGAGATCGATTCATGATTGATCACGGCATTTCCGGAGCTGGGTGGATTATTGCACCCAAGGATACGCATGTCGATCATTCTGATATCATAGGCATAGACGATAAATCCAATGCGCCTCTGCACATAATGTCTCTCGATATCGAAGCTCTTCCCAAGGAAGATGGTCGATTCCCAACTGCAGACGAAGATCCAGCCATCCTCATCAGCTTGTCATTTAGTCCAGCATGGAGAGGTCTAACTGATATCGTAATGGTTGCTAAAGAAATTGACTGCACCCGAAATGATGTCATAGTATGCCGAAATGAGAAAGAGATGCTTAAAAAACTGACTTTCATTACTGCGGAATACGACCCGGACATCATTGCTGGCTATAATCTCAACGGATTCGATATGCCCTACCTGGTGGATAGATCGAAGCAACTAAACATGGAACTTAGGATGTCCCGAGATGGCCGCGCTCCATGGTGCAAATCTTTCATGACTAAGCACTCAGTTTCCATCGGAGGCCGGATAGTTTTAGATATGCTACCCGCAATAAAGGCAATCGACAAGTATCGACTTAAAAGTTACACCCTGGCCAACGTAGCAAAAGAGATCCTGCACAGCGAAAAGTTGGATGTCAAAGCCAAGGAAATGCGGGCCTTATGGGAGGGATCTGCAGAAGATCTTAAGCGCTTCATCCAGTATTCGAGGCGTGATTCCTGGCTAGTTATGAAGATGGTAAAGGATCTCAAAGTTCTGGATAAGTATTTTGCCCTGTCAAAAGCCAGCGGAGCTTTCCTGCAGGTAGTCATAAATGGCGGCCAGTCCAACATGATTGAAGCCAGGCTCTCCCGAGAGTTTATGGCTGAAAAGAGAGTCATGGGCATCAAATCAGCCAGTGTCATTGGTGGTGACGAAGAATTTAATGAAGAAAACACCATCACCGGAGCTATAGTTTTAGATCCAGACATCGGATTAACAGAAGATGTAGCCATTCTTGACTACAAATCGCTATATCCAACCATCATGATAGCTCATAACCTATGCTACTCCACCGAGATCATTGACGAAGAACCAGTAAGTGGAGAGATAATAACATCACCCAGCGGGGGTAGATTTGTTTCACCAGAGACCTACAGGGGTATCGTTCCCAGGGTGCTTGAGAAGCTGCTGGCTGAACGCCTGGCCGCGAAGAAGGCCATGAAGCTCGCTAAGAACCCAGAGGAGAGGGACGCCCTCGATGCCAAGCAATATGCCATGAAGATCCTACTAAACTCAATGTACGGCTACTCAGGCTATACCAGGGCCAGACTTTTCTCCCCCATCATTGCCAACTCAGTAACCAGTTATGGCCGTGAAAATCTACTGCGAACCTGCAAGATCGTAGATGAGATCGGGGCCATCGATGGAAACAAACTAAAAGTCATAGCAGGCGACACAGATTCCGTCTTCATCTCCATCGATAAACACCTAACCTTCAATGAAGCCAGAACCTATGGCACCCAAATAGCCAAGACCATCACCGCAGGGCTTCCATCCCCTATGGAACTGGTGTTCGAGGCTTACGCCAAACGAATCCTAATCATCGCGAAAAAGCACTATGCCATGTACCGCTTCGAGGACCCAGACAAAGGGGTAATCAAGGCAAAGGGCATTGAAACCGTTCGTAGGGATTGGTGCAACATGACCGCTAAAACACTAACTACCTGCCTCGAAAAGATCCTAATCGATGGTAGCGTGGATGATGCACTAAACCATGCGAGAGAAGCTATATCTGCAGTAAAATCACCCAACGATGACCTGATCAAAGACCTCATCATGACCAGGACCTTAACGAAAAAACCAGAAAATTACGACCAGGCTCAACCTCATTCCGAGTTAATGAAAAAACTGGCAGCCAGGGGGATAAACAAATATTCACTAGGCGACCGTATTCCATTTGTAATAGTCCGCAGTCAACGGAAAAAAGGTCCACGCAAGGAATCAATGACCGTCAGAGCAGAAGATCCAGAATATGCAGTTGAGAATAATATTCCCCTAGATACGGAATATTATCTACATAAGCAGCTATTGCCACCGCTGACTAGAATATTTAGCTCATTTAATATTAATGAGCAAGATCTGATGCAAAATTCAAGGCAGCATTCAATCTTCGCGTGGTAAACGACCAGGGGCTAAAGCCACTGGGCTTCCTGCCTGTTAGGATTGTGATAAGATTTTTATCTATGTACGACATCCAAATAGATATGAGAGATCTCATTGAAGTAATGCTGGTTGCTATGATCATAGCATTTTTTCCTGCTCATGCAACCATTTCAACCTCTCTGGATGTCGCTGGAGATAATCAAAGCCAGATGCGGATCATTGAGGCGAGCGAAAAAGGAATGATAGATATAACCACTACCGGGAACATGTCTCTGATTACGACCAAATCCATTACCGATAGCAACACTGAAGGCGCGGCAGGCTTAACAGCAGATGCAGCAAAGTTCAGAATGAGAACACCTGAATACAGTGCTACCATGTCCGGAGGATTTGTGAACATCGATGCCGTTTACGGGTTTGCAATTGTGCCAAAAGAGGTAACGGTTACCGATACTCAAGACAACAGTACCACGATATTGACCACCACAGTTAAAGAGGCTCAGGCCGCAATCTCTCTGGATGCATCTATTCAGTCTAACGTAAACATGTCAGAGAGAATCAATGTCCCATACAAGAACCGGCCTTTGACCATCGGAGAGTTCACCCAGGAGGGCGGAGGGTTAATATTCAACCGCACCCTGGAACTGAGCGGATTAGATATATGGAGAGGTGATAAAGTATGAGTTACCTACAGAACCTGAAAAGAAACATCGCAAAAAAGATAGTGACCAAACTCGATCCTCCTCGCGATCTGGAGCCAGGAAAGGTAGTTTGTCCAACGTGCGGCACCTGCAGCAATGTTGACCTGAACGCAGAACCAGAAGATGGAAACTGGTTGCCTTGCGCAGCTCCAGAAGGATTCGAATGGAAATTACCATCTGGAAAAATCGTTTCAGTAATGGGAGATGCAACTTACATTGATGCATTGGGTGATAAGTATGACCGCAAGGCGTATATGATCAAATACAACATAGATCCTGAAATCGCATATACCAAAATGCGAGCCAAATCCTAGTTACTTAAAAAGTAACAGAGAGGATTCGTATGACCAAAGCATATATATTTGCGACCAAGGCTGAGTTTTCGATTAAGGCTGCCAGCGCCTCTAAGCAAGTGGCACCAGGCTTAGCCTGAGCATAAGGACCTCTCGGCAATCGACTTGCTCATGGCAGAGGGGCAAATCACTCTGCCATCACTTTCTTTTTCACCATCATGTATTTATACTAAGGAAACGCAAGCGTTCATCTGAGGTTATAACGATGAACGACTGTGAAGACCCAATACCATTCATGGACCTTGTGGGAAATACCCCGGCCATGAGGATAGTGCATTTTTTAATTTCAAATGCACCATATAATTACAACAAGACTCAAATCGCAGACTGTATAGGCATGAGCAAAAAAACATTATACTCTGCTTGGACAGTTCTTGAACAATTCGGCATCGTTAAAACCATAAGCTCTGATAAAAGAACCAGATTTTATGTACTGGATAAAGAAAAACCAGTCACAAAGGCTCTTTTGAAGCTTCACGTAGCCGCGACCACTTACATCCAGGGTGACGCAGATGGATTCAACCGTTGATCTTGAGTATATCGACAAGCTTGACCTGAACCAGTTTAACATCTATCCGACATACTTCAAAGGTCAAGAAGAATCTGTAAGAAACTTACTTAAAAACGTCTGCCTAAATTTCACAGGCCAGACAGAAAACAAGGTATCCGAGCTTGCTTCACCCACCGGATCAGGCAAAACAATCATCAATAGAGCTGTAGGAAAAGCAGTTCTTGAGCTATTTCCGAATCGCGTAAATAGGGTAATCTATACCACCCCTCTACGAAATTTGGTAATGCAGATAGCGAATGAAAAAGAGCTTGAAATTCCAACAGTCATGGGCAGAGCCAATTATCCATGCTGCACCCTTGGCATGGGAATGAATGCCGATAGTTGCCCCTACAGGACCGCATATCTCATTAAAATGAGGCCACCAGAATGCAAAAACTGCGAATACCTACGTAAAAAAAGACTATTCCAGACAGAACCAATAGTGGGATCGACTCTCGATTTCTTCCTCTACAACAGACGAAGAAAATCCAAGGAAGATCAACCAGGGGATTTCGTTATCATAGACGAATCAGCAAGCCTTGAGGATAAACTGCTCAACCAGTTCGGAATCAAGCTCCCAGAATGCGTAAATATCGATAACCTAATACCATCACTACATGACTGGATGCTTATTCTACAGGAGGAACAATTAACTTATGAGGAACGTCTGGACAGCATCGGCCATCTAATCAATAACGGTAATAAAAAGATCTTAAAGGAAATTCAAGACGTTACCAAAGCATTGAATAAAGTACAGCGCAAGCAAATGACATGCACCAACGTCATTAGCATGGCTGGTAATCCAGATGATTACCTGATAGATAGCGATCGTAAGTTCAAGCTGATCCGTGGTAAATGGCCATTCAATAGCCTGGTAAAAGGTCTTGAGTATATCGTAATGTCATCAGGAACGCCCACTACATCACTACTGACGAACCATTTCGACAGGGTTGAAGCTCCTCACCCAATCCCCAGAGACCGGAGGCTGGTCTACTATTCACCTGAAGGAAAAATGAGCCGAAGCAACCAGGAAAAAACTATCCCACTGGTAGCTAAAAGGATCATCTCAATCCACCAAGAATATCCTAAAAAGACCATTGTCCACGCCCATAGCTACGAGCTGGCGAAAAAGATACGCGATGCCATTGTATTAATCAACCCATCGTTCTCAAAGATAGTTTTGCTTCAGGAGAAAAAAGATGCAGTTACAGATGGTGATTTCTACGGAAACAGAGACGTATCACTGCAGAAATTCTTGACCTACAGGGGTCAAATGATCTGGATCAGCGTCGGATTCGATGAAGGTCTCAGCTTATTCGGGGATGAATATCAACGGAATATTATCGCCAAAGTTCCATATCCAAGCCTTGGCGACCAATGGGTGATAAAAAGAAATGCAGTAGACTTGAAAGAACTCGGATTGGATAAATGGTATAGACTGGCCACTGCAGTAAACATCCAACAGGCCGCAGGCCGTTGTACTCGAAAGCCCAAAGACTTCTCAAAAACGATAATCCTAGACGCTAACTTTGGGTTCTTCTATAGTCAGAATAAATCGTTATTTGAGCAGTGGTTTAAAGATGCTCTGGTATGGGAAACGAAAAAAGAGCGTGATATAAGGAGGAAGGTAGCATGAAATTAATCATTTCCGGCAGCAGAAGCTTCGAAGATTATGAGCTACTTTGCAGAAAAGCAGAGCAGGTCAATGAAAATGTTGATGAGATAACAGAAGTAGTATGCGGAGGTGCAAAAGGTGCTGATATGCTTGGTAAAAAATGGGCTGAGGAAAATGGAATACCCGTAAAACTCATGCCTGCAAACTGGGCTAAGCATAATAAAGCAGCCGGTCCTATCAGAAATCGCGAGATGGCTGAATATGCAGATGCAGCTCTTATTTTCTGGGATGGAGAAAGCCCAGGAACCAAAAATATGCTGGCAATTGCAATTGAACTCAAGCTACCATATCACCTGGTTTCATGCGAGGTGACCTTATGAAACTATTTTTATGTCCGCTATGCGAAGATGTAGTCAGAATGCTCGAAGGGGAAATGCGTTACTGCAAATGCGGTAAATCCGGTGGGATGTATGTTGATAAAAGAATGGCTGAAATAGAAGGTCATGCTATACCTATCGGAATATCAAATAGTAGCCTATTAGATGTGCTTTCATTGCATCTAAATTCTAAAGCCCCGGTGCAAATAGTGGCCTTCACCATCCCACCGACAGAAGAATTTCACATCATAAAGCAACCAATGTGCAATAACTGCAGGCAGCAGGAATTTAAGCATTTAAAGACTATTAAGCATTCAGAAAACACATCTGATAACTCAGCTTTAAGTCCCAGCTCCCAGGGCTACCAGGTCTACGTGTGCGAGGTCTGCGGAGAATATTGGGGCTGCAGGTATCAATGGGACCCAGGAAGCGGGTCTGACGATAGATGGAAGTCATTTGGCAAGAACCCAGGAGATGTAAGGAGGCACTACTAATGCCGATTAAGGAAGGTAAAATAGCAAAACGTCGCGAAGAAAGGCACATGGAAATGATGGAACCGCTATATGATCGCGCTAATAAAGCCTGCTCAGATGAATCACAGATGCACTTTCAGAGGATTGTAGAATGGCTAAAATAATCATTTTTTCAGTAGCTAACTGCCCAAAATGCGAACAGCTTAAGTTGGCCATACCGGAGGGAGATTATCAAGAAAAGGATATGGGCAATCCAGAAGCATTGACCTATCTACGATGCAATGAGGTCTTTACAATGGCAGCCCCAGTCCTGCAGGTTAACGACCAATTCCTCACAATTCGCGAACTGTTTGAAAACGATACCTTGAGAACTGATGTGTTATCTCTTACGCTATCGTTCGCATTACTTGAAGATGTAAATCTAGCACAGGATAGGCTAAAATCGGAAGGATGGGATGATTCTGCAGCCATAGTAAAGAAACTATATGCTGATAATCAGCAATTCCAGAGGGATTTAAAAAATCTAAACGAGCTGAATTATGGTCTAATGGGCAACTGCAATAGCCTTCGGTCGCAGCTCAACCAGGCCGAAGAAGAGATAAGGAAACAGCGTCAATCGAAGAAATAACCTTTTTTAAAAAAGTGATATGGCCCAAGAGAAGAGAGATCTCTATCTCTTGAGAGTGCTGGACATACATGCACTCTTTGCCTTGGCCCTTTCCATGCCGGTCATGCCCCTGGTCGCAGCGCTGCACTCCTTCGAGGCGCTGGAGAAGGCGGACTGGTAAGCCTGCAGGTGGGAGGGATTGTAGCCCTTCTCATAGGATGCTCTCTTCAGATACGGTTTTCCATAGCCGGACATCACGATACCGGCCTTGCTTGCTTCACTGAGCGGTATAAACGCCATTGTCGTAAACCTCCGACCATAGCGTTGTTTGAATAGTATAAATACTATTTCGTAAAATGCATTTTTACGTAAAAAAAGAATTATACAGAACCTTCACGTTTGGCCTTGATGTACTTATTGACCGACGCTACCGACCTGCTGATATTGGCGGCAATATCGGTTCCGCTCATATCATCCATGTGGGCATCGATATATTTCATAGCCTCTGCATCTTTTCTGATTGGACCTTTACGGGTCATGGTTGACTGGGCAGAATCATCGGCCTTAACAGTTACTGTGACGTTCTTTGGCATTTTTGGCTGCTTCTTGGGAGCTGAAGATATCCCAGCCAGCTCTAATGCTCGGTTGGAAATACCCTTCAGTATAGCCTTTGAAGCACATACCGTCAGAGATTCATTAGTCAATGCAACTTCAAAATTCAAAGCCTTACGAGCTTCTTCAGATACCTCAATACGGAGGTTCACACCTGTTGCCATAAAAGGAAAATAGTACATTTAGGATAAAAAGTTTATGGTACGTTTCGTGGAAATATCCGGAAACTCCGATTTGGATATAATGGTATATGGCTCGTTTACGCGAACCGTCATAGTAGATCCTTGTGGGATCTCCCGAACATTCTTCCACCAATCTATCTCAGTTTCGAGTAGGCCATCAGTTACCAGGTGGAATACGCTATCGAAAGTCTTGCGCGGATGGGTGTAGTTCTCATAGCCGATCATGTTGCTTTCATATACCTTAATTGGAATTGCTGTTGGTTCTACATATACCGTTTCGTTCTTGCCGGTGTTGTTATTAGTTACCTCAACCATGAGCCATAGATGGCCTGGGATCGCACCACCAAATCCAGATGCAATGCTTTTATTGATACACATTTTAGTCTTGAAACCGTGACTTTTCAAGAACCATTCGAGATAAGCAGACATTTCACTGCAGTCAAACTTACCATACTCGTAAGGGATTGAGAACTTAGAGTTGCCTATCATATCTATTAGAGCTTTGGCGCTATGGTCCTCGCAAGGTACAGATACGTAATAGTGACCATACTCTGGCATCCCGGATACCGCCATTATGCACAGAATGGCGCTAAGTACAAACTGGATCTTTCGCATACTAGAATTATTGTAGAGCATTAGAATAAAAAGATTTCGGATGAAAGGTATATACACTCAAACATATAATATGCACGTATGGCTACCAATCCATATGAAGGAATGAGAGCTGGGTGCAAGCTTAATTGCGTTAATGGAGTTCAAAGAATGCAATGCCCCGCAATACCAGCCATTGATAAGGAGATAGGCCCATGCGCGGGAGCGTCAGTAAACTTTGGATCAACCCCATCCAGTAATCCAAATGTTCAGGCAATGCATACCGCTAACCTGGCCAGAATAGCTACCATGCAGGATAAGATGAATACTGAGCTGCAGGAAGCCGAGCTTAGGATGAATCCCCCGAAAAAGATATCTCCTGCAACCAACCCAGCATTTGTGGCCGCTGGCCTGGCTGGAATCGCGACGGCAAAAGCAAAATTGGAGGAACAAAAGAGACAAGTTTATTTCTAAACGATATACACCACTCTATTTTTTAAAAAATATTAATCACTGGACCCTGTTAACTCAAAACGGTCCACATGATATTGTAGATATTGACCAAGGATTATGCCACACAAAACCATCTGCATAGGGCTGAAAATATCCGACCATGATTCCACGTATTTAACAAGAGTTGCCCAAGGCATATCCATTTTTACTGCGGCGTTGGTTGACTCTACCGCTTTGTTGTAATCTTCAACGGATATGCCTAATTTGGATGCAAAGTCCTCATCGCTCTTGATTTCATCCTTATCTTCAGTCATCTCAATAACACCCCATAGGCTTCGCGGGTTCACGTTTCTTCCAAATCCAATCCTCAATGACTACCTCCAGAACCTTTTCTCCGGTTTCTACAGGCTCATTATCCACGATGGTTATCTTGTCACGCTTGCGGATTTTGCATTGACTCTTAGGGAACCAATATTGAATTTGTTCGCCATTGTCCATAAGTGCAAGCAGAACGGCCTTTTTGGTCTGTTTGACCAGGTAATTCACTCTGGGTCCTGGTGTTTTAGTTAGCTCCATTATCTGCAAATATCGTCACCTGTGGTTCCTTTCAAATGCCAATAGCTTCGCATCACGATTAGGGTGACTTCCTCCCATGACTGAAGTCATGGGCTTCCTACTTCACTGACCTGCTTTTGCAGTGTCTCGATAGGCTCTTCCCCTCAGTCCGAGGGTGCGAATATTCAAGCTGGCATTGAGATCCCTGTCCATCTCTAACCCACAGTTAGGGCATGAATGGACACGATCCACTAGAGTCTTAGGAACTATGATACCACACTGAGAGCATTTCTGAGAAGTATATCTCGCATCTACC
>Ga0209098_1003781_pt1 | contig 12174 bp, 1 predicted proteins | sample AD_JPNHW1_MetaG_FD_184429 | JGI IMG/M metagenome (GOLD analysis project Ga0209098, IMG submission 184429) | Active sludge microbial communities of municipal wastewater-treating anaerobic digesters from Japan - AD_JPNHW1_MetaG (SPAdes) (version 2) | ecosystem: Engineered > Bioreactor > Anaerobic >... | reverse complement strand
TTGGAGGCTGTATGGTACTGGATAAACTCCTGTCCATAGATTTGTAAAACTTATTCCGTCAAGCGAATAATACACAGGGGGTGGGAAAGCTGTAATATTATCCCAGATCATCGGGTTATGGGCAGGGGCAGGACCGGCATTAGTGATAACAATACTGTAGGTAAGTTCACCTCCGGCAACAACCGTACTGGTAATTGCCTGTTTTATAATTGATAGATCAGCGGATACCGACCAGACATATACACTATCACTTACCGCATAATTATGTCCCTCATAAAAATAATAGGCGGTAGCAAGATTCCGGACAAAGCTTGCAGACATATCATCAGCAGTAATTATATGAGTTGTTACAAAAGTCACAGAGCCTCCCGGAACAAGTGTGTCAATCGTTTCATTCATACCAGTCAGTGAGTCAATAACAACTGTATTTATCAGTGTATCGCTTCCTGTGTTTGTAACAACAACATGGTAAGTAACTACATCCCCAACTACTGCAAATGTTGACTGAGTTGTGTCGCCGTTAATCCCAAATAAAGATTTATCGATGCCCAGACATATATTCTCTATATCTACAGAGGCAGTTATGGAGCAACCCAGCATATCGCTGACTGTAACCGTATAGGTTCCTGCTGTCAGATTAGTAACGGTATCGGTTGTTGTACCTGCGGGGTCGTTCCATAAATATGAATAAGGGCCAAAACCACCTGAACAGGTAACTATGGCCGAGCCCTGATTATTTCCGCAATGGGTAAAATGTGTATTTGCAGCACTTATTGTGGCTGTCATCGATGAGACATTAATGTATATTATTCCGGTATCCTTTAGACCTAATGGATCTTCCACCAGGTATTCAATCAGAACTATTCCGTTATAGCCGGAAGCCGGAGTAAAGGAAAATAACCCGTTATCCAAAGGATTCCAGAACAGATTTCCCTGTGAAATCAGCGGTGTATTAAGATTATGAAAAATGAGTTCGGCGCCCGTATTATCCAAATCATAATCGTTGGTAGCCACGGAACCTGAAATAAGCCCAAGGCCTACCTGAGAGCATGAGCTAAAGGTATCATCTACTGCCACTGGAGGATTACAAACAGGTTCTTCCAAAGTGTCAGATAATGAAAATGTGCAAGTATTCGCATCAGAAATGGTTACTTCGTATATTCCCCATGAGATATTTAATAAGTGCGGGGTAGTATCGGGCAACAAAACTCCGTCTTTTTTCCAGGAATAAGTGATTGGCTGAGTTCCATTGTTTACAGTAGTGTAAATGGAGCCATCGTAAAATCCCGGGTTATTGACATAGACACAAGAAGCTTGATATGATATGAGCGTGCCGGTTATGTGCGTCAGGGTATATGCATCTGAGGCTGTACAAAAATATTGATCCTCAACTATCAAATTATAAACTCCTTCACCAAGCCCGGAAATATCTTCGTCTGTTGAGGTAAATCCGTTAGGTCCTTGCCATGAAATGTTGTATGGACCAGTTCCTCCGGTAATGGTAAGGTCTATAGATCCGTTAAGCTGGTTATCGCAATTGTCTGTTAAATCAGTGCTCAATACGAGTTTGTCTGGTTGTAATACAATAGCTGAAGTTGTTTCCGAACAACCATTTATGTCGGTAATTGTAACGTTGTATGTGCCAGTGTTCAATCCCTGAATATCTTCGGTACCCGCTGAATTACTCCAAACAAAAGTATAGGGTGAAATACCACCACTAACGGTCAGGTTAACAGATCCATCGTTATCGCCAAAACAAGTAGCGTCGGTGGCAACAGCTACTGCAATAATATCCAATGGCTGATTTACCGTAAAAGTATCTGTCTTTGAACAATTGTTTGAATCTGTAATTGTAAGTATATATGCCCCTGCCGGCAAATTACCGCGTACATTCGTTGTTGGCCCATCCAGCCATGCATAAGTATATGGCTGAGTACCGCCGCTTACCAACACATTGATGGCGCCATCTGTTCCGCCAAAGCAGGAAACATCCGTAACAAAACCATTAATTTCCATGTCCTCTGGTTCTGAAATGGTCGTATTCACTGTTGCTTCACATCCCAATGAATCTGTAACAGTAACAGTGTAAATAATTCCTGCTGAGAGACCTGTGGCAGTGGCAGTGGCCTGAGCAGGAAGGGTGTTCCATACGTAATTGTAAGGCGGTACGCCTCCTATACCTGTCGCTGTAGCAGTGCCTGTACTATAACCATGGCAGGTGGCGGGAGTTTCATTTGTTATGGTGGGAACAAGTTCTTCCGGCTGTTGAATGATATATGTCCCTGTTGCCATGCAACCGTTAGAATCTGCTATGTAAACAATATAGGTGCCGGCAGGTACTGAATCAATATCTTCTGTTGTGGCTCCATTCGACCAGATAAAAGTTTTTGGGCCAACACCCCCTGTAACAGTGAGGTCAATACTTCCTGAAATATCACCAAAACATTTAATATCAGTAATCACCGCAGACAAATTTATTGAATCAGGTTGAGTTACTGTATCAGATAATGTTGCCATACATCCATTTGCATCTGTAATCGTTAGATGATAGGTGCCTGCTGGCAATCCACCCAGGCTAGAATTTCCGGACGTAAACCCGTTCGGGCCGGTCCATACAAAGGTTAAAGGTGATGTGCCGCCGCTGTAGGTCAGGTTGATGGAGCCATCTGATACTCCATGACAAGAAACAGATTCTGTAGTAGCGGAAGCTGTCAGACTAGGCGGTTGTGTCAGCATTATGCTTAAATTGGCCGTGCAATTTTGAGAATCTGTCACAGTTACCGTATATGTGCCTGCAGCAAGTCCTGTGCGGTCTTCGGGATCGGGTGTACCTGTAAGGTCGCTCCATTGGTATGAATATCCAGGGGTTCCGCCCATGACAGTAATATTGATAGCCCCGTCCATTCCTCCATTACATTCTATATTGGTTGGAATCCTGTCAATAATAAGTAATGTGGGTTGTGTAACGCTTATTCCTGGTGCTCCAATACAACCTGTATTGTCAGTAACAGTGACACTATACGAATCGGCTGTCAGTCCGTTTAAATCGGCTGTCATGGCGCCGTTTGACCAAAAGTATGTAAAAGGTGGGTTTGTTCCGGCCACAGAGGAAGTAATGGTTCCATTATTTCCTCCGTAACACGAGACATTTGTTTCTGTTAAAGTAACAACCGGTCCGTCAAGGTTGTTAACGACTATTGCTGTCTGGTTGGCATTGCAGCCTTCATTATCAGTAACTGTGACATCGTAGGTTCCTGCACCAATGTTATATAGGTCTTCACTCATTTCGCCTGTTGACCACAAATATGAATAAGGTGAAGTTCCGGAAGACACGGTCAGGTCAATAGCTCCATTCTGCTGATTGCAAGTGGCATCAGTCACGGAATCATTAGCTACAGGGCTGTTATGCACGATCACAATTACGGAATCTGTTGCTGCACAAGTATAGCTATCCGTTACCGTCACGATGTATGTGCCGGCATTTGCTGATGTGGAATTAGCAATAACCGGGTTTTGGAGATTTGAAGTAAATCCGTTGGGACCAGTCCATTGATAACTGGAACCGTCATTAACCGATAACTGAAAACTGCTGCCTGTGCAAGCTGTCGTTGCTGAAGCCTGTGCAAATCCTTTGCGTATATAAACCAGCCGGCAGGTAGTGTCGCTGGCACCGCAATCATTCACCGCATAAACACATATCTGTGAAACAGAGGGAGCAGGATTTGCGCCCGACCAGTCTATAACAATTGTCTGGGTGCTGTCTCCGCTTATTATCACAGCACCTGGAGGCACTGTCCATACATAATAATTTACCCCAGGACATCCCGGAGCGGCATAGGTCGTATACAAATCTGCAATATTTGAGGTGCATACTGAATAGGCATTTGAGTCGCACAACGATTTTATCAGGAGCTGCGATACAGAAGCACTATTTCCTGCATGGTCTGTAACAGTAACAGAATAATTTCCGGCTGGAATATTCATCCGGTCTTCAACGTTTGAAATACCTGGAAGATCAGCCCAGTCATAGTTATATGGTGCTGTCCCGCCACTTACCGCAATGTCAATAGCGCCGTAAGTGATACATGTTTCATCCGTTGATACCGCACTGATTTGTAATGGGGTGCTGCCGCCCTCGCTTAATTCGAAGGAAACATATCCTATACATGATCCGTCGTCTGCTATCATTACCGTATAAACCCCTGCCGCCAGGCCATTGATATCTTCGGTGGATGCAGAGAAACCACTTGGTCCGGTCCATTGAAAAGATATATATAATCCGGAGCCACCTACCGGAGTTAAATTAATAGCGCCATTGCTAAGGCCACCGCTTGGCTGAACAACGGCTCCCGATGCACTGATATCATTTTCTCTTTGTATGTCTATAGGGACTATGGCAACACAGCCATTAATCTGGTCGGTAACATGAAGGACATAATTTCCTGACTCCAGCCCGGTGCGGTTTGCTGTAAGTATGCCATCTTCCCAGAAGTAGGAATAGCTTCCCGATCCGCCTGAAACCACTATATTTACAGAACCATCATTGCCAATACAGCTTGCATGTAAAATCGTAGAACTTACGGTAGGAGGTTCAGGATCATTAATGATTCCTGATGTTGCAGAGGTACACCCTCCGGCCGAAGTGACGGTTACATCATAGCTTCCGGCAGAAAGCCCGGTGATCAAGGTACCGCTTCCGTTGCCTGTGCCTGCAGGGGAAACCCTGCTCCACGTCCATGTGAAAGGCCCGTCGCTTCCGGTGATTTCTAAGTGAACCTGTCCTATGTTGGGATAATAACAATTTGGTTCCTGACTGATCGTTCCAGTGATTGTAAAACCACAGACCGGAAAATTGTTCATTGTTTTGTAACCGAAAACAATACCTTCATACCCTTCCTTGGCAACGGCTGAAATACTGTAATCACCTGATGTTCCTGGTGTCCAGGCATATTCATAAACGCGTGAACAACCAACCGTGTTTACAACAGAGGCTGCATGAGTTGTTCCTTCTATGTTTACATCTAAACCTGTAATATCTGAAACACCAAAGGGATCTGAGACCGTGGCACGAAGATAAACGGTTGAGTCAGGAGTGGTACTTCCGGTAATCACAGCACCGCCCGGATAAGCGTCATCATAAGCAGCAAAGGCGCTAATATTAATATAAGTTGTAACTGGAAGGTCGATTTTTGAAGGATAGGTCTGGCTGTCGTACCGGATCTGGAATCCAAGGGCCGACTGGTTGTTTGTTACGTCTACCACGATGGACTGTCCGGCCGGTATGGTGACATCTGAGGAAGTGGTGCCCGTTAACGTAAGAAGCCCGCTGGCATAACCGCCGTTGGATAAAGTGGCGATGGTAGTAGCTCCGTATTTTATGGTGGCAGTAACATTAGAGCTATTATCCATGATTCCGCCCGTAACATTTACATAAACCTTTGCAGTAATGGTATGGCCCGCTTTTATCGTCAGGTCGGTGCAAAGCGAAGGCGTTTGAGAAAAGCTGACTGTGGTTGCCCCGGTTATTACGCCAGGCCTCAGTGGAACAGCTCCGATAGCCCATTCTTTGCTCGCAGATAGGGTATATGAGATCGTAGTGCTGGTTGCTCCTGCTGTTTCATAACAAGCGGTAGCGTCTGCTCTGGCACCTCCGTCCAGATCCCATATTATCGTTTCACCTGAAACAGGTGTGGTGGTAACAGGGTCTCTGTTGTCTTTAACGCCAAAAACTACTTCTCCTGTAGCAGAGGCTACTGTTACAGCAGGAGTGGTAGAAGTACCTATGGCCGATGCTGCAGTTCCTAAAGGGCTTGTCTGATCAACATTTGTAAAAGTAGTAACACCCACGACTGCACCTTCTTGTACAGCTTCATTAAAGGTTACCACTACATTTGCCGGTCCCGGTGCCGGATTCACTAACCGATAAATTGCCATGGCAGCTCTGTTACTATTTACTGCACCACTTGAGGGCACTAATGTTAATGCAGTACCACCATAAGTAACAGATGTGATAGTTTCATTATCGTTAGGTGACCAGGAAACGCCTACAAGCATCAGCCGGTTTATTCCACTGCCTGCAGAATAATTACTGATTGTTATACTACTCCCTGTTCCATTCCCAACGGCAGTAGTTCCTGGTGTGATGGTGCCTATATACGACCCCAATATTTCAGACAGGGCTGTTGTCGCGTCAGAGGTTGACACAGGGTCGATCCTGTCGAGGTCGTAATCAGGGTTTCCCGTGCCGTCTGCACTGAAGTACAAGGACTTTATTTTTGTTACAACCCCTGTAGAATTATATACGGTAACATTAGTGGCGGCAGCATAAACAACGCCTTCTGTACCTTCTTTTGCAACGGCCTGTATATTCCAATTCCCTGGCAGTGCAGGAACGGACCAGTTATATTCATATATTTTGCCGCAACTTGGTGTGGATACTACGCTGGAAGGCCCGAGTATTATTGTTTGTTCTGAATTGTCAGGCATGGTCAGGATCAGGTTTACACCGTTGATGTCAGAAGAGCCGAACGGGTCGGTTACATTCACCCGTATATAATAGTTTGTATTGGTGTATAAAGTGGTGACTTCACTGCCTCCGCTGTAAGCAGCATCATAGGTTTTCACCGAGTTAATACTGATATAATTATTTGTTTTAAATGTGATTTTCGACGGCTTGGTTTTGCTATCGTAATCTATCTTGTATGCCACTCCGCTTTGTGTTGTGGTAAAGGTAAGTGTAATGGCATTGCCTGATGGGACCATAACATTGGTGCCAAGTGTGGTCGTCCATGTGAGCAATCCTGTCGAGCTGTTGTATGTCGGGTTTGATAGGGTTGCAATAATGTTAGACCCGTATTTGAGTTGAGCTGAGATGCTTGGGTTTGCGGGCATGGTACCTGCTGTAACAGTAGCGTATGCTTCTACTTTGATCTGTCCGGCCACGATTGTCATATCGTTACATAAAGCCTGGCTTTGGGTAAATGTAAGTGATGCCTCACCGCCCAGCCCGTCATCAAAGGTAACCAGTGCGCCTCCGGCACCCACAGCAACTGTGGTTGGAGCCATGCTGGACCAGGTGTTTGTTGTACGGTTATAACGATAGTAAGCAGTTGTGGCACCTCCCCGGAAGGCATAAATATAAGTTCCGTCGAAAGTCAGCGATCCGCCGGTATTGATAGAAGCGGGTGTAGTAGCCCGGGCTAACCATGTATTGGCAACTATGTCATAACGGTTGAATGTGTTTTTATTGTTTCCGTTCAGGGCATATAGATAGGTTCCATCATAAGTGAGTGCACCGCCGGGATTAACATTCGCTGCCAGATTAGCAAGTGTAGTCCAGGTATTTGCTGCAATGTTGTAACGGTATAAATTATTTTTATTATTACCGCGCAGGGCATAAATTGCCGTCCCGGTGTACACCAGAGAACCTCCGGCTCCAACGGCGCCGGGTGTTATCCTCATTGCCGTCCAACTGTTGGCTGCAATATCATACCTCCAGAAAGTTGTTGTATTGCCCCCGCGCAAAGCATAGATGTAGCCACTTGTGCCACCCGGAGCATAAGCCAATGCACCGCCTGTTCCCACCGCAGCTGGAGTTGTTGCCAATGCGGACCATGTATTCAGGGAAGGGTTGTATCTCCAGAATAGATTTGTACCGCCCTCGAAGGCATAAATGTAAGTGCCGTCGGTGGTCAGTGCACCACCGGCAGCTACATTTGCAGGGGCTGCTGCTTTTGTGCTCCATGAACTTCCAGTAATGGAATAATTATAGAAGTTAGTTGTACTGTTCCCATAGAATGCATAGATCGATTTTCCGGCACCGATACCCATAATTGCTGTCTGGTTCATGGTCAGGTCGTTGGTGGCAAAGGGATCTACACGGTCGAGTTTAAGAGTATCGGAGAGATACAAGTATTTTGTTGCACTTGCAGGATTACTTACGGTTCCTACAGTATCTGCGATGGTAGCCGTGCAATTGTTGGCATCGGTAACAGTAACTGAATAAATTCCCCCGGGAATATTTGATATGTCTTCTGTTATAGCTGAATTGCTCCAATGATAAGAATATGGAAGCGTGCCTCCCGAAACGGTGAGGTCTACCTCACCATTGGTTCCACCCGGAGTGGTGACATTGAATACGGTTGTTGATAATGTTAGTGCTGCACCCGGCTGGAGTATGGTGGCGAAAGTTTCGGCGGTAGTGCCTGCATTATCTATTACTTTCACAACATAAGTGCCGGCAGGGCTGTTGGAAATATCTTCGGGGTCGGTGTATCCGCCAAAGCCATTATAATTCCAGTCGAAAGTATATGGGGGAGTACCTCCTGTTACAGTAAGATTAATTGACCCGGTAGAACCACCGTAACAAATAATATTTGTAACACTTGCGGAAAGGTGGAGTGTGGTATAAGTAATCACCAGTTTGGGCTCGTTACCCGAAGTTACATCATCCCACGAAGCTGCCGAGCGATGGCCTGTTCCGCTGATAATAAAGGACATACTGTTACCGCTAACCCAACCTGGGCGGTTCACAATTTCCTGCACAATTCCTGCTATAACAGGAGTGTTATATTTTGAACCCACTGCCCATGCAGTTGGTATCCAGGCTACAGAAGCCGATGTCAAAATCCGTTCGCTGATATTGTTGATAGCTGTGGTAAAGGTGAGGGCATTGTCGGCAGCTTGTCCCTTAATGTTCAGACTGGTCGCTTCGCTGTTCGTCATGGGCGGGTCGGGTGTTACCGCGGTAAAAGTGATATACGCGCTGGTAATAATGGCTCCCTGGGGTATATTAATTCCCTGAAAACGAATTCCTGTTGTTTGTGTGCCTGCCGAAGGCGATTGGATATCATTCACCAATTCCAGATCGTTGCTGATGAGATTTACCGCTCCCGGGGATGCTCCTGTAGCTCCTTGCTGCTCCGCATCATCGCTGCTTGCCGATACATATTTTGTGATCGTAATCTGTGCCTCTGTATTAAATAAATTACAGCACAATAGCACGACTGAAATCACTATGATTCTGCCTGCCTTACGGATCAAGGCAGAATTAGGGTTTATTACAGTTGACCGACATATATTTTTGTTCATAACAAGTATTTTTTAGATTACCTGGAAATAGTGAAATGGTTTTATATTGATTGGATTCATAATTTAATTCGGATGATTAATATCTTCAGGATCGCAAGGAGGAAATGCCGTCTGGTTAAGGGTTGCAGAAATATTACCAGTACAACCATTGGCGTCCGTCACAATAACACTATAGGTACCTGCAGTCAGGCCGGTTCTGTCTTCCGGTTCTGCCGGCGGCGGGTTCAGGTCTGACCAATCATAGGTATAAGGTGGTGTGCCGCCTGTAACAATGACATCAATAGATCCCTCATTATGGCATTGAGGGTTTATAAAATTCCTGTTTACCGTTAATAAGGGTGGTTGGGTAATTACAAAACTTTGAGTAGCTGTACAACCTTTGGCATCCGTAACAACCACTGTATAGGATCCGGCCGTAAGGCCGTTTCTGTCAGGTATTGTCACACCGCCATTCCAGCTATAGGTATATGGGCTTGTGCCACCGGTGACGGTAATATCAATAGCGCCGTTGCTGCCTCCAAAACAGGAGATATTGGTCTGTGTTCCTGATAATACCAGTGAACCGCTTGGCCCGCTAACAACAGCTGAAGTTGTTGCAGTGCATCCTTTTGAATCCGTCACAGTAACCGTATAAGTCCCTGCTGATAACCCGGTACGGTCCTCGGGATCATTGGTGCCGGAGAGGTCTGCCCAGTCATAGGAATAAGGTATTGTTCCTCCCTGTGCGGTAAGGTTGACGGTACCTGTGCCTCCGAAACAAGAGATACTGGACGCGGAGGCAGATGCCGTAAGCAGTGGAGGCTCGCTCACCAGTACTGTAAAAGTGCCTGTACAGCCAGAACCTCCTGTTATATTTATTGTATAAGTGCCGGCTGACAATCCTGTGATGATCGTGTCGGTGCCGGATACGGGTCCACCGGCTGGATTGGAACGTGTCCAGCTCCAACTAAAAGGAGTAACATCTCCTGTGATATGCATAGATATTGATCCGTTAGAAAGGCCGTGGCATGTTGGCTGAGTAACGGTCGGTGTCATCCTTATCTTGCATTGTACCCAAACCATAACGGTGTTGAACGATTTAACATGGCACAAATCCTCAATAACCACTTTTATAGAACACTGCACTGCAACGGGAGTTACTGGTGGGATATAAGTAACCGGGTTGGCGCTGCTGTTTGGCAAAAATGTCCCGCCGCAGTCAGTGGACCATTCGGAATGATACCATAATGGATCGGCATGTGGGGGTACGGTGTAGGAGAGGGTATAACCGGCAGGATTTCCGGCAGAGAGCGTGTCAGGGAGGTTGTTAATAGTTGGTAATATTGCTAATTCCCAGGCATTGAGAAAACTAAAGTTAAAGAATGCACGCGTAGTGGCTACCTGCTCGGGAGTAGGAGAATCATCATCACCGAAAGGCCTGTGTGATGCCAATATCATGAATTTTCCGAAAGTATCAACGGCAAAAGCAGGTCCGTAAACCAGGATAGCAGCTCTGTAAGCAGGCCCCAGGCTGTTTTGAGCATCCGGATGGTCGGGATCAAAAACTCCCACGTGAGTAGTCGGATACCACCCGCCGCTTCCTGCTGCCGGCATATAGACCTGTTCGGCGCCATTAAATGTTGCATTATCAAGGATACCCATAAACTGCATGACAGGTTCTCCTGCATAATCATAGGAATATGGCGGCGTGCCGTTATCATGAGGCCAGAGTAGTGAATTATATGTGCCTGCATCATCGTGCGGCCCTGATTTATTGCAAAGAAAATTCGTTTGCTGATTATGATCGACGGGGTCTCCATCGAGGGTGGAATTATCCCACATATCTGAAAACTGACTTCCGGCTTTACATCCTGTCACCATAGCGCCACGGCAATTAGTGATATAGTCATATAGCTGATAATGCTCGGCCCACTCGGGTTCAGCATGAGGCATAACATAAATGTCATCGCAACAGGTTAGTTCTGCCGGAGATTTCCACCCCTCCTTATCATCGCCACCATAGGCAGAATCAGGAATTTCTGCATTATGAAAACCTGGCAGGTACAACTGACCATTCATATCATCCAGCGTCCAGTTAGGAAGATTAGAAAACGTCAGGTAAACCGGAACGGTAACCGGAGAAGTGGTGGTGACGCCGATGACTCCGCGGCTCTGCCAGTATGCAATACGAGTATTGACATCGGTTGTCCGGTATTGCGCTTCAATAATAAACGGGCCACCTCTGAAATCAGTGCCTCCATAGCTGAAATCTATACCGTCCTTCGCCTTTGAAGTATTTATAACCCAATGAACCGGCACTCCGCGCGACAACATATCGTAAAGCATCCCGTAAGGGACAATGGCATTTTGCCTGGTTTGAGGGAGTACACCCATATTTACAATAAAAGCACCAGACGGAATTGTCGTCATTTGCGAATAACTGTTTAAAAACAAAAACAGCAATAACACTGTTATTGCCGTTTTAATTGTTACGGATTTGTATATCATTTTATGTATTATGTTTTTCATTTTTTTCTTTTTTTATGTTTGAAAATTTTATTTTAAAAAATGATTTTTTTTATGCTGTATTTTTATGCTGTTTCTCTAAAATTTATCACGTACTATTTTTACATATTTACATTAAATTCCCCTTGAAAATTTAGGGTAAAATTTTTTCAAAAAAATTTTTGTTAAAAATATAAATTAATATTAGGGCATCTCTAAAAACCCAACGCAATATAAACAATTGATTGTTAATAACTTATATTTGCAATTACATCAAAAAGTTTTATCTTTATAGCAAAAAAGAAAACATGAAAAACATCAACCCACTTGGACTATTTGATGATCATTTTTTGCAGGAAACGCTCACAAAACTTGGCGATCCGCTTGAGAGATTAAACCAATATATTAACTGGAATATTTTTAGACCCACCTTAGACAAGGCTTTTCAAGACGAATCAAAGGATACATCAAAGGGTGGCCGGCCTGCTTTTGATAAATTGATGCTGTTCAAATCCCTATTGATTCAAAGCCTTTACAATCTTTCCGATGACCAATTAGAATACCAGATCATAGACAGGGCAAGTTTCAAACGTTTTCTTG
>Ga0209098_1003778_pt1 | contig 12176 bp, 6 predicted proteins | sample AD_JPNHW1_MetaG_FD_184429 | JGI IMG/M metagenome (GOLD analysis project Ga0209098, IMG submission 184429) | Active sludge microbial communities of municipal wastewater-treating anaerobic digesters from Japan - AD_JPNHW1_MetaG (SPAdes) (version 2) | ecosystem: Engineered > Bioreactor > Anaerobic >... | reverse complement strand
ACCGGAATTGCGAATACTCTCAATCTTGTTTATACCTTGCATTGGAGATACGCTATTGTAAACCTGCTCACCAATAATGTTATAAACAGTAATTTGAGATTTACCCGAAAGCGCTGGGATGTTAACGTAAATATCCTTAGCGTCGGAGTAAATATTAACCTTACTCTCTTCGTTAGGATCAACACCTGTTCCCTTGGCTAAATTGAAAGTAGCTGTTGCAGTACCACTGTAAGCACCATCGTTTATTGTAGCTACAACAGTATAATCACCAGAAAGAATAGGAACAGTTGTAGAGCCATTATAAGTAACCTCTACGGCTAATCCTGCAGGAGTTGTTGTAACAGTTACTGGTTTTGGTGTGCCATCAGCTGTTTGAGATAGGTTTGTTATCTCAACAGTTGCGCTTAATTTATTGATAACCAAAGTACCACTCTGAGAGCCTTGGTAGTTGTCATCAATAATTGTAGCAACCACTGTATAAGAACCTCCATCAACTGGTGCATACGTACTCCCATTATAAGTTATAGAGTAATCATATCCTGTTGGTGTTGGAACTACTACCTGAGGAGTGTAATCAAATGTTCTGGTTAAATCAGGTATTGTTACAGTAAGAGTTTTCTTGTTAACAACTAAATTCTGAGTAATATCAGAAGCTGCAGCGTAGGTTGCATCGCCAGCCTGTTTTGCAGTAATATTACATGTACCGGCTCCAACAATATGTATATAGAAGTTACCAGAACTTGCAGGTGTTTCAACAATAGTTGCAACATCGGTATTATCGCTAGTATATGAAACAGGTAGCGAAGAAGATGTGGTTGCTGTTAGTGCTGCATCTGCATCTTCATAGGTCATTGCTGTTAAACTACCAAACGTAATAGTTTGAGCCGATTTTTTAACAAAGCTAACCTCGTTTCCTAGAGTTGTTCCACTGCCATTGGTTGCAAATGCAGCAACATAGTAAGTATTACCTCCGGTTAATCCAGAAATGGTTTCAGTAATGCTACCCATTCCGTTTGTAGCAGAGGTAATCTTTGTACTAGCAGTTGTTACTGGTGAAGTAGCGCTCCAGTAGAAACCACGTTCAGTAATTGTTGCTCCATTGTCATTGGTTATATTACCGCTAACTACTACATCGGTATTTGTAGTCTGAACTACCTCATTGCTTGTAACTACAGTAGGCGCACTTGCAGATGAAGGCAAATCAATTATAGCATTAATCATGAAACGGTACGCATAAGAGAAATCAGAAGGAGTTCCTCCTCCTACAGGGATTACAACATTTACCCCAGAGTTTATATCGTTAATTGCCTGAACAGAAGCTGGATAACTTGTGTTAACAGAAGTAGCATTAACACCTACATAGAAGTCAGAATTAGTAATCGTTGGAGGTGTTGTAATTGTAAATGTATTCCAAGCATTACCAGTTAATGTTGTTAATGTAGAAGAGCCAATAATGTTCCCGCTGGCATCTAGCACATAAGCAGTTGTAGATTTTCCGGCATTAGCACTATGCATGAATGCACTTACCGTTTTAACTACTCTTGTGCCGTTTACATGATATTTAACTGCCGCAATGTTAGGTGTTGAATAAGCGGTAGTAGGTACATCTCCTACAGCATAAGAATAAGTATCAGTAGAAATAGTTTGAGTAACACTCAAGGTGTTATTCGCAGCATTTAGGTCCACTGCATCAATGTATACTTTCACGGAGTTTGTTCCAATTGTATTAGTTGTAAAAGCAGGGAAGGTTACTCTTTGAGTTTTTCCTGAAGCAAGAACAGGAATTACAATTGGTGTTGCTGTGTAAGTATTTGAGCCAGTAACTTCGAGGTGAACGGTAACATTTGATATATCACTTGATCCTAAATTTTTGATATCAGCCGAAACCGTTTGAGGCATACCTATTTCAGTTGGAAGGTTCGTTGGAACATAAATATCAGCAACTGAAGCATCATTGGCAACGTATGGGGTGAATCTAAAAGTTCTTCCTGTAGTCACATTAACACTTCTCTTGAAAGCAAAAGTAGCCGTATAATCCTCACTATAAAAAGCTGCTGAACTCCAAGCTGTTGAAGATCCTTTATATGCTGATATTAAGTTATCGGAACCATAACCACCACCCTTAATACCTACCATTGCATACCTAAAGGCATCGGTGTTTGTTGATGCAGTAAATGTTCCATAAACAAATTCAATAACATTTGTTGTTTCGTATAGTTTAATCTGAAACTCAATGTTTGTGAACTGATTTGGATAGCTAACAGAATTCACTGATTTACTCTTATCCTTAAGGTTCTTGAACTGAATAGTAGTTACTCGATTTGGGGCAGTCCCTGCAGTATACACTCTAAACTGAGGTGTGCTAGAGCCAGAGGTTAAATCGCAGTTAAATGGAGCGAGTAAGAAAATATCTCTTCCATCCTTACTGAAGAATCCAGATTCTGATTGTGTTTGAGGGCTGGTAATGAATAAGCCTGCTGTTGAAGGTTCTACTGTACCTAATTTGATAAAACCATTGGTGTTAAGAATAAACTTATCAAAGGATAGGCAGTTGAAAACAAATGGGAATCCAATATCAACAGGAGAAGAGTTTGCATCATCGTTGTTTGCAACGGTGATTAAACTTCCGTTTGTACCTAAATCGGTATAAGTTCCAGTTGTATTTGCAGCCATGGATGCAGAGTAATTTAATACATCACATCCACCAATTGTATAGAAGGTCATTACATTACCATAGGCTACGCCATAACTATTTTTAGCATATGCTACAACATAGTAATAAGAAGCAGGTGATAGGTTAGTTAAGAATGTTTCAAACTCACCAGAACCTCTTTGGCTGGTTACATGATCAAATTCAACACCAAGGGTGCTATAATTAGTTGAATAGCAAATACCCCTTTCAGTAACAGGTGCTTCGCCCATGTTTGTTACATTGGCTAAGATAGTTGCTGAAGTTGCTTGTAAATCACGTACTGTAAGAGTGTTTACGGTTGCTAATCCAAGTGTAGTTAAACTACCTGATAGCAAGTTTGAATAGCAATTTGTACTTGAAACCTCATAAACTGCATAATTATATAAAGTTGCAGGAGTAAGGTCTGTTAAATCTTGACTGGTAGCGGTTCCAACGTAAATAACTTTAGAATTACCAATCATATCGTTTACATTGTATGTTGTTCCGTTTTGAGGAGCACCGTCAATGCTTTCAGTAGCACGTTGAAGAACTATTACACCACTGCCATCGCCTCTTTCCCAGTTAATGGTAGCAGAGTTTTTCGTAAGATTTGTTACAGAAAAGTTCTTTGCAGAAGTAGGTATAACACAAGTAGAGGTTGCTACACTTACATCATCGATATAAATGTTATCTCCATTTGCAGATATGCCTGTAAATGAGACAATAACATTATTACCTACAAATGAGGTTAAATCAATATTTACAGTCCTCCATTGATTTGCTGCAGTTGGAGTGAAATCATTTAATGGATCACCTGAATCGCCTTCACCCGGAACAGTTGCCAAATCAACACCCGATTTCTGCCAAACGGTAGTATATGTGGCCCCAAAATCGGTACTAATTTGAATAGCTAAACCATCTGGATTTGTTTTATGGTAAGCGTAATTAAATGTAAGTACTGGTGATGTTGCGCTAGTTAAGTTAATGGGTGGTGTTAGCAGTTGATCAGTTGTGCCAGCATATTTCCAATAATCAATAAAAGCAGTTTTTGTTGAAGTGCCATTAATGCCTATTGCAGTCTTTTGTATCCAAACTCCTTGTGCTACATCGGGATTAATTACTTTCCATGAAGTTGGTGGGAAGGTTGCTCCCTCAAAGTTCTCTGAGAATGGGAATGAGAATGCAGAAGAAAACATGCTTACAGATTTTGTAGCTGTATTGTTGTCTGAAATAGCATCACCTGTGGCAGCTGTAGTAACTGTAATTGTATTATCTCCAACAGGAAGAGTAACTTGTGTTGCAAAAGTATAATCTGCAACCTCACCAACTGCTACAGTATTAGTATAAGTCTCTGATACTGGTGTTCCAGAATTTAATGTATACGATATAGGGAAATTAGAGATTGCAGCAGAACCAAAGTTCTTAACTTTAGCGGTTACATTTACACTACCGCCACTAGAAATTCCTGAGTTAGGGTTAGTAACAGAAATAACACCAACATCGGTAGTTGGTAGGCTTTGAATAAAATCAAAACTAATACTTCCGCTAATTTCCTGAATGTTTGAGATTGGTTTGTAAACTCTCTTTCCATCATAACTTCTCATTGATGGGGTGGTTTCATCGGTTAACGATGTAACATTTGATGTTCCGGGGAAGGTATTTCCAGCACCGTTTGAAGTTGCATTATCTGCTCTAACAACGGCAACACCCTGATGTGTAGTTGAAGTGTTTACACCGTTACCGGCTGTAGAAATATAAACGCTATCAATTTTCCAAACTAACATACCATGACCATAAACATATTGATTATAGCCTGTTTGTTGTCTGTTTTCAAGTATGTAATACTCACCTTTTGTCCCCGTGTTAACTCTAAACAAATCTTTATTTGTGCTACAATCTGCTAAGGTTAACCCAGTAGCAGGATTGTTTATAACAACAGGTACTTGCCATCCAAGTTTTGCTCTTGCCCAAGGGTTGTGGTATGAGGGTGTTAGGCTATTATTATTATAGCTACCCATGTCCATTACATCCCAGTTGCCAGGGGTTAAAGCGCCTGAATAATCGATATCATAAGTATCAGGTAAGCCTAAAGCATGGCCAAACTCATGACAGAATACACCAATAGTAGCCATTGCATTACCAGATGCACCAGATACCCCTGGGTCGATGTTATAAACGTCGATTGTAACTCCGTCATATACGCGTTGCATTCCGCTATAACGTAATGCACTTTGGTGCGACCATAAAGCATTTGAACCGGCACCCACAGCTTCGTCGTTATTGGAATGTACTACGATAACTGCATCAACGTAGCCATCGCCATCATTATCATAATCAGCATAGTTTACACCATCAGCCTCAGCAGCGTCAACTGCTTCTTGGACTAATAGTTTGGCATTAATATATTTGTTTCCGTTAATATTGGCACCGTATTTTGCCATTGTTCCATTAGCATGATAAGGCCCCTTTACAGTGGTTTCGCAGGTTAACTGATTGTAAGAAACAGCTTTATAAAAGTCTTTAAAACTTCCAGTTCCATTGTAACCCTCCTTATTCATCATATCATCATACTCCTGACGGGTATGAGCAAAAGGTCGATCTTGAAAATCAATCAAGAGTACAAGCACTTTTCTAACACCTGTAGTAGTACCCTTTGTTTTTGAACCTGTGGTTTTAAATGAAGCAATAGGGTGAAATAGCTCGTTACGTAATTTAAGAGCCTCGGTAATTTGACTTTTACTGAAGGTTAAATTTTGGGGGAAAGCTAATTTTGTTTGCGATTTTTTATCGGTTGCAACAACATCCGATGGAATTAAATTTCCCTTGCTATCTTGAGTTGCGTAACAATAGTAACCTTTATCGTTTTCCAATAAGGTGTAGCCTTCAGGTGTAACTTGCCAGTGAAGTATCTCATCTCCTTTTAAGTAGAAAGAGATAGTAGTTCCGTCTGGATTGCTTTTCTTGATTAATCCAGGGTAAGCCGGACAGAACTGAATTGCCCTTTCCGTCTCATACCCTTGGTTCATTAGCGATTTAAAATTGTTTGTAACATTTGTATCAGTTATTAGTGAAAATGAAATAACCGATAAAAAAAACAAAGCAACAAACCACTTAAGAGTAGAAAATTTCTTCATAGTTTGACTTTTTGGTTAGATTTAAGGTTTTATAATAATTGAATGCTAAAGATATTTATTATGATCAATTAAACAAAATCGAATTGGCTCTTTAACAATTTATAATGGTAAGTTTTCTATCGTTAAAATAGTTTTACTTAAAAATGGATTAACCTTTTACACCAAAAGGGTTACTATGATATTTTCAATTATAGAAATTGACTTTTTTAAAATTCCTTGAAATGGCATTAAAATTGTCTTGAGTATACCATACCTACTTTTTTAATAGCAAAAACCTGTTTAAATAACATAGATTATTAAAGCAATTTCTTATACCTTTGACCCAATAATTTTTTAAAAACTTGAATAACATGAAAAAGATTATTCTTTCAATTTCAGCTATTTTGTTCGTAGGAATGCTTAGCGCTCAAACAACACAAACAGTTCAGTCTGTTCAGGAAGAACCTAAAACTGAAATAACATTTGCATCTCTTGAGCACAATTATGGAACTATTGAGTATGATGCAAATGGCACCTGTGAATTTGAATTTACTAATACTGGAAAGATTGCTTTAGTGCTTAACAACGTACAGGCATCATGTGGATGCACTACCCCAGAATGGACAAAAGAACCAGTAAAACCAGAAGAAAAAGGTAAAATTACTGTAAAGTATAACACAAAAAATGTTGGACCTTTTCAAAAGACAATACGAGTATATTCAAACGCAACTGTTAGCCCTGTTATTTTAACAATAAAAGGGGAGGTTAAACCTCAAGCACAGCAGGTACAACAATCAGAAAAATAATTTTTAAAAGATATTATCATGCCAGTAATTTCAGAAAAGGGCAAAGCAATGCCTGCTTCGCCTATTCGCAAATTGGTTCCATTTGCAGAAGAAGCGAAACGTAAAGGTCGTAAGGTTTACCATTTAAATATTGGTCAACCCGATATTCCAACTCCAAAAGTTGCCCTTGATGCTATAAAGAATAATCCACTAAATGTAGTTGAGTATAGCCACTCAGCAGGTAATGAGAGTTACCGAAAGGGATTGGTTAGCTACTACAAGACCATTGGTATTGAAATCACTCCAAACGATATTATTACTACAACCGGTGGATCGGAAGCAATAACCATTGCTTTTATGACCTGTCTTAATCCTGGTGATGAGGTGATTATTCCAGAGCCTTTCTATGCAAACTACAATAGTTTTGCTATGCAGGCAGGTGTTGTAGTAAAACCAATAACTTCATATATTAAAAACGACTTTGCATTACCTCCAGTTGCTGAGTTTGAAAAGTTGATTACTCCAAAAACTAAAGGAATTGTTATTTGCAATCCAAACAATCCAACGGGTTATCTTTACTCACAGGCAGAACTTGAGCAGCTTGCCACAATCATCAAAAAACACGATCTGTATCTATTCTCAGATGAGGTTTATCGTGAGTTCTGCTACGATGGGAACAGCCATTTTTCAGCCATGATGCTTAAAGGCCTAGAAAATAACGTTGTTCTCATGGACTCTGTCTCAAAGCGTTATAGCATGTGTGGGGTAAGAATTGGTGCTTTAATTTCGAAGAATAAAGAGGTGATTAATTCTGCTATGAGATTTGCTCAGGCAAGGTTATCCCCTCCTTCATACGGGCAAATTGCTGCAGAGGCTGCGCTGACAACTCCAAAGAGTTACTTCGATGAGGTTTACAACGAATACATCGAACGTCGTAACTATATGGTGGAAGCATTAAACAAGATGGAAGGTGTTTATTGCCCAAAACCGAAGGGTGCTTTTTATACCGTAGTTAAGCTACCCATCGATGATTCCGATAAATTTGCTCAATGGTTGCTCGAGAGTTTCGAATATAACAACCAAACTGTAATGGTTGCTCCTGCTACTGGTTTTTATTCAACCTGCGGTGCAGGGAAGAACGAAGTTCGTATTGCCTACGTTCTAAAAATTGAAGATTTAAGGAGTGCTATGAAATGCTTGGAAGAAGCATTGAAACAATATCCAGGTAGAACTATTTAATAGTAGGTTTTATCATCACAGAAAGTCATGGTTTAACTACTATGACTTTTTTGTTTAACGCCATTTCTCATATTTGTTTATTGTTTACACTATTTTTTCTATTTTAGTAATGTCTAATTATCATAAATATTGAGCAAATACATATTTTATACTCTTTCAATTGCCCTATTAATAGGTAATTCTATATTTGCACAGCAGGATAGCATACAAGTTGGAGCAGATCAAACAGATCAATACCTTCCTCTTTTGGCTCACAAAAGGATTGCTGTTGTTGCTAATAACTCATCAACCATTGGGAAAACCCATCTAGTTGATAGTCTTCTAAGTTTAAAAGTTAGGGTTAAAAAAATATTCTGCCCCGAGCATGGTTTTCGAGGTGAAGCCGATGCTGGAGAACTTATTAAAAATCAGGTTGATGTAAAAACTGGACTTCATGTTATCTCTCTATATGGGAGTCATAAAAAACCTACTCAGAAGGATTTGAATGGAATTGAATTGGTTATTTTCGATATGCAGGATGTGGGAGTGCGATTCTATACCTATATTTCAACTATGCACTATGTGATGGAGGCTTGTGCTGAGCAGAGAATACCTGTTTTGATTCTCGATCGTCCAAATCCTAACGGCTTTTATGTTGATGGTCCAATACTCGATACCGCTTACCATTCATTCGTAGGAATGCACCCTGTTCCAATTGTCCATGGGATGACAATTGGAGAGTATGCTAAAATGATAAATGGGGAACATTGGCTTAAACGAGGGATTCAATGCAAGTTAACCGTTGTTCCTTGTAAAAACTATGACCATAGTATGATTTATCAGTTGCCCATACGCCCTTCTCCAAATCTTCCTAATCAAACCGCTGTGTTGCTTTACCCATCTTTAGGATTTTTTGAGGGAACATGCATTAGTATTGGAAGAGGAACCGATTTCCCTTTTCAACTTTTTGGACACCCCTCACTTCCTAATATTGGATTTTCTTATGTTCCTGTTGAGAAGATTGGTGCAAGTAAGAACCCTCCGTTTAAAAATGAAACATGCTATGGGTACGATCTACGCGAATACTCAATAAAATACTTCAAGGATAATCCAAGGATTAACCTTGAATGGTTAATATTTGCTTACAAGATGTTTCCTGATAAAAAGTCATTCTTTAATAACTACTTTAATTATCTATCTGGTACGCCTGAACTCAAAAAGCAAATTGAACAAGGGCTCGATGCAGAAACAATAAGCAAGAATTGGGAGCCAAGTGTATCAGAATTTAAAAAAACACGAAAGAAGTATTTACTTTATAACGACTTCGAGTAAACAATCATCAATTTTTTACTTAATGCCAAAAGCAAGCAAATTCTATGTGGTGTGGTCGGGTCATAAACCCGGTATATATAGTTCGTGGGAGGAATGCCAACAGCAAACAAAAAATTACTCGAATGCAAAGTATAAGGGCTTTCCAACCAGAGTTGCCGCAGAAAATGCGTATGCTGGAAATTATGATGATTTTAAAACCAAAGCGAAATCAAGCAAGCCACTTTTTAAGGTTGATGAAAATCTACCTAAACCCGTTTTCCCTTCTATTGCCGTAGATGCTGCATGGAACACAGTTTCTGGTGACATGGAATACCAAGGGGTAGATGCACAAACGGGACGGTTAATTTTTCACCAGGGTCCGTTTCGCGATGGAACAAATAATATAGGTGAGTTCCTTGCAATAGTGCATGCGTTGGCTATGCTAAAACGTGAAAAAAGCAATCTGCCAATTTACTCCGATTCAATGACTGCTATTACTTGGGTTAGGAATCGAAAAGCAAATACGAAACTTATCAAATCAAAGGAAAACGAAGTTCTCTTTGACTTGATTGCACGTGCCGAAAAATGGCTTAAAGAGAATATCTGGAAAAACCCTATTCTCAAATGGGAAACCCCAATATGGGGCGAAATACCAGCCGATTTTGGAAGAAAGTAGATTATTATATCAATTAGATTTATCTTAGCAGCACAAAATCGGTTACAGGTTGCGAGTTACAAAGTTTTGCCCTAAGAACTTATTAACTTATCAACTTGTTAACTTATCAACATAAACAGTGAACCTCGAAAACTTCATAGCAAAGCGATTAATGAGTAAGAGTAGCGGAAGCGGTAATCTATCGCGTCCGTTTATTCGTATTACCACTATTGCCGTTGCGTTAAGCCTTGCAATAATGATAATTGCAATTGCTGTGGTTGCTGGGTTCAAAAAGGAGATTAGTGAGAAGACAATAGGCTTTGGTAGCCATATCCAGATTATTAACTACGATGGTAATCGTTCTTATGAAACTCGACCAATAAGTAAAAATCAGGATTTTCTACCTAAAATTAAGCAGATTGAGGGGATTCGTCACGTTCAGGTTTTTGCTCTTAAACCAGGTATTATTAAGACTGACAACGATATCCAAGGAGTTGTTCTAAAAGGCATTGGACCAGATTTCGACTGGAGTTTTTTCAAAAAGAGTTTAGTTGATGGCGAAGTTTTCGAACTGTCCGATACGGGAACAACCAACAAAACAGTTATTTCCAAGACCTTGGCTTCTATGCTTCGGTTAAAGGTTGGCGACAAATTTGCAATGTGGTTTGTACAGCAACCCCCAAGGGTTCGAATGTTTACAGTTTCAGGTATATATGATACAAAAATGGCTGAGTTCGATAAGGTTTTTATTCTTGGAGATATTCGGCATATTCGCAAGTTAAACGATTGGAATGGTGATCAAATCTCAGGATTTGAGATACTTGTGAACAATTTTGATAAGATCGAAGACCTTACCCTTAAGGTTGATGATATAGCAGGGCTAATATTTTTCGACGATGGTTCCAAACTCAAGGTTCAGAGCATTATCGATAAGTACCCTACAATATTCGATTGGTTGGGATTACAAGATTTAAATGCAATCATACTAATCGTAATTATGCTTGTAGTTGCTGGCATCAACATGATATCCGGGTTGCTAATAATTATCCTTGAGCGTACAAAAATGATTGGGGTACTAAAAGCAATGGGTGCTGAAAATCCGTTGATTCGAAAAATCTTCCTTATTCAATCGAGTTATATCGTACTACGTGGATTAATTTTGGGGAATCTTGTGGGCATTGCAATCTGTCTGCTGCAAAAGGAATTTAGCTTTATCAAACTCGATGAGGCCAGCTATTACCTGTCCACCGTTCCAATTCATCTGAACGCAGTTCATATATTACTTCTAAACTTCGGAACGTTCATAGTGACCATAGCGATGCTAGTTGTGCCTTCCATGGTTATATCTAGAATTAGTCCAGAGAAAACAATCAAATTTGATTAGTAGTACTTATCTAGTATCTCTTTAGGATCTGATGAGGTTTTTCTTAAAGTCCTGATTATCTTATTAATATCAATCTCTTGATTATAATTTTTGATATACTTTAAATCAGTATCTGTAGTCTTACCTGTTGAAATATTTAGGATTTTAACTTTGAATGGGTTTGAAAGGAACAGGTATATTTCATCCTCACTTTTCCACGATACAAAAACAGGGTCGAAATTTAGCAGGTATGAGTAGAGTGTTGTTTTCGATGAACAATCATCTATATAAAGCCTGTTGCGGATACAATAAGCTAAATAAGTACCAGAGTTTGATAGTGCTGGTAAAGCTCCATCGTTTATGTACTTATTAAGTTTTTCATTATTTAAGCTATAAAGGTATATTCCATTAATTGAATCAGGCATGGTAACATTCATTATCCCAATCGCTATATAATTGCTGTTTTTACCAATTCGAGTAGAAAATCTCGAAGGCCATCCTACAACATCTCCTAAACGTGCAACCAGTATGGTTGAATTAGAGAGGGTATCTGTTTTAAACACACCAAAAAGCTGTCGAATATCTCTACTCATACCACCATCCGGAAATCGGCTAATGCCTTTCGGAATTTGAAACTCACGAACTTTAGCAAGGTAAAAGAAAGATGACCCAACAACCACTCCACCACTTGAAGTATCATATGAGTATTGCAATTCCTTATGGTAACATGAACAAAGAATACTAATAAATAGCAAGGCGATCATATTTTTTCTATTGTAAAACATATATCGGCAATACTATGCTTGAGTGTTTAAGTCAAATTTATGAAAACTAGATGATTAATAGTTAGAATATTCTCTAAAGTTTAGCTGTTTATTAAACGGTTTATAATTTAATGAAATGTCTTACCTCTATTTTCTTTGGAATCAACCGAAACAAAGCTAATTTAGGGCTGCCTTTTTTGGAGCAATTCTAATATTAACTTTTATTCATTATGAAGAAAGGTTCTTCCCCTTCTAAGAAGTTCGATCCACATAAGAACTACCAGGCCACAATGAAA
>Ga0209098_1003775_pt1 | contig 12180 bp, 7 predicted proteins | sample AD_JPNHW1_MetaG_FD_184429 | JGI IMG/M metagenome (GOLD analysis project Ga0209098, IMG submission 184429) | Active sludge microbial communities of municipal wastewater-treating anaerobic digesters from Japan - AD_JPNHW1_MetaG (SPAdes) (version 2) | ecosystem: Engineered > Bioreactor > Anaerobic >... | reverse complement strand
GAGCCGCCCGATCAGGGTGACGGCCATCTGCGCGGTCGTGTTGCGGAGGTCGTGGATCGGGTTTACCTCGACGACGTCGGCCGAGCTCACGAGGTCGGTCTCGGCGAGCTCTTCCATCACGAAGAGAACTTCCCTGAAACTCAAGCCGCCCGGAACCTCGATGCCGACTCCCGGCGCGAAGCGCGGGTCGATCGCGTCGATGTCGAAGCTCACGTGGACCGTGTCGACGCGCTCGCGGAAGAAGCGGGTTACCTCGCGCGTTACCGCGGCGATGCCGTTCCGCTCGATGTCTGTCATCGTGTACACGTGGACGCCCGCCTCGTGCATGAGTCGCCTTTCGCCGGGGTCAAGGTCGCGAACGCCGATGTAGCAGACGTTCGCGGGGTCGATCTTGCGGACGGGGTTATAGAACTTCACGAGCTCGGGGAGCCCGTAGCCGCAGGACGCGGCGAGGATCATCCCGTGGATGTTCCCGCTCGGGGTCGTGTCGACCGTGTTGAAGTCGCCGTGGGCGTCGATCCAAAGGACGCCGGTTCGCTTCCCCGAGGCGGTTTGCGCGGCCGCGACGCCGGCGAGGGAGCCGAGCGCGATCGAGTGGTCGCCGCCGAGGATGAGCGGGAAGTCGCCCGCGCGGAGCACCGACTCGACGTTCGTCGCGAGCTGGCTGCACGCGTCGACGATCGGGCCGAGGTGCCTCGCGCGCTCGTGCGTCGTTTCGGTGGCGGGGTCGATGTACTCCTGCGGCGGGATCGAGATCGGGGGATAGAGGTCGTCCGACTCGATGCCGAGCGAGGAAAGCTTGTCCCTGAGCCCGGCGAGCCTGATCGCCGACGGCCCCATGTCCGAGCCGCGCCTCGACGCGCCGTAGTCGAGCGGCATCTCTATGATGCGTACCTTCATGTCATACTCCTTCGCTGCGATGCTCGCTCGCGAGATTCTTGAGCCATCGCTCGGTTCCCAGTTGCCAGTGCGCGATGCCGACCTTGATCGGGTCGGTCAGCTTAACGATCGCGTATATCCATATCGGCCCGAGATTCGTGTAGAGGGCGAGGAGGATGATACCCGGGAGGAACATCGTCAGGTTTATCGAGATGTCGACCCAGGCGCCCATGATCGCGTCGCCGCCGGCGCGCGCGGTCGCGAACTGCGAGTTGAGGTAGGTCCAGATCGGCATGTAGCCCGAGATGACCCAGAGCATGGTGCGTGCGACCGCGCGCGCGTCGGTGGATAGGTTGCCGAACACGAGCGGGATGAGAAGAACCGAGAAGACCTCGACGAACGCGATCGCGAAGCCCGCGATGAGGGACCCACCCCTGAGCCAGCGCGCTTCCTCGCGCGCCTTGTCGAGCTCGTTTCGCCCGAGGGTGCTTCCGACGATGACGTTGATCGAGGTGTGGACGCCGCCGAAGATGAGCATGAACACGTTCGCTATCGCCCATGCCGCCGACATGCCGGCGACGATCTCCGCGCCGCCGCGCCCGTTGTACACCGCGGCCATCACGGTCTCGGTGAGTACCCAGGACATTTCGGAAAGGAATATGATGCCGCCCTTCCGGAGGATCGCGAAGAAAAGCTCGAAGCGCACGCGGAGGATCTCGCGCGCTCGTGTATAGAACGCGGGTTTCGTCTTTCTGATGTAGATCACGTAGACCGCGAGCTCGACCGTGCGCGCGATGATCGTCGCGATAGCCGCTCCCGCGACCTCGAGCCGGGGCGCGCCGAGGTTTCCGTAGATGAAGACCCAGTTGAAGAAGGTGTTCACGAGCGTCGACGCGACCGAGATGATGAGCGGCGGCTTGACCTTGCCGATCTCGCGGAGGGACGAGCCGATGGCGGTCGATATCGCGATCGGGATGAAGGTGAACGCGATCCAGAAGAAATAGATCTTTCCCTGCGCGATGATCGCGGCCGCCTGGGTGTTCGTGTTGAGGAGGAGGCCGAGGAGGACCTCGGGTATGGCGAGGGTCAGCGCGCCGACGGCGAGCGCGAGTATGAGGGTCGAGTAGAGCTTAAACTTGAACGTCTGGCGCATGCCCTCGGCGTCCTTCGCCCCGTTGAACTGCGACATGAAGATGCCGCCCGCGGAGACGAGGGTGTTGAGCGCGACGAAAAAGACGAAGATGATCTGGTTGGCGACGTTGACGCCGCTCATCTTCACGTCGCCGAGGCCCGCGACCATGAAGTTGTCGATGAGCGAGACCATGTTCTGGAGCAGCGCCTGAAGCATGACGGGCACCGCGATGGCGAGCGCCCCCTTGTAGAACTCGAGCGTCCCAAAGTGTTTTTTTGCGATCATGATGGGAAACTATAGCGAATCGGCCTGGCTTGTTCTAGCGGCGGCGCCAGACTTATTCTGCCCGCCTCGGTCGGGTCGCGCGTCCCGCGCGTTTGCGCAAATCGGCGCGCGACCCGGGTCCTTCCGCGGTTATCGGTACTCCTCGCGGCTTTTCACCTCGAGGCCCCGGGTCTTGTACCACTCGAGCGAGTCGGTGAACTGCTTCGCGATCTTGATGTTCGTGATGAGCGGGATGTCGTAGTCGACCGTCAGCCTCCGGATGATGAAGTCGTTCTTGAGCTCCGTCTCGCGGTTGTTCTTCGGGATGTTGATGACGAGGTCGATCTCGCGCTCCCTGATCGCGTCGGCGATGTTCGGTTTCTTCTCCTCGAGCGGCCAGGCGAGCGCGGTCGCCTCGATCCCGTTGTTCTGGAGGAAACGGGCGGTGCCGCTCGACGCGACGATCTCGTATCCCATCGCGCGAAGCTTTCTCGCGCTGTCGATGAAGTCGACCTTATCCTCGAGCGGGCCCGTCGAAAGGAGGATCTTCCCCTTCGGGATGCGGTAGCCGGTCGAGAGGATCGCCTTCATGAACGCGTCGCGCACGCCGCGCCCGATGCAGCCGACCTCTCCCGTGCTCGCCATCTCGACGCCCGCGACGGGGTCCGCGCCGCGCAGGCGCGCGTAGCTGAACTGCGCCGCGCGGACGCCGACGTAGTCGAAGTCGATCCTGCTGCCGTCGACCTTCGCGACCTCGGCGCCGATCTGCGCGCGCGTCGCCATGTCTATCATGTCGATCTTGAAAACCTTCGAGCAGAACGGCATCGAGCGGCTCGCGCGGAGCGTGCACTCGATCACCTGGATCGTCGCGCTCTTCGCGAGGAACTGGACGTTAAAGGGCCCGGTGATCTCGAGCGCCCGCGCGATCTTGCGCGCGGCCTTCTTGATCGCCTGCGCGGTCGAGAGGTAGATGCGCTGCGCGGGGAGCACGACCGTCGCGTCGCCCGAGTGGACGCCCGCGTTCTCGATGTGCTCGCTGATCGCGTACACGAGGATCTCCCCCTTGTTCGCGACCGCGTCGATCTCGATCTCCTTGGAGTTCTCGACGTAGCGCGAGACGACGACCGGATGGTCCGGGCTCGGCTCGGTCGCGCGCGCGAGGAACGCCTTGAGGCTCGCGTCGTCCCACGCAACCCCCATCGCCGCGCCCGAGGCGGCGAAGCTCTGCCGGACGAGGACGGGGTAGCCGACCTTCAGCGCGAACTCCCTCGCCGCGTCAGCGCTCGTGGCCTCGGCCCACTCGGGCTGCTGGATGCCGAGCTGGTCCAGGAGGGCGCCGAACTTGTTCCGGTCCTCGGCGCGGTCGATGTCCGCGGGGTTCGTGCCGTATACCGGTATCGAAAGGCGAGAAAGCGGGATCGCGAGGCCGTTGGGCGCCTGGCCGCCGAAGGAGAGCATGACGCCCTCGGGGCGCTCGGCCTCCCACACGTCGAGGACGCGCTCGAGCGAGAGCTCCTCGAAGTATAGCCGGTCCGCGGCGTCGAAGTCGGTCGAGACCGCCTCGGGGTTGCAGTTCAGCAGTATCGCGTAGTGCCCGACCTTGCGGAGGGTTCTGAGCGCGCTCGCGCAGCTCCAGTCGTACTCGAGGCTCGAGCCGATGTGGTAGGGCCCCGAGCCGAGGACGAGCGCGCCGCGCTCCGAGGGCTTCACGTCGTCGGTGACTCCCGCGTAGGTCATGTAGAGGAAGGCGCTCTTCGTGGCGGCCTGCCCCGCGATCGTGTCCACCTGCTTGATCGCCGGCCTCAGGGCGAGTTCCCTGCGGAGCGATCGGACCTTTTCCTCGCGGACGCCCGCGCAAAGCCCTATCTGGATGTCGGAGAATCCCGCCTTCTTCGCGCGGAGGAGGAGCTCCTTCGGGGGAAGCCCCTTCGCGGCGCGGAGGTCGGTCTCGACGGCGAGGATCTCGGCCATCAGGGTTACGAACCAGCGGTCGATTTTCGCGTATTTATAGATGCGGTCGACCGACCAACCTTCCTGAAGCGCGGAGTATAGCGCGAACACGCGGAGGTCGGTCGGGTTCTTGAGCGCGTCCTTAAGGTCGCGGAACTGGAACGGATGGCACGCGATTCCCGGCGCCCCCTGGTCGGCCATGCGGACCGCCTTCTGGAGCGCCTCGGCGAAGGAGCGGCCGAAGGCCATCGCCTGCCCGACCGACTTCATCTCGGGGCCGACGTGACGGTCGACGTTCCTGAACTTTCCGGTGTCCCAGCGCGGCACCCGCACGGCGACGTAGTCGGGCGCGGGCTCGGAGGCGTAGCGTCCCGTTCCCGCGAGGCGGTTATCGATCTCCGAGAGGGAAAAGCCGAGCGCGACGCGCGCGGCGATGTACCCGAGCGGGTAGCCCGACGCCTTCGACGCGAGCACCGTGCTCCGGGAAACGCGCGCGCTCATCTCGACGAGCCGGAAGTCCCCGGAGTCGGGGTCGAGCGCGAATCGCGCGTTCGCCTCGCCGACGACGCGAAGCGCCCGGGCCGCCCTGAACGCGGCGTCGCGGATCGCGCGCATGTCGCCGTCTGAGAGTGTCTGCGCCGGCGACACCGCTATCGAGTCGCCCGAGTGGATGCCGAGGGGATCGACGTTCTCCGTCGAGCAGGCGACGACGCAGTTATCCATCGCGTCCCGCACGATCTCGAGCTCGATCTCCTTCCAGCCGCCGAGCCATTCCTCGACGTTGACCGTCTTCGCGACCGCGAATCCCCGCTCGCAGGCGGCCTCGAGCTCCTCCGCGCCCGCGCAGGCGGCCGTCGTGGACTCGCCGTGAGTCGCCTCCGCGCGGACCATGACGGGATAGCCCGTCGCCTCGGCGGCGGCCTTTGCCTCGGCCGCGGTCGCGGCCCGGGCCGAGCGCGGCGCGGGGATCCCCGCGCTCGCCATGAGCGCGATGAACTCGTCGCGGTCGGCGGTCACCCGCATGCTCTCGAGGGAGGTGCCGAGCACCTGGACGTTGTACTTCTCGAAGACGCCGCGCTCCTTGAGCTCGAGCGCGCACGCGAACGCGGCTTTGCCTCCGGCGCTCACGAGGATAGAGTCGGGCTTTTCCTTCGCGATGACCCGCTCGACGAACTCCCCCGTCACGGGGAGAAAATAGGTCGCGTCGGCGATGCCCTCGGAGGTTTGCACCGCCGTCATGTTCGGGTTCACGAGGATCGTCCTGATCTTCTCCGCCTTGAGCGCGCGGATCGCGTGGAGCCCGGCGTAATCCGACTCGCCCGCCTGCCCGATCTTCTGCCCGCCCGAACCGAGAATGAGGACGGCCTTGGGCGTGTTTATCCGGTAGTCTGTCATGCGCGTATCCCCCCGTTTCGGACGATGTCAAGGAAGTTCCCGTAGAGAAAGTCCGCGTCGTGCGGCCCGGGGAATCCCTCGGGCTGGAAGAGCACGCCGCTGAAGAGTCCTTTTTTCGCCGCGAAGCCCTCGATCGCGTTATCGACGTTGTTGAGGAATGTCGGCGCCCAGCCCTCGGGAAGGGAATCGTCCCGGATGCCGTAGCCGTGGTTTTGGGCCGTGACGAAGCAGCGCCCGCTTTCGAGGTCGATCACCGGGACCGATGAGCCCCGGTGCCCCTGCGCCATGCGGAACGCCGAGGCGCCCGCGGCGATCGCGAGGATCACCGCGCCCTGTCCCGTCGCGAAGACGGGCTTATTCCGCCCGAGCGCGGACTTGAGGGCCGCGACGGTCTTTTCGCAGGAGGTCGGGTCGCCGGGCCCGCCCGCGATCGCGAGGCCGTCGAACTCCTCGCCCGAATAGTCGTAATTCCACGGAACGCGCGTCACGGTGACGTCGGGCGCCGCGAGGGCCCTGATGGCCGAGTTGCGTACCCCGCAGTCGACGAGCACGATGCGTTTCGCGCCTGAGCCGTATTGGACGACCTTCTTGGTCGAGGCGTGCGAGGGCTGCGAATGGGCGGACGCGGAGCTAAAAGACGCGTCCCGCGTTCCCGCGACGAGGATCTTCGCGCGCATCGTACCGCGGAGGCAGAGGCGCTGGATCAGCGCGCGGGTGTCGATTCCGGAGATGCCGGGTATTTGCTGTTTTTTAAGCCAGCGGGAAAGGTCGTATTTCGCGCCGTGGTGGCTCGCCATGCCCGAGGCGGAGGCGACGACGAGGCCGGCGACCTGACCCGAGGACGACTCGGTTTCCGTCTCGAGCCCCAAGGCGTCGAGGGCGCCGTCGTCGGGGATGCCGCACGCGCCGGTTTCCGGCTGGGCGAGCACCAGGATGGCGCCGCGGAGCGCGGGATCGGTCAGGAGTCGGGGAATGCCCGCCTGTCCCGCATAGAACACGATCTCGCCCGAAACCGAACCTTCATAGCCGAACGCGGTTCCCTCGAATTCCGTACCGTCCTCGAGGATTATTCGCGCAGAATTGTCTACCTGTGGCACCGCCATACCCCCTTACCGTCAATCAGTTCTTCTGAAATGATAGTACGGGGTAAAGCGGTTTGCAAGAAAAATTACTTAAATTCCAGAATGAGCATACGCGATCCGCGTTTTTTGCTCCATTTTTCCTTTCTTTTCGCCGGGAGTCGGTCTATTTCGCAGGATTTAAAGCCAAAACGCTCAAACCAGTCCGCCGTTTGCGTCGTGAGGACGAAAACTGACGTGAAACCATTGCTTCGCGCGCGCGCGATAAGGAGCTCCATCAGTTTTGGGCCGATTCCCATGTGCGCATAGCCCTCGTCGACCGCGATCCCCGCGATCTCGCCGACGTTCTCCTCGTAGGCGAGGAGGGAGGCGCACGCGCGAATACCCCCGTCGATCTCGTAGAGGGTAAAGGCGTGGGCCTCGGTCTCGAGATCCTCGCTTGACCGGGGAAGGAGTATGCCGCGCTCGACGAAAGGATTCATCAGGGAAAGCACCGCCGGGATATCGTCCCGCGTCATCTGGCGGAAGGTGCCGTAGTCGCTCCGGTAGATCATCGTTCCCGCGCCGAGGTCGGAGAAAATCTCCGTCGGGATCACGCCGTCGACGTCCCCGTCGAGGATGTGCGCTCGGGTGACGCCCTGCACGCACGCGTCGCGCCCGCGCGCGAGAAGGTCAGCGATCTCCGAAAGCGGGCACTCGGCCCGCCCCGCGTCTCGGTTCATCTCGATAAAGCCGTCGATGTCGTCGACCGCGATCGCGGCCATGCGGCCCTCGGCGGAAATTGCCGCGCCCTCGGGCATCTTGTAGTCGTCGACCGAGATCGTCGCGCCCGAGCCGATGAAGAAGAGCTTCTCCGCCTTGAGGGCGACCGCCGTCGCGACGGCAAGCTCGGTGGAGGAGATGTTATACGGCTTTCCCGTCGAGCTCCAGCCGACGCATGGGATGATCGGGATGAACCCGTCGTCGAGCGCCGCCTGGAGGGACTCAAGCTGCACCTTGTCGACGAGCCCCGCGCTCCCGTAGTCCACGCCGCCCACGACGCCGCGCCCGCGCGCGCGGACCCAGTTGCCGATGACGGCGGTGAGCCGCTCGGCCGAAAGCCGCGTCATGATCCGGTTCGACACGTCGAAGGCGGCCATCTTGATGAAGCCGATGCCCTCGTCGTCCGTCACGCGCACCCCGTTCTTGAACTCCCAGGGAACGTCATAGGCGTCGAGCACCTTCGATATATGGTTCGCCGCGCCCGGCACGATGACCACGCGGATGCCCGTCTCGTAGAGGAGCGAAACGTCGTGCATGTGCCCGGCGAAGAGCGCCGAATCGACCACGTCGTCGTCGAGCCTGATGACGACCGTGGAGCCCTTAAACTTCTTGATATATCGGATTACGTCGCGTATCCGCTCGGTTTGCAGCATGGGTTCATGGTACGCGAGGTCGCGCGAAATTGTAAAGGGGAACCATGCTGATGTCCGTTGCCCGACCGGGTACGCCGTTCGAGCCGCCGGGGAAACGGGCCGTTCACTGGTCCTCAGCCCTGCGGGCTTGCGGAAGCGTTCGCGTCCCTTTTTCCCCGGCGTCTCGGCGCCTTCGGCGCGCGTGTTGGGTGGATCGGGCAACGGACTACAGAAAAAAGGGGAAGGCGCATCGCGCGAGCGTTGTTCGTCGCGGGTTCCCCTGGCTCCGCGATTCGGGCCGGTCAAGAAGACCGGTCCGACGTCGCTCCGCCACCCTTCCGGTCAGGGAAGGAGGGGGCTTGAACCGTTACTTCGCCGCGCCGGATTGCGGGAGCGAGAAATCTGGCTTGCCCGTGAGCCCGCGGATCGTCGCCTCGAGCTCGTCGTCGGAAGCCCAATAATCGGGGAGGACTCCCGTTCCCTCGCCCGCGGAAAAGGAAAGGTCAAAGTTCAGCTCCGCCGGAATCAAGAGGACGATCCCGGAATGCGGGAGCGCATACGGCTCGGGGTCGCCGCATCGCATCGCGCCCTCGCTGTTCTCTCCGACGATCGTGACCCCGGGAACCGAGCGGCACGCGCAGAGGAGCTCCGCCGCCGACGCGCTTCTCCGGTTGACGAGGACGATAAGCCGCTTTCCCGGCTCGATCGGCTTGAGCGATGCGGTCCGCGTGATGGCGCGGATCCAATACCGGCGGGGATTCGCGCGCTGATTGTCGGCCTCGATCCGTTGCGCCTTGCGGTTCAGCGTATTCGTGTCGTTCCCGGTACCGAGGTCCCAGAAGCCTGCAAGCTTGGCCTGCGCGATTCCCGGCGACGAGAGCGCGGCGGCCTCTGGCATGAAGTCGGACGCGGGTCGGTTAAAGACGGCGGCCGGGATGGCCGAGGCCGTTTCGACGTAGCCGCCCGAATTATCCCGAAGGTCGACGACGACGGCGGTCGCCCGCGACAAATCCCTAATGCGAGCCGCGATCTCCGTGAGGCGCTTCTTTCCCGACTCGGAGACGCTCGCGGTCCCGTCGGTCGCGGAAAAGCTCGGGACGCGCAGATACGCGACGTCTCCTTCGAGCGCGAAAAGGGGCTCGCCGATGCCGACGGCGGGCGATGAGGCGGATGAAGCGAGCGGTACGCGGACGCGGGCGTTCCCGATCTTGAGCGCGAGGCTTTCGACCGGGCGCGATGAAAGCGTCCCGATCCTCCACCGTTCGCCGTCCGCGGACCAAACCCTGAAAAGGTATTTCGCGGAATCGCGGTAGCGCGAGCCGACTGCGACCTCGGGTACGGACGACGTTACGACGGTGAGGATGCCGTCCCGTTTCGCGACCGTGATATCGGAACGATAAAAATCATCGTGCGCGTACGGGCCGTATTTCCCGTCGACTAAGAAGTGTCCGTCGCGGGCTCCCCAGAGGCATTTCGCGATGATAATGGCAAATCGCTCGTGCGGGATGGCGTTTCCCTTATAGAGGAGAACGCGCGCCTTAGCCCGGCAGAAATTGAGGAAAAAGGTCGTATGGTTAAATTCCCGTTGGTACTCGTAGCCTGAGTAGGAGGTTTCGACGAGATACTTAAATGCCGCGATATCCTCAAGCGCTTCTTTCTTCGAAAGCGCCGCGGGTAAGGCACCGGTCGGCGGGGGAGCGTTTTCCTTCCAGGCGACCGCATGCGTAGGTGAAAGCCACGCGGGCATCCAAGCGTTGCGCTTCGCGCACGACGAAATCCCAAGCGCGAGGATGACGATGAATGCCGCAGATAGTGCCATATAGAAGGTTTTTTTTCGCATAGTTTGCTCTTTTCGGAAAGGATGGGCGCTTTCCTTCATGCCTGTCAAGGATCACGCGCGCTTTCGGGGACCTCGCGCGTTCGCCCGTTTCTTCCCCCGAAACGGCGTTTCTGGTAGACTCACCGCATGGACTACGCCCGCGCGGTTCCCGACCGCTTTGAGCTTTATATCTTCGACCTTGACGGCACGCTTATCGACTCCCTCGCCGACCTCGCCTGCGCGGTGAACGAGACCCTTGCTTTCCATGGATTCGGTCCCGTCGACGCCGAAACGGTGAGGCGCTCGGTGGGGAACGGCGCGCGGAACCTTATCGCGCGGTGCTTCGCCGCCTCTGCGGCCGCGATGGGCCGCGCGGTCCCCGAGCCCGCCTTTCTCGACGCGGTCATGCCGGGGTATCGCGCGTCGTACGAGTCTCACGCGACCGACCGGACTACCCTCTATCCCGGGATACGCGAATGGCTCGATGCCCTTTTATCGCGCGGGAGGCGTATGGTCGTCCTTTCGAATAAGCCGGTCGCCGCCTCGAAGACGATTCTCCGCGCCCTCGGCGCGGAGCGGTATTTTTCCTTTATTATGGGTCCCGAGACGACGGGAACCCTCAAGCCCGACCCCGCGGGAATCGCGCTCGCGCTCGCCTCGCTCGAAATCTCGGCCTCAGCGGCCCTCATGGTCGGGGACTCTTCCGTCGACATCGAGACCGCGCGGAACGCGGGCGTCGCCTCGTGCGGGATTACCTGCGGGCTCGGGGACGAGGCCTCTCTTCGCGCCTCGCGTCCCGACATCCTCGTCGAGCGTGCTTGATCGCCCGCGATCGCGGGTCAAAGCGCATTACGCGCGGGAACGACTCCGTTGCGCGCGGAATAAAATTCTACATGCTGGATAAAAAACTTACGCGCGGAAGCCTGCGGCGTATATGAAAAACTCCTGCCTATTGCTCGCGAGCTGGATCGCCTTGAGGTCCTGAAAGCCCGCCTGGTCGAGTCTCTTGAGGTAACTCGGGATCTCCGCGGCGTACTTCCAGTCGGTGAGCTTGATCGTCAGGAAGGCCTTGCGGATCTTGAGTTCCTTCCCGAAAAGACCGCGAAGGATGCTTACCACGTGGATGAGCTCGCCGAGCGCGTCGGTCGGCGCGATGCTCATGTCCATGACGAGCCAGTCGGGGTTGCATCCCTTGAGCTCGTCCGCAGTCGCGAACCGCGCCGGTTTCCTGATATGGGTAAACTCTTTCCGCGCGGTGACCCGCTCGTCCATGAATTGGGGATCGATGCCCGTGACGGCGAACCCTCGGTCGAGGAGGGCCGTCGTCGCGCCTCCGGGCGCGGAGCCGATTTCGAGCGCCTTCCAGCCCCGCTCGTACGGCGGGCCGAAGCGCGCGATGGCCTCTTCGATCTTGAGCCAGGCGCGGCTCGGGGCATGCGCGGGAAGGCCCGTCTCGAAGAGGTTCCCGCCTGAGGCGAGCTGCCGCGCCGCGAGGGCGTGCCTGCCGACGAACACGTGAAAGTCGTCGACCCAAATGAGGCTTATGATCTCTTGCCCGAGAACGGGAATTTTGCCGGTGGGAATCGCGCGCCCGCCGATGGCGGCTTTCTCCTCGGAGAGGATCTTCGCAATGTGCGCGTTTCGGACGAAGCCCTCGGGCTCGTCGCCGGGGATATACTCGTCGCGGTCAAAGGCCTGCGTGAGCGCGCCTTCGGGTATCAATCGGATGAGGTCGGGGAACGCTGCGCGGTCGCGGGTTTGACCGAGCACCTCGCCCCAAAGGCGGGTAAAGACGCCGCGCTTCAGCTCGAGTGCGGGACCTGCGGCCTCCGCCTCCTTGAAGGTGACGAAGCCGGGCCGCGAGAAGGCAAAGCGGAGGAGCGGATGCTCGGCGAGAACCTCGGCCTTGACGGCCTTTTCGGCGCCCGCTTGGCAGGTCGCGAAGTAAAAACGTGGATTCATCGGCAGAGTATAGGTCTTCTTGACACCGTTTGTCGATCCGTGGTTTACTTGTTTGCAATATGAAGCGCGTAGCGATCCATCATCATCACCATCATTCCCTGTCGAGCGCAGTTCCGGGTTGAACGAACGGTGATGTCATATTTTTGCTGACAGGCCGCCTCCCCGGATGGGAAGGCGGCTTTTTTTTTAGGCGTATCGGCCGCACAAGCCTCTGGAGAGGCGGGGCCCGAACGCCGATACTTAAAAAGAACGATGATAGAATCGGAGGAACTGAACATGGACAAGCTCAAGATCCTGCTGCCCAAG
>Ga0209098_1003773_pt1 | contig 12186 bp, 14 predicted proteins | sample AD_JPNHW1_MetaG_FD_184429 | JGI IMG/M metagenome (GOLD analysis project Ga0209098, IMG submission 184429) | Active sludge microbial communities of municipal wastewater-treating anaerobic digesters from Japan - AD_JPNHW1_MetaG (SPAdes) (version 2) | ecosystem: Engineered > Bioreactor > Anaerobic... | reverse complement strand
CCAAAAATATGCTTTCCTACAAGACAAAACAGTTCCTCCCGCCGGTCATTGCGCCACCGGACTTCCGCGGATTTCTTCTCCAGATCCAATAAGATTCGTTTTGCATCCGCAAGGGAGAGATCGCGCCATTTGCATTCGCAGAACAGGATCCGGTCGGAAGTTTCGTCGAGCCCGACAAAATCGATCTCCTGCTCCTGGTACCACCACCGTCCAAGCGTGGTAAAATGCAGGTCGGGAAGGAGCAGTTTTGTCCGGATAAGATGCGCAGTGAGCTGTTCGAACATCCCGCCGGCATATCCGGGGAATGTGCCCTGGATCCTCTCCAGGACTTCTCCGGTCCGGTCCGCCTCAAGATCGATCCTGTTCGGAATGATATACCGGAAATAAAACGAGAGGTAGGGATCGGCAATGAGATAATGCCGTTTCCGGAACTTCGGGGATGCCGTTACCGGGATCTCGTCATGGACGATGTGAAGCCGGGTGAGCACACTGAGGTACTTGGAGACCATTCCCTTGTCAAGCCCGGTCTCGTTACAGATATCCCCAAGCGTCGTGCATCTGGATGCCAGTGCCCGGAATATCACCCGGTAATTTGCCGGTTCCCGGAACTCGTAGGTGAGTAAGAGATCCCCTTCTGTTGCAAGGTACGCGCCGCGTGACAGGATGGATGCCTGCACGTTTTCCCAGAACGGCTTTTTGGGGTCGAATTGCCGGAGGTATGCCGGTATCCCGCCCAGCATAAACCAAGTCATTGCACACTCCTCGGGAGAGTACGAGACAAACTGCCGGATGCAGGGATACGGGAGCGGCTGTACCTGCCATTGCCCGGTCCTCCTGCCATAGAGTGGGCTTGCAGTTCCGAGCACTTCGGTCTCCATGGTGCTGACAGAAGAGCCCGAGAGGATCAGCATCACCGGGACACCGGAGAGATTCTCGTCCCAGCACTTCTGGTATATGGAGGGTATTGCCGGGTTCCTTGCGATCAGGTAGGGAAACTCATCGATGGCGATGACAACTTTTTTCCCCGGTTGCCGGTTGGCAAACCCGGTGTGGTGGATGAATGCGGAGAAGAGCGAGTTCCAGTCCGCGTACTGCGGCTGTTCGAAGGCCGGGTCATGCAGGAACTGCGCTGCGTGGTGTGCAAATTCCCGGATATTCCGAGCGTCGCCTTCCTCGGATGCAAGGAAATAGATGCCCGGTCTTCCCTTCATGAACTCTAAAAGCAGGGAAGTTTTCCCTACTCGTCTCCTGCCATAGAGGACGATGCACTCCGCAGTATCCGTTGCATGCCGCTCTTTGAGAAACCGGAGTTCCTGATCGCGGTCAACAAAATTCTGTTGAGGCATAAGTATACTACTTTACTCTCAACGAAAAGATAAGGCTTTCCGTGGGAGGAGGGTTTGACCATCCTGCTGCCCAGTCCCTCCAAATCCCAAAAAATCCTGCCGGATACTTCCCGCGCCCCACAAAAAATTCCCGGCTCTGGAAAATCCGGGCAGAAAAGGCGGCCGGTTCTCCCCGGGCCCCGATACAGCTAACCAGCACCATCAAAGTAATTTAAATACGAACCTGCCGTTCTCCATGGATAAGGGGAAACATGTTCCAGAATTTCTGCACGAGGGTGGAAAGGAAACTGAGGCGCCTTGGTGTCGCACGAAAAGCGGCGGCCCGGTTCGCGAAGTTTTTCTATGTCTCCATGATCACCATGTGCGGACTGTTCGGGCTGTTTTTTGTTATCCCACAGGAATTGTTCGAGCCGATCGCCATTGCCGGGAAGATACACGCGGACACCCGGCATGGTACTCTTCTGCCCGCTGTTTTTATCATACGTCGGTGACCGCCAGTTCGGGCGCTGAAGTGTAATCCTGTACAATACGGATGTTGCTAGCCTGCCGTCCGCTTCGTGACAGGATGGGAAATTTGCTGCGCGAGATACATCTCTTCCCGGACTGGCGTTAAACGGGACAATCGCGGTATGGGCAGCAGGTACCGGGTGCCAAAAAAAGGGATGGAGGTTTCGAGAGAAAAAATCAGGAAAATGGTGATGGATACATGGGAGTTTCAGCAACGAACGGGAAGGCTGCGGCCGGCTCGGAAACGACAGCAGCCGGTGCGGCCGGGACAGAAGGGGAGAACGAAGAACTGGAATGGGGGAAGCGCCATATCCCGTGGGAACCGCCCGTGTACCTGGCGGACCGGGTCACCGCGCTTCACGATATCCCCCTGGCACCGGGCCTATGCGTGCTGCCACGCCGGCGGCCGCACCGGAAGATCGTACGGCTGCGACCGGATTTTTCAGGAACCGTACCGGATGACAGGGATGATGATGCATGACCCGGGGGCCACTCCCTAAGAAAGCGATCGATGAGGCCCTGCCCGTTGCACAGGCGCGGGGCATGGTCATTCTCTGTAAACCCGGGGCGGGGAGCGTGTGCGACTTTGCGATCGCGGGAACGGTCCTGACCCCGCTTGTCCGGGTGAAACGGAGCAGGAGGATCCACTGTCCGCTGCTGGAGATCGAGTCGCAGTTTGCCGAACCACTCGCACGGCTCCGGCTCGTGCCCGTTACCGCAGAACGGTGCCGGGAACTCTGGGTCTGCGGGCAGTACGGGGCCATCCGGTTCTTCCGGGTCGGCGATGCCGGTCTTGCCGAGATCGACCGGGACGGGAGACCGCTCGCCAGTATCTGACAGGTGATTCCCGGGGGAGGGAGATCGCCCGGAGATCCGCGGCCCCCGGAGCCACCCCGGAGACACAGGTGTGCCGGGTCCTGAGGGGAGACACCCTTAGATCCCTTCAATTCAGGCCCCGTTTACCCTTTTTTTGGACAAAAATAAGTCAGTTTCGCAAAAAACCAAGTCAGTTTTCAGGGTTTTTCCCATTTTTCCCGAAATTTACGACGGATATTTCGGAACCGGCGACAAGCGTATTTAGGCTTATTTGGAGGGAGGAAAGAATGGGGGGATGGGGGTCAGCACGTGGGGAAAACAGGGGGTATGAGAGGGGGACTATTGGCCCGTTAAAAGGGTGCCGGGAATAAAAAAAATTATCCCCGAAAAAGGGGTACTGCGATGCCCCGACCACACATCCTCCCCGGAGACCCCTGTGTGACAGCCCCTGAAGGAGTACCTCCCGGATCTCTTCATTTCAGGTCCCGTTTACCCTTTTTTGGGACAAAACCAAGTCAGTTTCGCAAAAAACCAAGTCAGTTTTCAGGGTTTTTCCCATTTTTCCCGAAATTTACGACGGATATTTCGGAACCGGCACCAAGCGTATTTAGGCTTGTTTGGAGGGAGGATAGAATGGGGGGATGGGGGTCAGCACGTGGGGAAAACAGGGGGTATGAGACGGGGACTATTGCCCCGGTAAAGGGGTGCCGGGGAAAAAAGATCCGACTGATTCCGGATCCCTTGGTGGGACTGGAGGACTGCCGCAGGATAATTCATACGCCCGGAGTGGGGCGGCACTGACCAGTGACCCATCAATGCTGACTGCCGCTCCATCTGGGATAGATAGCACCGTAAGCGTGCAGGAATCTCCGGATGCACCCGCAGGAATGACAAAGAGCCCTGTGACGCAGAGCAGGACAATGAGGACCATAATATTACATATTCGCATTTTAGTAATATCCGGTATGATCAATACTCTATTTTGTTCTTACGTATTTCTTCTGGCAATGCAAAACCCGTGCAGGAGACCCCGGTTTTCCTTAGCGATAGCAGTCCCGGCCTGCCATACATATATGATCCTTATGTATTCGTCTAACAAAAAAAGCTTATTTGTTTTAACGAGAAAAATTATGATCAATTAAAATAGTATTAACAAAAGTACATTTGTTGATCGTTACTTCCTAAGGCGCCCTGCAGACACTGAATAAGACCGCGAGGGCGACCTGCCGATCGGGTAACGGCTCAGAGGTGTTTACAAAAATGCAGGAAATGAAGAGGAATGAACATGCAGTTTCACCGGTCGTGGGCGTCATGCTCATGCTTGTTGTCACCATCATTATTACCGCTGTCGTCTCCGCGTTCGCGGGGGGATTGGGCGGCTCACAGCAGAAAGCACCGCAGGCATCGATCGATGTACAGATCAAAACGGCTGCCGATGATACCATGTCCGGCACCAACACTATCATGACCTTTACCGAGCTCAGCGGCGACCCGATCCAGACAAAGGATCTCGCCATCGTTACCTACTACACGAACAAGACCGGGGTTGTGTACAAAAACAAGCAGACCGCAAAGAGCGCAGGCGTTGATCTTGATGGTTATGGCTCGCTTACCCGGGTCCCGTTTATGAATGATATGCGGTACGGGTATTCCGGTGATAACCCTGACGTGGATTTCGGGAATTTCAGCTGGAAGTCCGGGGATGTCCTTAGTACAGGGACAACTGCCGGAACGGCAGCGCTTCTTGCCATAAATTCCACGTCCACACCTTATACTATCATTGATCCGGACTTCGGACCTGGCAGTGTCGTGGATGTCAAGATCCTGCACGTGCCAAGCGGCCAGTTCATACTTGAAAAGGAGGTGTCAGTACAATGAGCAAGCGGACACAGGATGCAGTATCGCCGGTCGTGGGCGTCATGCTCATGCTCGTTGTCACGATTGTCATCGCCGCAGTTGTCTCCGCATTTGCTGGGGGCATGGGAACCGACCAGCACAAGACCCCTCAGGTAACGCTGAGTGTCAAAAGCGATATCCAGTCCATCGGGGGCACCATCGACCCGGACACCTATGATCAGACTTACCCGACCGGTTATACCGCCGCTAACGGCCTGCTCTTCGAGAACACCGGAGGGGACACGTTCTCCCTTAATGATATCGAGATCCAGCTGCAGAGCGAGGATACCAAGTACTCGATCAGACCCACCGATACCCTGCGGACGGGCAACATCCTCCCGGCAGGAATCTCGAACGGCGGATATTTCCAGAAGATCGGGAACACCTCAGTCTCCGACAAGCTGATCGCACCGGGGGACAAGTTCATGCTTTATGCCGATGGCAATGCAAAGAGCGTCACATATACATGGGACAAATCCACTTACGGCCCGCAAATTTCCTGGTACCCTACTGAGGCAAAAAAGGGATTTGCAATTTACCTGAACAAGAAAGTCCAGTATGCAGTGTTCGACAAGGTAAGCAACCGGGTGATGGCAAAAGGAGAACTTATCCTCACATAAGACACGGGAAAAATTCCCGGCAGACCCACCACAACAATTTTTCATGAAAACTCTGGAGGAGAACCGGCAGGGGGATTTCCTGCATGCAGGAAACTTCCCGGCACAAATAAAAATTCCGGAGGGCGGTCTCTTCCGCAGATATCAGGACAGACAAACAGTAATTGGAAGGAAGATCCAATCATGCCAAAATTCTTCGGATGCAAACCGGCCGGGCCAACCCGGCAGGCAGTTGAGAAGTTCGAGAACGAAGTGATGGTCCGGCAGGACAGCCAGATGCTGGTCGGGACGGTCTATCTCGACATGCAGGAGGTGCATGATCGGTTGCCGTTGCGTATAACCAGTCCCGTGCCCCGGGACTTCACTGCCACGAGAACGCTCTTGAAGTGAAATACACGTACACGCCGGCTGAGAACGGGACCACGAATATGTTCCGCTCCGACCCGGGCACCGTGACGGCTCTCGGGGCCGGCCTGTTTGCCAGCCCGGACAGTTTTGCCCGGTTCGCCCTCGATCATGAGAGAGGCGTCGTGAACCATGAAGCCTGATACGAGCGCAAAAATGGTACGACACCCTTTTTTTCCGGGAGATGCCGGCATCAGGTTGGGCGGTTGTTTCGAAGAGTCGGTGTTCTCCCGGACAAAGAGACGGGCGATCCCTTCTCTTAAATTGTCTCTCCACACACGATGGGCCACCCGGAAAAATGTCTTTTTAATAAAATCCTTAAAACAACGCACTAACGGATATAGTACCCATGAAAGCCTCATTCACGATTATCTTTCTTCTTGCCGTCCTCTGCCTTGCCGCAGTCCCGGCCTACGCAGATACACCGGCTACCACCACCGCGTCTGAACGCACTGTGACTGATGATACCGGCGCCACGGTCACGATCCATGGCGAGCCCCAGCGGGTAGTCTCGCTCGCCCCCACGAACACCGAGATCCTCTTTGCCTTGGGCCTTGGCGACCGGGTGGTCGGGGTGACTGATTACTGCAATTACCCGGCAGCAGCGACAACAAAACCAAAGATCGGGGGATACAGCACGGTGAGCGTCGAGAACGTGATCGCACAAAAACCCGACCTCGTCATCGCCTCTGACGGGAACGGTGCCGAGCTCATCAGCCATCTTAAAAAACTCAACCTGACCGTGATCGTCACCAACCCGCAGAATGTGAGCGGTATCCTCAACGACATCGCGTTCATAGGCAAAGCGACCGGCGCTGACGATAATGCAACGGCACTCGTAAACTCGCTCACTACCCGAATCACCAATACCGAGAGGAATGCCTCGGCATTAACGACGCACCCGAAAGTCGCCCACATCATCTGGAACGATCCCATCTATGTCAGCGGGAGCGGGACATTCCAAGACGAGCTCATCAGCATGGCCGGCGGCACGAACGCGTTTGCCGGCAAACAGGACTATGCCACGATCGGCACCGAGGACTTCATCGCGGCAGACCCGGATGTCCTGATCGTCAATTCCGGTTCCGGCATGGGAGGCAGCGAGGATTCTGTCGCACAGTATTTTAAGAACGAGATCCGGTTTGCGAATGTCGCTGCGGTAAAAAACCACCGGGTCTACGTGATCGATTCCGACACGGTCGACCGGGCCGGGCCCCATATTGTCGATGCGCTTGAGATCATCGCAGGCGATATCCGGACCGCAGACACCGGCACACCGGCAGCGACACCTTCCCGGGCGGCACCGGGTTTTGAGATGGTGCCGGCCCTTGTTGCGCTGGCAGCCGGGATGGCTGTTACCCTGCGGCGGATGCGATAGTTCCCTTCCGGAATGTACATATAGTGTTATGATAATATTCTGAAGTGACCGAAATAACAGACTCTATTAAGGGATCGCAAAACATCAAGTGAATATCAGGGAAAAACATTGATAGGGATGACGATGTCCCGTGAATGGGGATCAGACATGGATATTCAAAAATTATCAAAAGCCCCGCTCATAGAAGCAATTTTTGAAATGCGGTGGAGAATGAAGGGCAGTTCTCCGGACAATCCAATCGTCGATCCCCATTACAAAGTACTGGTCGGGGAATTTTATGGAGCCGCAAAACAACAATACCCGTATCATGAGCAGCTGCCAACCGCCGACATCCCGGAACCTGTTGCAGCATATGTTGTCCAGCACCAGTTCCGCACAGGTAAGGACCGCTGGCCCTTGATCCAGATTGGACCTGGCATCATTTCCCTAAATGAGACGGAAAATTATCTGTGGGCCGACTTTGAGACTAGTATCATAAATATGGTGAAAATGCTATTTAACACGCATCCGGCCCCAGAAAACCGGGAATTCACCGGCCTGATGCTACGGTATATTGATGCCTGTGATTTTGATTACAGACAATCTAATGTTCTCGAATTTCTCTCGTCAAACTTAAAAATTAACGCATCGATAAACGATGAATTATTCAAAGAGGCTCCGGTAGAGAAAATCCCATTAGGTGTTGATCTAAAATTTACCTATCCCCTGCACAAACCACGGGGGGTAATCCACTTCAGGTGTGCACGGGGGGTAAAAAAAGATAAACCTGCATTAGTATGGGAAACGGTTGTTCAATCTCTAGGGAGGGATGTTCCCCAAAATGAAGATGAAATAGTAAAATGGGCGGATGATGCTCACGCTCTGACTCATAAATGGTTCTTTAAAATGATAGATGGTAAATTACTGGAGGACTTCAAATGATGCGTCTTGGACGATGCGATGATTACGGACTTACCACACAATCTCTGGGGGGATGGCCGCTAGGATTTCGGACGCCCGAATTCTGGCACCCGGTTGAAGAAACAATTAGTACGGATATTTATAGAGAAACCGTAAGAAGATCTTCTGATAGATTCGTGTCGTACCCAGTACAACCAGTATCTGGAAAAACTATGATGTCCACTTATGTTAAAGATGAGAAAAGACCATTTGGCGTTTGTGAGGATACATCAGTTATCCACATTGAACCGGTAAAACGGTTTAGTATTACTGCGAAGGTTCTTTCGGTGAAAAAAGGAACTATAAATCATATTGACCAGACCACTATCGAATTATAATTCTTGAGAATCATTGCATGACTGCGTCGGACTGGTATGAGATTGTCGAAAAAACCTCCCCCCTTTTTCAAGGAGATATTCTCTTTTCAATTCCCCTCATTTTTACAAAAGATGATCCATTAAAAGAGTCTATCGAAGCCGAAGTCGAAGAATACAACGGTATTATTGTTTCACAAACTTGTGATTTGACCTGCAAAGATATTGATGTTGTTCTCTTTTGTCCCATTATTCCATTAACGGAATTTGTATTGAAAAAAACAAAACCGGAAAATACAAAAGAAATTATCAGGATTAAAAATGATTTGCGAACAGGGAAATATGTTGCATATTATCTCCTGAATGTGTTTAATCAAGCGGGTTTCCCTGATGATTACTTTGTTGTCGATTTAAAAAATCCCCGTAGCATACCCCTAGAGCTTATTTTCGGCATCAAAGAAAGGACAACACAACGGCTCCGCTTGAATTCTCCTTATCGTGAACACTTATCGCAAGCCTTTGCCCGCGTTTTTATGAGAGTGGGTTTACCGGACAGCATCCCAGAATTCACGTAAATTACACATACATTAAAAACAGACTGTGAACACTCTGATGAGAAAAGATCCCGGTGCTCTTGCAGGTTACCAAGAATATGAAGAGCAGAGCATCGTCATTTTTACGATCGGAATAAGGACTTCAGTTCCAGACACAACACTATTTTACTTAAATCAACCATAATTTAATCACATGCAGAAGGGATACGCAGCCATCCTTGTCCTGTTCGTACTCGCGGTAGTGACAATCGTGGCCTGCACCGGCATCGGGCCGGCGGGGACGCCGTTTTTCGGCCTGTCCGGCAACGATGCCGGATCGCTCATCCTCTTTGACGTCCGGCTGCCCCGGGTCATCGCCGCGATGCTCGTGGGCGCCGGGCTCGCCGCGGCCGGCGTCGTGATGCAGGGCCTTTTCCGGAATTCCATGGCAGACCCGTACCTCCTTGGCACCTCATCGGGCGGGGCGCTCGGGGCGGCCCTTGCAATCGTCTGCCTTGGCGGGGCGTTCCATTCCCTGCTCGCCTTTGTCGGCTGCCTTGCCGCATCGTTTCTCGTTTACGGCATCGCGCAGAACAAGGGCCGCGTACAGGTCGAGCAATTGCTCCTCACCGGTATCGCGGTCTCGATGTTTTTTGCCGCCATCCTCTCCGCCATCATGTACTCTTCGGGCCAGAACCTGCACCAGATCCTCTTCTGGCTCTTGGGCGGGTTCTGGAATGTTTCATGGGACGACGTAACGCTCGGCCTCATTATCATTCCGGCCGCACTCTGTCTTCTCCTCTTTTCCCGGGAGCTTAACATCTTCTCGCTCGGGGAAGACGATGCAACCCATCTCGGGGTCAACACCGAGCGCCTCAAGCTCATCCTCCTTGGCATCAGCTCGCTTATCACCGGTATCGCAGTCGCTATTGCCGGCTGCATCGGGTTTGTCGGCCTGATCACCCCGCATGTCGTGCGGCTCGTGGTCGGCCCGGACCACCGGGTCCTGCTCCCGGCTGCGATGCTTGCCGGCGGGATCCTTCTCGCCCTCTCCGACACCGTGGCCCGGACGATAGGAAACGAGATGCCGGTCGGTATCGTGACGGCATTTCTTGGCGCACCGTTCTTCATCTGGCTCCTGAAGCGGAGGTATGCCGCATGATCGAACTCACCGGCCTTGATGTGCACTACGGGGCAGCAAAAGTGCTTGACGCGATCACGCTTGAAGCAAAAAAAGGCGTCTTTGTCGGGATCATCGGCCCGAACGGCTCGGGAAAGACCACGCTCTTAAAGGCGATCAGCCGGGTGGTCGCACCCACGGGAGGGATCATCCGGCTCGACGGCCTGCCGCTCGCGGATATCTCCAGCCGTGACCTTGCACGGTCGGTCGCGGTCGTCCCCCAGGAGACCACCGTCGGTTTTGACTTTACCGTCAGGGACGTGGTGCTGATGGGGAGATACCCCCACCTCGGCCGGTTCGCAAAGGAAACAACCGTGGATCTTGCCGCCTGCGACCGGGCCATGGAACTGACCGGCATCACGCACTTATCCGACCGCTCTGTAAACGCGATCAGCGGCGGCGAACTCCAGCGCGTGATCATCGCCCGGGCGCTCGCCCAGGAGCCCCGCCACTTGCTGCTTGACGAAGCCACATCCCACCTCGACATCAGCCACCAGGTCGAGATCCTCACCACCATAAAAAAATTGTCCGGGGAGATCTCGGTTATCGGCATCTTCCACGACCTCAACCTCGCCGCGTACTTCTGCGACGAGATCATTGTACTGAAAAACGGGAAGATCGAAGCGGCCGGCACACCGGCCGAAGTGATTACACCCGCGACCCTGCAGAAGGTGTTTGACATCGAAGCCTCGGTCAGCATCCACCCGGCAACCGGAAAACCGCTTGTCATCCTGCTCCCGCTCTCAAGCGAAGTGGTGAAAAACGATTACCGGGTTCATGTTATCTCCGGCGGGGGGACCGGCGCGGAGATCATCCGGGCCCTGCACCGGTCCGGCTGCCGGGTGACGACAGGGGTCCTTGCCATGAACGATACGGACTACGCGGCAGCAACGGAACTGGGAATCGCCTGCATCACGGAACCACCGTTCTCGCCCATTACGGAGAGTTCGCAGGCGGCACTTGCCGCACAGATCGCGGCAGCCGATCTGGTTATCCTGACATCAGCGCCGGTCGGACCGGGAAACCTCGACAACCTCCGCATCCTTGCAGAGGCAAAAGAAACACCGGTCCTTTTCCTCGCGGATGACGGCCGGGCCGCGCTCCCGGATTACACCGGCGGAAAAGCCACAGTGTACCTCGACCGCATGACAGCCTCACACCGGCTTGAGGTTGTCACCGGAAACGAGCTGATCAACCGGTGCACGCACGGGAGAAAGAAATAACCATGACTGCACGCTACGGCTGCTCGACCTTCTGCTGCATGGACCTGCCCCTTCCCGAGGCACTCGCGCTCGTGCGGGAGAAGACCGACCGGATCGAGATCGTCTCGGAGGGTTTCCACGATCTCTTCCGGTACCACGAGGCCTGCCACGCGGTCGACGCCCGGTACTCGGTGCATGCCCCGCTCTCGGACATCAATCTCGCGAGCACGAACGACCGCATCCGCACCGCGGGACTCGGAGTGATCGACGAGCTCGCGGGGATCTGCGACAGCATCCACGCGGAAACACTCGTGGTGCACCCGGGTTATTTCCCGTGGGCGAACATGCAGGGCATCTCCCGCGATGCGCTGCTCCTGTCACTTGACGCTCTCTCTTCCATCCAGCGGGAGCACGATGTCAGGATCGGGATCGAGAACATGGGGTCGTGGGATTGCCTCCACTTCCGGCAGCCGGATCTCCTTTCAGATCTGAAGCACCATGACATCGGCTTTGTGCTCGATGTCGGCCATGCCCGGCTCAACAACAACCTTGAGGAGTTCGCACGCACCAGCCGGCCCTGCCATGTGCACCTCCACGACAACTGCGGGACAAATGACGACCATGCCGCGTGCGGGACCGGCACAATCGATTTTGCCGCACTCCTCCCGCTCCTGCCAGCATCCGCGTCCCGCGTCATCGAGTGTTCCGACATCGGGGCGTACGAGAAGAGCGTGGCATACCTTTCCTCGCTTGAAAAACAAAGGAAACGGTCTCCCGAATAAGTCCACAAACGACAGATTATACCCATAAAGAGGTAAACGAGATGATCATGCAGGCAGAGATCCCCCGGATCCTGATCGCGGGTACGCACAGCGGCTGCGGTAAGACGACGATCGCAAGCGGCCTGATGGCGGCACTCGTGGCCAGGGGCGTGATCGTCCAGCCGTTCAAGACCGGCCCGGACTTCATCGATCCCTCCCACCACACGCTCATCTGCGGCCGGCCGTCACGGAACCTTGACTTCTGCATGATGGGGGAGGCCGGGATCCGCCG
>Ga0209098_1003772_pt1 | contig 12187 bp, 9 predicted proteins | sample AD_JPNHW1_MetaG_FD_184429 | JGI IMG/M metagenome (GOLD analysis project Ga0209098, IMG submission 184429) | Active sludge microbial communities of municipal wastewater-treating anaerobic digesters from Japan - AD_JPNHW1_MetaG (SPAdes) (version 2) | ecosystem: Engineered > Bioreactor > Anaerobic >... | reverse complement strand
GGGATTTCATACCCTGCTGTTCTCCGCCACCATGCCGCCCGAAGTTGCCCAGATCGCCGGAAAATTCATGAACCATCCGGTCGAAGTGACCATCGGAACCCGGAATGCCGGCGCCGATAACATCCGTCATGTCTACTATACTGTCCATGCAAAAGATAAGTACCTGGCGCTGAAGCGGATCGTCGATTTTTACCCGGACATTTACGGCATCGTCTTCTGCAGAACCCGTAAAGACACTCAGGAGATCGCCGACAAGCTGATCGCCGACGGCTACAACGCCGAATCGCTGCACGGTGAGCTCTCTCAGGCCCAACGTGATTACGTCATGCAGAAGTTCAGGATCCGTCACATCCGCCTGCTGGTTGCCACCGATGTGGCCGCCCGGGGACTCGATGTCGACGACCTGACGCATATCATCAACTACAGCCTCCCCGACGACAACGATGCCTATACGCACCGCAGCGGAAGAACGGCCAGAGCAGGAAAGACAGGCATCTCCATCGCCATTGTCAACCTGAAAGAGAAGTATCAGATCCGCCAGATCGAAAAGAAGATCAACAAAACCTTTGTCAGCGCGAAAGTACCCACCGGCAAAGAGATCTGCGAGAAGCAACTCTTTAACCTCATCGACAGGATGGAGCGCGTGGATATTGAGAACACCGACATCGACACCTACCTGCCGGTAATCTATCGCAAGTTGGAATGGCTCAGCAAGGAAGAGGTGATCAAACGGTTTGTCGCTTTACGGTTCAACCAGTTCCTCGATTATTACAAGAACGCCGGGGATATCAGCGTACCTGACGAGCGAATGTCATCAGGTCCCCGCGACAAAAATCCGAAACGCAGCCATACCGACGAAAAGGTCACCTATGCCACCCTCTTTGTCAACAAAGGAAAAGCGATGGGTCTTTACCCGAGCGAACTGATCGAGCTGATCAACCAAAATATGCCCGGGAAACGGGTTGCTATCGGGAAGATCGACCTGTCGAAAAGTTCTACCCGCTTTGAGGTAGATGCCAAATATGCCAAAGCGGTGATCAAGTCCCTGACAGGAGCCATCTTTAATGGCATGACGTTGAAAGCCGGCTTCGCAGGCGGGAAATCAGAGGATGAGGCGCCACCGGAACCCTCCCGTTTCAAACGTAAAAAACCCCGGAAAAGCGACCGATAGTATCTTCTCTCTGATCAGGAAAGAAAGATCTTACGCAGAAGTTCTTTATCGGCGCCCACCTGATGTGCCAGGAAGAGGTCCATACCTCCGTAACTGGTTTCGATCTCGTCGAGAGCCGCATCAATATATTCATTCCTCACTTCCAGAAACGGCCGGATGACCTCTCCCCGGATCCCTTTTTCATTGGTTTTAGCGATGATCTTATCCGCCAGGTCTTTGGCAAAGACATTCGTGGCCAGATAGTCGGCCCGGATCACCTCTTCGGGGACATCGAGGGCAGAGAGCAGAAACCAGGTAGCCAGTCCGGTACGATCTTTCCCGGCGGCGCAATGATAAACCACCGGCAGGTGACCGGGATCCTGGATGATCTCGAAAAACTTCCGGAACGCGGCCGTCTGTCGGCGTACGATCAGGCGATAGTCGTCAGCCAGGACATGCAGGAAATCCTCCGGTTGTGATTCGTTGATGGTCTTCGGGTCAAAGTCGTGTGTCGCCTCATTGATGGGGAGATGTATCCGGTGGGTGACCGTTGGCAACAGATCGTCGGGGCGGCGTGAGACCTCGGGATCCGAGCGGAAGTCGATGATCGTCCGCAGTCCGGCGCTTTCCAGCCGGGGCATATCCTCCGGCTTCAGCGAGAACAGATCGCCGCTGCGGAATACCAGCCCATGCCGGATGGTACGCCCGTTGCGGACCGAAATGCCTCCCAGATCACGGAAATTGGGCCGGGAAGGAAGAATATATCCTTTTGAAATGACAGTCAATGAAAATCTTTTTACAAAGTTAATGAATTCCTTAACTTTGGCCGCTTCTGAAGCAGAAAAACAACACAGGTATGACGACCATTGAAGATATAAAAAAGGGACTTGAGTTCCTTAAATCCAAGGCACAGGGAGAGCGGTTCCGGGAGGCGACGGAAGACTTTGACCGGGTGGTGCAATATCATTTTACCGATCCCGAATACATCGGGCATTTTGCGATCCGGAATGGCGCTATCGAAGGGCCTTTCGAGGGAGAGAAACAGGGCGCTGAGATTCATGTAGAGATGACCGGCGACACCTTTACCGGGCTGTTGAATAAAGAGATCAATCCCCTGACCGCGTTGATCAAAGGACAGATCAAGATCAAAGCATCGTTCATGGACCTGATGAAACTGAAAAACATCGGAGGGTGATGGTATCCGCCTAAAACAGCAATTGCTGTATTCCGGGGTTACCTTGAAATACAGCAATCGACTGTCAACAGGGAACAACACTCATCCCCGGCCTCACCCGAGGTATGATTTAAGCATTTTACTCCGCGAAGAATGTTTCAGGCGACGGATGGCTTTTTCTTTGATCTGACGGACTCTTTCGCGCGTCAGGTCGAACATGGCGCCGATCTCTTCCAGGGAGTAATTATGGGGTACGCCGATCCCGTAAAACATATTGATGATCTCCCGTTCCTTCTCGGTGAGGGTGGCCAGTGAACGCTGGATCTCCTGCGATAACGATTCCCGAATGAGGTTGGCATCGGTATCGGGGGTATCTTCCGAGACGAAGACATCCAGCAGTTTCACCTCTTCATCCTGATCGATGGGAGCATCCATCGACACGGTGCGGGTTGACATACGAAGCGTCTCTTCCACTTTATGTTCGGGAATCTCCAGTTCTTTGGCGATCTCATCCAGCGACGGAGGACGTTCATACTTTTGTTCCAGTTTCACGCTAGCCTTGTTCAGCTTGCTCAGCGAGCCAACCTGGTTCAGGGGAAGCCTGACGATACGAGCCTGTTCGGCCAGCGCCTGCAGGATCGACTGCCGTATCCACCACACTGCATACGAAATGAACTTGAAACCACGCGTTTCATCAAAACGCCGGGCAGCCTTGATCAGACCCAGATTCCCCTCATTGATCAGGTCAGGAAGACTCAGTCCCTGGTTCTGGTACTGTTTGGCCACAGATACCACGAAACGCAGGTTTGCCTTGCACAGTTTCTCCAGGGCCATCTGATCGCCCTGCCGGATACGTTGTGCCAGCTGAACCTCCTCATCCGCACTGATCAACTCCTCCTTGCCAATATCCTGTAAATATTTGTCAAGCGAGGCCGTTTCACGGTTCGTGATGGATTTTGATATTTTAAGCTGTCTCATAATTTTCTCCTAATTTATAACATTTTTTTCAAATGTCCAAACTTTCATATGTTTTTTTTGCCACAAACATCAAAATATTTTGGACACTTGTCGTATATTGCTGATTTACAATCCTATACCATAATAAGCCCGGAGCCCGTTCGGATAGACACCCTCGATAAGCACGCCTCCATTGCCATCGCTTAGGGCATTTTTCAGCTCATTTATAGAACGTATCTTTTTCCTATCAATTGCGATCAGGATGAAATTTTCTTTAATTCCGATATCTTGTAATTTACCTTCTCCGAGGCGCGTGATCTTAAAGCCGTTCTCCAGACCATATTTATTCAGTTCAGCCTGGCTGAGCTGTTCAAACTGTGCGCCCTGGATTGACATTTTGGTATCAGCGGCAGTGGCGGCCAACTGGGTATCTTCATCCTGTAACCGGACATTCATGGTAGTCTCATTCCCGTTGCGGACCACGGTCACCGGCACCACATCACCGGGGTTGTGCTGAGCCATGGACTCCAGCAGCTCCGATTTGCTGTTCACGTCCAGTCCGTTGATCCTTACGATCACATCACCGGCGTTGATCCCGGCTTTCTGGGCAGCGCCGCCCTTAACCACATCATCGACATAGACGCCACGGATCATGGACATCCCTTTATCTTTGGCGAACTGGTCGTCGATCTCGCGGTAGTATACCCCGATATAAGCGCGCTGGATCTTTCCGTAATTCATAAAGTCGCCTACCACCTTTTTCACGATGTTCACGGGGATGGCGAAGGAATAGCCGGTATAATACCCGGTTCCCGAAGCGATAGCGGCGTTGATGCCGATCAGTTGTCCGGCCGTATTGACCAGCGCTCCCCCACTGTTACCCGGGTTCACGGCAGCATCGGTCTGGATAAATGACTCAACCGCTCCCTGTGATCCCAGGATGTTGATGTTACGCGCCTTGGCGCTCACGATACCTGCTGTAACGGTGGAAGTGAGGTTGAACGGGTTACCTACAGCCAGCACCCATTCTCCGATCTTTACTTCGTCGGAGTTACCGTAGGTAAGATAGGGCAGATTCTTTTCATCGATCCGGATCAGCGCCAGGTCGGTGGCAGGATCCGTACCTACGATCGTGGCGTTGTATTCACGTTTATCGTTCAGGGTGACCAAAATTTTATTGGCCTCCTGCACCACATGGTTATTGGTCACAATATATCCGTCGGGAGAAATGATCACCCCGGAACCCATTCCTTCGAGCGGAGTGGATTTTTGCTGGTAACGCGGACCTCCGAAGTTAAAGAAATCAAAAAAGTCATCGTATACCACGCTCTTACGTTCAAATTCCGTGCGAATATGCACCACCGCGTGTACGGACATAGAAGCAGCCTGCTCAAAATCAGGCAGGTTGCCAGCGGGAGAATAACCGACTTCCCGGGCAGGAATGGTCGGTTCAATGGAAGAGCGTAAACGAGTTGTACGCCCGTCAATCATCTTTGAAAGTCCCAAAGCGACTGCACCACCTGCGATGGCAATCACAAATACTGCGACAAACCTCTTCATCTTCATAGCTTTGTTTATGTTAATTTTATCCAAAAACGACATTTTGTGATCGGTATTTCAACCGCATCTGTTAAATAAAAGTTAAATATTATGTATCGATTGCATTACTTTTCACCTTGTTACCGGATTAACCGGAAAAAATATTCCCATGATCCGGCTTCTCCTTCTTTCCTCTTTGATGTTATCGGGAGTTACCCAGCAAAACTGTACCAATCTCTCTTCCGACTCCATAATCAGACAAAATGTCAGTATACTGTTTTATAATGTCGAGAACCTGTATGACCCGTACGATGACTCCACCACCCTGGATGATGAGTTCACCCGGGAAGGGAGCAAGAAATATACCTGGAGCAAATTCAGGATCAAGCTAAACCACCTGGCCAAGACGATCATCACTGCGGGAGGATGGGACACCGTTGCCTTCATCGGGATGTGCGAGATCGAGAACAGGTATGTCCTGAACAAACTCATCTATGAGACGCCCCTCAGCCGTTTTGGTTACCGGATCATTCATCGTAACTCTCCCGACCTGCGGGGTGTTGATGTGGCGGCGCTCTATCATCCGAAGAAAATGACCCTGCTGTCTTTTCAATACCACACCATTCGTTTCCCCGAAGACACCTCCATCCGGACCCGCGAGATCCTGCATGTGAAAGCGCTGCTCTTTGGCCGCGACACGTTGCATCTCTTCGTGAACCATTGGCCTTCGCGCCGCGGTGGCCAGGAGGCATCGGGAGGAAGGAGATCCTTTGTCGCCGGGGTGTTACGCCATCTGACCGACTCCGTCAGGGCCGTTGACCCGCTGGCGAATATCCTCATCACCGGCGACTTCAATGACGATCCGCAGGACAAGAGTCTTTCGGTACACCTCGGCGCCGCCACCAACACGTCCGACACCTCTTTTCTCTTTAACCTCACCGCCCTGAAAAAACTCCGGTGGACGGAAGGGACGATCCGTTACCGCGGGAGGTGGAGTTCCTTTGATCAGTTCATCGTCTCGGCTCCGATGCTTGACGGAAGGTCGGGGCTGATTACGTCAGCGTCGGCGGTGACAATCTGTCATTTCCCCTTCCTGGTGCAGGATGATCCCGTCTGGTTCGGGGAGAAGCTGAACCGGACCTATTCCGGTCCCCGGTTCCTGGGAGGGTTCTCCGATCACCTGCCTGTGCTGATAAAAATGGAAAGCAGCGGAGAATAAGCAATTTTTCGGTACTTTTGTCAGTAAAATGACTTATGATGACGCAAGATTTTGGTATGAATCCGGAAGAATCTTTAGCCCCCACCGGGCGTCTTGACTCATTGACCGCCTCTAACCGCCATGTGCTGGTCATCGGCGGAGCAGGATATATCGGGTCGATATTGGTGCCGAAGTTACTGGACCGGGGTTGCCAGGTCCGGGTTCTTGATAAACTGATCTACAACAATGGCTCCTCCATTGCCGATCTGTCAGAAGACATCAACTTTTCGTTCATCCGTGGAGATTTCGGTGATCTTGCTGTCCTGGACAAAGCCCTGGAAGACATCACCGATGTAGTCCTGCTGGCAGCGCTGGTGGGCGATCCGATCTGTAAAAAATATCCGGAGATGGCCCGGAACACTAACCTGATCTACCCGATCCAACTTTTTGAACGGATGAAAGAGTCGTCCGTGCATCGTTTTGTCTTCACTTCAACCTGCAGCAACTATGGTCTTCGCGATGACGACACCCCGGCTGATGAACAGTCCGCCCTTAATCCGCAGTCGTTGTATGCTGAGACAAAAGTAGCGTTCGAAAAGCACATACTCAGCTCGCTTCCCGGGATCAACTTCTGCCCCACCATCCTCCGGCTATCCACTGCTTACGGGATCTCCAAGCGGATGCGTTTCGATCTCTCCATATCAGAATTCACCCGTGACCTGGCTCTCGGCAAAGATCTGCTGGTGTACGACGAGAACACCTGGCGTCCTTACTGCCATATCTCCGACATCTCCGAAGCCATCCTGAAAGTGCTGGAAGCACGCCCCAAAGAAGTGTTCGGACAGGTGTTCAACGTAGGAAGCGACGATGGCAACTATACCAAAAAGATGCTGGTCGAACTCATCACGAAATACATCCCCGATGCCGTCGTGAATTATAAGAAGGGTGGATTTGACCCGCGCAACTACCGGGTATCGTTCGATAAGATCCACCGCGTGCTCGAGTTCGGTACCGAGTTCACGGCAGAGGATTCGGTAAAAGGACTGATCAAGGCTATCCGCGGAAACCTCTTCCCCGACATGGAAGAACGGAGAAATTTCTACGGCAACTACGTCATCAACGAGTAAAAGCCTCCTGACTTTATTTCCAGACGCCCGCTATGGGTGTCGAGCAGAACTTACAGCGTCCGTCTTTCAGGTTATTCTGAATCGTGGTGTATCCTTTCCTTTCCACCACCACCTTTTTACATTTCGGGCAATAGGTGTTGATGGACGACGTCCCCGGGACATTTCCCACATAAACGTATTTCATGCCTTCCCCGAGGGCGATGGCACGCGCTTTTTCCAGGAAATCAAGCGGCGTATAGGGCAGGTTGGTCAGCTTGTACATCGGGAAGAACCGGTTAAAATGCAGCGGGTTATCCCGAAACCCGTTGGCAGCAAGCCATCCGCACATCTTTTTGATCATATCGGGCTTATCGGTCCAGGTGGGCACGATGAGGTTGGTCACTTCCACCCAGACGCCCATCTCTTTGAGTATCTTCAGGGTATTGAGCACCGGCTGGAGCGAACCGCCGTTCAAGCGGGCATAGATATCATCGCTGAACGATTTGAGGTTGATGTTGGCTGCATGGAGATACTGCGCGACATCACGCAAAGGTTTCTCGTTGATAAAGCCATTGGAGATCCAGACATTCTTCAGTCCCCGGGCCTTCGCCAGCCGTGCGGTATCACGTGCATAATCAAAAAAAGCCACCGGCTCGGAATAGGTATAGGCAATGGAGCGGCAGGCATTCGACAGGCACTCCCTGACCACTGCGTCGGGCATCTGGTCGATGTTCACGGTCTTTTGGGGACTCGTTTGCGATATTTCCCAGTTCTGACAGTTGAGGCAGGAGAAGTTACACCCGGCGGTAGCCAGTGAGTAAGCGGTGGTGTCAGGCAGGAAATGAAACAGCGGCTTTTTCTCGATCGGGTCGACATGCACCGAGCAGGGATTGCCGTAAGCAATGGTGTAAAGCTTATTGTTTTTAACCACTTTGTTTTTGCAGATGCTGGGCGGTCCGCCTTCGGTCAGCACGCAGCCGTTGGGGCAGACCAGGCATTTCAAGCCACGGGGCGTCTGCGTGTAATACGACATCTCTTTACTCCACTTCCACAGCGGTCCGGGTGACGACTCCGGCATCAGGCGTCGCAGCAGCGACGAGGCTTCCGTCTTTTCCGACAAGCCTCCCAAGGTCAGCATGGCCGCTCCGCAGGCGCAAGTCTTCAGAAAATCACGTTTGGATATTTTTCTATCTGCATTCATCAGAATAAAAGTACATCTTTTCAAGGAAAAACGGAAGCGAAAAGGCAGGATTCATGGTCGGTGACGGACGGGGAGGGTGTTAAGGATGACGGCCATGATGTTGATAAGCACCAGGAACAGCAGGGCGTATTTGATGCCGGTGAGGGGAAGCAGTACGATGGGGACGAGGAAGGCTCCCAGAGCCGATCCGGCGAGGTCAGCGGCATAGTTGCGGGAGGCAGCACGCATGATCTCACCGCTGCTGACGGCTGTCGCGACGGTATATTGCATCCCCAAGAGCAGCGAGACAGCCAGGGTAGCCGGAAAGAGAAGGGCAAAGAGGGCGCCGGAGCTCAGCATGCCGGCGCTGATGGCCGAGATCAGTCCGAGCATGAGGAGGGGCATCACCGACATGAACGCCAGGAGCAGGAGGTAGCTTCGCCGGGAAGGCTCCGGAAACAATCTCCCTGCCAGCCACGGACCGGCCGAGAGTCCCAGCATAAAGAGGGTGATCACCACTCCTGCTGTGCTGAACACATAGCCAAAAGCAACCTGGAACGACAACATGATAATGAGTTCCAGCGAGGCGCCGGTGAACCCGCCGGCGAACACCCCGGCGCTGATGCGGTTCAGCACGAGAAGGAGGAAGACGAGCACCAACATGATGACGGTGAAAATAGCCGGCCAGGGGATCCTGAAATGACTCAGCCAGTACGACAGTTGATGCAGATAGATCACCGGATGGAAGTCATGATTGACCTCGTTGACGGGAGGAAGGTTGTTCAGGATGAAGGCAGCCCGGTCACGGAGGAGGTTATCGTCGATATAAAAACTGTTCACGTACTCATTAGCGGGGACGCGGGCGTCGGCCAGCGAGCCGATATTTAACGACATAGGCCGGTCGGAGGCCAGAAACCAGTTCCGGGAGCCGGGGACAATGGCCACGTGGCTGAATACCGATTTGAGCGACAGCCGGAGAATGGCATTCATCCTTCCCGCTTCCGGACTGATATAATCGGCGGTGGTGGGAAGGCTGAACATCACGACGCCGGCGGGTCCGAGGTGCTTTTTCAGAATCCGGAAAAACTCCACGGAATAGAACCTGTTCAGCTGAAGCGTGGATGGCTCAGCGGCATTGATGAGCATGACATCATACTGCTGCCGGGAATGATGCAGAAAGAGGCGTGCATCCTGCTGAAAGACGAACACGCCCGGGAGACGGGCGTTCCCGATGCTTTGCCGGGCCCGGGAGGCGAGCACGGGATTGATCTCGAGATAATCGACCGTATCGGGACGGTATTTCAGGATCTCGTTGATGGCGCCGGAAAGGCCGCCGGAGACCAACAACACCCTCTTCGGAGCCGGGTGCTGCAGCATGGCGAAATGTACGCTTTCCTCCGCCCGGATCACATCACCCGTGGAAAAGAGAAGCATCCCGTCGCCATAATAGTTCAACTGCTCACCCAACCGGGTAATGGTCACCTTCCCGTAAGGAGTATCCTTATCCAGCACCACCTCCTGATCGCGATAGGTGGCCCGGCGTGTACGCTCTTCGAACGGGAAAAGGAAGAAGAACAAGGCGAGGAGCAAGAAACAGGCGGCGCTGATCACTCCGGTAAGCCACCGGAACCGCAGGAACGCAAAGAGGATGACGATGACGATGTAGATCACGAAAAAGATGCGAAGAGCGCCCAACGGATTCAGGAGCCACAAGACGATAAAGTTGGCCAGCGCTCCACCCAGCAGTCCCCCGAACGATTCCACGGCATAGGCCATCCCCGGAGCCTTTGACTCACCGTCGTCGCGCAGCATCAAGGTAAGCGAGATAAAGAGATAGCCATTCACCAGGCAGAACGGCAGCAGGGCCATGAACGAGGAGAACAGGATCTCCCGTAATCCCGTCATGGTACCATAGGGGAAGGCCGTCACCCGCCACATATCCAGTTTGAAGATGGTCAGGATCGGGATGACGGCGAGCAGGATCAGCAGGAAGAAGATAAAAGCGTCTCTCCCCTTTTTCACGGGGAATGCATGAGCGAGCCAGGCGCCGGCGCCGGTAAGCAACAGCCAGAATCCCATCACGGTCCCCAACGCCAGCTCATTCCCATTGAACAGGGAAAGAAACTCCCTGATGAGGAAGATCTGAGCGGGGATGGAATAGGCTCCCAACCCTGCCAGCGCCACCAGTGTCGCAATTCTCTTACGCATCGCATGATAAAATTAGGAGTTTATTCCTTACCTTTGTGTTTAGCAGGATCGAAATTCCCGGTCATGGGAGAAACGAAGCCGATTCTACGGATTGTTGGTTGTGGTCGTACCATGAGGGACAGAAGCCATGAAAAAACAAAGCAATCTTTTATCGTCATTTCTTATCACCATTTTTATGTTAGGATTTCATTCCGGATGTTCCTCTCAGGAGGGAGGGTCATCCTCGCAGAAGACCGACCGGAAGCCGGTGGCAGCGGGGCGTTTTTATTCATCCGACTCCGCAGAACTGAAAGGCGACCTGGAAGCGCTTTTTCAGAGTGCACAACCCCGGACGATGAAGGATGTCATTGCCATCATCGTTCCTCATGCCGGTTATGTTTTCTCGGGCGGAGTGGCGGCCAGCGGGTACAACCAGATCGATCCCGGCAAGCAATACGATAATGTGTTTGTCATCGCCTCCAGCCACACGGCCTCTTTCATGGGCGCTTCGATCTACAACAAAGGCGATTATATCACTCCGTTGGGCACGGTCCCCGTGAATATTGAGCTGGCCAATGACCTCATCAAGTCCGACCCGGTGTTCTCGTTCAATCCCGACGCCGATCGAACCGAGCACAGTGTGGAGGTGCAGGTCCCGTTCCTGCAATACCATCTGAAGAAACCATTCAAACTTGTCCCTATCGTCCTGGGGACACAGTCGGAGAAGACCTGCGAACGCATCGCAAAGCTTCTGAAGCCGTATCTCGGGGGCAACAACCTCTTCATCATCAGCTCGGATTTCTCGCATTATCCTGCTTACCGTGACGCTATCACGGCCGACAAGGCGACCTGCGATGCCATTGTTCACGGGGATCCGGCAGGACTGGCTCAGTTCCTCGACGACTACCGGATCAAAAACGTTTCCAATCTCGTCACCAACCTCTGTGGCTGGACTTCCGTGACGACCTTGCTTTATATGATAGCCGGAGATCCTTCGCGGAAGTTAAGCCCCGTCGAATACAAAAACTCGGGCGACTCAAAGTATGGCGACAAGCAGCAGGTAGTCGGTTACTGGGCTATTGCCCTGACCCAGGTCATTCCACAGACATCGTCATCACCGACTTTTGAATTCAGTCATCAGGAGAAAGCGATCCTGCTGAAAATCGCGCGGAACACCATTGAGCAGTATATCCCCGAGCACCGGTTGCCGAAGATCGACACCACCGGGTTCACCCCGAACCTGAAACTCCACGCGGGCGCCTTTGTCACCCTGAAGGAGAACGGAAACCTGCGAGGTTGCATCGGCCGGTTTACCTCCGATATCCCGTTGTACGAAGTGATCCAGGAGATGGCCGTAGCCTCCTCGACCCAGGATACACGGTTCTCCCCTGTCAGACAGGAGGAGATCAAAGACCTGGAGATCGAGATCTCGGTGCTCTCCCCGATGAAGAGGATCTATTCTCCGGATGAGATCATCCTGGGCAAACACGGCATCTACATCAAACAGGGATGGAGCTCCGGCACCTTCCTGCCCCAGGTGGCCACCGAGACCGGGTGGGACAAAGAGGACTTCCTCGGACATTGTTCGCGCGACAAGGCAGGCATTGGCTGGGATGGCTGGAAATCCGCCGAGCTGTACATCTATGAAGCGCTGGTGTTCTCCGAAAAAGAGGTCAGCGGCGGCAAAGATTGATAT
>Ga0209098_1003770_pt1 | contig 12188 bp, 13 predicted proteins | sample AD_JPNHW1_MetaG_FD_184429 | JGI IMG/M metagenome (GOLD analysis project Ga0209098, IMG submission 184429) | Active sludge microbial communities of municipal wastewater-treating anaerobic digesters from Japan - AD_JPNHW1_MetaG (SPAdes) (version 2) | ecosystem: Engineered > Bioreactor > Anaerobic... | reverse complement strand
CCCGTTTTACCCGTGTAAAAATGAAGAACTCGGCGAATGGTCAGAGAGTTCCTCAAACGGCCGGGTCTGGAACTGCTCGGGCTGTACGTTACTGCACGAGCCTGAAGTGGCGGACTACCTGAAACGCTATCCTGAAGCACCGCTCAAGGAACTGGTGCGTCTCTTAAAAAAATCCTAAAAAGACCCGGTCACACTCTTTTTTTACTAAAAACTGGTTGAGAATATTTTGTATTGAGCCCGAGTGCAGGTGAATCACACGTGGCCTAAATAAAGGCCTCTCGCTTCCACTCCGGTGACACCGTCAAACCTGCTCACCATAATTATACGTGGAGAATTCTTTACTGGTTTCAGGCCGGGACCGCGACTACGTAGGCACGATTCCGCATATTTTCCGGGAAGTAATGGGCATCGAACCACATCCCGTCGAATTCCCCGTAGTTTGCATACGTAATACCATCCACCCGGTCATCGTGGCAGTCTGCAGAATCGGCAAAGATAATCACATCGTCCCAGATATCCTCGGTGCCCCGGGTGTCATAGCCGACAACAACAACCCAGTGGCCGCCCCAGTCCATCCATTCGACTATGGTGGGGCTGCCGGCTTTCAGGTTATCGATAAGCATCTGGTGAGTCCCGTCCGTCCCCCACGTGGCGTTCCAACCGTTCCGGTTGAACCATGATGCCAGCTGTTCAGGATTTGTACCAATTTTATCCGAGGTGTTCATCTGCCGTGCAATCCGCACCTCTTCTTCATCGGTGTTGCTGAGCGGCATGCCGTAGTAAGAGAGCACGGTCATGGCCGCAACAGGGCCGCAGGTATAATTGGTCACCTGCTGCCGGAAACTTTTGAGGGGAATGACCGTAAGGTGATCGTTGGACTTTAAGGTGTCAAAATCGATGCCGGTGTAATAATGGGGTGATGGCAACGGGTTGTCCAATGCGTAGTCTACGGTGCCGGAGCCTTGTGCCTGTGCACTGCGGCTCTCCTGAATCGTACCGAGTATTACAAGTCCTGTCATGAGGAGCAGGATTGTGAGAGTGAGCACAACGATGGGCGGTCTTGGATGCTGCATAAGAATATCCTTTGTTATCCTTTAGACGCATCCCCCATCAAATCCATGGATTTAATGCGGGTCTAAAAGCAGATCTGAAAAATTAAAAAAAAACCGGATAATTCTTCTTAAAAACGAAAGAACATAAAAAAATTATTCCTTAATCCCGAGTGCCTTAAGGAGCTCCGGGAGAGGAATGCCGTGCGCCTCCGCTGCTTCGCGAATGGTCTCGCCACGGGCAATTGCGCACCCGACACAGCCCATTCCGAACTTGAAGAGCGCTTCGGTCGAATCGGGCTTTGCCTGAAGAAGATCATAGATTGTTGAGTCTGCGGTTAATTCAGCCATACTACACTTAGTTCCCCTGCGGGGAAATAAATCTCACCATCGCGGCGACAAATCCGGAAAGTCTCTTTACTTTCGCAGCGCACGGTACCTGCTATATACCAGATTGCAATGAATCTACCGTTGGAGATGTAAGAAATGGATTATTCCGAAGCTACTGAAAGAATCTCCCGAAAGTTTTCAAAAACAGGACATGAGATCGACCGGCAGAAGATCGAGGGCAAGCTGCGCAGGCTTATCGATGAGTTTGGCGTGCAGCCTGCCGAGGCTGAGCGCAGCGTGTCAAACGAGCTCGCGAAGGAATTCAATATCGCCCCCGCCACGGGATTTGGCGGGAGTGCCGGAGGCGCGGGCGGGGCGACCGAGCAGAAGCAGGTCGCCGATGCACAGCCCGGTGACTGGGTGACACTCGTTGGAAAAGTGGTCTCCCTTGCCGCGCCCGCATCGCCGGCGATTGCCCAGAGCGGGATCATTGCAGACGAATCGGGCGGGATCCGGTTTGTGGTCTGGGCAAAGAGTAACGCACCGAAGATGGAGGAGGGCAAGTGGTACCGGCTCGAATCTGCGGTCGTGGACGAGTACAAGGGTGTCCCGAACCTCAAGGTGCACTCTGGCACCACGATAAAAGAGATCGAGAAGACCGACCCGCTCATCCCGGCACCGGTCCCGGTAAAAGATCTTAAGGCAGGCGTCGCGAGCGTGCGGGCGAAAGTGATCCAGGAATGGGACGTAACGCACGACCGCATGCTCCAGTCAGGCCTCCTTGGCGATGAAACCGGCACGGTCAAGTTCGTGATCTGGAAAGAGCAGGGCAAACAGAAGCTCGCCGTTGGCTCGGTCTACTCGATCTTCTATGCACAGGTCGATGAGTTCAACGAGCGGCTCTCGCTCAACATCACGGGCGCGACGATCATGCCGGAGGAAGGGGACATTGCGACGGTTACCGGCAGCGACGGGGAAGTCCGTGGCGCCATCGTCCATATCGCGCCGGGTTCCGGGATCATCAAGCGCTGCCCGGTGGAGGGCTGCAACCGTGCGCTCTCCCGGCAGAACTACTGCCCGATCCACGAGATCCAGCCCAATTTTGTCTACGACCTGAGGATCAAGGGCTGGCTTGACGACGGCGAGAAAACGCACAACCTTCTTTTGAAGCGCGAAGTGGTCGAAGCGCTGACCGGTATGACGCTTGACCAGGCAAAGGAGATTGCGGAGAACAACCCGCTCGGGATGGACGAAGTCTTTTTGCAGATGCGGGACCGGGTGCTCGGCCGGTACGTGATCTGCAAAGGCCGGGAGATCGAGAACCGGCTGCTGGTCAATTCCTGCGAACTGCAAAAATTTGAATCCGGGGAACATGCAAAACTCCTGAACCGCGCCGGAGGTGCGTCATGAGCGCAAACCCGCAGGATATGGGCGGCAGGCGCGACGGCAGTTTCGAACGCGAGCCAGCACGCCGGGTTTTTGCCGCTGAACTCCGGGAATGCCGGTACCAGTTTAAGGATGGCGAAGACGAGAAGAGCCCGACCTTTGTCCTCCTGCCCACCGGTGAGCGCAGCAACCGGATCTTCCTTGTCGGGACGCTGACCGAGAAGACCCGGCAGGGCGAGCAGAACGTCTTTTACCGGGGCCGGGTGATTGACCCGACCGGTACCTTCTTTGTGATGGCGGGAAGTTACCAGCCCGAGGCGATGCAGCAGCTTGCCAAAATCGAGACACCGGCGTTTGTCGCAGTCATCGGGAAACCGAATCTGTACCAGAAACCGGACGGTTCGTACCTTGTTTCGGTCCGGGTCGAATCGATTACCACCGTGGACAAGGACACCCGGGACCTCTGGACGCTGGACACGGCAAGGCTCATGCTGGACCGTATCGACGCTCTCAAAACCGGCACGAGCCCGGATCTTGTGAAGGCAAAGGAGCAGTACCCCACGCTTGACCCGGCGGTGTACCGGAAGATGGCGTACGATGCGCTGGCGCAGATTAAGATGTAAATTTTTTTTTTTAATCTGAATAAAAAATCGATGTTTTAGATATTATCTAGACCCAAATCGTATCAATAAATATACACTGCATATTCCCGCTAATGCCAGTAGTATCATAAATAAAAGTAGTTGTCCCATTGGCAAATGGTAAAATTGTGCTACTTTTTTTGATAATTCTAGTTCTTTGGGAGTTATATCCGAATTCATTACTTTATTTCCAAAAAATAATCCGAATGCAAGAAATGCCATGTAAATTGGTGTTATGATCTTACCTTGACCGATCCACAGAATCCATATCAACAATGCACCGAAAAAAACGATACAAGCAGTACCTATGATTTTTAAAAAAAAATTTCCCCTCATTTTTTCAATTTTTGAGGCATGATTTTGATAGAACAAACCGATGGATAATAGTGCCAGTGCTAATATGGATAGAGATTGTGCTGTGTTTTGGGGATCACCGTTATTTTGAGGAATCGCATACTCTGTAATTCCCACAACAGCAATGGCTAGAAAGAGAATAGCAATGATTTGAAAAATAAAAATTTTGGATGTTTGATTCATAAATGGATATTATTACAATTGTTTAATAAGAGGCTATGTTTGCGAATTGGTATAGTGCCCATTTTTTGTTACTGTGTTTATCCTTGCTCAATAATCGGTTTGATTTGTTTTTTTATAGACTGGATTAAAGTGCTTTACTAGATCGCCCTCGCCCAGCGAGGCCCCGACGAGGCGGCCGAGCGACCCCCGGAGGGGGTGGGACTCCTCGCACATCCCTACCCCCAAAGTACCCACCCTTTTTCATTCCCAATCCGGGCCCAATTCTGCCCCCGATTCCCCTCTTCCGGACCTTGGATCCAATCTCCACAGGAACCGATGTCCACGCCCGTAGAAAATTCCAATTTATGAACGTATTTTCGAAAAATACCCGATTTTAAGGCCACTCGAACCTGCACAATAGCGGGCTTCCTGTGGCTGTGAAAAATGATACGATAATTTGGTCATCCGGTGCCCGGATCGGCCACGGAAAGGGCACTATGGGCCGTTCCCGAAAAAAACGATATTTGTGGATTTTATGAGGAAAAGGGCTTAAATTATGGCGCGATGCCCCAAACAGGCATTTTACCGGCGGGTGACCGGGCCGGACCAGGCCGGTGCGGCAACGGGCGGACCGCCCCGGGGAGCAGGATCATGCCCCACCAAAACCTGACCGGCACCGGCCCGGACAATTGATCTCTTCCTCCTTTCCAGGGAAATAATGGTTTTTTAGATCTCCCGGTCGCAGGCAATCCTGAGTTCCCCGGAATCCGGGTAGGCAAGGATAACCATGAACCGGACGGGAACCGTGCTGTTCTCCGCTGCATCGATTCCCTTTATCGTTACCGTTGCCCCCTCGCGGTACGCAAGACCTTCCGGGGGATCGATCGTGTCCTCCCGTCCCGAAGCTGCGATCACAGGCTGGCTGCCCACCTCATGCCCGCCAAGAGAAATATTTGCAACATAGGGTGCAGTCACAAACGTTGCCCCCGGATCCGGGTGCATCACGAGGGTGATGGAATCCGGGCCGGTGCGGGTCGCGACCACGTTATCGTTGAACAAATATTCTGCCGGCTGGCCCCAGACAAGGCCGCCACTTATCCCGGCATACAAAAACAGCGGCGGCAGGATCATGACCGCAAGAAGAACAGCCGCCATGATCCCGTGGCTGCTGATATGGGCTGAATTCTTTTGCGCTTTGTCGGCCGTTTCCTGTACCGGCCCGCGAGTGGCCCGGGGCTCGCGGAACTCCGCACAGACCGCCTGGAGAACAACCGATGCCCCGAAAATTCCCATCGATTGTGCGGAGTCGAGCAGGAAGGCCGAGGTTCCGGTCAGGATTTCAAGGAACGTGAGAATCCCAAAAAATACCAGGGCCGTCACAATCCCGGAGATCATGCCGGCGATCCAGAGCCACGAGCGGCTTGCCGCTCCAAAACGTTCGCCCAGCAAGAGGCCGGCAAGCGCAAGGGCGACAGCGAAGAACAGGATCAGGTGCAGCCCGTAATATTCGGAAGACCAGCGGGCCTCCGGGAGCAGATACTGCCACAGCAACGTGAGGATAATATAGCCTGCCGCGAGAGCCGCACCGCTGGCGCAGCCAAAGACGAGGATGTTTCTTATTTGTCGTTTATTTTTATCATCCGGTTCCATACGCCACTTAAAAGATACCGGGCGGGATACAGGAAATAATTTGCCGGGCCCCACGGCTCCCGGAAGTGACCGAAAAGATCCCGGTTGAAATTGAGGCGTGCTGCCTGCCGGAACAACCGGTAAAGGATCGGCCCAGAACGAATATAACATTCCGGACCAACAGTTACCTGACCCCGGTTTCACTCTCGGGTCGGGACTGATGAACACGATAAACCCTCTAAACCGCAACGGTATCTTCCTGCTTCTTGCCGCACTCATGGTGATATCGGCTGGCTGCATCACGAACCCGCCGCAGGCAAACGCAACGTACAACATCACCACAGCGACTACCACAAATTCCCTGGTACCGGAAACCGTCGCAACACCGGCCCTCAACCGCAGCGTCACGACAATGCTCGTGCCGGTAAAATCTGATAGTACCTTCCCGGTCACGCCCGATGCCGACGCGACCGCCGTGGACTGTAGCATTAGTGCTGGAGACACACGGAAATATCCCCTGAATATCTCTCAATATAGGGGAACCAATCTGACCCGCGAAGAGTTCTTGGAAGTGAACCGGGTATACATGGCATATCTTGCAAAAGAGCTCGGCGAGGAAGAAACAGAACATATGATGAATGATGAATATACCCGTGGAATGGCGGCGGAACTGTTGGACCCGTCATCCGGCAACGATACGCTCATCTCCATTACTATTGACCCGGTCGGGGTCTATGCTGCGGGCGAGATCGTTAATATTTCCGGCACCACCAACCTCCCACCCGGGAGGGAACTGACCCTCGTTATCTTCGCGGGAAATTATGACCGGCCGATTTCACCCTGTAAAGACCCTTGGCATGATCCCGTCCCGCGGACTGCGGTTGTAAAAGTCGGGGACTCATCGAAAAACACCTGGTCATATCTCCTGAATACCTCCGGGTTTAGGTCTGACGATTATCTCATCTATGTCAGGGAAACGCGAAATGAGGGCGCGTTTTTGACCAACACCCTGTTTCATCTGTATTGACAATGTCCGGAATCCCAATAACCCGTTTTTTAAATGGGGAAACTGGATGGATATTGTTGGTAAAAAAACATTATTTTTCTTCAGCAAATTCCCTGCATGCCAGTAATATCAGGAAGGGGAGAATGAGGATCCAATAATGCAGGTATTGGCGGATAAGGAGCGTTCCCGATAAAAGGATTACAAAGAGGAAGATTGTGGATTCTGATGGAGATTTAAGTCCTCTTAAAATAACACTCGTTCCGGAAAACAGGATTACCGGAAGTACAATAAAGACGCTTGATATGAGATATATCGAAAAGGAGAACAGGTTATTCGTTTGATAACTGGGAATCTCTGTAATAGTTTGACCACTGATGTAGGCCGGAGCTACACCGAACGTCCAGTATACTGCACTCATCATCGTATTACTATCATACATCAACAACAAGATGGCAAAAGAGGTTACGCTGACAATAATTGTCGGGATTATGAGGTAATGAAATCGTCTCTCTTTTTGTTTCCACATTAAATAAAGAAGAGGTACAAGTCCTAGGATTGCATATTGCTTGAATCCAAAAGCAAGGCCGATACAGATCCCTGCATAAATGTACTGTGATTTTCGTGCTGAGATAAATGCCAACAGGAGGAACATGACTGCGAACTGTTCGCTGAAAAGAATATACCCCTGAGCAAATGCGACTACAATAAGATAGAGAAACCCGGCAAAAAAACCTGAAAGATATCCATAATCTTTATTTCCGATATAAAAAAGGAGGAGTGCACAGATTATATTAATTGAAGTCATCACAGGGAGGTCAAGGAAACCCGCCGGCTGCACCAGATCCATAGCTGACACAACAAAAAAAAGAAGTGGGGGCTTGGGATCTACGTAACTGATATAAGGGGTGAACCCATTAATTATTATCCTCGCCATCTCGTGAAACCGTTCTGCATCAACTCCTGCCCAACCGCCGGTATCGATCTTTTGCATGATCACAGCGATTATAACTGCGGTGGTAACATACGAAATAATAAGTACGCAAATCTTAAGGAGTGTGCGCTGGTTGTCATTTATACGACAAATTCGGGTAATTCTTTCACCTCATTTTGTCCACTTAATCAAAATTTTATATATTACAATTAAAAAAACAAATCGAATTCCGTTGCAGAACCACTGTCAGGATCCGTAACGCCATTTTAGTGCATATCGCGAGACTAAAAAAAAGATTATCGGACTTTATACACATGTCCGTTCCCGTCGAAATATCCGTTTGAATTATCCAGGTTGCTGGAGTATTTGTTATAGGAAGACCCAATGGTATTATATAAATAGGTCTCTCCTTTGGTAAACGCATTCACGTCAAGGTCGTGAAACGGGCCTATTTCTTTATGGCATTCACCAAAACTCCACTGAGCATTATACCCTGCTGAATAGCCGCCCTCATGAAGAGTGCAGTGGTACCGGTATGAACGATCCGGAGTGGGGAATATCTCCATATCAGTCGCCTCAGGACCCCAGTCAAGGAGTTGCTCATTCTGTCCGTTAAATCCATATTCCGCTCCCGCATACCAAGTTTCAGCCCATCCCTTACTTTCCAAGAAACTTTTGAACTGAGACACGGTATTCCCGATAACTACCCAAGTAATGGGAGCGGGATCGTCTTCATTCAGATCTCTGTGCGGTGATTCGTATGCCCAGAGCCAGACATCCCTATCCATGATCTGCTGGATATTTGTCGGATCCGTAACCATTACACTTCGTGGGGTGGCTGTTTTCTTTGTGTAATAATCATTCACATATTTTTCTGCGGCCTCTTTTCCGGCAGTTTTGTTGATATACTCAATATATTCCTTGTTTACTTCAAGGAATTCTTCTCTTGTCAAGGGTTTATTATATTTCGAACCATCGATTTCATGCGTAACCCATTGAATTACTGGTAGTGTTTCCCCATTAATGGTCTTTGTCTCATTGGCCAGAGAATCGGACATTTCATCCGGAGTCTCTGACACATTTTTTGCACTCACCATCGGCACTATCGCCATCGCCGCCAGCAGCAATGCCAGCAGGATGACGCCAATTTTCATTCGTTTCATGTTTCCATTCCTCCTTTTGCTTCGCTCGGAGGCATGGGAAAACGTTCATAAGATCAGAGGGGAAATAATCGCATGCCTTCGGGCAGGTGCGGGTTCAACATGGTTTCGTCTCCTGGTGAACCCGTCCTTCTTTTATGGGACAACACCCTGTTGTCCGCAAGAAGCGATTTTATATCCTATTATAAATGATTTGTCGCCAAACCCTCTACACGTCCGGGGCTTTTGAAAATATATGTAGAGGGATGGTGAATAATTTATAAATATGAGAAGTCGGATATATGCCGGAATCAGTGTTTTTACCGACAGAATGCAAAATCCTGCGCGGTTTGATCCGGAAAAACCGCAAAGCCGGGACATCTCACGTGATTCACATGGCCAGGACTCCCTGTTTGCTGGCAATTTTTGAGTTCCCCGAAATCCGGGCATGAGGGATCTCCATGAGCCGGGCGGGCGGCCCCGCATGTTTTTTCCGGCAACGCTCTCAATGACCCGTGAGGGATTGCCGGGCAACATGTAGAGAAACGGCTCATAAATGTTATTATATCCCGGACCAACAGTTGCCTGTTCCCGTTTCACTCACGGGCCGGGACTGATGAACACGATAAACCCTCTAAACCGCAACGGTATCTTCCTGCTTCTTGCCGCACTCCTGGTGATATCGGCCGGCTGCATCGCAGACCAGCCGCAGGCAAACGCAACGCACAACATCACCGCAGCGACTACCACAAATTCCCTGGTACCGGAAACCGTCGCAACACCGGCCCTCAACCGCAGCGTCACGACAATGCTCGTGCCGGTAAAATCTGATAGTACCTTCCCGGTCACGCCCGATGCCGACGCGACCGCCGTGGACTGTAGCATTAGTGCTGGAGACACACGGAAATATCCCCTGAATATCTCTCAATATAGGGGAACCAATCTGACCCGCGAAGAGTTCTTGGAAGTGAACCGGGTATACATGGCATATCTTGCAAAAGAGCTCGGCGAGGAAGAAACAGAACATATGATGAATGATGAATATACCCGTGGAATGGCGGCGGAACTGTTGGACCCGTCATCCGGCAACGATACGCTCATCTCCATTACTATTGACCCGGTCGGGGTCTATGCTGCGGGCGAGATCGTTAATATTTCCGGCACCACCAACCTCCCACCCGGGAGGGAACTGACCCTCGTTATTTTCGCGGGAAATTATAACCGACCGATTTCACCCTGTAACGATCCATGGCACGATACTGTCCCGCGGACTGCGATTGTAAAAGTCGGGGACTCATCGAAAAACACCTGGTCATATCTCCTGAATACCTCCGGATTTAAGTCCGATGATTATCTCATCTACGTCAGGGAAACGCGAAATGAGGGTGCGTTTTTGACCAACACCCTGTTTCATCTGTATTGACAATGTCCGGAATCCGGGCAGGATAGAACCCCATGAGCCGGATGGACCCCGCACGATTTTTCCCGCAAGCGCTCTCAATGACCAGTGAGGGATTGCCGGGCAACATGTAGAGAAAATGGTCATAACTGTTATCAGTTAATCAGCCAACAGTTGCCTGTTCCCGTTTCACTCACGGGTCGGGACTGATGAACACGATAATCCCCATAAACCGCAACGGTATCTTCCTGCTTCTTGCCGCACTCCTGGTGATATCGGCCGGCTGCATCGCAGACCAGCCGCAGGCAAACGCAACACCGGCCCGGCCGGCAGCAGATACCAGCTCTTCCCAAACGCCGGGAACCGTTACAATCACGTTCCAGGCAACGATAACGCCAACGATCACCGCAACGCCTTCGCCAGCCGCCAACATCGCCTCGTTCTCGGACCATGGATCCGTAAACGTCCTCCGGGGCGAACCGTTCACGATCACCGGCACCGTCCCCGATAAAACGATGACCGCCATGCAGGTCTGGCTGCTCAACCGGAGCGTCACGACCCTGCTCGTGCCGGTCAACGCCGACGGGACGTTCTCGGCCACGCTCGATGCCGGCACGACCGCGGCCCTCTCCCGCAATTTTTCTTCGGCAATTATCGCCCAGTACCCGGCCCCGCCCGATCGTTTCGCGGTAAACTACGACCCGGCCTCCGGGCAGATCACCGCCTCTTCAGCGGTCCCGGACAGGGTCCTCACCGGGGTAAACGATAAGCAGTACTATCCCACAACACAACAGGATTACCTCTGCCAGGCTATCGACTCCCCCGGAACGAATAACTCGTGTACCGTGACGTTCTTAAGCGGGGTCGATGCCTGGATCGGCATTGCGCCCATCCCGCCGGGCCCGCCCGGGACCATGACGGTCTCCGGCACCACCAGCCTGCCCGCCGGGACACCGCTTTCCCTCGATGTCTCAACGGTCAACACGCATCCGACGCCCAAGAATTACGATTTCTCCCACGAATACGCGGATGGATCCGCAGTCGTCACCGCGGGCACGGGCGGGACCAACCGTTATTCCGGCACGGTCGACACGTCCCGGCTCAACACAGGCAGGTATTTTGTCAGTGTATCCACAGGGGACGAGAATCTCCAGGCAAACGCCAACAGTTATGCAGATGTGATCACGCCACCCTCCACGGCGTCCTGCACTAAAAATGCAATCAACTGGTCGGCCCTTGCCCTTCCACCACTTCAGGTAAACGAGAGCCTCCAGCCGGTCCTTCTTGCAGGGGAACTCAGGGTAGTCCCGCCCGGGACATCGACGCAGAACAACGAAGTGCCGTACGGTTCGATCATTGACTGCGGACCGGGTGGGATTTGCAGGATCTTCGACAAGTCCGGCGTCCAGTTCCTTGCAGCGTACGATTCAAACGAGATGCACATGTTAGAAGTCCCAAACGGTGCGATGGTCAACTCATCAGCAGCGGGAGATAATGTTACCATTGTCAGCCTGAACGGGACGGTAGTCCTGACAAAGATCAATGAGTGTTCCAGAGGGAGCTAATGGTCTTTCCTCTAAAAATCTTATTTTTTTTTGAGAGAAAACAAAAGCAGCAGGCAATAACCGGGTTTGTTACTTCCGAGACCCAAAGCCCCGACAGGAAAAACACGCAGCCCTGCATGAAGAGGACCCTCCATATTTCCAAAACACTTTTACCCACTGTGACCCCCTGCACCATCATTTTGACATGTTCATCCAATTTTCCGATGTAAAAAAACCAGAATTTTACCTGAAAATGCAAAAGTCCTGGAGGGGGTCATAGAGGTACATTTTGAAAATTGCGGCTGCGGGTGCTCCGCATATCCCTCATTTTCCTGACGTGATATTTCCTGAAACTCCCGGAGCTGCGAATCAATAGTTACCCCTACGATCCCCCCTATGCACCATGATTATGACACGAGCCTTACAAAACCGATCCGACAATTCCCCGTCATTGAAAATTCCTCCCGGATAATTTCATAAACCGTAAATAAGCACACTCTTCACAGAACAGTATGGTCTTATCCCGGTCTCTCATCGTTCTCTTCACCCTCCTGGTTGCCGGAATCCTCTGTACCGGCTGCACAACAACCACGACAGCGGTCCCCGGCCAGTCCTCAT
>Ga0209098_1003769_pt1 | contig 12192 bp, 11 predicted proteins | sample AD_JPNHW1_MetaG_FD_184429 | JGI IMG/M metagenome (GOLD analysis project Ga0209098, IMG submission 184429) | Active sludge microbial communities of municipal wastewater-treating anaerobic digesters from Japan - AD_JPNHW1_MetaG (SPAdes) (version 2) | ecosystem: Engineered > Bioreactor > Anaerobic... | reverse complement strand
AGATCGGGCAGGCTATCATCAAAGAATATCTCAAGGGGCTCATGTGTGTGTGAATCCGCAACGACAACAAATTTTTTTTCAATGACGGGCTTGTTCATGCTCTATTTTTCAATGACCTTCATGAAATACCTGAACCCGATATCGGTAGCGGATTTTCCGTAATTTCCTACAGCATCGATACGCACATCCCAGCCGGAGTCCCTCCATCCTCCGCCGCGTGTTTTTCCCTTCTCAGCGATCATTTCAGCAACGTTACCACAAACATTATATAATCCGAATTTGTTGGGCAGGTATGATTTAACAGGAGCCGTAATATCGGCAGATGCAGAAATCTCGTATCCGTTACCGGAAGGGTTTTTGACGATTTCATAAATACCCAAATCTTTACGGAATGTTATCCGTTCGTCGCCAAAACTTTTGTAATTACATGCATTCTTACAATTATACTGCAATTTTGCACCCCAGGGGTATGCAATGTTTGTTTCCTCGCAACGGGCAGCTTTTGTCCACTCTTTGCTCGTTGGAAGCCGGAAGAGCACTTTTCTGAATTTTCGTTTCGGCGATTCATTATATTTTGTTGTGAGCCAATCACAGAAAAGAACAGCGGCTTCATATGAAATATTTACCACCGGGTAATCATTATATGCAGGATGACTGTAATAATAATCAACATATGGCTCATTGAATGCTAGTTTATCTCTCCAATTCAAGGTATCAACCTTGCTGATTTTAAGCGCATCCGTTTTGCCGTTTTTTTTCAGATCGTTCTCAAAAAAGCGATATAGAGAATTCGATACTTCATATTTCCCGGCATACAGACTGTCGGTGACTCTCGCCAGAGATTTCTCAATAAGTTTTCCATCAAAAACATCTTTTTTCTCTTTAACCGGAGTCATGGTGAATCCTGTGAGAACAACGAAAAGAACGATTATTGTTATTCTAGTAACCTGAGCCATTTTTTAAAATATTTATATGCATTTTTTGCAAAGGTAATCAAATGTTGCATTGTTGACCTGTTATGTGAAATTTAAAGACTACCTTTGCAACTTCTTTTTGAAAAAAGGTAAAAAGTTTATATAAAATGCAGGAAATCAGAAATATAGCAATAATAGCCCACGTTGACCATGGTAAAACAACCCTGGTTGACCGTATTTTATATCAGGTGAAGTTATTTCGCGAGAATCAGGAAAAGAAAGAGCTGATACTTGATTCCAATGATCTTGAGCGGGAGCGGGGCATCACAATTCTTTCCAAAAATGTTTCCGTGAGGTATAAAGGTGTTAAGATTAATATTATTGATACTCCCGGACACTCCGATTTTGGAGGCGAGGTGGAAAGGGTTCTGAACATGGCCGACGGGGTGCTGCTGTTGGTTGATGCCTTTGAGGGGCCGATGCCACAGACTCGTTTTGTGCTGCAGAAAGCCCTGGACCTTGGATTGAAGCCCGTAGTAGTCGTCAATAAGGTAGATAAGCCCAACTGTTCGCCCGATGAAGTACAGGAAAAAGTTTTTGACCTCATGTTTAACCTGGACGCCAGCGAAGATCAACTGAATTTTCCCACTGTTTATGGCTCTTCCAAGCAGGGATGGATGTCGGAGGATTGGCGTCAACCTACAAAAGATGTCAGCTATTTGCTGGATGTTATTATCAAGCATATCCCTGCACCCGGGCATAATCCGGGGACACTGCAGCTTCAAATCACCAGCCTTGATTATTCTTCCTATGTTGGGCGTATCGCCGTGGGACGAATTTCGAGAGGCAGCATCAAAGCGGGCATGCAGCTTTCGCTGGTGAAAAATGACGGAACTATCACAAAGACTTTTATCAAAGAGTTATATCTTTTTGAAGGCTTAGGCAAAGAAAAGGTCAAGTATGAGGTGGAGGCAGGGGAGATATGTGCCGTATTAGGCCCTGAGAATTTTGATATCGGCGATACTATTGCCGATTTGGAAAACCCCGAAGGGCTTGCTCCCATTAATGTTGACGAGCCAACCATGAGTATGTTGTTCACCGTGAACAACTCGCCGTTTTTTGGTAAAGAAGGCGTGTATGTTACTTCGCGCCACTTGCGCGAACGCCTGTTTCATGAAATTGAACGCAACCTGGCTCTGCGTGTGGAGGAAACCGACTCTCCCGACAAACTCACCGTTTTTGGCAGGGGAATACTGCATCTTTCTATCCTGGTGGAAACCATGAGACGCGAAGGTTACGAGTTTCAGCTGGGACAGCCCCAGGTAATCATCAAAGAAATCAGCGGTGTCAAAAACGAACCTGTGGAATCCCTTACTATACATGTTCCCGAACAATTTTCAGGTAAGGTCATCGAGATAGTGACCAAACGCAAAGGCGATATCGCCAACATCGAAACCCGCAACGACAGGATAGAACTGAAATTTAATATTCCGGCACGCGGTATCATTGGCCTTACCAATGCCGTGCTCACCGTTACCGAGGGCGAAGCTGTGATTGCACATACGTTTAAAGCTTTCGAGCCCTGGAAAGGTGAGATTTTAAGCCGCCGCAACGGCTCGCTGATTTCGGGTGAAACGGGATCTGCGATAACTTATGCTTTGGATAAATTGCAAGACCGTGGACGTTTTTTTGTGGAACCCAACGACCAGATTTACGAAGGGCAAATAGTGGGCGAAAATACCCGCTATGATGATATTGTGGTAAATCTTACCAAGACTAAAAAACTTACAAACGTCCGCGCATCGGGCTCCGACGATAAAGCTATGATTATTCCGGCTGTCAAGTTTTCACTTGAAGAAGCAATGGAATATATAAAAGAAGATGAATACGTGGAAGTAACTCCAAAATCCATCCGTCTGCGAAAAATTATTCTGGATGAAACCCAACGCAAACGCACCAGAAAATCAACAGCCGAAGAGTAGGATTAGTATTTTAACAAACTTTATGAAATATCACCAGAGCCAGGGTGCTGTAAACCAAATATTTTCTGTAATTTTGTACCGCTAAAATTAATTAAATGGCAGACAAAAAAAGTATTTTAACATTTCCCGCTTTATTTTCCGCTACCAGAAATAAATATCCCGATTATAATGCGCTGGCCTTTGTGGGAGAATCTCCGCTTACCTACAAGCAGATGGACCAAAAGATACAAGCATTAATCGCGCTGATGGAAAAATTAAATATCAGGCCGGGAGATAAAGTGGCGATACTTAGTGCAAACATGCCCAATTGGGGTGTGGCATATTTTGCCATTACCTTTATGGGTGCGGTGGCAGTGCCATTGTTGCCCGATTTTCACAGCAGCGAAATAGAAAAGTTTCTTGCTCATTCGGAAACCAAATTATTGTTTATTTCCGAAAACCTGCGTTATAAGCTGAAAAGCATCGAAAGCTATATTCCAAAGGATATTGTGGTTATTGATAACCTGACAATGCTGAAACCTGAACATTCCGAAATTGTTTTTGACTTGTCTTCTGTTCCGGCCAATGATTATTCGGTGGACGAAAATACGCTGGCTGCTATTATTTATACCTCAGGCACTACAGGGAAACCCAAAGGCGTGATGCTGTCGCATAAGAACATTGCTTTTGATGCCATCAAGTCAAGTATTATCCAGCCTATTAACGAACGCGACAGGTTTTTGTCGGTGCTGCCACTCTCGCATACCTATGAAAACACTTTAGGGCTCATTCTTCCCATGATTTACGGCGCTTGTGTATATTATCTTCAAAAACCTCCTACGCCCCCTGTTTTGATGCCTGCGCTTAAGTTGGTGAAACCTACCATATTGCTTACCGTGCCCTTAATCATCGAAAAAGTGTATCGCAATGCCGTATTGCCAAAATTTACTAAAGGGAAACTGATACGCAGTCTCTACAAGATTTCCTTGTTCCGGAAATTACTTCACAGGCTTGCGGGCAAAAAATTAATGGCGACTTTTGGCGGCCAGGTGAAATTTTTTGGTATCGGCGGCGCCAAACTCGATAAAGTGGTGGAACGTTTTCTGCTGGAGGCTCACTTTCCATACGCCATCGGTTATGGACTCACCGAAACAGCCCCTTTGCTGGCCGGTGCCAGTCCATTCCATACTAAATGGCAATCAACAGGTCCTGCTATGGATGGTGTTGAACTTAAAATAATAAACCCCGATCCTCATACCGGAGAAGGGGAAATCATTGCCCGTGGCCCAAACATTATGTTGGGTTATTACAAAGAACCTGAACTTACCCGTACTGTGCTCGACGAAAACGGATGGTTCCGCACCGGTGACCTGGGAGTTTTTAATAAGGAGAAATTTTTGTATATCAAGGGACGGCTGAAAAATATGATTATCATGCAGGGTGGTGAAAATATTTACCCTGAAGAGATAGAAACAGTTATCAATAATTTCAATTATGTGGGCGATTCCCTCGTGGTTGAAGAGAAGGGCAAGCTTGTGGCATTGGTATATTTCAACAAAGAAGAATTAGAACTAAAATACCAGCATCTGAAAGTGGAAATATCCGAATATGTCGATAAAAAAATTGAAGAGCTGCAAGTTGAGCTGAAAGACTACGTCAATAAGCATGTTAACAAATTTTCGAGAGTGCAGACTATTATTGCCCAGCCCGACCCTTTCCAGAAGACAGCTACGCAAAAGATCAAGCGGTTCATGTATTCCAAAAACAAATAGAGGTTATGGCCCGATATGTCGGGGCAAAACATCATTTTTTATCAATTTGTAGTGGAATAAAATTCTAATGATATTTAGAATAGCTTACCGGCTGTTTTTTACGATTTTTTTCTTTTAACCATGATTACTGTATCAATGCCTGCAGGGTTTTTTCCGGCCCTTTTCAAGTCGGCAAAGCCGTGGTGTTCATAAATACGTCGCGCCGGGATTCCTGCTGTAATATTTTCGGCAAAAGTTTGAACAAAAATATCTCCCCGGGGAGCCATTTCTTCTATGCATTTTTTTACCAGTTGGCCGCCTAATTTTTTTCCCTGGTATTTTTGTGAAACGGCCAACCACACGATTTCGTTTTTCTCACGGTCAATAGCAACAATGCCTGCCAAAATCCCATTTTCACAGCTAATGCCGTAGGCGTTTTTGTTTTTAACACTATCTCGGATTGCTTCTTTAAATGCACAAATGGTGGTCATAGGGCCGAAAAGCGGCTCTACTTCTGCCGCCAGGGCCAGCCAGGCATCAAAATCACCTGGTGTCAATAATCTGACTATTGCATTCTGCATTGTAGGGAAGCACATAAGTTGTGTTTCTCAGCATCCTGAACAGGTACAAAAATCTTTGATTTTCCGCGATAGGCAAATGCAGGAACTGAAAAACTAAACTTAAAGTTTTATTTTCTTTTCCAACTCGTCAACGTACAGTTTAAACTGTTTGTCGGTTTCTATCAGGTTGTTCACGGTGCGGCAGGCATGCAATACAGTGGCGTGATCTTTTTTCCCGCAATGCATACCAATGGAGGCCAAGGAAGCTTTGGTAAGTTTTTTTGCGAAGAACATTGACAACTGCCTGGCCTGGACGATTTCGCGTTTGCGGGTTTTGGAATTCAACAGGTCGATGTTGATGCCGAAATAGTCGCAAATAATTTTTTGAATGTAATCGATTGAAATTTCGCGCGAATTGTTACGGATAAATTTGTCGATAATCTGTTTGGCAAGGTCAATTGTGATAGCTTTTTTGTTGAGCGATGATTGAGCCAGCAGAGATACCAGGGCGCCTTCGAGTTCGCGAATGTTGGTGGTGATGCTGTAGGCGAGGTATTCGATAACATCGCGGGGCATTTCGATACCGTTGTTGTACAGTTTTTTATCAATGATGGCCACGCGGGTTTCATAATCGGGTACCTGTAAGTCGGCGGCCAGTCCCCATTTGAAACGTGATAACAAACGGGGTTCAATGCCTTTGAGGTCGATAGGGGCTTTGTCGGAAGTTATTACAATTTGGCTTCCCTGCTGGTGCAGGTGGTTGAAGATATGGAAGAAAGCATTTTGGGTTCCTTCTTTGGCTGATAGAAACTCGATATCGTCCATGATGAGCACATCTATCATCTGGTAGAAGTGCATAAAATCATTCTGGTTTCCTGTTTTTACGGCTTCAATATATTGTGTTATAAATTGTTCGCACTGTACATATAACACTATTTTGTCGGGGAAGTTTTGTTTTATCTGTAATCCGATAGCGTGACACAAGTGGGTTTTTCCAAGTCCGTTGTTGCAGTAAAGCAGCAGGGGATTGAAAGCAGTTTTTCCGGGGTTGTTGGCCACGGCATAGCCGGCGGAACGGGCCAGCCGGTTGCAGTCTCCTTCAATAAAATTCTCAAATGAATAATTTTCATTCAGTTGCGAAGGAATCTGGATTTTCTTTAATCCCGGAATGATAAAGGGATTGGGGATATCTTTCGAGTTGCCCTTGTTGAGGTCAATAGGCATGGAAACCGTAGGGTTTTTGGTGAGTTTACGGATTACGCCGGGTGCTCTGACCGTAACCGGTGTTGAATTGCCGTAACTGCTTTCCATCACTATGCTGTATTCCAGTTGTCCTTCGGGGCCTAGTTCTTTGGAAATAGTTTTTCGCAGCAGCTCAATAAAGTGTTCTTCGAGCCACTCATAAAAAAACTGGCTGGGGACTTGTATGGTAAGTACAGAATCAATAAGTTTTATGGGGGTTATTGGTTCAAACCATGTTTTGAAACTCTGATAAGAAATATTATCGCGGATAATATTCAAACAGTTGTCCCAAACTTCGGTATGGCTTTTTTTCATCCTTTGCTCCTTCAATTTCTTCGAATTTAAAAAATGTTTTTTTTTGTTTTTTTATTAACCTATTCTTTTATAAGGAACTAACCTGATTCAGATACGAATAAATGATTATCAGAACAACTTTACAAATATTATAAAAATTATGATAGCAAAAAAGTTTTTTTTCATTTTTTTTATTTTTTGTTAAAGAGCGCTCAAATGCTCAATTTTCATACGATTTTTTTTTGAAAATAATAAATCAATTCTTCCCAGTTTCACTCCACCGGTGCCCACCTGTCCGATAATAATATTTTCGCCGTCTGAGTTTCTGAAAGTATAGGGTTTGTCCATAAAAGTATGGGTATGTCCTCCAATGATAATGTCGATGTTTTTCGATTGTTTGGCCAGGATTACATCACTGATTTTTTCGTCCTGATACGAAAAACCCAAATGCGACAAGCAGATGACCAGGTCGCATTTTTTTTCTTTTTTCAGCAGATGGGCCATTTCGGCAGCTTTTTCCAGGGGATTGATGTAGCGGGTTTTGCCATAGTTCAGTGCGCTTACCAATCCCTGAAGTTCAATTCCCAGGCCGAATACGCCAACTTTAACTCCGGCCACATTATAGATTCTGTAGGCTCGAATTTTATCTTTCAGGATAGTTTCCGAGAAGTCGTAGTTTGAAGAGATGATATCAAAAGTCGCCTTAGGCAGTTGTTTGAGCAAGCCTTCGAGGCCATTGTCGAAGTCGTGGTTGCCCAGCGTCATGGCGGTATATCCCATCATGCTCATGAGTTTAAATTCAAGTTCACCACCAAAGAAATTAAAATAAGCAGTTCCCTGAAACACATCTCCCGCGTCAAAAAGCATGACATTGGATTCTTCGCTGCGTATTTTTTTTATCAGGGCTGCCCTGCGCGCATAGCCTCCGAGTCCGGGGTTTTTACTATCGTTGGCCGGATAAGGTTCTATGCGGCTATGCGTGTCGTTGGTAAAAAGAATAGTGATTTTTACTGTTTTGTCCTTGGCATACACTCCGACAGGGATAGACAACACTGTAAACAGCAGGGCAAATGAAATATACAAGGTTGTCCGTTTATTTTTCATAATAAATCCTTTTGTCGAGTTGTGCTGTGATGGTTTTTCCTTTGGCGGTTTGTTCCCTGAGGTAATCTATTATGGCATCTCGTATTTTTATTTTTAGTGGGAGATAGACCACCGGTGAGGCGAAAAAAGACATTTCGTCGCCACCTAAGGCCAGGTAGTCGGATGTGATCACCGTATAGTTCTTTGATTTGTCGAAAACTGCTTTGCCAATGATAATTTTGCTTACGGTGTCGGCACCTATGCCCAGGGTGGCACCAGCCATTGGCATGCCTCCTTTATATGCAATGAATCCGAACATTTTTTCTGCGTTGGAACCGTTGATGCTTACTGCTACCATTTCGTTTTCGAAGGGCATTAGTTCAAATACATTTCGCAAGGTAACGGCGCCCATAGGCAGGTCGCTGCGAAGGCCTCCCGAATTGAGCAGGCATACGGAAGCGGTGTCTTTGCCTAGCTTTTTCAGATAACGGTTGCCCATGGTCAGCGTCAGGTCGGCAACAAAATTATTCAGCAAGCCTTCGGGCAGACTTTTTTTCATAGCCATATCCGAGTAAGCCAATACTTCGTTCATTTCTCCATCCAATTGTACTTTGTAGGGGGCAATAAGTTTCACGAAAGTACTGTCTTCGTCCGGAACATTAATCGTATCTATTCTAATGGCAGAGACCTGTGTTTTATCTTTTTTCAATTGATAATAACTGGAACAAGACGAAAGAATTATCCCGCAAAAAATCAGAGAGAAAAGTATCCATTGCCTGTTTGTCATTATTTTATTTTTACAGGTGCGAAGTTTTTTATAGCTTGTCTGAATTCCTTATTTGACAATACTTGCAGCGCACATGTATTACTCAAAAAAGGCATACAAAGTACTTGAAAATTTTTCAATTTTCAAAATCAAATCTTAGATTTTTTTTTGTAGTTTTTATAAAAAAACCAAAACAAATTGATACTAAGGAGGATGAGCAGGATGGAAATAATTTCCGCCTGGGTAATTTGTAAACCCATCACATCGAATTTGTTGTTAACCCGAATTTTTTCAAGAAAAAACCTTTGTATTCCGATGAGGCCTATCATCATAGCGAAAAGCCATCCATGCACCTTGATTTTTTTTCTGATGCTCCATAATAATATGAACAACAAGGTGCATAATATCGTATCATAAAAAGAAGTGGGGTAAACGGGGTTCTCGAGTATGGTGCAGAATTTTCCGCTGCAGTTGTCCATTGTAATACCTTCGTTGATGACGTTGTGCGGGAAACGGAAAGCCCACATCCAGTCAGGCAGGAATCCCAGCCATTCGGGCTTGGGGTTGAGGTTTTCAACACCCCAGCAGCCATCACCTGCGAGCATACATCCAATACGGCCTATACCGTATGCAAGTATTATGGCCGGAGCCGTTGCGTCGAGAAATGAGGGAACAGGCATTTTGTTTTTTCTGATGTACCATATCACCGTAAGGCTTCCCACAATTAATCCTCCATAAAAAGTGAGGCCCATGAAAGAAAAAAATTGTCCGGCAGGATCTTCTAAAAATGCATCGAAGTTTTCGAGATGATGAAAAATCTTAGCACCCAGCAGGCCTGCAACAGCAGAGATGATAAGTATGTTGGCTGAGAGTTGGTAGGGGTGTACCTTAACTTCTTCCCACTCTGGTTTGTCGAGTTTTTCTTTCTTTTTTTTAAGATACCTGCCAACTACCATGATGATAGCCAGGGCTATGGCTCCGAAAAGATTGCCTCTTGTTGAAAAAACATATTCCTGCGAATTTTCAGCAAAATCTTTGTAGTCAACGATGATTCCCAATAATTTATATCCGATAATAAATCCTGTTATCCCGATTAGAATAAGTTCGGGGATACTTGCCTTGGCGCCTTTGAGTTCTTTTTGAACAATGACCTTCAGCAAGCCTTCTTTCTCCTTTCTTTTGAGTTCAATTTTAATGAAATAAATTCCTATGAGGAAGGCCGTTGCAACCATCAGCCCGTAACTCTGAATCGGGATATTGATGTTGGTTCCGAATACGTAATTAATAATATCGCTTAGTTGAGGAAACATCTGGTGTTGAAGTTTATGTGGTTGATTTAATAAATTTTGGTGGTGCAGACATTGTCGGCATCAAGACCTGTAATAGTAATTTTTTGAACTGAATTGACCAGGGATTTTTGTATGGGTGTTTTTACGCGGATGTAATTATCGGTATATCCCAGCAGGTCGCAGTTTTTTTTCTCCGATTCAAAGAGCGCTTCGCAGGTTCTGCCAAAATGCCGGGTATAGAAATGGTGTTTCATTCGTTCAGAAAGTTCATGCAATTCCAGGCTGCGTTGTTTTCTGATATGCGGAGGTACCTGTTCAGGATTTTTTGCCGAACGAGTCAGCATACGCTCAGAATAGGTAAAGACATGCATGTATGAAAGATCTGTCCTTTCGAGATAACGTAAGGTTTCCGTATGATTTTTTTCTGTTTCGCCGGGATATCCTGTGATAATATCTGTTGCGATGCAGGCATGAGGGATAATTTCTTTAATTTTTTCCACTTTTTCAGAAAACAAGGCCGTATTGTATTTTCTTCCCATGGCCAGCAGTGTTTCATCGTTTCCGGCCTGCAAAGGGATGTGAAAATGGGGCATCAAGCGCTTGTTTTCTGCAAATAGCCTGATAAGGTCATCTGAAATAAGATCTGGTTCTATGGAAGAAAGGCGGATGCGTTGTATGTCTTGTGTGCTGAGGATTTCAACAATAAGTTGGAAAAGTGTTTCCTGGTTTTTTCTGCCGAAGTCGCCAATATTAATGCCAGTGAGTACCAGTTCTTTACAGCCTGGGACAACGGCTTCATTCAGTGTTGTTATGGTTTCGCTGATGGTAGCGCTTCTGCTTCGTCCTCTGGCGTAGGGTATGGTGCAGTAACCGCAGAAGTAGTCGCAGCCGTCTTGTATCTTGAAAAAAGTACGGGTTCTGCCTGTAGAAGACCATGCTGGGACAAAGGCAACGGAGTTGGTTTCGTCTGGAGCCGGATGCTGTTCCAGAATTTCGGCAAGATTATATTTGTTGGTGTTACCCAGCAGCAACAGGTCGGATTTTTCCTGCTGCAACCTTACTTTATTTAGTTGCGACATGCACCCCATGACGGCAATCCGGGCGCAGGGATTACGCACCATTGCCTGCCGCAGGGCATAGATGCATTTTTTTTCGGCTTGTTGCGTTACAATACACGAGTGTATCACATAAATATCAGCTTTTTCTCTGAAACTGATGATGTGATATCCGTTTTCGGCGAGCCGGCGCATAATGGTCTCCGATTCGGCAAAATTGAGCTTGCAGCCCAGTGTATGGAAGGCAACAGTTTTCATAAACAAGAGGGCAAAGATACAGTTTTCGCCCAAAAGGCGCGGCCTCGTTTTAATAATTTTTCGGAATTTGAGGGCTGCAATTTTTCCTGAAACAAATGAACGGGCAATTGCTGTCTTGAATGGAAGCTTTTTTTCAGAACTTTGTTTTGTGGTAGCGTGAACGTTTAATGATTCTGACACCGGAAATAATAATTATCATGCATACTATACTGGTTAGCAACATGGTAAAGTCTGAAGTCCGTATCATGTCGATGGCGCCCATTACAATGCCAAAACCAAGGAGTGCCACCATAGAATAGAGCATGAAGTTGTTTAATCGCCGGATGTTTCTTGCATAGTTTTTTGGAGCAGTCTGTGGTTTGTGATCGGCACGGCCAAAGTAACGTGCATCTGCAGCATGACGGTATTTAGTTTGTTTTTTTTCGTTGGAAAAATACTCGGGAAATTTCAGCTTCAGGTCATACTGCCTTCGCAGGGCAGGGTCAATAAGGGTGTGATAAGCCATGTTTATAAACTGAAAAATCTCTACTGAGAATTCTCCGTTGTACACATCCGGATGGTATTTAAGGGCTTTGTCCTTGTAAGCTCTTTTTATTTCTTCAGGCGGTGCATCGTGCGGAATCCCAAGCACTTTATAATAATCGGGAAGTTCCATGAATGTTAGTTTCCAGATTCATTAACTGAAGTTTTGCATGATTTTTTTATGTCACGCAGAGCCGGACACAGCGTGGCAATGAGGGTTGAGTCCGTGTCGAAGTGTGACATACAACGGTCGTCTTCCCTGCCTGCGTGCCGGACACTCCGGCAGGCAGGGACAATCTTCTCCTTCCACTTTCGTTTCAGGAGAATCTGCTCAGACTGACCGTCGTTTTGTTCTTTTTGACTATATGTAAATAAGTTGTTTTCCATAGTGTTAATCTCTTTGCAATCCACAAATGATAGGTATTTATCAATTTTATTTTTTATGCGAAACTTCAGTCATTAATTATTTTCCGATGGCTTTTATTCACTATTTTGCC
>Ga0209098_1003768_pt1 | contig 12194 bp, 5 predicted proteins | sample AD_JPNHW1_MetaG_FD_184429 | JGI IMG/M metagenome (GOLD analysis project Ga0209098, IMG submission 184429) | Active sludge microbial communities of municipal wastewater-treating anaerobic digesters from Japan - AD_JPNHW1_MetaG (SPAdes) (version 2) | ecosystem: Engineered > Bioreactor > Anaerobic >... | reverse complement strand
GAACCAGTGCAACGGCTTCCCGTAGCGGCGGCCGGCGGCGAGGATCTTCTCGGCGAAGACCTGGAAGAGGGATTTCTGGAGGACCGGAGTGACCTTGAACGTGCCCTTCGGCCCATCGTAGCCGAGACGCGTCCCCTGCCCTCCGGCGACGACAAACGCCGCCACGCGCCCGGCGCGCAGCGCGTCCTCGCCGATCCGGCGGGCATCGGCCCACGCGGCGGCGTCGCCACCGGCTGCGGGCAGCGGCGCGTACGGCGCCGGCTCGAGGTCGGTGAGGTCGACCGCGGCGCCGGTGTTGCTGCGGACGAGCGTGTCGTTGAGGCGGGCGATCTCGGAGAGATCGATCTCGGCCGCTTGGGCGGCGAGCTGTGCCTGTTCGGCGGGGGAAAGTTCGTTCCAGAACCGGAAGACGTGGCCTTGGCCGGCCTGGTTGAAAGACTCGATCAACTGCGCGGTTTCCATGGGAGGGAAGGCGGCAAGCGTCGCCAAGGCCCCAAACCGCGCAACGGCAAAGTGGCACGCAACATCCCCCCTGCGCAGGGTGGCAGACCGCGAAACGGCTTCCGGCAGCATTCCGCGAGAGGTTCAACCTCGAGCCGGATCGAAACCCATGACTCCGCGGATGAAGTCGGCACGATTCCGGTCGGTGAGGCGCTCCAGCAGGCGGAAGGCGACCTCCATTCCGGACGCCGGCCCCCAACAGGTGATGATGTTGCCGTCCTCGACAACAGGCTCGTTGACGACATCGGCGCCGAACCCGGCGAGCGTCTTCTGGCGGATGCGGTCCTTCTGGTTGTAAGTCGTGCAACGTCGGCCTTTCAGCACTCCGCTCTTGCCGAGCAGCAACGCCGCCACGCAGATCGCCGCAATGGGCTTCCCCGAGCGGTCGAACTCGCGGATGAGCGCAAGCAACCGCTCGTCGTACCCCTCGCGATAGAAATCGAACTCCATGAAGCCACCCGGCAGCGCCAGCGCATCGAAGTCCTCGACGCGGATGTCCTCGAAGCGAAGGTCGACCGCCATCCGCTGATCGAAGGAGCTGGACACTTCGCGAGTGAAGCCGGCGGTGAGCAGTTTCGTCGAACCATCACCATCGACGAGGTTCCAACCGATGACGTCGATGAACGCGCTGGCCTCGTACATCTCGAAGCCGTGGGGCAGAAAGAGGAGGACCTTCTTCACAGGCTGAAACAACGGCACAACTCAGTACCGTGGCAAGACTAGGGCTGCGGCGACCGCCATGGATGAAGAAGTGGGCGCCAGCGGCAACCCATGCCGCTGGCGCCCAGAACACAGCTGATCAGCAACTATGCATCCAAGAGGGGATTCCGGGGCACAGCAAAGCCCGGGATGGAAAGAGGGACCTCCGGGGCTCTCAGTCTGGTTGGGTAACCACAGGACTCGAGGACCGGGAACTCTGGGGGTCTGCGAATACTCCAGGCAGCAGGCGCCCACCGGTCAAATGAGCGGTGGTACTGCCGGCACCTGTACTTTGGAAGTACCCAAGCCACCGCGGCAGGGCGCAAAGGGATGAACCACCACCGCGCCAGCGTGCTCCGCGACTCGGATCGACCTGCGATGAGCGTCCCAGACAGCTGCGGCAGGACGAGGTTACGCCCTGCCGCCGGCCACGCAGAAGCAGCGCCGGTTCAGAGAACCGGCAGCCCAAGAGGGTTCAGCGCCCGTCCCAACGGAACGTCTCGCCCTGGGCCAACGTCACCTCGCGAGTGCCCTCGCCGCAGCGCAGGCGGACGGTTCCGGGCTTGAGGGCTCGGACAGTGGCCTCGGCGAGCTTCCCGTCGCGCCAGCAGACATCGACCTCGAAGCCGCCGCGAGCGCGCAGGCCTTTCACGCTGCCCGTCGGCCAGGCGGCAGGTAGCGCGGGCAGGAACTCGATCTCGCCGGGGCGGCTCTGCATCAGCATCTCGACGATGCCGGCGGCGCCGCCGAAGTTGCCGTCGATCTGGAACGGCGGGTGGGCGTCGAACATGTTTGGGTACGTGCGCTCCGGGCTGAGGAGGAACTTGAGGATCTCGAAGGCATGATCGCCCTCGCCCAGATGAGCCCACAGGCAGAAGCGCCAGGCGGTGGCCCAGCCGGTCGCGCGGTCGCCGCGGATCTCGAGCGATTTCTTCGCGGCAGCGGCGAGGTCCGGGTTGTCCCGGCGGTTGAAGTCGCGCCCGGGGAAAAGTCCATAGAGGTGCGAGACGTGGCGATGGTGGATGTCGCCGACCTGGAGGTCCCAATCCTCCATCCACTCCTGCAACTGTCCCGCCGAGCCGATCCGGTTCGGCGCCAGCTTCGCGCGGGCGGCGGCGAGCCGGTCGCGGAATTCTGCATCCACGCCGAGCGTCGTCGCGGCCTCGATGGTGTTGGCGAAGAGGTCGCGCAGGATCTGCATGTCCATCGTGGGCCCGGCGCAGACGGAAGTGCCGGCCGGATGGGCGTTCTCCGGGGAGATCGAGGGATTCGTGACAAGCCAGCCGTGCTTCGGCTCGGGCTGGAGCGTGTCCAGGAAGAACTCGGCGGCGCCCTTCATCAGCGGGTAGAACCGCTCCAGCGCGGCGCGATCGCCGCTGAACTGGTAGCGATCCCAGAGGTGGAGGCAGAGCCAGGCGCCGCCGGTCGGCCACATGCCCCAGAACGGCCCGTCGATCGGCGCCGTCGCGCGCCAGATGTCGGTGTTGTGGTGCGCCATCCAGCCGCTGGCGCCATACTGCGACTGCGCAGTGCGCGCACCGGTCACCGCGAGCTCCTGCACCATCGAGACCAGTGGCTCGACGCACTCGGCGAGATTGCCCGACTCCGCGGGCCAGTAGTTCATCTCGGTGTTGATGTTGATCGTGTACTTGCACTCCCACGGAGGGGTCATTCTGGCGTTCCACAAGCCCTGAAGCGTGGCGGCCTGCCCGCCCGGGCGAGAGCAGGAGATGAGCAGGTAACGGCCATACTGGTAGTAGAGCGCGGCCAGCTGCGGATCGCCGCCCTCGGCGAAACGGGCGATGCGCACATCGGTCGGCAGCTTCATGGCCTCGCTCTGCCCGAGGTCGATCGCCACCCGGCGAAAGAGGTTCCGGTAGTCTGAGAGATGGACATCGCGCAGCGCAGGGAGCGGCTTAGCTGCCGCGGCGGCCAGCGCGGCCGACGCGAGTTTCTCGGGATCGCCGCTCACATCGTCGAAGCGCTTGAAACTCGTAGCGGCGGCGACGAGCAGCGTGACTCATCGGCCCCGGCGACAGTCACCGTGGTGGCGTCAGCCGCCACCTTGCCCCCGGTGGCCAGAATCTTCACACGGGCCTGGTACCGGAGCTGGCCTTTGATGCCATCGGAGTCCCCGCCCCTCCCCTCCATGACCAGCGTATCGCCGCCGGAGGTGGAGACCGAAGCGGCCATCGGCGTCTTCATCCCGGCCACGAAGGAGATCTTCCCGGGTTTGTCGGCGGCGAGCCGCACCACGATCACGTTGTCCGGCGCGCTGGCGAAGACCTCACGCGTGTAGCGCACGCCGTCGCGGGTGTAGGCGACGGAGGTCGTGGCGGAGTCGAGGTCGAGCTCGCGGCGGTAGTCGCCCACGGTCGAGGTGTCCGCGAAGGTGAGCAACAGATCGCCGACAGTCTGATACGGCATCTGCTTGAGCGGCTTCGCCATGACCTTCGCACTGAGGAGCGCATCGGCCTCCTTGAATCGCCCTTCGTCGATCAGGCACCGAACCTCGGGCAGCGCCGCCCTGGCCTCGGGATTGACAGGGTCGTACGGGCCGCCGGCCCAAAGCGTGCCCTCGTTGAGCTGCAACCGCTCGGTGGCGACACCGCCGAAGACCATCGCGCCGAGGCGCCCGTTGCCCACGGGCAGAGCCTCCTCCCACTTCTCGGCGGGCTGGGCATACCAGAGGGTGTCGGCGCCAGTCGAGGGCTCGGCGGCGGCGAGGGCCGCGTACGACGAGACGGCAACAGGGATCAGGATAGAGGGCCGGATCGAGTGAAGTAGTTTCATTTCTGCAGCGCGGTCGGTTTCTGGGTGGAAAGGCTCGTGGCCGGTACGCTCTTCTGGGCGAGCAGCGGCAACATCGTGGCGGCGTACCGTGCACCCAGTTTCCGGTAACCGACCGGAGTGAAGTGCAGGAAGTCGGGATGGCAGGGGCAACCGGCCGCGGAAACGACATGGGCGGTCGGGATGGTCGTGGGCAGCGTGGCGATGAGGGCATTCATGCCGGCGCACTTCCCTTCCTGATCGGCAGGCACCATCTCGCCGACCAGCAGCGGGACATCGGCAGCCTCGAGGCCGAGATCACGGAGCAGATTCTCGTAGACCACCTTCACCTTCGCCGGCCAGTCGGCCTCGCCGCTGTTGGATTCCCCCTGGTGCAGGAGGATGCCCTTGATGACACCGGCCTTTCGGGCCAGCCGCCCCATCTCGACCAAACGCCCGTACGGGCTGCCGCCATACGCGGCAAGCGCGGGCTTCATCCATTCGGGTGCGCTCGCGATGTAGGCGGCTTCGGTCGCGGTGTCGAACAGCTCGATCTTGCAGCCCCCTACAGCGACGTTGACGACGCCAACCCTGATCCCGGCCGGAAGCGCAGCCACCATCGCACGCCCGAAGTGGTCTGCCGGGCTGAGGCCGGCACTCGGCCGGCTCAACGGCGGCGTCGCCGGGTACCAGTTGCCCTTCAGGCGGCCAAGCGCGGGGAAGTCCACCGCCGCCAGCACCTGGAAACGCGGATCGACCGGGCCCTTGTCCTCCTCGGGAATCCCCGGATACCCCTCCATGTTCGATTGTCCGAAGCAGAGGTAGATGTGAAAGTCCGGGTCTTGGGCGGAGGTGTCCGTCACCACGGATAGAAGGACGGCCGCGAGAAGCGGTCTGAGCAATTGTTTCATGAAACTGCGGTATCGTAGATGTAGGAGTTGGTGCGTAGGCGGAGCACCAGTGCACACGAAGGACTAGGGTTTCGGCGGCTCGCTCACGCCGGCGGCGGTCTGCTCGACGGGCTTCATGGTGCCATCGGGGTTGTATTCGAGGTATTCGACGGCGACGCTGCGGCGGCCGAGCCCGCCCTTCTCGCCGTTCAGCTCGAGCTCGGCGGTGTGGTAGAAGAGGTACGAGCGGCCCTTGTACTCCACGATGCCGGGATGGATCGTGTAGCTGTTCTTCGTCTGGTCGGTGAGGATGCCACGGTAGGTCCACGGGCCGGTGATCTTCGGCGCGGTCGCGTAGCAGATCTTCTCCCACTTCCCCTGGTGCGCGAAGGCGGCGTAGGTGAGGTAGTAGAGGTTGCCGCGTTTGTGGAGCCACGGGCCCTCGGTGTAGTTCGGCAGCTCGATGCGCCGGATCTCGCCGTCGATCTCGGTCATGTTCGGCTTGAGCTTCGCGAAGTACAGGTAGGGGTTGCCCCAGGCGAGGTAGGCGGTGCCGTCGTCGTCGATGAAGACTGTGGGATCGATGTCGTTCCAGGGCTTGTCGCTAGGCGTGGTGTCGTCGCGGACGAGCGCGGTGCCGCGCGCATCCTTGAACGGCCCGAGCGGGCCGTCGCCCACGGCGACGCCGATCGCCTTGCCCACGCACGGCTCCCCGTGCTGCACGGTGGTGTAGTAGTAGAACTTCCCGTTCTTCTCCACGACCTGTGAAGCCCACGCCTCGCCGGTTGCCCACTTGAAGTCCGTCGGCTTGAGCACCGAGCCGTGCGGCGTCCAGTGCTTCATATCCTTCGTGGAGTAGCAGAGCCACTCGGTGATGTTGAACATCTGGTTCCCGTGGGCCTCGTCGTGACCGACGTAGAGGTAGAGCGTGTCGCCCACGACCAGCGGGGCCGGGTCGGCCGTGAAGGCGTCATGGAAGAGCGGGTTCGAGCCCAGGGCCGGCGCCGGTTCGGCGCGCAGGAGGCGGACATCGAAAAGCCCGCCGGCGAGGACCTTCTTCGCGACAAAACGGATCGTGATGCGGCCATCCAGGGCGGCCGCCAGAGCGCCAGCAGGAATCGGGTACTGCTTGTCGATGAACTCGCCAATGCGTTCGGCCACAAGATCCTGCGTCGCGACGAGTACGCCGTTGGCAAAGATGTCGAATTGCCGGCCGGAGTCGGAGCCCGAGTACGTGACCGAGAGGACAACGTTCTTCTCTCCCCGCGTGTTGAGCGTGTACTCGATCATCTTGCCGTGGCGCCAATGCCGGCCGTTGTGGAGGCCGCTCTCGGTCTCCTCGCCGCGATAGGCGTGTTCGACCTCCGGCTGCTGCTCGCCGGGTGAGACGCGGTCGAGCGTGGCGGCCTCGCGGGCGGCCAGGGCGCGCTCGGCGGCGGCCAGCTGCTCCTTGCGCGCGGCGAGCGACTCACGCGTGGTGGTTTCCCAATACATCTGGTAGCGCGAGTCGTGCAGACGGAAGAAGGGCATCAGCGGCACGCCCTGCGGCGCGGCGGGCTCGACGATGTCGACGAGCCGGAAATGCAACGGACCAGCTGCCGGATCGGCAACGACCTTGGAGGGAATCGTCGCGGCATCGGCGAGCAGCGACGGCGCCTGATCGAGCGGCAGCACCGGGCCGGCAGCGACATGCGCCATACGGGAATCGTCGGCGCGCAGGCCGGTCATGTCCCAGGTGCCGGAGGGCGCGGCGAGGACAAGCGGGCCGCGGAGGATCGCGTACCACGGCGAGCCGTCCGGCAGCTGTTCCACCGTCGTGCGCATCGGAAGGGCGAGCTCGATGCGGTCGCCGTTATTCCATTCGCGGCGCAGCGGCACGTAGGAGGACGGCTTCGCGTCCACCGCAACCGCTTCGCCGTTGATCTTGATCGAGAACGCACCCTGCCCCACCCAGCCCGGCACGCGCACGTGGAGCGTGAAGGTCTGCGGCGCAGCGAGCTTCAGCGTGAGACGCGACGTCTCCTCGTCGGGGAACGCGGTTTCCTGGCGCAGCGACAGCCCGAGCTCGGGCGCGGTCAGCTCGGAGGCGATGAAGAGGTTCACGTAGAGGCCGTCGGTGGCGCGGGCGTAGATGAACTCCCCGTACTTGCCCGGGTTCTCCATGCCGGTGCCGACGCAGCACCAGAAGGAGTTCTCAACCTCGGAATAGACGCGGTAGTGCGCGGGCCGGATCGGCGTGAAGTAGACGTAGCCGGGATGCTGCGGGTTGATCGAGGCGAGGATGTGGTTGTAGAGCGCGCGCTCGTAGAAGTCGGCGTAGGCCGCGCTCGGACTGGCGGCGAACAACTGCTCGGTCAGCCGGAGCATGTTGTAGGTGTTGCAGGTCTCCGGCCCCTCGCGGTGGAGGAGCAGGCCGTGGAAGTCGTGAGGGTCGTTGAAATGCTCGGACACGCTGTTGCCGCCGAAGGCGACGGAGCGCTGGCCGGTGACGTTTTCCCAGAAGAAGCGCGCGCCGGATTCGGCCGCCTTGTCGCCGGTGAGCGTGGCGATGCGCTCGAGGCCGACGACCTTCGGGATCTGGGTGTTGGCGTGCTTGCCGGTAAGCTCGTCGCGGTGCGCGACCAGCGGGTCGAGGACGGCCTTGTGGCTGAAGCGCTTCGCGGCGGTCAGGTACTTCGCGTCGCCGGTGATGGCATAGAGATCGGCCAGCGATTCGTTCATGCCGCCGTGCTCCTCCTTGAGCATCTGCTGCATCTGCTCGTCGCTCAGGCCCGAGGTGACGGTGACGCACCAGTCGCCCAGGCGGACGAGCAACGTGCGGGCCGTGGCGTCGCCCGCTTCGAGAGAAGCGTCGCGCAGGCCGGCGAAGATCTTGTGGAGGTTGTACCAAGGAACCCACTTCTTGGCGATGGCGGCGACATCGCCTGCAGCCACCGCGCGCCAGAGCTCGCGGCTGCCGGGCACGCCGCCGAGGTAGCCGTCGCCGAAGGCGTCCTGACAGACCTGAAGTTCGGCGAGCAGGTACGTCAGGCGGCTGCGCAGCTGTCCGTCGGGCGTGTCCGCGCCGGCGGCGATCATGTGCGCGAGCGCGGAGAGGTAGTGGCCGGCGGTGTGACCGTCGAGGCCGCTGCTCTCCCAGTTGCCGTAGGGCTGCGCCTTGGCCGGCAGGCCCGCCTCGCGGCGGAACGGCGCGAGGAGCCGGTCGGCATCGAGGGCGAGCAGGTATTCGCGATTCGCGGCCACGGCGGGTGCGAACGGGCCGCCGTCGAGCAGGCGGACGGCGCTCAGCGGAAACACCTGCGCCGGAGTGGCGGAGGCAATTCCAGATGAGGGGTTGGCGGCAGTCTGCGCCGCCAAGGTGCCGGCGGCCGTGGTGCCAAGGATCAAGCACAGCTGGTGAAGGCTGGCGGAGAACAGGCAACGAGGGGAACGTTTCATCATAGGGGAAAGGGATGCTACGTGGGGTCCGCCACTCAATGGCGGACGGCGATGCGAAAGACGACGGCGATGGAGCTCGGCAACGCGGCCGGCGGCTCGATCTCGAGCGCTTCGGCGGACTGTGTCCAGCGCACCGGCGCCGTGCCGCCGAGCAGCTCGACCGAGGCGACGGGCGCGGCGAGCAGCTTCGCCGCCGTGCCGAGAGACTTGATGCGCACGGGGGCGGTCGGTGCGGCCATGACGATGGCGTAGAGCACGTCGCCCTTGGTGGTGAAGCGAACGTCCTCGGCGGTGAACGGCTTCGACTTGCCCTCGTTGAAGCCCTGGCCCTGGAGCGGCGCGGCCTCGGCCATCTGCGGGCCTTCACCGAGCACCTTCCACGGACGCGTGCCGTGGATGCACTCCTGGTTGATCTGCATCCACGCGGCGATCCCCTCGAGGATCGCGATCTCGTCGTCATCGGGCGTGCCGTCGCCGCGCAGCGGAATGCTGAGGAGGAGGTTGCCGTTCTTGCTGACGACATCGACGAGCGTGCGGATGACGGTCGCCGCGCTCTTGTAGCCGTGTTCGTCGTAGATCTTCTGCTCGTAATGCCAACTACCGATGCAGGTGTCGGTCTGGAACGGCTGCGGCTCAATCGCGGCGCCGGTGCCGCGCTCGATATCCCACGCCATGCAACGGCGCTGGTCGGCATCGAGGATCTTGTTGAACATCACACCGTCGTCGCCGTGCCAGCGGTTGTTGGAGTTGTAGAAGTGCGCGGCGATCTTCAGCCCGGCATCGCTCACCGGCCAGAGCGGCAGCGCGGTGTCGTCGAAGTAGATCAGGTCGGGCTGGTACCGGTTGATGAGGTCGATGGTGCGGTTGTAGAACTTCTCGCAGTAGGCTTGGTCGGGCGGCGCGATGCCATTGTCCCAATCCCAGCACCGGTGGATCATGCCGGGGTCTTCGAAATCCGGAGCCGGGGTATGGCGCTGCTCGTAGAGGTCCTGCGGGTCGAGCCCCTCCCACCACGTTCCCTTGCCGGCGGCCGCGGTGAGTTTGCCATCGTAGGGCACGCCGGCGAGCGGGCCCTTCTTGTCGGCGCCCTGCGCGGGCTCGTACCAGCTCCATGCATGCGCGGCATGCACGCTCACGCCGAACTTCAGGCCGTTGGCGCGGGCGGCCTTCGCCCAGCCGGCGATGAGATCCTTGCCGGGGCCGACGCGCACGGAGTTCCACGGCTGGTACTTCGAGTCCCAGAGGTCGAGGTTGTCGTGGTGGTTGGCCAGCGCGAAGAAGTAGCGGGCGCCCGCGCGCTTGTAGAGCGCGACAAGCTTCTCGGGGTCCCACCGCTCCGCCTTCCAGCGGTGGATGACGTCCTTGAAGCCAACCTTCGAGGGATGGCCGTAGGTTTGCCGATGGAAGGCGGTGACATTGGCCCCCCACAGCGGACCGTTCTCAAGATAGAGGTGGCGCGCGTACCAGTCGCCCCTACCGGGCTCGCATTGCGGCCCCCAGTGAGCCCAGATGCCGAACTTCGCGTCGCGGAACCACTCCGGCATGCGGTACTGGTGCAGCGAATCCCACGTGGGCTCGAACTTTCCCGCAGCCACCGGCTCGGCGGCGGTGCTGACAATGACGGTGGGCGTGGCGGAGCTGGGGATCTGCGCCGAGGCGCCTACGGCACCAAGAGCGACCAGCGCGGCGAGGGAGAACTGGGGAAAACGAAACGCGTTCATGGAGTCGATCAACGGCATCTGGGGGAGACGGATCACGGCGCGAGGCGGACCTCGCAGGCTTCACCGGTGTAGCGGACGATGCGCACAGTTGCGCCGGCGGAGACGAGGACGAGCTTCAACTCGCGGCTCGCGATCATGCCGGGGAACGAGCCCTGGCGGGCGCCGATGCGGAGCGTGCGGTTCGCGTCGTCCCACTTCAGCTCGTAGGTCGCGCGCTCGCCGCGTTCGTAGGCGTAGGTCTCGTTGTCGTCCTCGTAGACGGTGAACGTGGCGTCGGCGCCGGGGTAGATGCGGATCTCGTAGGGCGCGTCCGGGCGCTCGGTGGCGTATTGAAGATCGTCGGGGCCCATCGGCACGATGGAGCCGGCGCGCACGTAGAGCGGGAAAGAGCCGAGCGGGCAGTCCATCTTCACCGACTGGCCGCCGGTGTGGCGCGCGCCGGTCCAGAAGTCGTACCAGTCGGCGCCGGCGGGAAGATAGGTGGCCAACGAGAAGTCGCTGTTCTTGGGCTGGTTCGCGAGGGCGTGGAGTTCGCTGGGCGTGCGCCACGCGAGACGGAAGAAACGCGACTGGCCGCCCTGGTGGAACTCCGCCTTCACAGCAACCTTCTGGCCGCGGGTGAGTGTGACCTTGGTGCTGCGAAGGCGTTTCGCGCCGTAGCTCCAGTCGTCGATCAGGAGGCGGCCATCAAGGTGGAGGCGGGCGCCGTCGTCGTACTCGAGGGCGAACTCGTATTCGCCGTCCTCAGGCGCGGTGAGCGTGCCTTCCCAGCGGGCGGAGAAGTTGTCGAAGCCGTCGAGGCCGGGCGGCGGGTTGGCGAGCGGCGGGCCGGGCCAGGCGTGTTCGAGGTTGGTGTCGATGGTCTTGCCGGCCGGTTTCTCGAAATCGACGCCGGCGAAATATTGCACGGCGAGGCCGGGCTGGCCGTCGGGCGTGCGCAGCACCGCGGCGGGAATCGTCGCCGGCGGCGGATCGCTCAGGTGGTACATCGCGCGGGTGACGGGATGCACGAGGAACGCCGGGCCGAACATGAAGGCGTTGTCGGTCTGGCGGACCTTCGGGTCGTCCGGGAAGTCCAGCGGGAGGCCGCGCATCATCGTGTACGCGTTGGCGGTGCTCTGCCAGGCGAGCGAGTAGATGTAGGGCAGCAGGCGGTAGCGCAGCTGCGCGGCGCCGAGCAGCGAGTCGTAGACCTCGGGCGCGAGGGTCTTGAAGAGATAGGGCTCGCGCTCGATATCGGCGCCGTGGATGCGGTAGATCGGGTTGAAGATCGCGAACTGGTTCCAGCGGGCGAAGAGCTCCTGGTACTCGGGGTTCTTCTCGCCCTGCGGAAAATGGACGAAGAAGCCGCCGGTATCCTGCGTCCAGTACGGCAGGCCGGCCATGGCGACGTTGATGCCGCCGGAGATCTGGGCGCGGAACGTGGCCCAGCTCGAGGAGGTGTCGCCCGACCACGGGAGCGCGGCGTAGCGCTGTTGGCCGGCCCAGGCGGAGCGGGTGAGCGTGAAGACGCGTTTGTCGCTCGTGGCGCGCTGGCCCTCGTAGGTGCCTTTCGTCGTCTCGAGGGTGTACGGGTTGAGGTAGCGCGTGAAGTCGCCGAGCGCGTTGCGGCCAAGCCCCTTGATGTCGCGCTCAACCTCGATCGGATCGTGGCAGGCGCCGCCGACCTCGACCTCGGTGCCGTCCATCCAGAGGGCGTCGACGCCGACGTCGAGCAGGCCGCTCTTGATGTGTTTGAAGTAGATCGCCCTACCCTCCGGGCTGAAGGCGTCGTAGACGCGCGCCTTTTGGGAAATCCAGTGCAGCGGCGTGAAACGGAGGCTCTTGGCGTCGAGCTCGTGGGCAAGCGCGGTGTCGTTGCCGACCGAGGGCCAGATCGAGTTCATGAGCTTCACGTGGAGCTCGTCGTGCAACGTCTTCGTGAGCGAGGCCGGATTGGGGAAACGCTCCGGGTTCCAGATCATGCCGCTCCAAGTGCCGTCCTTGTCGCCGCCCCAGTACTGCCAATCCTGGACGATGTAGTCCAAGGGGAAGCCGGCGGCGCGGAAGTTGCGCACGACCTCGACGAGGCGGTCCTGCGTCTTGTAGCGCTCCTTGCTCATGAAGAGGCCGAAGGCCTGCTTGGGAAACATGGGCGCCGCGCCGGTGAGCGTACGGTAGCCGGCGATGTCGCCGT
>Ga0209098_1003767_pt1 | contig 12195 bp, 11 predicted proteins | sample AD_JPNHW1_MetaG_FD_184429 | JGI IMG/M metagenome (GOLD analysis project Ga0209098, IMG submission 184429) | Active sludge microbial communities of municipal wastewater-treating anaerobic digesters from Japan - AD_JPNHW1_MetaG (SPAdes) (version 2) | ecosystem: Engineered > Bioreactor > Anaerobic... | reverse complement strand
GGTCACCAGTACCTCCCAGCCCACCATGCAGGCCGGTACCGGGTCGCTCTCGGTGACCACGACCCCGCCCGGGGCGCTCGTCTATATCGATGGCAAGATGAAGGGGATCACGCCCTCAACCATCCCCGGTCTCTCGCCCGGCACCCACACCATCAAGATCATCCTGGACGGGCATCAGGACCTCGAGACCACCACCGAGATTTCGGGGGGGACCACCTCCGAGTTTGTCACGGGGCTTTCGAAGACTAAACCGCTGCCCGGGTTTACCGGCATCCTTGCGCTTGTTGCGGTCGGGCTGCTCGTTGTGGTGCAGCGAAAGAAGAACGGCGGGCAGTGACCGAGGGCGGTCGGAACCCCCCCCGCGTTTTCATACTTTTTTTCACAATGTTTATCCTGATCCGAAGATCAGTCCTTGTGTGGATATCTACCTGATGCGGCACGGGAAGGCAGAGGATTATGGGCCGGGCGGGTCGGATGCAGCAAGGCGGCTGACAAAGAGAGGCCACGAGGAGATCCGCGCTGCTGCCCGCTGGATGAAAAGCCAGGAACTCTCGTTCGATCTCATTGCTGCAAGCCCGCTGGCCCGGGCGCAGGAGACTGCGGGGATCGTTGCTGCGGTGCTGGGGCAAAAGACGGTGGAGTCGTGGGAGGTGCTGGTGCCGGGCGGGAACCCCGATACCGTCTGCCACGCGATCGGGCGGTACCCGGATACCGCGAGCCTCCTGCTCGTGGGCCATGAACCCCTCCTCTCCGCGCTCGCAAGCCGTATGGTGGCGGGAAATGAAGACGCCGGTATCGTGATGACCAAGGGAGCGGTGGCAAAGATCCGCAATTTTTCGTTTGAGGCCGGTTGCAAGGGCGAACTCCACTGGCTCATCACCGCCCGGCAGATGGCCGCGTTTACGCTGTAAGTTGTGGGCACCCGCGTGAATCCAGACCCTCAGGCATTATCTGGATTGTACGCCAACAGGTACCGGACAGGCTGGCACCCATGACCACGCAGGCTCACGCGAAAGAAGAACTCATTGCCCTGCTTTTGATCGCGGTGGGCGGATTTTCTGGTTCGGTGCTGCACTTCTGGATCAACGGGATCGGTACGTCCCTCTCCGGCACACTTCTCGTCAACACGCTCGGCTCGTTCCTGCTCGGGCTCTTCATGTACGAGACATCGATCGGGCGGTTTGGTTGCCGCTCCCGCATGCTCTGCGGGGTCGGGTTTTTGGGAGCGTTCACCACGTTCTCAGGGATTGCCCTGATCGCGGTGCAGGAGCCGCCCGTGACAGCCGCCCTCTATCTCGCGGTCACGCTGGTGCTGGGACTGATTGCGGTTCTTGCCGGCCGCACGATCGTGTACCGTATCCACCGGGGTGCGTGATGGACCCGGTACTGCTGGTGGGTGCGGGTGGGGCGGCTGGCTCCGTTCTGCGGTACGCGTGCTCGCGGATCCCCTCCGTACGGGGTTTGCCGGCCGGGACGCTTCTCGTGAATGTGCTCGGCAGTTTCCTCATGGGGCTCATCGTCTTCTCGCACCAGCCGGACGATATTTTGTATTTCGCGGGCCTCGGGGGCATGGGCGGCTTTACCACCTTCTCGACCTTCTCGTACGAGACGTTCCGGATGCTGGAGGATCAGGATTCATATACGATGGCGCTCAACATCCTCACCAACGTGGCAGGCAGTATCCTTGGCGTGATCGCTGCGCTTGTGATCTGTTCTGCCCTTACGGGATGATCTGGTATGGAAGATGGTGTACTGTTACGGATTTATATTGCCGAGACCGCCCGTATCCACGACCTGCCGGGCTACCGGTACCTGATGGGCTATTTCTTGAAGAAAGGATTTCCCGGTTGCACGGTGCACCGGGCAATAGCGGGATTCGGTCACGAGCACCGGATCAAGACTCTTGACATGTTACATCTCTCGCTCGACCTGCCTCTCGTGATCGATGTGGTGGATAGCCGCGAGCGGATCATGGCGGTGGTGCCGGAGATCGAAGAGATGGTGGAGTACGGCCTCGTAACGGTGCAGGACGTGCAGATGGCGCGAAAGAGGGTTGCAAAGGAATAACCCCCAGGGATTTTTTCTTTTTTCAGGTTCAGGTGCTTTTCTTCAGCAAGTATTGTGGTGCCAAACGATCCGGTCAGCTCGCGGAGCGTAACACCCAAACCGTCCCGGCCCCTATATGAGATGGATGAGCGATCCTGTTACATTCGAGAGAGCAACCTTTGCCGCAGGCTGCTTCTGGGATCTTGAAGCCGCGTTCCGCCGTATCGATGGCGTTCTCGAGACGGTGACCGGGTATACCGGGGGTTCTGTGCCCGAACCCACGTACGAGCAGGTACAGAGCGGAACCACCGGCCATGTGGAAGCGGCAGGGCTCGTCTTCGATCCCGCGATCGTGTCCTACGATCAGCTGCTCGATCTCTTCTGGACGCTCCACGATCCAACCAGGATTGACAGGCAGGGGGATTATGCCGGTCCGCAATACCGGCCGGTGATCTTCTATCACAGCGAGGTTCAGCGGGTCGCAGCCTGTGCATCGCGGGACCGGCTCGCTGCATCAGGATTGCTGCGCAATCGCCCGGTTGTGACAGAGATCCTTCCGGCACCTGAGTTCTGGCCGGCCGAAAACTGTCACCAGCAGTTTTACGAGAAATGCGGGCAGGGATACTGCATGAGCCGGCAGGTGGATGACTGAACGTCCGGCGGTATTGGTTGAACCTCGCGGTTGTATGCTACAACCCGGACCATGGTTTGAATATATCTGCCCGGCTCTCTGACTCTGGATACAAGGGTGAACGCACGTCTCTGGCTTGATGTGCAGCCACTCCCTCCTCCATGAAGTTACCCGCACACAGGCTCCCCGCATGCACGCCCCTGCTCACTTTCCCCGGTGCGTGCGTCCGGGGCTTGCTTGTCTGCGCTGGAACGTGAAAGATCAATCCGGCACGAAAAAAAAATGCCGGCGGAATCCGGAATGCTTTTTTTAAAAAAACCCACCATCAATAGTTCACAATTTCTCACCGTTGATTGCGTTGTTCCTGATGACGCTTCTCCGGTTCCCGGCCGGATGGCCTGTCACATTCCCAAACTATTTGACAGAAAGCAACGCCATAACGAAATGAGAGCATCGAATTTCGAACACCCAAAGACCGGAAACCAGGATCATGAATTTCGATTTAGACAAATTTACTCTCCCCTCACAGAAAGCCGTTCAGAAAGCAATGGAAATTGCCACGGCAAAACAGAACCAGGCTATCGAGAATTCGCATTTACTCAAGGGGATGCTTATGGACGACACGGGTGTCATTTCGTTTCTCCTGAAGAAACTGAATGTTAACCTTGATGGCTTCACTCAGTCACTTGACGGGATCATCGAATCGTACCCCAAGGTAAGCGGAGGAGAACAGTTCCTCTCCAATGATGTCACAAAAGCCCTGCTAAAAGCCACCGCATTTTCCCAAGAGTTCAAGGATGATTTTGTCCCAATCGAGCATCTTCTCATGGGAATTCTTTCGGTGAATAATAGCACCTCCCGGTTGCTGAAGGAGAACGGCGTTACAGAAAAAGACCTGAGAACTGCCATCAGCCAGTTGCGGAAAGGCTCGACCGTGAACAGTCAGGACGCGGAAGAGACCTATGATGCCCTGAACCGGTTTGCCCGGAACCTCAATGATCTCGCCCGCACCGGGAAACTCGATCCGGTGATCGGCCGTGACGAAGAGATCCGCAGGGTATTGCAGATCCTGTCCCGGAGAACCAAGAACAACCCGATCCTCATCGGGGAACCGGGGGTGGGAAAGACCGCCATTGCCGAAGGTCTCGCTCACCGGATCATTGACGGGGATGTACCAGAGAACCTGAAGGCCAAGCAAATCTTCTCCCTGGATATGGGAGCCCTGATTGCCGGGGCCAAGTTCAAGGGAGAGTTCGAGGAACGGTTAAAGAGCGTGATCAAGGAAGTGATCGGCGCTGAAGGCGAGATCATCCTCTTCATTGACGAGATCCACACCCTGGTCGGGGCCGGTGCCAGCGAGGGGGCACTGGACGCCGCCAATATCCTCAAGCCCGCACTGTCACGCGGAGAACTGCATGTCATCGGTGCTACGACCCTCAAGGAATACCAGAAATATTTCGAGAAGGACAAGGCGCTCGAGCGGCGGTTCCAGCCGGTGACGGTCAATGAACCGGATACGCTGGACGCCATCTCCATCCTCCGGGGCATCAAGGAGAAGTACGAGACCCATCACCATGTGCGGATCAAGGACGAGGCGATCATTGCCGCGGTTGAACTGTCACAGCGATATATCGCGGACCGCTTCCTTCCCGACAAGGCAATCGACTTAATCGATGAGGCGGCATCAAAACTCCGGCTTGAGATCAACTCGAAACCGGAAGAACTTGAGATCATTGAACGCAAGATCCGCCAGCTCGAGATCGAACGCGAAGCCATCAAGCGTGAGAAAGACCAGGCAAAACTCAAAGGCCTCAATGAAGAGATCGGGAACCTGGTCGAGGAACGAAACCGCCTGACGGCCAAGTGGCAGTCGGAGAAAGATCTTGTTGACCAGATCCAGGCGCGTAAAGCCGAGATCGAGGAGCTGAAGTTCGAGGCCGAGCGTGCGGAACGGAAAGGAGACCTCGGGAAGGTGGCAGAGATCCGGTATGGCCGTATCCCGACCGCCGAGAAGACCATCGAGGACCTCAAAGGAAGACTGACCGTGCTGCAGAAGGACTCTGCGATGGTGAATGAGGAGGTGGATGCCGAGGAGATTGCCGAGGTGGTCTCGCGCTGGACCGGCATTCCCGTCTCCCGGATGCTGCAGAGCGAGAAACAGAAACTGCTGGGTCTCGAGGCCGAACTCCACAAACGCGTGGTGGGCCAGGATGAGGCGATCGGGGCAGTCTCCGATGCAATCCGGAGGAGCCGCGCCGGGCTGCAGGACCCCAAACGCCCCATCGGGTCGTTCATCTTCCTGGGGACGACCGGCGTAGGAAAGACGGAACTGGCAAAGGCCCTGGCGGAAATTCTCTTCAACAACGAGAACAGTATGGTCCGGATCGATATGTCGGAGTACCAGGAGCGGCATACCGTCTCGCGGATGGTCGGGGCGCCCCCGGGCTATGTGGGCTATGAAGAGAGCGGGCAGCTGACCGAAGCGGTCCGGAGAAGACCCTATTCCGTGGTATTGCTGGACGAGATCGAGAAGGCCCACCCGGATGTCTTCAACATCCTGCTGCAGGTCCTTGATGACGGCCGCCTCACCGACAACAAGGGCCGGACGGTGGATTTCAAGAATACCATCGTCATCATGACCTCGAATATCGGGTCCCACCTCATCCAGGAGAATCTGGAGCATGTCACCGACAAGAACCGTGACGAGGTGTTTGACCGCACAAAGCAGGAGGTATTCGAACTCTTAAAAAAGACCATCCGTCCCGAATTCCTCAACCGGATCGATGAGATCATCATGTTCCGGCCGCTCACCCGCGATGAGATCCAGAACGTTGTCGAACTCCAGCTGGGGGTTGTCCAGAAGATGCTTGAGAAGACCGGGATCCGGATCCGGGCAACCAAGAAAGCAGTCCAGTTCATCGCCACCCTGGGCTTTGATCCGCAGTTCGGTGCACGGCCCATAAAACGGGTGATCCAGAAGAACCTGCTGAATGAACTGTCAAAGATGATCCTCGATGGCACCGTACACAAAGAGAACGAGATCGTGGTGGATGAGAACGCCGGGAATCTGGTGTTCTCAAATACCTGATCCGGTACCTGACACCCTCTTCTGGTACGAATCCCGCACGTGCAATCGCTGGCGGTACAATGGATGGGCCACCCCGATTGCAAGCTGGACGGTAGTCCCTCAGGATTGATCGATACCGGGCAGGAGATCTGCCGGGTACGGGAGTGTATGTGCCCACCTGTCAGCGGGTGCACCTGAACGACCTGTCAAAAAAGGGTTTTTTCAGGAGTCCTGCCGTTTCAGCTCTTCGTGAACGTAACCGTCCATGCGCTGGCATCGGGGAAGAGGAGGGTCGGGTTTTCCATGCAGGTATCGCAGACGCCCCGGGGCTCCTGCAGGGACAGGTCCGACGAGGTCGAATCCTCAGGCACTGGTACAAGCGGTATGTCGGCATCCTTCTGGATCACATAGCGGTACGGATCGAGGCTGCCGAAATAGTACTCCCGGAACCGGTGCCGCTCGTCCGGGGTCGCATTATACGACCAGTCGGCCCCTTCCGCTGCCGTCACGTCAACGGGTATCCAGCCGTATCCCTCAAGGTAATATTCCGCCCAGAAATGGCTGCCTGCCGCACCTGCGATCATCTGCATGCCACCGGGCGTCCGGGCAGGGATGCCGACCGCGCGGCAGAGAGCTGCAAAATACATGCTCTGGGAACCGCAGTCACCGATACCGGTGGAGAGAACATACACGGACTCAGGTGTACCCGCAGCGTCGAGCCAGGTGTGGGGGACCTTGCTGTAGGGCAGGGTATCCATGATGTACCAGTAGATCTTCTGTGCCTTGAGGTACGGGTTGGTCTCGTCTCCCACGATCTCCTGCGCCTTTGCTACCATGGCGGGCGTGAGCGCGATGTTCCTGCCCGGTGCCGTGTATTTCCTATACTCGGGTGAACTCGTGTTGTAGGGCAGTACCTTTGCCGGATCGATTGCGAACCGCTGCTCGGCCTGGGTAAACCGGAACCGGACCGTGACATTGACGAAAGGATCGGTGACCTCAAAAAGCGGGATCTCAAGGTAGGTAAGGCCGATATCGGCATTCGTGCCGGTCGAGGATTTGACATACCGGGCCGGCTCCACGGAGATGATCGTCACGTTGGTCTGGGCCCCCTCCTCGATCGGCAGGGGAATCCAGAGTTTCAGCGTCCCGGTTGCCGGGAGTTTGTCGCGGGGGATCGAGAACGCGCCACGTCCCTCGTACTGCACCGGCGTGCCGTATGGCCCGGTACCGTTCTCCTGCCGGGCGAAGATGAGGGGGGTGAGCTCATCGTAGAGCGGGGTGTGGTTGGCAGCAGCCGTCGATCTCTGCATCAGGGCCGGGGAGTGCAGCTGGATGTTCCGTGCGGTTGAGGTGAAGTACCAGACCTCCCCGTCGCTGGTGAGGGTCACGGCCCTGTCGTTCAGCAGCCGTTCCCGCTCCGCATCCGTTGCATCGGGAACCGCCGCTGCAACCAGCCGTTCGACCGTACTGCGGTTGTAGGGAAATTCCATGGTCATCATCCGGGATACGGTGCGCCGGTCCCGGGCGTCCAGAGCCAAAGTCGTGTCACCGGCCGCCGTATAATTCTGCTGCGCGAGAAGGAAGTACGTTGCCGCAGCGTGGTAGTTGCTCTGGTTGAACGCGTGTGCACCCTGGGTAACGAGGGCATCGCCCTGTGCTTCCGGGGTTTGCGCCGGTGCTGTTGTACAGCAGGCGACCAGGATCAGACCTGCGCAGAGGACGAGCAGGGTAAGGATCAGGATCGGTTTCATGGGGCATCTCGTGGATTGTTATATAATTTCAACAGGATGCAGGGCATGATTAATGTTGGGAAATAATTCCCGGCTTATAGATAACCGGTCAGACCCCATACCTGGTGTAATTGGGACCGGGTCTTATGGCGTGACGGGAAGGAAAAAATTACCCGGTCCTGCAGCCGCCCGCCCCTTTTTCGCTGCCGGGTCTTCCCGCCCGGCCCACGACGAGGGTTGTGTGCGAAGAGATTCCGACAGGTTAATATCCATTTCCACATATTCGGTTTTATGAATAATTCCCTGATCTCTGGTAGTGCCCTTGTCCTTGCACTACTCTTCGTCTTCTCGGCCGGTTGCATTGCAGCCGGTGATTCGGGTGTTATCAAACCCATCCCGGCACCTTCGGCCGGTGTCTCATCCCCCGGTGCGGCCGTGAATCTCCTTAACGATGCGGAGCGCCAGGCGTTCTTTGCAGACTTCGACAGGATGGCCGAAAACGAGTTGAACGACTGGGGCGTCCCCGGCGCGGCCGTTGCGGTTGTCAAGGACGGCAAGATCATCTATCTTAAAGGATACGGCGTGAAGAAGGCCGGGGGATCCGACCCGGTGACCGCCGACACCGTCTTCCAGATCGGCTCCACGTCCAAGGCCTTCACCTCGGCACTCGTTGCCATGGAAGTGGACAGCGGCCGGATGACGTGGCATGACCCGGTGATCCAGTACGTCCCGGACTTCCAGATGAAGGACCCGTGGGTGACGAAAGAATTTACGATCACGGACTTGCTTTCCCAGAGGAGCGGCCTCCCCGATCACTGGGGAACCGAGCTCGGAGGGCTCGGGTTCAACCGGAGCGAGATGATCCATGCCCTCCGGTATGTCGAGCCGAAAACGAGCTTCCGGAGCACGTACATGTACCAGAACGCCCCCTTCCTGGTTGCGGCAGCAGCAGTCGAGAATACCAGTAAAAAGAGCTGGGAAGAGAACGTGAACGAGCGGATCTTCGTGCCGCTCGAGATGAAGAGCGCCTCGACCGGCCAGGATGCGTTCATTGCATCACCCGACCGCGTCTCGCTGCACTGGAATGACCTGCAGGACGACGGCACCTACGGGCCGGTGGTCGCGGACTCATCACCGTACATGGTCTTCACCACGGCCATGGCGCCCGCCGGCGGCATCAATGCCAATGTCAAGGACATGGCAAACTGGGCGATCTTCCAGCTGGGGAACGGGACGTACAACGGGAAGCGGCTCATGAGCACGGAGAACCTGGACTACCTGCATACCCCGCGGACACCGGTCTATGAAGTGGCGAACGCAACGAAAGACTATTACTGCCAGGGCTGGCTCTACGAGGAAGTCCCGGGCTACCCGCCGGTCATCTGGCATGACGGGGAGACGTACGGCAACCACGCAATGGTCATGCTGGTGCCGTCAGAGAACCTCGGCATCGTGGTCCTCTCCAATGTTGCAGGTCCCAGCCTTCCCAACTCCCTTGCCTGGAAATTCTATAACCGGTATCTCGACAGGCCGGACTCCCCCGGCCTTGCGGCAGCTGCGGCCGGGTACCGGCAGTCCGTCAATCTCACCGCCAGTGCCTTTGCCCTGCCGGTCAAGGTGAATGCAACCCCTACACTCCCCCTTCCTGCGTACACCGGCACGTTCAAAAACGATATCTATGGCACGGCAACGGTTGCTGAACAGGATGGGAGCCTGACGGTCACGTATGGGAAGATCCCGGCAATCTACTACCTCACGCATTATGACGGGAACGACTTCTTTGCCCGGTGCCCATCCTACCAGAAAAGTTACTTTGAAGGCGTGAGCTTCCAGCCCGGGCTGGACGGTTCAATCCAGACGATGGTTTTGCCCATGATGCTTGGGTCGAACGTGTACGTGCCGTTTGTCCGGGCATGATGAAAAGCCCGGGCAATTCCCGGAAAAACCTTTTTTATTACTTCCGGACCGCCTTTCATGGATGTCCGGGAAGATCTCTTCGGATAGATCGCAGACAAGATTGCGCGGATGAAGATGGACTCGGGTAAGACGGGCTGGGAAGGAGATACAATTCGGACCCGGGATTTTTCCCTGGCACTGCCGGATTGAGGGGGTTCAGGGCAGGGATGGTGATGTGACTGACTTTTGATGGCCCTGTCCCCAGAATGAGGTGGGCACTTTTTTTCAGGATAAAAATTGGTTATCCTGCAGTACGGTAACAGAACCAAAAAAGATGTTACGGGGAGACCCGGACAAATGCCCCGCTCCGCCCGGGCGCGTCATAGCGTGTGAACCAGACACCGGTTGCGTTTGCACCGCCGGCGTTGAACTTCACGAGGACCTCCGCGATCTCTTCGCGGAAGGTGTCGCCGTCATGCGGCACAAGGGCAAACGGCGTGGTGCTGTGACCCGCGTATACCTGGAGTTTTCCGGATTCTTCGACAACCCTGACCGTGCCGTAATAGTCCTGCCGGTACGATCCGGCGTAATAGTTCAGGTCGCGGGCGGGCTGCGGGTTCACCGGTTTCTGCACCGTTTCACGGGACTGGCTGTCAAACCATCCCTGCAGGCTCTTCTGTGCCTCGTCATACCAGTCCTTGCTCACCCTGCCATTATAGTACAGGTCGTTCCAGGCATTGCTGAGACTCCCCGTCACGATATTCCCTTCCGGGAAGCTGTTGGTCAAGACAACGAGCGCCATCTTCTCTTCCGGCCAGACCGTGATGATCGTGGCAGTGCCCTGCGAGAAGACACCGTCCTTCTCGATACGGCTGCGGCCGCCATCAAGGAAGGTGTTCCAGCCCATCCCGGAACCGGTCATACCGGTGCCGGAATAGCTCTTGATGTACTGGGGCGAATGGGACTCCCTGAGGGCGCTGGCATTGACAACCTGTTTCCCGTCAATGAAACCGCCGTTTGCCTGCAACCGGGCGTACCGTGCCATATCATTGATCGTGGAACTCACTCCGCCTGCGGGAGCGTTTATGTCATCGTCCATGAACGGCCCGGCAGCGGATCTCCCCTCCTGCTCCTGCATCGGGTATGATTCCACATGGTCGGGCGAACCGGTAAAGTCTGCAAACCGTGCACTCGTGTTGTGCATGCCGGCCGGGACGAAGATCCGCTCGGCAACAAGGTCCTCGAACGGTTTTTTGGCTTTCATTGCCGCGGTCAGTCCCGCGACCGTGATCCCGATGTTGGAGTAGGCATAGGATGCGCGGAAACTGCCGGGAAGTCCGATGTACCGGAGGTGGTTTAGGATCTCCTGGCGGGAGTACTTCAGCTCGTTCTGGAGTTCATCGCTCCCGTACTCCGGCAGGCCCGAGCGGTGCGAGAGAAGGTCCCGGAAGGTGACATGCTGCGTGACATACGGATCGGAGAGGGCGAAATTGGGATCCACCGAGACGATCGTGTCATCCCACGAGAGCTCGCCCTTCCCGACCATCTCTGCAATCATGGTCCCGGTTACGGACTTGGAGATAGATGCTAACTGGAACCGGGTGTCCGGGCCGACCGGTTCTTTTGTTGTGGTGTTCTTCACACCGAAGGTCCGGAGGTAGACGACCTTGTCGTCCCTGACGATGGCCACCGCCATCCCGGGAACATTGCTCTGGTTGAAGGTCTTCTCTGCATAAGCATCGAACAGCGGGACAAGGGTCGTAAGATCAGCTGCCGGGGAAGTTTTTGCGACGGTGCCGGTGGTTGCCGGTGCCTGCGATGGTACGGGCACCTGCTGCGTGCACCCGGCAGCGAGTACGGCTGCACATACGAGCACGACAAGAACATAGCTGACTCTTATTGCCATGGTGGAAACAACCGGATTGTATTTTGCAGAGAATAATAAAGGTAGTGATTTATTCCCAAGGAGATGATCCGTGCCGGAGACTGGGACAGGTACGTCAAGCCCCTTAAATATCAAAACCAAATATCTGTATACGATTTGGGGTGCAGACATGGATTTCAAAATCGCCATAGAGCAGGATGAGGATGGCTGGGTCATCGTCACCGTACCAGCACTCCCGGGCTGTATCTCTCAGGGAACGACCGAAGAGGAGGCCAAGAAAAAAATTGCCGAAGCCATCGAACTGCACCTCAGCGCACTCGCACGCGATGGTATTCCCCTCTACCATCGCCCGGGTACAAAAGAGACTTTTGTTGCCGTTGACATATGACGGACAAACTTCCCCTCATTTCCGGTAAAGATGTTGTGAAAGCCCTTGGAAAACGCGGCTACACGATCAATGACCAGAAAGGAAGTCATATTCATCTCAGGCATCCGGTCCGGCGCCCGCTGACAGTTCCCAATCATCCGTAAATTGCCCGTGGCACATTGCGGATCATCATCAAGGATGCAGATCTTACCGTTGAGAATTTTCTGGAACTCTTGTGATATCCGGCACGGGGAGATCTTGTGAAGGGCGGTCACCCTTCAACCCCCCCTCCCTCTTTCGTTCAAAATCGATCAGACCCCCCCCACCCCCCTAGGGGGGGGGGTCACCGGCCGACCCCTCCCCCCCTTTGGCTCAAACCGACCCCCCCTTACCATATCTGGGTAGGCTGCCGGGCTAACGCTCCGCCGGAACGACCCCAAAAGATCGTGATAAAAAACGCGTGCAATAGTGCGTACATCCCACTTTTGGAGAGGGGGGTCGACTGTCGACCCCCCCCACCTCATGCGTTCAAAAACGATTCGACCCCCCCACCCCTATGCGTTTCAAAACGAT
>Ga0209098_1003763_pt1 | contig 12214 bp, 8 predicted proteins | sample AD_JPNHW1_MetaG_FD_184429 | JGI IMG/M metagenome (GOLD analysis project Ga0209098, IMG submission 184429) | Active sludge microbial communities of municipal wastewater-treating anaerobic digesters from Japan - AD_JPNHW1_MetaG (SPAdes) (version 2) | ecosystem: Engineered > Bioreactor > Anaerobic >... | reverse complement strand
CAATGCCGGTGAACGCTTGCTGATCAACTTTGGGAAACCGATCAGAATAGCCGACTATATCCCTCTTTACCATGAAAATCCCCAGCGCGCTATCAGCAAACTTCGCGACGATATTGCCAAAAGCCTGAAACCGCTGATGATCAATATCGAGAATGAGGAACTCTACAATACAAGTGCAGGCATCATTGAACTTTATTATCACGAAATACTGACAGACAGAAGGTTACGGAACATCCACAGGAACCGTTTCGCTGTTCAGCAGGAGATCTCAGCCAGACTCAACAATATCGTTATTGCTGATCCTGAGGCGCTGAACAGCATCAGCCCCGTGCTTGCTGAATACCGCAGCCTGCTTGAAAAATACAACATCCGCGACTGGCTGGTGCGTAAAAACAATACCAGTATTCCGAGACTTGCCGCAGGGTTGCTGCTCATGCTTGTGCTGCTGCCGGTGCACATTTACGGCATGTTGTTCAACTACCTTCCTTACCACTTGCCCGTAATGATTTCGCGCAAGGTAAAAGACCGAGTATTTCACAGCTCCATTCACTTTGGAATGAGCCTTTTCCTGTACCTGATTTACTATCTCATCCTTATCACCGTCTTTTGCCTCCTGGTTGACGGGCTGTGGCTAAAAATTGCCTTTGCACTGAGTTTGCCCCTTACAGGAATCTTCGCATTTTACAGCTACAGAAACCTGCTCAAAATCATTGGAAAAATCAGGTTTATCAGGCTTAGTACCCATGACAAAAGCACATTCAGCAAAATTCTCAGTCTGAGGCAAAACATTGTCGTTCAAATAAATACACTGTTCAATCGTTCCTAAAACATCATCAACATGAAGAAACTCCTACTAATGCTTATGATACTCCTTGCCGTTCTTGTGGTGAAGGCGCAGGATGAACCTAAGAAAGATGTTACCAAAAAAGGCTTTTCGATGGGGCTTTTGCCAACAATTTCATTTGATGCCGATATGGGTTTTCAGTATGGCGGCCTTGTGAATTTCTTCGATTATGGTGATGGATCAATATATCCGAGTTACAAGCACCAGGTAAAGATCGAGATATCCCGGTACACGCGCGGATCAGGTGTAAACCAGTTGTTCTATGATTCCAAAACGCTGATACCGGGTGTTAGAATGACTTCCGACCTGAGTTACCTTACAGAAAAAGCCCTTGACTTTTATGGTTTTAACGGTTACCAGGCTATTTTTCACCCAGAATACATGGACCAGGACGATCCCGATTACATCAGCCGTATGTTTTATCGTTACGACCGCAAGTTGTTCCGTTTCACCACTGATTTCCAGGGCAAACTCCAGGGTGACCACCTGAAATGGCTTGCCGGTTTCGGGATTATGAACATCAAAACCGGGCCGGTTGATATTGCAGCGCTCAACAAGAAAAGGGACGACAATGACCAGTTGCCCGACACCGCCACACTTTACGACAAATATGTTGACTGGGGCATCATTGGTGAAAAAGAAAAGGATGGCGGCAATGCCAACTTTGTGAAACTGGGACTCGTTTTCGACACCCGCGACAACGAAGCCAATGCCATGAAAGGCATGTGGACTGAAGCGCTTGTTGTTGTTTCACCAAAGTTCTTTTTCAACGAAACATCGTTCGCCAAACTGGTTTTAATTCACAGGCAGTATTTCACACTTGTCCCCGACCGGTTGTCGTTTGTGTACCGCCTTGGTTACCAAGGATCTATCGGCGGTCAGGCTCCGTTCTACTTTCAGCCTTACATGCTCAGTTCCTTCTCAACTGTGACCAAAACCGACGGACTGGGAGGCGCCAAAAATCTCCGCGGCATCATGCGCGACCGTGTTGTGGGCGATGGTGTGGCCTATGGAAATTTTGAATTACGATGGAAATTCCTGAAAACCGTTATTGCAAAACAAAACATCTATATTGCCCTGAACACCTTTGCCGATGTGGGTACGGTAGTGAAAAAGGTAGCAGTAAATGAGGAAGCTATCAGGAATATGGAGCCATACCCGGCAAGATACTTTGATTTTGGTTATCAGAACGATAAACTTCACCCCAGCGTTGGCGCCGGCCTCAGAATTGCCCTGAACGAGAATTTTATACTTGCCGTTGACTACGGTTTTGCCATGAAAAAAGAAGACGGATTGAGAGGGCTTTACATCAATATCGGAAACCTGTTCTAGAATTTGCGCAAATCAGGCTCTGCTTCCATATCCAGGTTCGGCTGAACCAGTAGTTCCATGCTGTTGAGTTCCAGTGCCAGCAGGTTGCCATAACCGGGCCTGCCGGGCATATAAACGCCATTATCGAGGTCGATAAAATGGTACGTCTTTGATTTGTAAATCATAAATATAAAATCGAGTGTTACGGGTACATGCCCGTGAATAATGCGGCGGCCATCAAGCTTCTTGGGATCGATGTCGTAATCCCTGATCCATTTCATGGAATGGGTATCAGAAAAAATATCGTCCTTTTTAAAATTGAAACCGGCATGAACAATAAGGAACTTGGGGTGCTTAACATATAAAGGCCTTTCCCTGAGCCAGTTGATGTATTCAATCGGGATATCGCTTACATCCTGAACGCCGAAACTCTGAATGGTGGTTTCACCTCCGAAAGCTTTCCATTCCTTGACTGATTTGGGCTGGAAACCAAGCTTCTGCATCACGCCACCCTTCAGCACATCATCAAATGCCTTGATCATGGCTTCCTCGTGGTTACCACATAAAGCAGTCACCCTTATGCCCTTTTTGGGAAGCGACATCACATAGTCGATCACACCTTTGCTGTCGGGCCCGCGGTCAATAATGTCACCTAAAAAAATAAGGGAATCACCCCGTACAGGCATAATCATGGTCTCGACCAGGTAACGCAAGGTTTTTATGCAACCATGCACATCAGGTATTACCCACGTTTTCATGACTTAACTGAATGATTCCCTATAATAAACCTTCACAGGAAGATTAATCTATTTTTTTGATTTCCCCTGGTTTGCAACCTCTTCCATAAGCTTTTTGATCACCTCAGGATCTCCAAGGAAATAATCGCGAATAAAGTTCAGGTTATCGTCAAATTCAAATACCAGCGGAATACCTGTGGGCAGGTTGAGGCTTACAATATCCTCGTCGCTCACGCCTTTAACGTACTTGATCACTGCGCGCAAACTGTTACCATGAGCGGCAACCAGCACCTGGTCGTTGGTTTTCAGTGATTCGCGGATCTCGTCGGTCCAGTAAGGAACCATGCGTCCCACGGTTTCCTTGAGCGACTCAGTAAGCGGAGCCTCGTCGCCGATGGCTTTATAGCGCGGATCAACGCGGGGATTCCTGGGATCGTCGGCTGCCAGTGGTGCAGGAGGAACATCGTAGCTGCGGCGCCAGATATGAACCTGCTCATCACCATATTTCTCGGCAGTTTCGGCTTTGTTCAAACCCTGGAGATTACCATAATGCTTTTCGTTCAGACGCCAGCTTTTCTTTACCGGAATCCACATGAGATCCATTTCTTCAAGAATGATGTTGAGTGTCTTGATAGCTCTCTTCAGATAGGAAGTGTAAGCAAGTGAAAAAACAAAGCCATTCTCCTTTAAAACCTTACCTGCATCAGCGGCTTCGCGTAATCCTCTCTCGCTCAGGTCAATATCAGTCCATCCCGTGAAACGGTTTTCCTTATTCCACAAACTTTCTCCATGACGGACAAGTACCAGTTTTTTCATTGTTGCAGCGTGTATTGATGATTAAACCAATTTATTGAATTTCATTAAATGTGTGCGGCAAAGTTAGCGTTTTTATTGTAAAGGAATTTGCCGGTGTTCCGAACAAATATCGCTGTGGTCAATCTATCGGGACTTCCGTATTATGAGAATACATCCTGTCGATGAGTGCGGCATATTTTTTATGAAGATAGTCTCTTCGCAGCTTAAGCGTATGCGAAAGTTCGCCTGTTTCTACAGTCCATTCGTCGGTCACAAGTTCAAATTTCTTGATTTGTTCGGTTTTATCAAGGTCGTGGTTGATAAGAGTCACATCTTCCTGGATGCGGTTAACAACTCTCGGATTGTTGATAACTTCCTCGTATGATGTGAATTCTATGCCTTTCACCTCACACCACGACCGAAGGTGGTCGAATGCCGGAACAATAATTGCTGCCGGGTGCTTTCGATTTTCTCCAACTACCATTATCTGTTCGATGAACGGCGAATCTTTAAAACGATTTTCGAGCACCTGGGGCGCAACGTATTTTCCACCCGAAGTTTTAAAGATTTCCTTTTTGCGGTCGGTGATCTGCAGGTATTGCCCGTCCACAAAGCGCCCTATGTCACCGGTGTAAAACCAGCCATCCTTATCAATAACCTGCTGAGTGCGTTCAGGGCGGTTGTAATATCCTGCCATCACATTGGGCCCGCGGCACAGTATTTCACCATCATCAGCTATCCTGACCACTACCCCTGGCAGTACCCTGCCTACCGTTCCAATTTTCACTCCGTCTTTTTCAAATGTGCTCACGGCTATTACCGGGCTCGTCTCGGTGAGTCCATAACCTTCCATTACTTTGATGCCTGCACCCCAGAAAATGTGTGTAAGTCGAGGGTTTAGCCTGGCTCCGCCTGATACTATAATTTTCACTTTACCGCCTAAAGCTGCTTTCCACTTATTGAAAACGAGCATTCTAGCAATATGTATCTTCCTGCGGTACCATATATCGCCGGGGTCTCCGGGGTCATATCTTTTTGCCAGGTCAAGAGCCCAAAAGAAGAGCAGCCTTCGGTAACCTTTTAAATTCAGACCGCGGTTCATTATTGTGGCAAATATTTTCTCCATGAATCGGGGCACCACAGTGAAGATCTCTGGTGAACACTCCTTTATTTCATCCCTTACTTTGTCGATATTATGAATGTAATGAATGGCAATGCCTTCGTGCTGGTACATGTAATTGAGCATGCGCTCGTAGATGTGGCAAAGCGGAAGAAAGCTCGCCGCATTCTTCACGGGGTGCATTCTTACGATTTCAGTTACCGCCAGAAAATTCGAAACAATATTGCGGTGTGTGAGCATAACGCCTTTGGGCTGACCAGTAGTGCCTGATGTATAAATGATTGTTGCTACATCGGTTTCCGAAATATTTCTTTTCCTCCGGTTTATCTCATCCAGGTCAGCTTCACTTACCTGGAAATTCATGATATCGGTAAAGTGTTCAAGCCCTTCAACTCGCTCGATTGTTACAGGCGGATGGTTGAGCGTAAACTTTTCACATACCGGTTTCATGCGGGTGCAGATTGAGGCATTGTCGAAAAAAACCAGTTTTATTGCGGCATCCTTCAGAATGAACCTGAAATGGCTGAGACTTATGGTTGGGTACACCGGAACATGCACAGCGCCAGCCATCATGATGCCCATGTCGATAAAATTCCACTCAGGCTTGTTGAGCAGCACAGTAGCAATATTATCACCCGGCCTGATGCCTTTATTGATGAGCCATGCGGCTACCTGGTTCGCTCGACGGATATAGTCAGTTGCCTTGTATTTGTACCTGACACCATCATAAGTACATGAAAAAAGAACCCTGTTACCTGGGAACTGTTTAGCCATATGGCCTGGCAGGTCGAATATGCGGGTAACACTGGGCATAGCAGGCAGGTATAAAAGTATGAATACACAAAGCTTTTGATTGCAAGTTATCTGGCCTCTCAAGCTCAATAATTATCCGGAAATATCTCAAATGTCATACCAAATCGTAACCATAAGGCCATGACATCGCTCACACAAAATTACTAACGTTTTGTTTACTTTCCTTATTCTCCTGATTCCTTATTAAAAAGTTTGCTTATCTGTGTGCTGTACTTCTCATGAATGAACTTACGCCGGAGTTTCAATGTGGCAGTAACCTCCCCCGATTCTACACTCCATTCTTTATCAAGCAGTTCGAAAGATTTTATTTGCTCGGTTGCACCCAGCGATTTATTCAGCTTCTGAATCTCTTTATGATACCGTTTAACGATGCGCGGATTGGCAATCACCTCGCTATCACTGCTGTAAGGTATCTCTTTCGCGTTGCAGTATGACTTCAGAAAAGTAAAATCAGGAACGATTATGGCAGCAGCATATTTTTGGTTTTCACCAACAACCATCAGGCTATCAATAAAATGCGACTCTTTAAACTTGTTTTCAATAAGCTCGGGACTGATATACTTTCCAAATGACGTTTTGAAAATCTCTTTTTTTCGTCCCGTGATTTTAAGATGCCCCTGCGGCTCAATACGTCCCTGGTCACCGGTATGAAACCATCCATCTTTATCAATCACTCCCGCGGTTAGGTCAGCATCTTTATAATAACCAATCATCACACCGGGGCCTTTGCACAGGATCTCATGATCATTGGCGATCTTCACGGTTGTACCTTCGATAATTGGTCCGACTGTTCCGAAAGCAACACCGTTTTTATCGAAGTTATTCACTGCGATAACCGGCGATGTTTCGGTTAATCCATATCCTTCTAAAACCGGGATTCCGGCGGCCCAGAAGGTTCTGGCAAGCCTTGGCTGCAATGCAGCCCCACCCGAAACTATCACTTTCAAGTTCCCGCCAAGTGATTCGTTCCATTTGCTGAATACAAGCTTTCGCGCGAGGTTAAGCTGTATTGTGTACCACCAGCCATTGGCACGGTTGAGTTCATAATTGAGGCCAATATGAACAGCCCTGAAAAATATGAACTTCTTGATGCCTTTGAGTTTACGGCCCGTGTTGATGATTTTATCATATATCTTTTCGAGAAGGCGGGGAACAGTAGAAATCAGGTTTGGCTTTACTTCTTTCACATTATCACCAATAGTGGCAATGCTTTCGGCATAATACACCGAAACCCCGGCGTACTGGCATAAGTAATTCAGCATACGCTCATAGATGTGGCAAAGCGGCAGGTAACTCAGCGCCCTTCCTTCCTCACCAAACGGCAGAATGTGCGCACAGGCTTTGAAATTCGAAATGATGTTGTTGTGATTCAGCATCACGCCTTTCGGGTTGCCGGTAGTTCCGGAAGTATAAATAATGGTAGCCAGGTCGGTTGGCTGGATTGATCGTTTTACTTCATCAAGTTTTTGGGCTGCCTGATTTTGTTCACCAAGATTTATCAGTTCTTCGAGCAGTGGTAATCCGTTGGCTTCCTTAATTGTATAAACGCCTTTGAGTGAAGGGATTTCAGCGATGATTGGCTGAAGTTTCCGGTAAGCCTCTTTGCCGGGAATCAGAATATACTTGATCCCGGCATGGTTAAGAATAAACCGGTAGTCGTCCTCGCTGATGGTAGGATACAACGGCACATGCACAGCGCCTGTCTGCATGATGCCCATATCGATAAAGTTCCATTCGGGGCGGCTGGCAGCTATGGTTGCTATGTTATCGCCTTTGCCTATTCCCAGCGCCATCAGGCCGTAACTGATATTATCTGCAGCTTTAATATAATCCTGTATCGTATATTTGACCCAGATGCCATTGTCTTTGGCAGCCAAAACATCATCTTTAGGTTTGAATGTGGCGGCGTAGTAGGGAAGCAGATCAAAGAGCCTGGTAACATTATTCATATGTCAGCATTTTGGTTTCCTGGTGAAGTGCGTAAAGATAAGTCAAAATATTACATATGCAAATAATTCGATTCACTGGAATTACTCGAGGATGAAAGCCGGTAAGGAGTCTTTTAATTAAAAATGCGAAGTCCATTTCAGGTTATTTTATATATCTTTGCTTTAGTAGTATTTCGTTTATTGAATTGGTAACTACCCGGAGAAAAATGAAACATGAAACATATCTGTGTTTCATGTTCATTACTACTCTTATTTCTTAGTGTTATTGCAGACCTTATAGAAATTACAAACATGAAGAAAATATATTCATTTATCCGTATTCGGTTGATAATCAAAAAATCCGGCTCCTATCTATTGACAAAAAACTGGTTGTTGCTCCTTGCTTTACCCGGACTTTTTACAGCCTGTTCGAAGGATAACCCTGAAAACCTTTTAGTTGGCAAAATACATTATATTGTGTTTGATGCAGGTACATCTGGCGCAGATACCCTAATATTTGAGTATGATGAAAATTGCAGAGTGATTTCAACCAGTTATAAGGAGGATGTCTTTGGAAATCGAAGCACTATATTTACCAGAAATTCATCAGGTCAGATTATCTCACATACCTTCCTGATGCCTTCATCAAACAATCTTAGATCAGAGATAAAATATACCATTGGGGAAGATGGTAAATACATCTCCGGAGAAGCAAATTCAAGGCAAGGCAACATTTCCTATAGGAGTACTGAATTCTATAGTTACACAGGAAATAACATTACACAGATTGATTTCCAGGATTCAATAACGCATTATAAAACAATTTATTCCTATGATAACAACGGGAACGTTACCGGAATTGAGGAGTATGATAAGTCAGATACCTTGGTTGGGATAACAACTTTGACATACGATAATAAGCTTAACCCTGTTGAGCTAATAAATGATCCGGGATCACTCGGGTCAATATTAATTTCGAGTTATAACAACCTTGTATCCGAGACGTATACTAACAAGACGTGGGGAGAGGGTTATCAGATTGAGCACAATTACACCTATGACGAATCAGGAAAGCCTGTTACAGATATTGAAACACTAACATATACTCTTGAGAGCCGAAGAGTGAACTTTATTTATTATTAATCGCTCTTTTAAAAATACAAATAATCTTCCCGATTACTCTTTAAAATGATAATGCGGCGAAGCCTGTGAGGCCGGCATGATCACCAGGTCGTTGATATTCACGTGAACCGGACGGGCAGCTATCCACCAGATGGCTTCGGCAATGTCGTCAGCGGTAAGTGGCGTGTAGCCTTTATAAACGTTGGCGGCTGTTTGTTTATCGCCTTTGAATCGAACCTCCGAAAACTCCGTTTCCACAGCCCCGGGACAAACCTGTGAAACCCTTATACCATGCTGCAGCATATCAATGCGCATAGCCTTTGTAAGCGCATCAACCGAAAACTTAGTGGCGCAATAAACATTTCCTTTCGCGTAAACTTCCTTACCTGCAATGGAACCAATATTGATAATGTGCCCGTTACCCTTCTCAATCATCAGCGGCGCTACCAGCCTGGTTACATAAAGCAACCCTTTGATGTTGGTATCGATCATTTGTTCCCAGTCATCAATGGAACCCTGCTGAACCGGGTCAAGCCCGGCAGCAAGGCCGGCATTGTTCACCAGTACATCTATTGTGCGCCACTCTGCTGTTAACGACCCTATGGCATTCTCTACTTCACTGCGTTTCCTGATATCAAAATTCAGTGTCAGCACTTTCACTCCGTGCTCCTTCGTCAACTTACCGGCAAGCACACCCAGCCGTTCAGCCCTCCGGCCGGTAATCACGAGGTTAAAACCTTCTTCGGCAAATTTACGGGCTGTGGCTTCACCAATACCGCTTGTAGCCCCGGTGATCAGAACTGTTTTAGACATTGAAGCAATGGATTAGATTTTTGAATGCCGTGAATGTTGGTCCGGGCCTTTTGTAATGTTTACAAAGCCAGGCTCAGAGCCAGTTCGGTCATATTTGTAAAATTCTCCTGCCGTTCGAGTGGCGGAACATGTTCACCTGTGAGCAAGTGATCGCTCACGGTGAGCAGCGATAATGCCTCTACACCATAACGGGAAGCCACCATATAAAGCCCCGCCGATTCCATTTCAACCGCCAGTGTCCCGTACCTGCGCCAGATTTCGTATGCGTCAGGATCAACCGGATCATGATAGAAAAGATCGCTCGACAAAATATTGCCGGCTTTGAAATTCATGCCTTTTTCTCCGGCTTTGTTTATCGCTTTTTGCAACAGGCTGAAAGAAGCTGTCGGGGCAAAAGTCATTCCTTTGAACTGCTTGGATACAATGGCAGAATCGGTTGACGCACTCACTGCAATCACCAGTTCGCGGACTTTCACACTCTCAAGGATTCCTCCGCAGGTTCCAACCCTGATCAGCGTTTTTATGCCATAATCATTGATCAGTTCGTTAACATAGATAAGATGTGAGGGCAATCCCATACCTGTTCCCTGAACTGAAACCCTTTGTCCATGGTAATAACCGGTAAACCCGAGCATTCCCCTCACATTGTTGTAACAGACAGCATTTTCGAGAAGGTTCTCAGCAATGTGTTTTGCACGTAAAGGGTCACCGGGTAACAGCACAAAGTCAGCGATATCGCCGGTTTTGGCTTCAATATGTATACTCATATCAGTCTTAAATTCGTGGTGCAAAGATAGGCAGAAACATCCGAAACTATTATCTCCGGTTATCACATCCTTTCCCAAATCCATTCGCGGGCATTCACCAAAGCCTCTATCCATGGCGAAACCCGGTCATTTTTCCTGTCTTCGGGATAGTATGCCCATTGCCATGGATGGATTGCCCTTTCGGGATGTGGCATTATGGCTACATGACGGCCATTGTCAGAAACAACACAGGCGGCATCAAACATCGATCCGTTGGGATTTCCGGGCAAAGTAGCGTAAGAATATTTTGCCGCGATATTGTACTTTGATTCCTCATACGGGAATGAAAACCTGCCCTCGCCATGTGCCACCCAAATCCCCAACCGTGTTCCGGCCAGTGATTTCAGCATGACAGAATTGTTTTCAAGAATATCAATTGTGAGGAACGAGGATTCGTACTTGCCGGTGGCATTGTGCAGCATTTTGTGCTTCTTTTCATGGCCGGGATAGATCAGCCCGAGTTCTGCCATAAGCTGGCAACCATTGCATACACCCAGCGACAAGGTATCCTCACGGGCATAAAACTTGTCGAGCGCTTCCTTGGCTTTCGGATTGTAAAGAAACGCCCCGGCCCATCCTTTGGCTGAACCCAGCACGTCGCTGTTGGAGAAACCACCTACAAAAACGATGAAATTCACTTCTTCAAGCGTCTCACGCCCGGTGATCAGGTCGGTCATGTGGACATCCTTCACATCGAAACCGGCCAGGTGCATAGCCCAGGCCATTTCACGGTCACCGTTGGAACCTTTGTTACGAATGATAGCTGCCGGAATGCCTGTTCTGGTGCGGCGTTCAGGATCTATGCCATACTGATCGTAAGTACCTGTAAAGTTGCTTTTGAAAACAAACCTGCGCTCAGCCGTTGCAAAATTCCTGTAACGTTCAAGGGCCAGCTTTTCATCACTTTGCCTTCTTTCGAGAAGGTAGGATGTGCGGAACCAGTCATCGCGCAATGCATTGATATCGAAAGTATATTCATTATCGTAATTCCTGATCTTAACCGTTCTGCCAGCAACCGGCTTCCCAATCACAGAGAATCTGACACCTTGTTCATGCAGGAAAATACTCACGAAATCAAGATCGTTAGTTTGAATTACTACCGAAGGTTTCTCGCTGAACAACAGCCGGATAATATCCTGCTCTCCAAGCGCGGTAAGATCAAGATCCATCCCGAGGGTATTCCGGCTGAATGTCATCTCAAGCAGGGTCGTGATCAACCCACCGGCTGATACATCATGCCCGGCCATGATCATTTCTTTGTCAACCAAATGCTGCAAAGCTGTGAAGGCTCTTTTGAAATAGCCGGCATCCTTTACCGTCGGAGTAGTTTTGCCGATACAATTCACTGCCTGTGCAAAGGAACTGCCGCCAAGTTCGAAGGTACTTTCTGAAAAATCTATATAAACGAGGCTTGAAGTGAATTGTTCTTTCAGTACCGGTGAAACTGTTTTCCTGATGTCAGTAGCTTCCCCAACAGTGGAGATTATGACTGTTCCGGGTGCAAGAACCGCCTCTCCGTCAGGGTATTTCTGAGTCATCGAGAGTGAATCTTTGCCTGTTGGAATATTGATCCCCAGCGCGATGGCAAAATCGCTGATCGCTTTCACTGCGGTATAAAGCCTTGCATCTTCACCTTCGTTTTTGCAGGGCCACATCCAGTTAGCCGACAATGAAACACCTTCCAGCCCATTTTCAACCGGAGTCCATACCAGGTTTGTGAGCGCCTCTGCTACTGAAAGAACTGAACCTGCAGCTGCATCGATGATACCGCTCACCGGTGCATGCCCGATTGAAGTGGCGATACCCCGCGTACCTGTATAGTCAAGCGCTACAACGCCGAGGTTATTTAAAGGTAATTGCAGCGGTCCGGCAGTCTGCTGGTGGGCTATACGCCCGGTTACCGAACGGTCGACTTTGTTGGTGAG
>Ga0209098_1003760_pt1 | contig 12229 bp, 7 predicted proteins | sample AD_JPNHW1_MetaG_FD_184429 | JGI IMG/M metagenome (GOLD analysis project Ga0209098, IMG submission 184429) | Active sludge microbial communities of municipal wastewater-treating anaerobic digesters from Japan - AD_JPNHW1_MetaG (SPAdes) (version 2) | ecosystem: Engineered > Bioreactor > Anaerobic >... | reverse complement strand
CCGACCATTCGCGCCGTCTCGACGAGATGCCGGTGGAGGCCATAGCCGACGTGGTGAAGACCTTCGTGCTGCGCGTGAAGGACATCAAGAAGGACCCGCGCATAAAGTACGTGATGATCTTCAAGAACCACGGCCGCAACGCCGGGGCCAGCCTGCTGCACCCGCATTCGCAGATCGTGGCCATGCCCATCGCGCCGCTGCGCGTCCTGCAGGAAGTGGAAGGCGCGGCGCTGTATTTCAAAGAGCGCGGGACCTGCGTGTTCTGCGATATCGTGAAAGAAGAGGCGGTTTTTAAGAAGCGGGTCGTGGCCGAGAACGCGGAGTTCCTGACCGTGACCCCCTACGCCAGCCGCTTTTCTTTCGAGACCTGGATCCTGCCCAAGGCCCATTCCAGCCATTTCGAGAACCTGACCGACAGCGGCGCCCTGGCGCTGGCCGAGATGGTCAGGGCCGCCCTGGGCAAGCTTTCGGTTTCGCTGGCGGACCTTTCCTATAACCTGATCTTCCACACCATGCCGGTGCAAGACGCCGAGACCGCGCATTACCACTGGCACATAGAGATAATGCCCAAGCTCAGCCATGTGGCCGGCTTCGAATGGGGGACCGGGTTCTATATCAATACGGTTTCGCCGGAGTACGCCGCGGAGATCCTTAATTCCGGGCGGAAGTTCGAGTTTTAATTTTTTGGAGACACCATGAAAATACTAATTGCGGCCAGCGAAGCTTTTCCGTTCTGCAAGACCGGCGGGCTGGGAGACGTTACCGGCTCCCTCGCGCAGGTCTTTTCCCGCTCCGAAAGCGCGGAGGTGGTGCTGTTCCTGCCCCGCTACCGCAACGTGGGCGGCGGCGCCTACTCCCCCAAAGCCGCGGGCGGCAGTTTCCTGGTGCCCGTCGGGAACCGGCTGGAGACCGCCACCATGAGCCGCGTGCAGTGGGGCAAGGTGGCGGTGTATTTCATCGAGAACGCCAAGTATTTCGACAGGCCCGGCATGTACCGCTCCAACTCCGGGGATTACGAGGATAACGACGAGCGCTTCATCTTCTTTTCGCGCGCCGTGCTGGAAGGCGCGAAATTCATCGGCTTCAAACCGGACGTGATCCACTGCCACGACTGGCAGGCCGGCCTGGTCCCGGCCTACCTGCGCACGCTCTACCGCATCGACTCCTTCTACGCCAAGACCGCCGTGGTGTTCACCATCCACAACATCGCCTATCAGGGGATGTTCCCCAGGGATACCATGGCGAAAGCCGGTTTCTCATGGCAGGACTTCACGCCGGAGAAGCTCGAGTTCTACGGCGGGCTTAACTTCATGAAAGCGGCCCTGGTGTTCGCCGACCTGATAACCACCGTCAGCCCCACCTACGCCAGCGAGATCCAGTACCGCCCGGAATTCGGCCACGGCCTCGAGGGCGTGCTGAAGTCCCGCACCTCGGAATTGTTCGGCATCCTCAACGGCATCGACGACGAGATCTGGGACCCGGCCACGGACACTTTCCTGGCGCGCGGCTACGAGCTGAAAAGCTTCCAGCGCGGCAAGGCGGCCGCCAAGCTGGCGCTGCAGCAGAAGCTGGGGCTGGAGGAGAACAAGGACAAGATCCTGGCCGGCGTGGTAAGCCGCCTGGATTATCAGAAGGGCCTGGACGTCCTGCTGAAGGTGGCCCCCGATTTCCTGGATAAGATCCAGTTCGTGGTGCTGGGCATCGGCGACCCCGGCCTGGCCGACGGGCTGAGCGCGCTGGCGGCCGCCAACCCGCGCAGCTTCGCGTTCAAGGCCGGCTTCGACGAGGCGCTGGCGCACCGCATCTACGGCGGCACGGACATTTTCATCATGCCCTCGCGCTTCGAACCGTGCGGCCTGCCGCAGATGATCTCGATGCGCTACGGCTCGCTGCCGCTGGTAACCCGCACCGGCGGCCTGAAAGACACGGTGTTCTACAACGGCGAGCCCAAGGATTCCAACGGCTTCGCCATCGACAACGCCGAGGAGGGCCAGCTGAAGTCCGTGCTGGGGCATATCGTGTCGCTGTTCGGCTGGCACGAGAACTGGAACATGATGGTCCGCAACGCCATGAGCGGCGATTACTCCTGGGCCAAGTCCGCGGAAGCCTACCTGAAACTCTTTAATATAGCGGTACAGAGAAGGCAGATGTGAGCGGGCCCGCGCGGAGCCGGCGGGTGCGGTGACGGCGGCGCGGGGGGACCAGATATGAACTACCTTATATTCGGCATCTTTTTGGCCGGCATCTTCGCCGCGCCGGCGCAGCCGGCCCGGGCCGCGGACGCCGGCCTCTCCGGCGCCCTGGCCGGTTTCGGCCTGGCCTGGAAGGACGCGGGCGCCTGCGCGCTGGATAAAATTTACACGCGGGGGGATTGCTCTTCCGGGAAAAGATGCTTCTCCACCGTCACCGCCGTCTGCCCTGGTTTCCAGCTGAGGCTGGAGATCGTATCCGGCATAGAGGAAAAAGATGCCCGCAAGTATATGCTGGCCAGGCTGACCCGGGTGCGCATGCTGTACGGCGGGTACGCCGAATACCCGGGCATGGCGACCACCAGGACAGAAGTGCCGCCCGAGCTGACGGCCCGGTACGTTGAAAAAGGCCCGCTCGGTTCCGAGGCGCTGTACATGCCCGCCACCGAGCGCCTGGCCTACGGCCCCGGCGCGAAGGACCTGGTCAAATATTCCGCCGCGCTGAGCTCCCGGTATTGCGCGGGCGCGAAGACGCTGGGCCAGGTGGAAATTTTTGCGCCCAAGGATACCGCTCCCGCGGCGCTGGACGCCTTTCTCGGGGAAATTTCCTGCGGGAAGGCCGCCGGCGGGAGGTGACCGGAATGGAACGCCTGAGCGCGCAGATGGCCGCGGACTTCACTTTATACTATAGCGTGGTGCTGGCCTGGGCCCTGAATATTTTCTTTTTCAGCAGGTTCGCCGCGGCCTGGTACCGGCGCGAACCTTCAAAAACCAGGGCCTTGCTGGCCCTGGCGGCCGTAGCCGTTCCGGCGGCGGCAATGGCGTTCTTCCTGCCGCCGCGCGCCGGGTACGACAACAACCACGATTTCCTCTGTCTGGGCAGCGACTTTTTTACCACCCGGCCGCGCATGCTCCTGTACTTCAAGGAAGTCTCCCCCTTGTTCACCGACGCCGTATCCGACCTGCTCAGCAATTATTCCCTGGCCGGCGTGCTCTGGAAGAACCGGGCTCTTCGCTCTTTTCGCGGGGCTGCGGCGCCTGGGCGCCGGCCTGACGGTCAGCGCGGCCGGCGCGGCTTTCTTCGCGCTGAATTTCCTGGCCCTGCTCAACGCCTCGGCCTTCGCTACCACCAGCTCCAACGTCTTCATCTGGCTGCTTTCCCTGCTGGCCGTTATCGACGCCTACGCCGCCGGCGGCCCCGCGACCGGGGGGCTGGCCTGGATGATCAGTTCCATGGTGCTGGTGATCAGCGCCCGTTTTGAATTCCTGCCGCCGGTCTTTCTGATGTTCGCCGCGCTGCTGTGCGCGAGGTTTTCCGCGCAGAAAAAGGAACTGCTGAAAACGCTGCCGCTGGCCCTGCTCCTGGGCGGGGGCTGCCTGCTGGCCCTCTGGAGCGCGCACGCCCTTGAGCCGCACCCCGCGAACCAGCTCGCCGGCGGGTTCACCCCGGCGAGGAACCTGGTTACGCAGCTGGGCGCGCGCAACCTGGCTTTTGCCGCGGGCGCGGTGCCGCGCTGGACGGAAACCCTCGTAGATTCGCTGCCCGGCGTGGACAGGCGGCTGGCGCCCGCCGCGGTAGCCCTGCCCGTGCTCCTCCTCTTGCTGTCCGTGGCCGGAATTGTCGCCGGGGGCTTTGCCGGGAAAGAAAATACCCGGCGCAACGCCGTGTTCCTGGCGCTGCTGGCCGCCTGGATCGGCTACATGTCGGCCATCTATTCCCCGATGGACACTTACCCGCTGCATTTCATGCGCCATCAGCTGTATTTCCTGCTGCCCTTCGCCTTCCTGCTGGCGCTGGGCCTGGACGGGTATGAGCGCGCGGCTGGGGGGCGGGAAAAAGCGTTCAGGGCGATTTTAGCGGCCGCGGTCTGCGCCTATGCAGCGCTGAACGCGCGGGCCGCGCTGAGCCTCAATGACGAGCTGCGCACCAACGACAGGGAACTGGCTTTCCTGATGGAGGCGCAGCGCGCCTGGCCCCGGGGCTGCCTGGCGGTGCACCCGTCCCAGAACCAGTACAATACGCGCGCCGACCTGCTGAAAAAATACTTCCCGATGGTGACGGACCGCGCTCCGGAGCCGGGCGCCTGCCTGCTTAAATACGTGTCGCCGGAGCCGAAGATCTTTTCCGCCTCGGCCGCGTCGCCCCTGGACCAGCCCCCGCTGCTGGCGGGCCCGCGCAGCGAGCCCTGGCGTAAACTGGAGTTCCGCCACGGCTATTACACCGCTCTAGCCAGGCCCGCCCCGCCGAATTGGACCGGGAACTATATCAGGGAGACGGTGGACCCGGTGCCGCTCACCATAGGCTTTTTTAAATTTGAGGCCGGCGGGCGGGATAGCTCTTACCTGGACAGCCTGGCCGGCGCCGACGCCTTCGGCGTAGGAGAATACGCGGCCGCGAACCGCAAGTTCAGGGCCGCCGCGGCCGCCGACCCGGCCTGCCTCAGGTGCAAATATATCCTGGCTATCTCCGAGGCGGGCCTGGGCCGCAGGGCGGCGGCGCTGGGCGAACTTGCCGGCATAGAAAAGGCGTCGCCCGGGCCGTTCCGGCCGAGTACCGCGAGCTGGTAGAGGAACTTGCGGCGGGCAACGCCGAAAAAGCCGCGGACCTGGCCTTTAAGGTGGGCAACCGGAACCCTGAATTGTTTTTCAGGAAGAATTTTCAGGGCAGCATCAGAGCCATAGGCAAAGCGGGCGCTGGCTCCCCCGCCGGCCCCAACCCTTGAACGGCCGTCTCTGAAATAAAAAAGGGCAGCGCGGCTGCCCTTTTTTTTTATCTCGCAATAACCGGCGATCAATTGCCGGCGGCTTTCGCTTTCATGTACTTCTTCCTGAACCAGATCTCCAGGTCGTCCATCAGCGAGTAGGTGACCGGCGTCATCAAGAGCGTGATCAGCAGCGACAGCGTCTGGCCGCCGATGATTACCATGGCCATGGTGCGCCTCGTGCCCGAGCCCGCGCCGGTGCCCAGCGCCGTCGGGATCATGCCGGCGATCAGCGTCAGCGTGGTCATCAGGATGGGGCGCAGCCGGGTCTTGTTGGCTTCCAGCATGGCCTGGTGGCGGGGCAGGCCCTTGGCCCGCAGCGTATTGGTGTAGTCCACCTGCAGGATGGAGTTCTTGGTCACGATGCCGAACAGCATGAACATGCCCATGATGGCGAACAGCGTCAGGTTCTGGCCGGTGATGAACAGGGAGATGATCGCGAACGGGATCGTCAGCGGCAGCACCACCATGATGGACACCGGGTAGACGAAGCTCTCGAACTGGCTGGCCAGCACGATGTAGATGAAGACGAAGGCCAGCGCGAAGGCGATGCCGAACTCCTTGAGCATGTTGCCCAGTTCTTTGGCCCTGCCGTAGACGCCGGCCGTGTACTCGGGCGGGGCGTTCAGCGCTTTGAAGGCCTTGTCCGCCTCCTGTATCAGCCTGTTCGAGGGGATGCCGTCCACGTTGGCCTGCACCTGCACGTTGCGCTGGCGGTTGTAGCGGGCTATCTGCGTAGGGCCCACGCCCTCGGTCACGCGGGCCACGCTGTCGAGGCGCGTCACGCGGCCGCCCGAGGCCGGCACCATCAGCGCCTCGATGGCCTCCCGGCGGTCGCGGAAGGTCTCCTCGGCGCGCAGGCGCACCTGGTACAGCTCGTCGCCGTCCTTGAACTTGGTGATGTCTTCCTCGCCGCCCACCAGCGTGCGCAGGGAAGTGGCGATGTCCTCCACCTTGACGCCGATGTCGTGCGCGCGGCTGCGGTCTATTTCGACGCGGTACTCGGGCTTGGCGTAGGAGAACGTGGTGTCCACGTCCACCGCGCCCTTGATGGAGCGCAGCTTCTCCGCGACCGCGTTGGAATACTCCTCCAGCTTCTTCAGGTCCGGGCCCGAGATGTTGTACATCAGCTCGGCGTCGCCGCCGCCGAAGCCGCCGGCGGAGATCACCGCGACGCGCAGGCCCTTGTATTTGCTCATTATCTCGCGGGAGGCCAGCAGCAGCTTCTTCATGGGCAGGCTGCGGTCCTTTAGGTCGTCCAGTTCGATCAGCACGTAGCCCTCGTTGGCGGACGAGCCGCCGAAATGGCTGCCGGTGCCGCTGCCTATGGAGGACATGATGTTCCTGACGTGAGGCAGTTGCCGCGTCTCGGTCTCCACCTGGGCGAAGATCTGCTTCATCATAGCCAGGCTGGTGCCTTCCGGCGCGGTGATGTTGATCTGGTAAAGCCCTGTGTCATCCGCCGGCATGAAGTCCTTGCCCAGGAACATGAACAGCGGCACCGTAGACAGCATGATCAGCACGCCGTAGACCACCATGCTTTTGCGGCGGGCCAGGGCCCACTCGAGCAGGATTATGTAGCGGCTGGACAGCCATTCGTTGATGTGGTCGGTGAACTTCTCGAGCCGCGTCTTCTCTCCGGGGCGGATCTTGAGGAACAGCGAGCAGAGCATCGGCGTCAGCGTCAGCGCCACGAAGACGCTCAGGGCCACGGCGGCGGCTATCGTGAGGCCGTAGCTCTTGAGGACGCGGCCGATGATGCCGCCCATGTAGGCCAGCGGCACGAAGATCACAAGCAGCGCGGCCGACATGGCCACCACGGCGAAGCCTATCTCCCTGGAGCCGTCCATGGCCGCCTTGAGCGGGCTCATCTTGTGCTCCTCCATGTGGCGGTAGATGTTCTCCAGCATCACGATGGCGTCGTCGACGACTATGCCGACGGCGATGGTCAGGCCCAGCAGCGTCATTACGTTGATGGTGAAGCCGGCCGTCTGCATGAAGACCAGCGTGCCGATGAGCGAGGTGGGGATGGCCAGCGACGAGATGATGGTGGAGCGGAAGTCGCCCAGGAACAGCAACACCATCAGCGCGGCGAACACCGCGCCCAGCACCAGGTGCTCGGTCACGGTGTTGACCGATTCCTTGATGAAGATCGACTGGTCGCCGATGATCGTGGTCTCCACGCCGGCGGGGATGGACTTCTTGAGTTCCTTGAGGCGCTCCTTGATGTTCCTGACCACGGCCACCGTGTTGGTGCCGGACTGTTTCTTGACCACGAGCGTGACCGAGGGGCGGCCGTTGTAGAAAGAGGCCGTCGCCATGCGGGCGCCGGTGTCCTCCACGCGGCCGATGTCGGAGACGCGCACCTGCGCGCCGTTGATGTTGGCGATGACGATGTCGTTGAAATCCTTGACGCTCGCGATGCGGCCCAGCGTGCGCAGCACGAACTCCTTGTTCTTCTGTTCCACCTTGCCGCCGGGGATCTCTATGTTCTGCTGGGTGATGGCGTCTTTCACGGCCCGGATGTTCAGGTTCAGGGCCGCAAGCTTCAGCGGGTTCACCACCAGGTGGATCTCGCGCTCGCGGCCGCCCACGATGTCGATGGCGCCCACGCCGTTGACGGTCTCGATGTTCTCTTTGATCTTTTTCTTGGCTATCTGGGTCAGGTCTATCAGGTCCCGGTCGCCGTAGACCACCACGTTGAGCACCGGCATGGCGCCCATATCGAGCTTGCCGATGACGGGGGGGTCGGTGCCCTGCGGCAGCTGGGCGAGCACGGAGTTGACCTTGTCGCGCACCTCCTGCGCGGCCACGTCGCCGTCCTTTTCCAGCGCGAACTTGATCATGACCAGCGAGAGGCCCTCGTAGCTGGTGGAGTTGATGTCCTCTATGCCGGAGATGGTGTTGACGGCCTCTTCTATGGACTTGGTCACCGAGGATTCCATTTCCTCGGGGCCGGCGCCGCGCAGCGTGGTCTGTACCATCACGTAGGGGAATTCCACGTTGGGCATCAGGTCTATGCCCAGGCGCAGGTAGGCGGCCGCGCCCAGCACCACGATGGTGAGGATCATCATGGTGGTGAAGATGGGTTTTTGTATGGAGATTTCGGTGATTTTCATATTTAACGACCTTGGAGTAGTCCTTGGGCTGCCGCGGCGCCGCGCGACGCTTTGCGCCGGGCCGCCGGTGCGCGTGAAGCCGGATCTCGGGCGATGCGGCGGGGGATCCGGTCTGCGCGTTCCCGCGTAAAACGCTTTAGTTCTGCACTTTTATCTTGCTGCCGTCCTTGAGGCCGTACAGGCCGAAGGTTATCACGTCCGCGCCTTCCTTGATGCCGCTGACCTGCGCGAACTCGTCCGTTTTGATGCCGATCTTTACGGGCACCCTGGCGGCGAGGTCCCCCTGCGCGGGCACGAAGAGGAAATCCCCGCCGTCCGCGCTGACCACCGCGCCGGCCGGCACCGAAAGGGCCGCGCCGCGCGAGGCCACTATGAGCCGCGCCTCGGCGAACATGCCGGATTTAAGCCGGCTGTCGGCGTTGTCCACCAGCACTTCCACCAGGGTGTTGCGCGAGCGCGAGTCCACCACCGGGCTCACCCGGTAAACTTTGCCGGTGAACCGGCGGTCGGGGAAAGCGTCTACTTTTATAACCGCGCGCTGGCCCTGGAAGACCTTGCCGATATATTTCTCCGGCACGTCGATCGCCACGCGCACCTGCGCCTGGTTGACCACCATGGCTATGGGGGTAGCCGGGGTTACGCTGGCTCCGATGTCCTGGAACACCCTGCCCACTACGCCGGTCAGCGTGGAAGGTACGGGGGCGGGCTCGTAGACGGTGCCCACCTCGTCGCGTTCCACCAGCGCCACGGTTTCGTCCTTGCGGACCGGGTCGCCTTCCTTCAGGAGGTTCTTCAGCAGTTTGCCGGAGATGCGCGGGTAAAGCGTGGCTTCGTCCAGGGCTTTGACCGAGCCGCTGAGCATGATGTATTCTTCCAGGTCGCGGACCTGCGCCTTCTCCGTTTTTACGAGAAAACGGTCTTTTTCAAGGCTGTTCAAAGCCTCGGCCGCCTTGTTCCTGCAGCCGGCGGCCAGCGCCGCCGCCGCTACCATCAAAATTATCACCTGTATTTTTGTATTTTTCATAAAGTCTTTGATCCATTCCCGCTTCTCTCTTCAGTTCCCTACCCCCGGGTCTTTATTCCCGCTCTCCGGTACCAGCTCCTCTGCGCCCGATCTTTATTCCCCGACCGCCCAGGCGAGCTGCGCGTTGGCCGAGCATAAGTCGTACTGCGCCTGGGTGTAGAAAGTCTGCGCCCTGTTCAGCGCCAGCGTGGCGTCGTTGAGGTCCAGCTGGCCGGCCAGGCCGTTGCGGAAGCGCAGCTCGGTGGCGGCCAGCGCCTTCCGGGCCGTTTCTACCGCGGCGTTCTGCGACCCCAGCCTTTGCGCGGCTTCATTGTGGTCCAGCCAGGCTTTTTTCACGGCTATCTTTAGCTGCCGGCCTGTATCTTTCAAATTTTCGCTGGCCGTGTCCAGCTGCAGCCCGGCCTGCTTTATTTTTGAGTTTACCGCTCCGCCCGCGTAGAGGGGGAGGCTGAGCCGCAGCCCGGCCGCCAGGCTCCAGGTCCTTTCGTTGGAGCCCGGGAAGAAGTCGTTGCTCTGCCCCTGGAACTGCCGGGAGGCGTAAGCCGCCAGATACGGGTAGTGCCCTGCGCGTTCGAGCGTAACGTTCTCCAGCGCCAGTTTGCGCTGCAGCCCGGCCAGCCTGTATTCGGGGCGGGCCGCCATGGCCCGGGAGTACAGTTCCTCCAGCGTGCCCGGCAGTTCGGCGGCGCAGGCCATGCTGCCGGAAAGCGCTATCTCCGAGTCCGGCTCCAGGCCCAGCAGGTTCTTAAGCTCCAGCAGGCCGGATTCGTAATAGTTCAGGTTCTGCGTCACGGCCGGCTCGTTATTGGAAACCTCCACTTTCTGGCGCAGCACGGCCAGGTCGCTGGCCAGGCCCTGTTTGTATTGCGCTTCTATGGTGGACAAATGCTGTTTTGAAAGCTCCAGCGTCTCTTTCTGGATATCGGACATGGCCCGGGAGAGCAGCACGGAGTAATAAAGCTGCGTCACGGCTTTTTTTACGCCGTTCTGCGCCGCGCGCAGCTGCTCGGCGCTGGTGTCGGAATAGATGCCCGCCATCTTGATGCCGGTGTACACTTTGCCGCCGGCCCAGAGCACCTGGTTGAGGTCCAGCGAGGCTGTGTAGGCGTTGTCCGAACCCATCTCTATTTTGTTGCCGCCGAAGAAGATGGAAGATTTCTCGATGTTGCGGGTGTATTGCGCGCTGGCGCTGAGCTGGGGGTAGAGTCCGCCCCAGTATTCCTGTATCTTCTCCTTATATATAAGCCGCCCGCGTTCGGCGTTGGCCACGGAAGTGTTGTTCTTCATGGCCAGGCCCACCGCCGCGTCCAGGCTGAGGTCCGCGGCCTGCGCCCGCGCCAACAGCGGGGTGAGCAACAGTATGACCAGGACCGTCTTTAACTGCTTCGCGCCGGCGCAGATAATTTTGGCTATGTGCGCGGGCAGGCTTTTAGGCAGGCTGGCCGCGCCGTGTTCCCGGGCCTCTATCATGAAGTAGACGATAACGGCGCTGATCAGGTGTAAGATCCCGTCAATGCCGGCCCTGGAAAGGTTTTCGCTGCCTGTTTCCATCATGCTGCGCATATTTTTACGGGTGCGCTGTTTCAGGTCCCTGGCCAGGGTGCTGAGCACGCTTTTTTCCGGCGAGGCCATTAATTTCAGCGCGCACTTGGGCATGTCCGGGTAGCGTTTTATGAAATCAAGGTGGTTGGTTAAAATGCGCTCCAGCTTGCGCTCCAGCGGCAGGCCGGGCGTGTCTATCACCGTCTGGATTTCCTGGAAATGCTTGGTGCCTTCCTCGAAGGCCGCCTTGATCAGTTCGTCCTTGTCCTTGAAATAGTAGTAAAGGACGGGCTTCGTGATCTTCAGCTTGGCGGAGATCTCGCGCATCGAGACGCCGTCGGGGCCGCTTTCGGCCATCAGCGCCGAGGCCGTTTCCAGTATGCGCTGGCGGGTCTTGTCGCCCTTGGTGATCTTGGGGGTTGTTTGTGATTTCATAAAAACTTACCTACCGATAGATAAATTATATACCACTGCCCCGCGTTTGTCAATGGGCCCAAAGGGCCCAGCCGGGGGTGGGCCGTTTTTCTTTCCGGTTTTGGGCCTTAAGAACCTATTGCCGAATGTCAAATGTATAATAGGATAACAGTACAGGAACGCGCGGGGGAGAATATCCCCATGGCGGCGGCCTCATATGCAGTACCCTTGTAATCCTCCGAACAGGCGGGGGAGCATCCACCGCCGGGCCTCAACCCGGTGTAACCAGGGGAAACGGACTTATTGTACCGTTTCCTCTGTTTTGTTTTCTGGGATGAAAATTATGAAAAACCTTATTCTCGGTTCTTTATTAGCGGCCGGCCTGGCCGCCGCCGCCTCGGCCGCGGACCTGCCGCCCGGCGTGCCGCCGCCTTCGGCCCCGGGCAACGCCGCGGTGCGCGACCCGCTGGCCGGCGACGGCAACCCTTTCTCCGACCCCGTTTTCCAGGATTTCGTGGAAACCTCCGACGGCTATCTCAACGCGAAGAACGCCCCTAAGAAAGAGGGGGACCTGCGCGACGCGCTGGCCGCGCCCCGGCTGCCCACGCTGCGCAATCCCGTGCCGGCCGCGCTCCCTTCCATAGTTAAAGGCGAAAGGCTTGAACCGGCCGGAGCGCCGCTGAACTATTATAAAGTTACTTTCGCCGGCGAAACGGGGCCCATGGGTTCCCATGTCTGGCCGTTGGATTCCACCCCCGGCAGGTACGCCCGCGAGTACGTGTTCCTTAATATCACCCCGGTCACTCCGGATTACGACCAGCTTCTTTTCAGCCTGGAAAAGGAGACCGGTTTCCGCTTCGCCGGAGAGAAGACCTCTTTTTCCAGGAACGCCAAAAAAACCGTGATCCTGGGCTGGGCCCCGTATTACAGCCTGCCCAAGATCATGAAGGTGAAGGGCGTGGCCGCCGCCAGCGTGGAGCGCAAAAGCGCCGGCATGCCGCTGAAGACCAAGGTGCGCATAACCCTTAAGGTCCCTTTCCAGAACAAGCCCAACGCCTTTGTCCCCGAGTTCATCCGCACCCTCGGCAAGAATAACAACTTCGACGCGGAAGCCTGGTTCCGCCTGCCCAGCAAGTCCGCCGATTCCAAGTTCAGCGTTTTCAACGTAACCGGCACCCT
>Ga0209098_1003759_pt1 | contig 12233 bp, 9 predicted proteins | sample AD_JPNHW1_MetaG_FD_184429 | JGI IMG/M metagenome (GOLD analysis project Ga0209098, IMG submission 184429) | Active sludge microbial communities of municipal wastewater-treating anaerobic digesters from Japan - AD_JPNHW1_MetaG (SPAdes) (version 2) | ecosystem: Engineered > Bioreactor > Anaerobic >... | reverse complement strand
CCAGAGAGCTGAATACCTAAGCTTTTGCGAATCTTCTGTAGCCCAAACTCGTTGATAAGCGATTCAACCTTATCTCGTTGATAATCCTTAGGTTTATCAGTCATTTCAAGAACTGCCTTTATATTGTCCTCAACGCTAAGGTTTCTAAACACTGATGCTTCCTGCGCTAAGTATCCAATTCCCCGTTGGGCTCTACGATAAACGGGCTCATTGGTAATCTCAATATCATCAAGATAGATATTCCCTGCATTAGGGTGGACTAACCCAACAATCATATAAAAGGTAGTTGTTTTCCCTGCGCCGTTAGGACCTAAAAGTCCAACAATCTCACCCTGGTTAACTTCAACTGATGCCCCTTTTACAACCGTTCTGGTCCTATATCTCTTTACAAGATTATTGGTATATAGCCTCATCATAGTTTTTATGCTTGAATATTTAGCAAAACTAACAAATTAAACATTAGGTTAGAAAATTATCTGCAAACCAGCACGAATTCCAAATCTTTCAATATTCGGGTTATCTAAATGCGTAAGCCTCCACATGGCATCGACACGAATAACTTTAAAAATATTCTCAACTCCGATACCTACCTCAGCATAAGGCTTCGAGACCGCTCCCATTCCTGTCGGGAAATCAAGGACTTTCATGTTCTCATTGCTAATTGATCCGACTAAATACTTTGCTGTAGCAACCTCCCTCCATTTCAGTCTTCTCATTAATGGGATATGGTTTAGAAAGAAGCCCTGAAAGTGATGCTCCACCGTTACACTTCCATACTGATCAGATGCAAATTCATAGTAGTTCATCATATTAAATGCATATCGATCAAAAGCATATGTTTCGTTTCCTTCATGTAGCTGAAGCAACGGGTAGGGTACTTTTCCAAATATCTTACCCGCGTCTAAAATAAGGCGAGTATAGCCTAACGGATTTATATTGAATTTATGGTAATAGTTGAAATGCAGCTTAACATATTCGAAATCGCTTCCAAAAACGCCTTTTAATGCACCGGTAATATCAAAGTTTATCTCAGGGAATGTACTACCAAGGCTTACCCTATCAAACTCCCCCGAAACAAACTTCTCATCTTTTTGCCAACGTGTATTCAACGTTATGCTTGCTGTTGTAATTTTATTAAATGCAGAAACATTATTTACTTGAAATCGAATTGAATCAGATGGATAAATATCTCTATAACTGAAACTTAACTTATTTGACAAACCATTGAACCATTCTTTTTGATAATATCCAGAAAACTCGTTTACAAGGGTAAGCTTATAATTCGGGTTTCTACGTAATACAGACGTTAAAATGTTATCCTCTGTTAAAGCGTATTGACTCTGTCCTAGCTGCTCTATATCACTTTTATAGTCCAAATAAACAACTTGCCTTGGTTTTTTCTTGATTACATAAAGGGCACCTAATCCATATTTAAATCGGTTATCTTTATCTCCATATGCAGTAAAGGCATTAAACATTATCTTTTTACTAAACTTATTGCTTGTTCTGCCCGATATCCTAAACCGATTACCTTCAATTTCATTAAAACTATATGTTTTGTAATAAGGTCCAACTTCAACATACCCGATAACATAGTAATAGTTAACAAACATATTTACAATATCAAAGAAGGTTTTGTACATCGGAACCTGTTTAACGGAATCAACCATCTGATATATGCCTGCTTCTTTTTTACTTAACTCAAAAGGACGACTCTTTTTCCAATAGTTATCATTTTGATCTAACGCCCCCTCCTGAACAGTAACATTGCTTTGAAGAGATTGAATGGTGTCGAGAATTGGTTCATTAAGTTTAACATTACTATATGCTGTTGTTTTTCGACCAAAGAATCCAGTCGTTTTATCAGTCAAGTTAAAATCAACAAAAAGAGACATCTGCTTTGGAAACCAAACAGAATCGTTTACAAGCTGATACTCTGCAGAAGCAACTAAATCGTTCACAAAGTTTAGGTTTACATAATCTGCAAGACGAACTTGAGCCTTAACAATTGCCCAAGTAGAATCATTTACCCAGAAATCTCCCGTAAAAGTAGGTTCCATCTTTCTTTTGGGCTTGAATGATATTTGGTAGCACCATTTATGATCTAAAAAAGCACTATCAATGAGATAGTATTTATAGTAAAATAGACCAACATCAGAAATTGGACTTACCAAACCCTGATCGAAGACGTTGATAAAGTTGTCGTATATGTTAACTTTTTGGTAAATCTTACCTGTAAACTGAGAAACACTTTCATTTTTTACACCTGAAATTTTTGAAGCCTTAATTACCTCTTTTTCAACCTTTGGAGATCGTTGAAAATGGTAATCGGATATGGCCTCTGAAATAAATACAGGCAAGAAAGTTTTTCCGGTTATAGCATTAGTATCTACATAGTTAAAAACAAACTGAAACTGTTTAAATATTTTTTTCTTCTTCATATTATCATCAACATTATTGAGATCGACCTCAATTTTATTGTAACTCTCATACGAATATGCGTTTAACCGATCAGGGTTGTTGTGCTTTTTGTTTTTAATGATATTCCGAAGAATTGGGTGGGCAGGATTTTCGCCAGGAACAATGGTTACCCCTTCAAGTGAAAATGAAGTGGATTTCAATTCGATACTTAGTTCTTGATACTGACCCTTTTTTATTGGAATTATTTTGGTATCGTAACCAACATACGAAACGGTAAGAGCATCTGTTGCGCTACGTGTTTCAAGAAAAAACTCCCCTTTAGTATCGGTAATAGTACCAACGGTAGTGCCTTTAAATGCAAGGGTCACAAACGAAAGCGGTTCTTTTGTATCTGTATCTAAGACTTTACCTCTAATCCTTGTTAACTGAGAATACCCTAGCTGCGAACTAAAAATGAGTATAAAGATTATTAATGCAACTCTATTGAATTTTCTATGAATTACTTTTTCCATTAATCAGATTTAAAAGGCTAAAATACTAAACAAAATTAACTAGCAATAGGTTTGCTTTTAATTATTCTTGATGAAATAAATATACTCACCTCAAACAACAACCATAGTGGAATAGCTATAAGAGTCATACTAAGTACATCAGGAGGACTAATAACTGCTGCAATAATCAGAATAACCATAAAAGCGTGCCTACGATACTTTTTAAGAAACGTAGGATTGATAATATTTATTTTGGTTAGAAAATAAACTAGAATCGGAAGTTCGAAAACCAACCCACTAACCAATGATAAAGAGGAAACTAGTGAAATGTATGATGTTAGGTTAATTTGATTAATAACCTGACTACTGACACTATAGTTTCCTAAAAAGTTTACAGAGAATGGTGTAATAAAGAAGTACCCAAAAAGAACACCTATAATGAATAAAAGAGAAATAATCAAAACAGCACCGCTAGCCTTTTTTCTTTCTTCCTCATAAAGAGCGGGACTAATAAATTTCCATAATTGGTATATTATATAAGGGAAAGCTAAAATCAACCCAGCATAAACCGAAACCAAAATGTGGGTATTAAACTGACCTGCTATATCAATGTTAATTAACTGAAAAGATTTTGAGTTGATGCAAAGGGTTGGAGAATTAAGTATTTCAGCCAACTGGCACATCAACCGATTAGTAAAAAAATTGGGAGTTTTTGGCGATAGCAAAATATCATCAAACACATATTTATAACCAAAGAAACTCACCAAGGTTCCAAGAGAAATTCCCACGACACAACGAATCAAAACCCACCTCAGCTCCTCAAGGTGATCCATAAAAGTCATTTCATGTATTGGCTTCTCCTCTTGATCTGACATGTTAATAAAATTAAACGAGTCCTTCTTTTAAAATATCATGGAGATGAATCATTCCAACATACTTACCATTTTCGGTTACAACCAGCTGTGTGATTTTATGTGCTTCCATCTTATTAAATGCATGAATTGCAAGTTCACTCTTCTCTATTGATTTTGGATTTATCGTCATAATCTCCTTCGCCGTTAGATTTTGAACGGACTCATTTTTATGAAGCATCCGGCGTAAGTCTCCATCAGTGATAATCCCAGCCAATCCGCCATTTGCATCAATAACACCAGTAGCACCCAAACGCTTCGATGTCATTTCAAGTATTATGGTTTGAATCCGATCATCAACACTAACTTTTGGCACATTCTCTTCTGAGAAAATGTCCGAAACTCGCATATACAATTTTTTACCTAAAGCACCTCCGGGGTGAACCCTCGCAAAATCTTCGGGAGAAAAGCCCCTTAATTTTAAAAGGCAAACAGCCAAAGCATCGCCAATAACAAGCTGAGCTGTTGTACTAGATGTTGGCGCAAGGTTATTTGGGCAAGCCTCCTTATCGACAGTTGCTTTTAGAACAAGATCAGATTTTTGTGCCAGATAAGAGTTCGTGCTCGAAACAATAGCAATCAGTTTATTGCCCAAATTTCTAATCAATGGAATTAAAACTTTAATTTCAGGGGTACTTCCACTTTTTGAAAGGCAAATTATCACATCGTCGGGCTGAATAATACCTAAATCACCATGAATAGCATCAGCAGCATGCATAAATATTGCAGGAGTACCAGTTGAGTTAAGTGTTGCAACAATTTTACTAGCAATAATGGCGCTTTTCCCAATTCCTGTAACAATTACTCTACCTTTTCCGTTATAGATCAACGAAACGCTCTTTTCAAAGTCATCATCTATATATGATGCGAGTTTCGCAATTGCATCTGCTTCGGTTTTGATTGTCTGAATTGCTAGCTGTTTTATATTAGTATCCATGATTTAACTTATTTTAACACCCTTTAATAAAATTCTAGAAAAGGGTCACGTTTTTATGAGAATTCTTAGTAAATTTAAAGTACAAAAGTACTGTTTTTTGGTTTATGATTTAATAAACGAAGGTTTAACAAATAGGATTGCATATAAGATGCCGTAAATCAACAAAATGTTACAATTATAATTATTAAAAATCTTAAAAAAAGAAGTAGAAGACACTAGACATGAGCATAAACGCTGAAATATCACTCAACGAATATCTAAATAAGTATTTTGGATTTAACAGTTTTAAAGGAAACCAAGAGGTTATCATTCGTAACGTATTGGCAGGAAACGATACATTTGTACTAATGCCCACCGGAGGGGGAAAATCACTTTGCTATCAGCTACCGGCCCTAATAATGGATGGTACTGCAATTATAATATCTCCCTTAATCGCCTTGATGAAAAATCAAGTTGATTCCATGAGAAGCTTCAGTGTAGAGGACGGTGTGGCTCACTTTATGAATTCATCATTAAACAAGGCGCAAATACAAAAAGTAAGGCAAGATGTAACTTCTGGGGTTACCAAAATGCTATATGTTGCACCTGAATCTTTGACCAAAGAAGAAAACATCCAATTCTTAAAACAGGTGAAGATTTCTTTTTATGCAATTGATGAAGCACACTGTATTTCAGAATGGGGTCACGACTTTAGGCCAGAGTATCGTAGAATACGACCAATCATTAATGAAATAGGTACAGCACCATTAATTGCACTTACAGCAACAGCAACCCCTAAGGTTCAGAGCGATATTCAGAAAAACCTAGGGATGCTCGAAGCAAACGTATTCAAGTCATCATTTAATAGGCCTAACCTTTACTATGAGGTCCGTCCGAAGGTTAATGCAACAAAAGAGATCATCAAGTATATAAAAAACAATACTGGAAAGTCAGGGATTATCTACTGCTTAAGCCGAAAAAAGGTTGAAGAACTTTCCGAAGTGCTTAAGGTTAATGGTATAAAAGCTCTTCCCTACCATGCTGGCATGGACTCATCAACACGTTCGGGGAACCAGGATAAATACCTAATGGAAGATGTTGATGTAATCGTTGCAACCATTGCATTTGGTATGGGTATTGATAAACCTGATGTTCGCTATGTAATACATTACGATATTCCAAAAAGTTTAGAGGGTTACTATCAGGAAACTGGACGCTCAGGGCGTGATGGTGGCGAAGGCCAATGTATTACTTTTTATAGCTACAAGGATATTCAGAAGCTTGAAAAGTTCATGCAAGGGAAACCTGTTGCCGAGCAAGAAATTGGGAAACAGCTACTTCTTGAAACTGTATCGTACGCTGAGTCATCTGTTTGCAGAAGAAAAATGCTTCTTCACTACTTTGGGGAAGAGTATAAAGAAGAGAATTGCGGATCGTGTGATAACTGTCTACATCCCAAACAACAGTTTGAGGGGCACGAAGAGCTTGTAATGGTTCTTGAAACAGTTTTAGCGGTAAAAGAGAAATTTAAGGCCGAGCACATCGTCAATATCCTTATGGGAAATGCAAATACCGCAATAAAATCATACAAACATAACAAGCTAGAGATTTTTGGAGAGGGAGCCGAAAAAGGTGAAAGGTTCTGGAATGCTATAATTCGCCAAGCCATGGTAATGAAATTCCTCGATAAGGATATTGATACCTATGGCTTACTTTTCGTTACAGATAAAGGGAAAGATTATATTTCAAAGCCATACGATGTAATGTTTACCCAGGATCATGAGTACGAAGAGGCCGAGGACGATGATTCAATGGCTCCACCTTCTGGGAAAACAGGTGCTGTTGACGAGGAACTCTTCAACATGCTAAAGGATCTTAGGAAAAAGGTCTCGAAAAAGAAAAATCTACCTCCTTTCGTAATTTTTCAGGATCCTTCGTTGGAGGATATGTCAATACAGTACCCAATAACTATTGAAGAACTACAAAACATAACTGGAGTTGGTGCTGGAAAAGCAAAGCGGTATGGAAAAGAGTTTGTTGATTTAATCAAATCATATGTTGATGACAAGGAGATAATTCGTCCTCAGGATATGGTGGTAAAATCAATTGCGAACAAATCTCTACTCAAAGTTTTTGTAATCCAAAGTATAGATAGAAAGATGGACTTGGAGGATATTGCCGAAGCAAAAAACCTTGAAATGTCGGAACTTCTCAATGAGATTGAAGCAATTGTAAATTCAGGGACGAAGATTAATATTGACTACTACATTGATAAAACTATTGACGAAGAAAAGCGTCAAGAGATATTCGACTACTTCCACCAAGAGGCCGAAACTGAATCTATCGATGAAGCAATCAAGTTCCTTGGAGAAGAGGACTTTTCGGAAGAAGAAATTAGGCTAATTCGAATTAAGTTTCTTTCAGAAATGGGCAATTAGTCTGTTAGCTTTAATTATGAAGGTTGGTTCGCACCAACCTTTTTTTATTTTATAAATTTGTCACAAATGCACTTAAGTTTTCGTCTTATTTACATATTATTAATTCACTATAATTTAAAATAACTATAAAAACGTGGAAACAATCTTAAAAACAAATTCAATCAGCAAGTACTATGGACCTCAAATAGCATTAGACAAACTATCGTTCGAGGTACACAAAGGAGAGGTCGTTGGCATTTTAGGCCCTAACGGAAGCGGGAAAACCACTACTCTTTCAATTATTCTTTCAGTAATCAATGCATCAGCAGGGACTTTTGGCTGGTTTGGCAACTTAACCAGAGAGGATGCAAACAAAAGGATTGGCTCATTACTAGAAGTACCCTACTTCTACCCTTACCTAAGCCTTGAGAAAAATCTAACAATTACTGCTTTGGCAAGGGGTGTAGGAGAGAATGATATACAACGAGTGCTTGATGAGGTTGGCCTTCTTAAAAGAAGCAAATCGCCCTTCTATACATTATCCTTAGGGATGAAGCAACGATTAGCAATTGGCAGTACAATGATTGGTGATCCAGAGGTATTAGTTCTCGATGAACCAACAAACGGACTTGATCCAGAAGGAATTGCCGAGGTTAGAGAAATCATTAAAGCCCAAGCAATAAAAGGCAAAACCATAATTTTGGCTAGCCATATTCTCGACGAGGTTGAAAAGGTATGTTCTAATGTTATTATTCTGAAAAAAGGTAAATGCATTGCCTCGGGAAGAGTCTCCGAACTTCTTAATGAGAAACAGATTGTGCTTATTGAAGCGGAAGACGCCGAGATACTTATTGCCCAACTCCGGCAAAACAGTAATTGCAAAGTCATTGAAAGAGAAAACGGAACCTTAATTGTTGAAATGGATAATGATTATTCTCCTTCAACGCTTAACTCTTGGCTATTTAATAATGGTATATCATTAAAAAGGTTAGAGCCAAAACGGAGAACGCTTGAATCTCAATTTCTTGAACTTATTAGCAAACCTGAAAATTAACTATTCAAATAAAAAATAGAAATGAAAAAAATTCTAAAACTTGAGTTTATAAAAACCTTAGGTTACCCTGGTTTTAAAACCATTATTATACTTCATGCTGCACTATTCCTTTTAGTAGTATTAATTGGGTCGAGAATTAATGTGAATTTTCAAGGAGTGAGGTTAGATAAACTTGTTTCATTTCCTAATGTATGGGGTACTTTTGCTTGGATAGGCAGCTGGTTTAACCTTTTACTCGGAATCCTTTTTGCAATATTAGTTGGTAACGAACATCAATTTAAAACATTCCGCAAACAAATTATGGATGGAGTGAGCCGAAGCCAACTACTCTATGCAAAAATGGTTGTAATTGCAGTAATTGCATTATATGCTTTACTATTGGTACTTTTAAGTGGATTAATCTTTGGACTGATTTATTCAAGCAATATTTCGGTAGGTATAATTTTCGATAAAATGCCACTGGTTCTTGTTCTTTACATTCAGTCATTTGCATACATGATGCTGGGCATGCTTATCGGATTTATTTTTAGAACAAATGCTCTTTCCATTGTAATGTTTATCCTCTTCTTTTTCCCAGGGGAGCCAATTCTTAGAGCATTTTTTCCCGATCAAATAGATAGATTTTTTCCAATTAAAATTATTTCAAACCTCACTCCCATGCCCGATTTTCTGGATATTACAACTCACGACATGATACAAGTTAATGGGAGTTCACCACTTAGCTTCCAGAAAATGGGACTTCTACAAGATTCATTATCATTAGGAGCATCAACTTTAGTTTGCCTTTGCTATGTTGTAATCTTCTATTTAATTACAAAGCTTATTGTTGAGAAGAGAAGTTTTTAAAGTTGTAAAAATCAAATCATACAGTTTCATGCAATAACCAATCCATTGGAATTTTTGATTTAAATGTTGTATATTTACTCAAATCCAAAAATTCATGGACTATGAAAAGAATAAGTCTACTCATCATTGGATTGTCCATTGCGTTTTCTACTGATGCTCAAACAATCCTTACCTATAAAACTCACGGGTTACTTCCTAATGAGAAAAACCCAATGAGACTTACGAAATATGTTGATCCGGGAACAAACGGACAAAATGTGACTTGGAATTTTTCCACATTAGAAGAAACCGTAAACTTTACAGGTAGTGTACAACAATCATACATTACAAAAGGAGGTGAAAGATTTTCTACAGTCAACACGGCGCTTGAAGAATTTGGCAATTTCTTCTTCTTCAACTCTAACAGTAATCAGCTAGAGCAATATGGATACCTTTCAAATAATGGCAATACGATTATTGAGTACACCACTCCCTTTGTAAAAATGCGTTACCCTTTCTCATACAACAGTTCTTATTCAGGTTTTTTTGACGGTAAATATATTTTTAGCGATAAAGAAATTGGTACAATTTCAGGAACTTACAATGTAACTGGTGATGCAATTGGAACTTTACAACTTCCGGAAGGAAAATCGTTTAGGAATGCCCTTAGGGTAAAGGAGGTAAAAAGTTACAATCAAATTATTAATGGTGTTACAACCAAAATTGAAGAAACAACATACCGTTGGTATATAAACGAGCATCGATTCCCTATTCTTGTATTCATTAATTGTAACTACACCTTCGAGAATGGTCAAACAAGTACATCAACAAAAGCAGCTTATAATTCCGATATTCTCTTATCTTCAAATAATGTGTTGAGTAATTCAGACTATTATCTCGAAGTTTTCCCAAATCCTTACTATGAGAAAGTGAATATCAAACTACATCTCGAAAAGAACTCAAAGGTTTGTATTTCAGTTTATGACTTGATTGGCAAAAAAATTTCCGTGCTTACAAATGGGTACGAAAATGCTGGTGATATTACATATAACTTCTCTGCCAAAGAACTCGGATTAGCCAGAGGCACTTATATAGTTAAGGTAATTGTGAACAATAGCGAAACAACTAGAAAAATTCTTGAATTGTAAATAAAAATCCTACCTCAATTAACCAGACATCCTTTTTTGATGTCTGGTTTTTTATTTGCTAAGCACTGATTTTCAGTTATATAAAAAATATTTTTAAAATAACTAAATATTTAGTTGATTAACTAAGTTTTTAGTTGTATGTTTGTAGTGTAAAATTTATATCCTCTTTTTATGAAAGAATTAACTAAGGCGGAAGAGCAAATAATGCAAATCCTTTGGAAATTGGAAAAAGGATTTGTGAATGATATTATTGATAGCCTTCCAGAACCAAAACCAGCATACAACACAGTATCAACAATAATAAGGATACTTGAGAAAAAAGGATTTGTTGACCATAATGCTTATGGAAAAACATACGAGTACTTTCCTGTTATTACTAAAGACAAGTACACAAAGAGCTATCTAAAAGGATTTGTTGAGAATTACTTTTCAAACTCATATCAAAATATGGTATCCTTTTTCTCTAAAAGCGAGGATTTATCTACAAAAGATATGGAGGATATCATTAAAATATTACAAGTTGAAGTTGAATCAAAGAAGAAACAATAGCTATGGAAATCTACTTATTAAAATCATCGGTAGCGTTAAGTATTCTCTACACATTCTACTGGCTTTTGCTAAGACGAGAAACCTATTTCAACCTCAATAGAATTTACTTAATCTCTGCATTAATCATCTCTTTCATTTCTCCACTTTTTGAAATATCGTTTTTTGGGCAAACTGATGGCAAACTAGTAAATATTTTATCCCCAATAATAGTAAGCTCAAAAGAGCAATTGGGAGCTATTAGTCCAAAATATAATTTAAGCATACTATCGATAGTTTATATAAGCGGTGCAGTATTCTTTGCACTTAAGTTTCTGTCAAACCTCTCAAAAATCTGGTATTTATACAATCGATTCCCGAGGGTACAATACAATGGATTTAGGGCGGTTATTGTTGACGGGAATATCTCTCCATTTACCTTTTTCTCTATACTATTCCTGTCTCGCTCCGATTATGAAGAGGGGAATACCACGGAACTACTTATGCATGAAAAATCACACAAGGAACATCTTCACTCTATCGATGTTGTAATGATGGAAATTGCAGCAATAGTTCAATGGTTCAACCCTTTTATTTGGCTAATCCGGATGGCCTTAAAAGCGGAGCATGAATTTATTGCAGATAGTAATGTACTGGAAAAAGGCTATGACAAGGCAACCTACCAAAACCTTTTATTCGAGAAAAGTCTTGGTGTAATGGGTTTGGGAGTTACTAGCCATTTTAACTATTCATTACTTAAAACAAGATTAAAAATGATGACTATTAAAAAATCCGGTAGATCAGCGATCGCAAAGTATTTAATCGCTTTACCATTGATGCTTTCATTAAGTTTAATTCTCTCAAGCAGTGCAAAGGTGTTTGCTCAAGAAAAGGTTTATGAATCAGCCGAAGTTATGCCTATTTACCCTGGTGGTGAAGATGGTTTAAGAACTTTTATTGGGCAAAACCTAAAGTATCCTGAAGTTGCTACTGAGCAAGGAATTCAGGCAATGATACTTGTAACATTTATTGTATCAGATAAAGGTGATGTAAAAGATGTAAAAATTGCTAAAACAATTCTCAAAGAAAGAGATAAGGATGGGAAATTCATTAATAAAGACTACCAAAAAACTGGCAACGAAAAAATTGACAATGCTGTAAAAGCCTTAGAGAAGGAATCCATAAGGGTTGTTGAACAACTTGGCAAGTTTACTCCTGGGAAGAATAGTGGTAAAAATGTAAGTGTTCAGTATACCTTCCCAATTACTTTCGTTCTACAATAACCATTACTATTCTTAGGAATACCGGACTATTCAGTTTTAATAATTGATGTCCGGTTTTCTTTTAAAACCATTTTTATATGAAAATCCGTTTTGCAATCCTTTTGTCTTTCTTTGTTGCCCTAACTTGGAATTCATCATCGGCTCAAGAAAAAACCAAAATCAACCAACTTGACGCATTACTTATTCAAGGGGAATACAACGAGGTTGTTTCAAACTGTTTGAACATACTGCAAACCGACACT
>Ga0209098_1003758_pt1 | contig 12233 bp, 10 predicted proteins | sample AD_JPNHW1_MetaG_FD_184429 | JGI IMG/M metagenome (GOLD analysis project Ga0209098, IMG submission 184429) | Active sludge microbial communities of municipal wastewater-treating anaerobic digesters from Japan - AD_JPNHW1_MetaG (SPAdes) (version 2) | ecosystem: Engineered > Bioreactor > Anaerobic... | reverse complement strand
TCGAGGAATCCGGCGCCCTGGCGCGCGTCTGCCTGTTCCTGTCCCTGGCGGATGCGCCCAGCGTGGAGCGCCTGCTGACGCCCCGGGCCGCCCTGACCCTGGCAGAGCATCTGGCCTTCGACTGCGGCCAGCACGTGCTGGTGGTGCTGACGGATATGACCAACTACTGCGAAAGCCTGCGGGAGGTGGGCACGGCCCGGGGTGAGATTCCCGGCCGCAAGGGTTATCCCGGCTACCTCTACTCGGATCTGGCCAGCCTCTACGAGCGCGCCGGGCGCATCGAGGGGCTGAAGGGATCCATCACCCAGACGGCCATCCTCACCATGCCCGCGGACGATATCAGCCATCCCGTGCCCGATCTCACGGGCTACATCACCGAAGGGCAGATCGTGCTGGACCGCGATCTGCACCAGCGCGGCATCTATCCGCCCATCGCCGGGCTGCCCAGCCTTTCGCGCCTGATGAAGGATGGCGTGGGCAAGGGTTACACGCGCGAGGACCATCCCGCGCTGGCCAGCCAGCTCTTCGCCTGCTACGCCTACGTCAAGCGCGTGCGCGGACTGGCGGATGTCATCGGCGAGGAGGATCTGGGCGAGCGGGACAAGCTCTACCTGAAGTTCGGCGAGGCCTTCGAATCCCGCTTTCTCAAGCAGGGTGAGTACGAGAACCGCTCCCTGGAGACCACGCTGGATCTGGGCTGGGACGTGCTCTCGATGCTTCCCCGGGAGGAACTGCACCGCGTTAGCGATGCGCTGCTGGAGGCCCACCATCGCAAGGGGACGCCGCCATGAGCCGGCCCGCGGACGCGCCCACCAAATCGAATCTGCTCAAGCTGCAAAAGCAGCTCGCCTTCGCCCTGGAGGGCTTCGAGCTGCTGGAGCAGAAGCGCCAGATCCTGACGCTGGAACTCGTGCGTCGGCTGGAACGCGCGCGGGAGGCCGAGCGCCGCGTCGCCGAAGCCCTGGAATACGCCCACGCCGCCCTGCGGGAGGCCACGCTGGATTCCGGCTCCGAGGCGCTGGATCGGGCGGCGCTGGGCGGGGGCGTGGATCACGCCGTCTCGATTTCCGACGAGCGCCTGATGGGCCTGCGCCTGCCCAAGGTCCGGCTGGAGATCCTGGGCGAGCGGATTCCGCTCGGATTCGCGGGGACCTCGCCCAGCGCCGATGTCGCCCAGCAGCGCTTCGTGGCCGCGCTGCCGCTTTTCGTGGAACTGGCGGAGTTGCAGACCGCCATCCAGCGCCTGAGCCGAGAACTCCGCAAGACCCAGCGGCGGTGCAACGCCCTGACGAAGATCTTCATCCCCGAATGCCGCCAAGCCATCCACCACATCACCGGCGCCCTGGAAGAGCGCGAACGCGAGTCTTTCGTGGACCGGAAACTGCGCGCGCAGGGCTGATGCCCAAGAGGCTGACATCGCATGGCGACGGTTAACGATCGCCGAATCGGTGAGGCGGAAGGCTGCAGACGTGGGCCTCGACCGAACGGGGATCCTCGTAGGGCATCAATAGCTCGCGCAGGGTTCCGGGGGCCAGGAGGGAGCCAAACACTTCCCGTTGTTGCATGAATTGTTCGGGAAGAAGATGGGGTGTCCTGCCGATTTGGGCCCGAATTGCTGATTGGCAGGCCAACCTGAGGGAATGAACGATGACTCTTGCCGAGAGAATTCAAGAAATTGTTGAAAAACATGCTCCCGCAAGCCGGATCTCATTCCGTTGTGAAGCGGAAGGGAAGGCTCGCTCATTGGCGTTGGCGCTGATGGAGAACCCAACTGTTGATTTGTTGGATGACTTACTCAGGCTTGCGGATGAGGATTGGCATCCTTTTAAGGATAGGAAGACTCAGGATCGATTTGGACTCGCCTTTCGCGGGGCGAACGGCAAGTTCATCCGTGCGCGATTGGATGAAGCTGTTCGGTGGATTCGAAAGCTGTGGGAAGTTCCTGTCGGTGAAGCCGGAGATCTGGTCGATCAGTTCCTGCGCGACCAGCCGATCCAAGGTGCAGGCCGTGCTTTCCCAACCTTTGTGCTCTATTTGCGGGACCCTCAAACTTTCAATGTTTGGTTGGCGACTTTGGAACGTGGTTTGGGGATTTGGCCAGAGGCTCAAAAAGTTTCTGGAAGCTATCGTGCATACAACGAGGCGGTCACTGCTTTTCGAGATGCTTTCTGCTTGGATCCCAGGGCCATTGACATCGTGCTAACTGTGCTCGATCACGAGACTCCTAAAACGATCACCAAAAAAAGCCCTGGTCGCGCGAACGAGGAAACCGAAAGCCCGGTCGGTACTTCTATTCCTGATTCCGGGAACTACTTCAGCGAAGAATCGTTTGTGCTCTTAGTTGGTTTGGACGAAGAACCTACAGCCATTTATTACCAATCAAACAAGGAGGCCTTGAGGGTCTATGTCGAGGAGCCTGTGCAGCGATTGTTGAAGGGGGCGGTTGCTCTCCTTCCCCCTTCGATGAAAGAGCGCCTGGAAACGGAAAAGCGTCTCTTTGGACGGATTCTGAAAAACGATTTTGGCCAGGGTGGAGCTTGGCCATACGTCTGGGGGGCGCTATACCCAAAGGGAGGCAAGCGAACAACAGATGCTCAGTTGTTCGTCTTTCTGGATGCGGAGGGCCTGAGCTTTGGGTTTTGGGTTGGGGCAAGCGCTGCCGAAAGTTGCAGGCGTTTTGAAGAACGAGCCGCTGTCCAAATGTCTCAGCTTCTTGAATTGTTGGACTCCGCTTCCATTTCAGGTCTTCGCTTTGGAGAAGCGTCCGGCTCTCATGGCATTCCTGGTCTTTCGAGTAAGGAATGGTTGGAAGACCTCAACGCTCATCGCATTCGAGCGGCTGTTTTCATGTCGCCCGAGGAAGTTCTGGCTACTGATGAGGAGTCCCTCGCTAAGCGCATAGCCAATGTCTTCCATGCGCTATTTCCCTTTTTCTGCCTTGCCACGGAGGAGGGGTTTTCTCTGGATTTGGATAGCGAAGATGATGTGGTGGAACTGTCCCAGCCTTATCCCATTGAACAGTTCAGCCATGAAACCGGCATTGATGAAGTAACGCTTCAGCGCTGGATTGCAGCCACTCGCCAAAAGGGGCAAGCCATTCTCTATGGACCTCCTGGAACCGGGAAGACATATGTGGCTGAGCGTATGGCCAAGCACTTGGTGGCCAATGGGGATGGAATCTGTGAATTGATCCAATTCCACCCTGCATATGCCTACGAGGACTTCATTCAGGGTATTCGGCCTGTGAGTGCAGGAGGGACCTTGAGTTATCCCGTCCTTCCTGGACGCTTCATGGAGTTCTGCAACAGGGCCGCAGCGCGTACAGGCACCTGTGTTTTGATCCTGGATGAAATCAATCGCGCGAATCTCTCGCAGGTGTTCGGGGAGCTCATGTACCTGCTGGAATACCGGGATCGCGAGATTCGCCTTGCTGCAGGTTCTTCATTCCGAATTCCTCAAAATGTTGTTCTTTTGGGAACGATGAATACTGCGGATCGATCGATTGCTCTCGTTGATCATGCGCTTCGCCGAAGGTTTGTATTTCTCGGTCTAAGGCCGCTCTATGACATGCTTCTCCGCTATCACGAGACACGCGGATTCAACGCTGCAGGGCTGGTCAGTGTTCTGAAAAAGGTGAACGCAGCGATAGATGATTCCCACTTCGAGCTTGGTATCTCCTACTTCATGCGTACGTTTGACGACACAGGATTGGAAGACATTTGGCGGATGGAAATCGAGCCGTATCTCGAAGAACACTTCTACAGCCAGCGCGAGAAGGTCGAGGCATTTCGTTGGTCCAGTGTTCAGGGCCTGATCTTGGTCCAATGACAACAGAATCCCAAAAGACATGGATGTGGCGCGAATGGACCACTGAATCTCTGCTCCCTTCTGCGGAGGTCGAGGCACTTGCTGCAACGCTATGGCAACGGTATTCGGAACAGGTAGAGGTCAGCTATCCCTCACCCATCACCGGCGGGAGATATGTTTTTCGCCCCAAGGGCTGGGTTGGCTTGTGGTCCCTGGGGACATCCGGGCTTCTTTCCATTCGTCCGAAAGTTCCGATCAAAAACGTGTTCAACATGTGGGCGTGGGCAGGTGGCCTTCAATGGTTGAAGGGCCTGGTTGTATCGAGTGTGGATGAGGACATTTCTGACTGCTTGTACCGCATGCTGGTTGAGCGCATTCAGGGGCGACTTCATCGAGGTCTGTTCCGAACTTACGTTCCTCGCTCAGAGCGTACGACACGCTTCGCCGGTCGATTGGAGATCCCGCCAATGATTCAATCTCCGTGGAGGGTGGATTTGCCATGCCGATTTCAGGAGCAAACCGCTGACATAAAAGAGAACAAGATTCTCGCTTGGACACTCTTCCTGCTTGTGCAAAGCAGGGTGGGAGATGTTCAAACGAGGCGTCAGGGGGAAAAGGTGCTTCGCGCGTTGATGCAGCATGCTGGCCTAAAGCCCTTTTGTGCTAGTGATTGCGTAGGGTTTACCTATAACCGATTGAACGAAGACTATTCTGAGCTTCATGCGCTCTGTCGGTTCTTTTTGGAGTTCCTGAGTCCAGGTCACGAGGTTGGGGAGCATGCGATGCTCGCTTTCCAGGTCGATATGGCGCAACTCTTTGAGAGGTTTGTTGCTGCCTGGCTCAAGGCTCACTTACCTGGTTCCATGAAGCTAGAGATGCAATGGTCTATCCCATACGGTTCTGGTGATGCTTTTAGAGCCGACATGGTTATTCAGGACGTGGATACAGGAAGGTGCCTCGCGGTTCTTGATACAAAATACAAACAAGTCGATGCGCCGAGTCCCGCTGACGTTCACCAGGTTCGCAGCTATGCGGAAGCGATGGATTGCTCCCAAGCGGTGTTGATCTATCCGGTGACGCCCGGGAGGCCTTTGGATAGTGTGCTCGGTCGGATTCGGACCTCAACGCTTGCGTTTTCGTTGGATGGAGATTTGGAGCTGGGAGGAGAGTCCCTGCTATTCGATCTTCTCGGGAAAATGAGCTCATCCGCATAGAGCGAACAGGTGCTTTTCTCTGACGGCCTGTATTAGGCCGGAGTTCCCAGCTCTGCGCTTATAGAGCCTCGGTTCCTTCGGTCAGGATCTTCAGGGCAAGGTCATACGCAAACAGACGATTGCGTTGCCCTCCAGTGATTTCTCGCGTGAGTCCTCGGGTGGTCAGCAGGTCCAAGGCTTTGTTTACGGTAGCTGGTGAGAGGTTCTCGGCCTTGGCGATGGACATGGGAGAGGCGATGGGGTGGGCCTGAAGGTGGTGGAACGAAGGCCGCATTTCCAGGCCTGCTGCCTCCAATCCAGTTTTGGGAGCGTCGGAACTCTCCGGGCTGTTTGGTGGAACCTCGGCCCTTTGAGAGAAGCTCCTCGTGGATTTCGCAGATCAGTCGCAGGCAGAGGGGAAACCCTTCCCCCAGGCGCCGAATCCCATGGTTCATGGCTGATACGTAGTTGGAAACCTCCACGACATCATCCAGGGGAGCGCCCGGCGCCTGGTTGTTCTCAAAGGCCAGCAAATCTGAAAGGGAGGACTGGGTCCCCTCGATCTGGGAAGAGAGCACGGCTTCTTTTCGGACGTAGCTGTAGAGGAACAGGGATGGGTCCGGCAGCAGGGTGGTGATGCCGTCCAAGCGCCCCAAGGCGGTGGCCGCCCTTTGTTGCGCCGTCAGGAGGTTGGTATCCCAAGCAATGGGGGGATCTGGAGGAAGAGGGCTGGGGACAAAAGCCCTCACCTCCTCGCCCATGGTTGTCTGGACCGCATATCGTCCAGTCTGTTCGCGCTGCATGGCGGCCCTTTCAGTCGTTGAAATAAGGATCGGTCTTATTTTAGAAAATGGCAAAAATTAAAATAAGATCCAGGGTCGGTTTCCGAACCGCTTCAGCTTTCGCTGTCTGGCAGAGGTGGTCGTCGTGCCTTCCCACCATGGTGGTGTCCCGGCGATCGGCGCATCTGGTTGGACTCCGGCCATTCCCATCCACCTCGGGGACAGGATATGGAGCGGTGGAAAAAATCTGGAAAGCGTGGTGTGAAAATGGGCGATTTTTGGCGGGTTTCAGCGAACGGATCGTGTCGCGCTTTCTGTCTAAATGTTGAAAATAAAGGGATCGCTGGTGTTCGCGAATATTCGTTTATGTACAGTGAAACGCCCCGAGGCAGGGGCGTTTCGTGTGGGATTGTTTGGATGGATTGTTTGGTGGGGCGTTTGGGGCAGGAACTCCCATATGGGAGCTGGTTTCAAGAGGTGAGAAAAATGGTGGCGGGAAGCCCCTTGCGGGGCACCTCGGGCACAGTGTAGCGCTGGAGCGATGGCTTCGCCAGGAACGTCTACTTGATCGGGGGCAGGACGAAGCGGGTCGGATCCAGGGGAACGGGGCGCCAGTTCTCGAACAGGAGTTCCGCGCGTCGGCCGGAGGGCTCTTCGATGGAAAGGCTTGAGAGCGCGCGCACGCCGTGGACGGTCTGGGCGGGGCCGAAGCGGACCTTTCGGGCCAGCTTGCCGGACGCCAGAAAATACTCGGCCCGAAGGGGTGATCCTTCCGGGGTGGTCCAGAGCGTGGCGGTGCGATAGCTGATGGAGGGCTTGCGGGCCTGAAGCTCGAACCGGCGCGCGGAGCGGCCGTTCTCCAGCGTCTCGGCATGCTCGGCGGTGACGCGGTAATCCTCGGCAAAGCGGGCATGGGCGATATCGCCGCCCGCGGCCGCGCCCAGGAGCCGCTGCTGGGGCGAGACCTTGATGGGCTTGCGCGTGCCGGGCAGCAGCAGCCACATGTCATCCCCCAGAAGCAGCACGGTGCGGTCCTTCTCCTTGGGCGAAAGCCCCTCCACGCGGGCGTCGCTGTTTTCGCGCACGCGCACCAGCCAACGCTGCTGGACCTTCCCGTCCTGGATCGAGGCCTCCATGGTGAAGCTGGGCCAGGGGTAGCGCAGGCGATCCGCCTGGCGGAGGATGGCCTCCGGGGATTCAGCGCCCAGGGCGCAGCAGGCCAGCGCGGGCAGAAGCCATTTGAACGGCATAACGCTCACAGCAGTTCTTCTCGTCCCATCGCCTTCAGGCGATCCACGATGCGCTTCACATCCTGGGCGTGATCCCGCCGACAGATCAGCAGGGCGTCGGCCTCATCCACCACGATGAGATCCTCGACGCCTGCGGCGGCGATGAGCTTGCGGCCTCCGAAGAACGCGCATCGCGCGCTGTCCAGGATCAGCGTGTCGCCCTGGCTGACGTTGCCGCTGGCGTCGGGTTCCAGAAATTCCGCAACGGCGGGCCAGGAGCCCACGTCGGACCAGCGAAAGCGCGCGGGCACCACGGATACGCGCGCCGATTTCTCCATCAGCGCGTAGTCGATGGAAAGCTTGGGAAGCTGGCCGTAGGCAACGGGAAGCGCGTCCGCGGCGGCACCCGAGGCGATCCAGGCGTCCAGCGGGGCCAGCAGTTCGGGGGAATGGGCCAGCAGTTCCTTGCGGAAGGTCGCCAGGGACCAGACGAACATGCCCGCGTTCCAGTAGTGACGGCCCGAGGCGACATACTGGATCGCCGTCTCGATGGGAGGCTTCTCGCGGAAGGCCGCGGCCTTGAGCACCGGGCCTTCGCCTTCGGTCTCGATGTAGCCGAAACCCGTATCGGGATGGGCGGGGCGGATGCCGAAGGTGACCAGATCGCCTTCCACGGCGGCGTGCTTCGCCGCCGTCTCGAGATCATCCATGAAGAGCTCTGGATCGCCGATCCAGTGATCCGCCGAAAGCACTGACATCACCGCGCCAGGGTGCTTGCGCTCCAGCAGCACCAGGGCCAGGGCCAGACAGGGCGCGGTGTTGCGGCCCTCGGGCTCGGCCAGCACATTTTCGGCGGGCAGTTCGGGTAGCAGCCGTCGTGTTTCCTCGGCGAGCTCGGTGGTGGTGAGGATGTAGACGTTCTCGGGCGCGAAGCGGGGACGGAGCCGCGCCACCGTCTGGTGGAGCAGCGATTCCGTCCCGGTCATCGCCAGGAACTGTTTGGGGCGGAGACGCCGGGATCTGGGCCAGAATCGTGTGCCCTGGCCCCCGGCCATGACGACAGCAACCCGTTCGGGCATCGTGGAATCCCCCATTTCGTCTCCTACGCGATCGCTATCAGCCTATCGCGAGAGCACGTCCACGAGATCGGTCAATTCTTTCGCGGGGGCGGGCTTGGGATCGTGGATGCGGGCCAGCGGGATGGAGACGAGGTCGCATCCCTGGGCGCCCAGGTAGAATCCACCCTCGCCTGCGTGCAGGCGTCGCACGGCTTCGGAGCCCCAGCGGCTGCCCCAGATCCGGTCCATGGCCGTGGGGCTGCCCCCGCGCTGTACGTGGCCCAGCACGGAGACGCGCAGATCCAGGTTGTAGGCCTGGCGCAGGCGTTCGCCGACGGTGTAGGCATTGCCAAGCTGATCACCCTCGGCGATGACGATGATGGAGGAGCGCTTGCCGTGTTCCCAGCCGGCCCGCAGCTTCGAGACGACGGTCTCGTAGGAATCGTCCCCCGATTCGGGATACAGCACGGCTTCGGCGCCGCAGGCGATGGCGGTGTGGACCGCCAGCATGCCGGAGGCGCGTCCCATGACTTCCACCAGGAAGACGCGCTCGTGGGCGTTGGCCGTGTCGCGGATCTTGTCGATGGCCTGGACCGCAGTGTTCAGGGCCGTGTCAAAGCCCAGCGTGCGGTCGGTGCCCGGCAGGTCGTTATCGATGGTGCCGGGAATGCCCGCCGTGGGGATGCCGTGCTCCTCGAACAGCAGATTGGCGCCCGTGAAGCTGCCGTCGCCGCCGATGACCACCAGGGCGTCCACGCCGGCATTCTTCAGGTCTTCAGCGGCCTGGGCGCGAACGGCCTTGACCTTCCAGGCCTGACAGCGGGCGGTATTCAGGATGGTGCCGCCGTGCTGAATGATGTTCGAACAACCGCGGGGGGTGAGCGGTCGCCATTCCTGATCCACAAGGCCCTGGTAGCCGCGATAGATGCCGTAGGTGTCGATGCCCAGGGCCGAGGCCTGGCGCACCGTGCCGCGGATGGCGGCGTTCATGCCCGGCGCGTCGCCGCCGGAGGTGAGGATTCCGATACGCTTGATGCTCACTTCTTTCTCCTTGCCTTCTTGCTGGGGGCGGATTTTTTCGAGGCGCGGGCATGTTTCGCCTTTCCTCCCACGGCCTTGGCCGTGGAGGCGTTTTCGGCTCGACTTTCCCGGGAGGCGCGGCCCTTCTTGGCGACCTTGGCCTTGAGTTTGCCCTTGCCCCGCCGCTTGGCGGCCACGGCCTGCCTTCGGGATGCGCGGTAGCCCTTGACATCCTTGGGATTGGATTCGGGCGGCGGCAGGGGCGGCGGCTCGCTAACACCACGGGGCACGGGAGGCAGATCGCCGTTGGAGACCCCTTGGGTGAGGGCTTTCTCCCCGTGCGCCTTGAGAACCGGATCCTCGGGAATCTGAGCTGAAAGCAGGCTGGTTGCGAGTACAGCCGCTCCTAGCATTCTCAAAACCTTCATCCCCGAAGCTCCTTATCCGGCCTCACCGGCGATCAGGGAAAGATAGCATCTACGGAGTGGGTTTGTTGGAACGGAGCTTCGCGAAAAATTCCGCAATCACCGCGTCCGCTTCATCCTTGGCCCTGTCGGGCGCCTGGGCTTCCCGCGAGAGGATGTCCCGGCCCGACGGCGCGTGCTTGGTGGTTTCCTCGGCGGGGCAGAGATTCGTCAGGATGTACTCGGAGACATCGATGAGCCGATGCCCAACCTTTTCCAGCTTCTGGCGGACGATGTCCTGGTACTGGAAGAGATCGTAGACGCCTTGGATGTTGTAGATCCCATTGTCCGCATGGGTCGTGATCTCTTCCAGGCGCGCGATGAGTTCATCCAGGGCGGGCGAGGGGGGAACCATGCGGGAGACCAGTTCGTTGCACTGGCGGGCCAGATTCTGGATTTCTTCAAAACTGTTCTGGGCGACTTCGATCTGGGAGATGACGCGCTCAGCGCCGCCCTCCTGCTCATGGGCGATCTGGATGAGCTGGTCGGGAATCGGCTGGGTCGCACGCTTTGGTTTGGGATCACTCATGATCGGCTCCGCCCTGTCGAGGGCTTTGATCTTTCATCGTTGGCTGGCGGTTATGGCGTGAGAAGTGGAACCTCCAGAACCCGAGAGTAGACTAAACGATTACCGACGCGGACGCCTCGTCCAAAAGTCTTGCCCTGAAAGTCCGGAGTCTTCATGTCCGATCATGCATCCCCGTCCACGCGTGAAACCGTGCTGGAGTCCTGCCGCAAGCCCTTTCCTGCTTCAGAGAAGATCTATGTCTCCGGGTCCCAGGCAGGCGTGAAGGTCCCCTTCCGCCGCGTCAGCCTTCAGCCCACGCGCCAGCCCGATGGATTCCTGCAGGCCAACCCGCCGGTCACGCTCTACGACACATCGGGCCCCTATACGGACCCCAACGCGGAGATCGATCTAGCCAAGGGGCTTCCAGCCCTGCGCCTGCCCTGGATCATGGAGCGCGGCGATGTGGAGGAGCTGCCCGGCGCTACCAGCCTGTACCGCAAGCTGCGCGAGCGGGATCCCGAGCTTGACGCCATCCGCTTTCACGCCGAGCGCAAGCCGCTTCGGGCCAAGCACGGGAAGAACGTCACCCAGATGCACTACGCCCGCCAGGGCATCGTCACGCCCGAGATGGAATTCGTCGCCATTCGCGAGAACCTGGGGCGCGAGGCCGCTGGCATCAACAGCTTCATCACGCCCGAGTTCGTGCGGGACGAGGTGGCGCGAGGCCGCGCGGTGATTTCGGCCAACATCAACCATCCCGAAGCCGAACCCATGATCATCGGGCGCAAGTTCCTGGTGAAGATCAACGCGAACATCGGCAACAGCGCCGTGGCCTCCTCCATCGAGGAAGAGGTCGAGAAGATGGCCTGGTCCATCCGCTGGGGCGCGGACACGGTGATGGATCTCAGCACGGGCGACAACATCCACGAAACCCGCGAATGGATCCTGCGCAACAGCCCCGTCCCCATTGGCACCGTGCCCATCTATCAGGCCCTGGAGAAGGTGAACGGCAAGGCCGAGGATCTGACCTGGGAGATCTTCCGCGACACCCTCATCGAACAGTGCGAGCAGGGCGTGGACTACTTCACGATCCACGCGGGCGTGCTTCTGCGCCATGTGCCGTTGACGGCCAAGCGCACGACGGGCATCGTCAGCCGCGGTGGCAGCATCCTGGCGAAGTGGTGCCTCGCGCATCACAAGGAAAACTTCCTCTACACGCATTTCGAGGACATCTGCGAAATCCTCAAGAGCTACGACGTGGCGTTTTCCCTGGGCGACGGCCTGCGGCCCGGCAGCCTTGCGGATGCCAATGACGAAGCGCAGTTCGGCGAACTGGATACGCTGGGCGAGCTGACCAAGCTCGCGTGGAAGCACGATGTCCAGGTCTTCATCGAAGGCCCCGGCCATGTGCCCATGCACCTGATCCAAGAGAACATGGATCGCCAGTTGAAGTCCTGTCACGAGGCGCCGTTCTACACCCTGGGGCCCTTGACCACGGATGTCGCGCCGGGCTACGACCACATCACCAGCGCCATCGGGGCCGCCATGATCGGATGGATGGGCACGGCCATGCTTTGCTACGTGACGCCGAAAGAGCACCTGGGCCTGCCCAACAAGAAGGACGTGAAGGACGGCGTCATCGCCTACAAGATCGCCGCCCACGCCGCCGATATCGCGAAGGGCCATCCGGGCGCGCGGAGTTGGGATGACGCCATGAGCAAGGCCCGCTTCGAGTTCCGCTGGGAGGATCAGTTCAATCTGGCGATGGACCCCGACACCGCTCGCGAATTCCACGACGAGACCCTGCCCACCGAAGGCGCCAAGGTCGCCCACTTCTGCTCCATGTGCGGCCCCCACTTCTGCTCGATGAAGATTACGCAGGATGTTCGCGACTACGCATCGAGTCATGGCCTGAACGACGAAGCGGCACTGGAGGCCGGGATGTCGGAGAAGGCGCGCGAGTTTTCGGAGAAAGGCGCGGAAGTCTACGTGCAGCCCTCGTAAGTCAGAGGCGGCCTCGGTATCGCCTCTGGCGATACCGAGAGGATTACGCAGGATGTTCGCGACTACGCATCGAGTCATGGCCTGAACGACGAAGCGGCACTGGAGGCCGGGATGTCGGAGAAGGCGCGCGAGTTTTCGGAGAAAGGCGCGGAAGTCTACGTGCAGCCC
>Ga0209098_1003756_pt1 | contig 12236 bp, 3 predicted proteins | sample AD_JPNHW1_MetaG_FD_184429 | JGI IMG/M metagenome (GOLD analysis project Ga0209098, IMG submission 184429) | Active sludge microbial communities of municipal wastewater-treating anaerobic digesters from Japan - AD_JPNHW1_MetaG (SPAdes) (version 2) | ecosystem: Engineered > Bioreactor > Anaerobic >... | reverse complement strand
CCTGCTCCTCCGCGCGGTTGATGAAAGAAAGGAGCACATCCTTCGCGTCCGCGCGCTTCATCGTGTGCGACTCGACCTCGACCTTGTCGTCCGTCTTCCAGTCGGGCGTGTATTTCGCGTTGACCGGCAGCAGATTCCCGCTCTGGTAAACGGCGCGGATTGTAGTGAGGTAATGTGTGCAGCACATCAAATACGGGTTAGGCACCCAGCCGAGGGCGAGGATACGGTTAATGTAGTCGAGATTTTTGGTCCATGTGAGCGGCGAGGTGCGCTGCCCCGGACGCATGCGGTTCATCATGCCGATTCCCCAGCCGACACCTGCCCAATCGCGCCAACGGTTGGGTGCGAGCTCGTGGGGGCTTTCCATGTAGTTGAGGTCCGCGTAGGGGCACCCGCTGCCGTTGGCGTAGAACATCTTGCCCTTCCCGCGGAAACGTTCCTTCAGCTCTTTCCAGAACCTCACGGTGTCGCTGTCGAGAGTGATTTGGTCGCGCTCCCAGTCGATCGTGTTCGTCATCTGGGTTTCGTCGAGATAGACCGTGTCGGTACCGAGATAATCCGAACTGCGGCAGAGCATGTCCACGAGCCAGCGGCGGCAGTCGGCGTTGTTGAACATCGTCTGCCAGTTCATGTTCAGGCCCGGAAAGAGCGAGTCGCGTTTGCCGTCGCGGCCGTGGACGCGGAACCATTCGGGATGGTCTTTGAAGACCTCGGAGAAGAAGCTCGTGGAAATGACGATCTGGTAGATGCACGACTTGACCCGCGAAGGCGAAATCGCCTGCAGATCCTGCATGTAGGTGCGCAGTTCCTGCGGCGTGATGACACCGCCTTGGTTGGCAGCGAGGTTCCGGTCGACCGGATAATCGGCCCAGCCGTAGATTCCAAAGTATTTCGCTAGGACGACGCCCTCGTCCGTCATCTCCGTCATCCAGCGGATACAGTCGTCGTAATCGCCGCCCATGCACGCGAGGAGGTCGTCCGTCCATTTCGGCGGCGGCGGAATCGACGCGAGTTCCCTCGCGACATCCTCGTCTTTAGCGAAAACGTCGTCGAAAAACGTGAAAAGGTCGCCATCGAAGAAAGTGAACTGGTCCGTGAAGGACACCGTTTTCCCGGTTTCGAGACCGAACGTGCCGAGCCCCATCCGGTAACCGTCGGGGAGATACCAGAGCCGGTCGTGATATTCGCGGTAGTGTCCGATCGTCGAGTGCCACCAGGGAAGCACCGTCTGATCGTCAATCTTGACGCGGTAATGGGTGAAATTGCCGCGCTTCCCGTCCGGATGAATAAGCACCAGCCCTTTCGAAGACTGCTTGTACTCGTTTACCGGACGCGCTTGTCCGACGTTCGGGAACGGCTTGTAGGGGCCGATGTAGCCCGCGCCCAGATGCCAGAGGTTCGTCTGGAAGGTCGGCACGAACCGGCATTCCGTGAACGGCGTCACGTATTTTTTTTCCTTGCCGGAGTTTTCAAACGTGAGTGTACGCCGTACGCCGCCGTGGTAGGCGGCATAGCGTTTGACGATCGCGACGCCGGGCATTTTTGGGTTGGTGCAGCGGTACACGGCCCAGTCCTTGCCCCCGGTGCGCGTTTCGACGACGTCCTCGTCTTCAACCGCCTCGGCGTCTCCGGACTTCGCCATCAGCTTGTAGCGGTTCGTGAAAGCGTCGGCGACGCCGCGTCCGTCCGCCGCGGCCACGGACATCATCGCGCCCGTCTTCTCGTTGAAAGTGAAACGCGTTTCGAGTCCGCCGAACTTCGGGTAAGCCGCCTCGCGGACATACGGCAGGATCGCGTCAGCCCAGATTTTGTAGCCGGGTCCGGCGGGATGTTCGCGGTCGTAGTAGAGGTCGGAATCGGCGGCGCCGTCCGCCTTCAGCAGTTTCGCGCCCCAGTCGAGCCAGATTACGTTTTTACCGTCGCAGTAACCCTTGATGATTTCGTTCGTCTTCCGGTTCTTGGCGTTCATGTCACCGGGATCGTCCTCGCGCGGAAAACGGGGCAAAATGGCGTTGAGAAGGATCTTCGCCTTCGGCTGCTTTTCCCGTACGACCCCGATGACGCGCTTGATGCCGAGCGCTACGTCTTCGGCGGAGTCCCGGCGGTTGTTGGTGCCGATCAGGATCGAGACGAGCCGCGTTTCGTAGCCGTCGAGCTGCCCGTGGAGACAGCGCCAGATCACCTGTTCGGTCCCGTCGCCGCCGATGCCGAGATTGAGCCACGTGTACCCCGCGAACCTCTCCATCCCGACCGCGAGGCCGAGCGGTCGCACCCCGCCGAAATAGCTGTTCCACGCCTTTGCCTCCCAGTTATGCGTGATCGAGTCGCCGAGCAGCACGAAGTCGAATTTTCCGCCGCCCGCCGCAATGCGGGAGAGTTGAAAGTCATGGCGGATTTTCCAGAAGAATTGGCCCTTGTGATCCTTCCACGTCAGCCGGTCCACCGGTTTCGCGGTTGGGGCGATTGCCGTCTGCGGCTGTTCAGCGGCGGCGAAACCGGCGCCTGCCGTCGCCACCAGAATCATCAGAATCGCGAGTGGGTGTGTTTTCATGACATTTCGCTTTGCGTCACCAGTTGAAGTTGAGGATCAGCGTGCCGTAGTCGGCATGATCGAAGAAACCGTCGAGGGGCGCCGAGGCGGAATATTCGAGCGGATTGCGTCGGATGCGGGTAATGGCATAGCGGATCACGACCGGGGTACGTTGCATGTCGAACTTGAGGGCGTCGATCGGGAGCGCGAAGAAAACCCGCCAACCCTTTCCCTTTACGATTTCGCCGCGGCAGACGACCCCCTCCGTTGCCTGCGAGGGTTTGCGGTCGCGATAGTGCGCGAACTGCCCTTTCGCGTCGCCGATCACCTGGTAGGTGACATTGTCGGGACGCCGCACGAGTACCTCGACGTGCTCGTTCTGTTCCGGCGCGGTCTGCGCGAGCTGCGGGTTGCGGTTGGGCTCTGACGCCTCGACGGCGAAATAAAGATGTTCATAGTCGTGCGCGACGTAGGCGACGGCATCGGCTTTGAGCCGGCCGTTGCCCACTTTGACGAAATGGTCGATCTTCGCCCAATCCTGCCATTCCGGCGCGTCGATTTCCCTGAGGGACTTCGGTTTCGATTTGAGGGCTTTCGATTTGAGGGGCGGCGGCGCTTTGCGTGCATCAGCGTCCGAAACGGGCGTCACAAAGTCCGTCGCCTTCATGTCGTTGAACGCGAGGAATTCGAGCTTCATCGTCCGTCCGCACTTGATACGGGAAGTGCCGAGCGAAAGAAACGCGGTGCCATCCCAGCCCTCCGGCGCGAACTTGGCGACATCCAGCGAAAAGGTCCGTTCCGCCGCTTCGTCGATCCATTCGCCCGCGTCGAGCGTCTCATCGACCTTCCCTGCCTTGCCCCAGGGCGGGGTGAGAATCGTATTGAGGGGACTGTAAAGACCGGTCGAAATCGCAACGCGCTTCACGTATGTGCCGTTGACGCGATAATCGACGACCAACCCGGTGAAAACCCTGTCCGCGGGATTTCTGAGGTGGGTCGCGTCGCGCTGTTCGCCTTCCGCGACGTGTCCAAGTATGATCGCCGGCGCGTCGCCGAACGTATGCGTGAAGCGGCATCGGATCTGCCGCGCTCCGGACATCTCTAAACCGGCGAAATTTTCGAGTGAACCGACCATCGCCTCGCGGCGGCTTGTACCGGCGGCAAGGACGAGCTTATCCGGATCGGCGGCGGCGGACGAGGCCGGGACATTGGTCTGGAGACAATTGGAGACGTCGACCTTGCTCACATAGACGCCGGCTTTGGAAATCCTCACCCCGTCCTTGACAACGTTCACGTCCCTGAGTTTGCTGCGCTCGGGTTCGTACGTGCGATGCGGCGGCGCGACATGAGTGAAAAGTCCGTCGGCAGGAACGGGAAGCTGTGCCTTCTCCACGGCGTCCGCCTTTCGCGGAGACTCTTTCCAAGCGAGCGTCCACTCGCCCGGTTCAAGCGTGACCAGCGTTCCGAAGAGTCCGCCGACCGCGACCCGCCGCGTTTCCGCCGGCTTGCCGTTCGCGGTCACTCCGGTGAAGTCGACGTCACGGTCGGCGAGGAGGACATCCGCACGCTTTGCGAGCGTCACCGTGTTGCCGTCGATTTTACCGTACTTGTTCTCGGTGTAGAGATAATTCAGCGGAAGGTCGTCAACCGCGAAGAACGAAAGCGGCGAAGCGGTGACGAGGAACTGTTCCATCTTGTCCGTCCCGAGATTCCCGATCGCATGGGCGAACTCGCCTTCCGCCCTGCCGCTGTGGGCGAGTTCCGGTTCGGTGACACGCGCCCCCTTCACGATTCCCTTCCCGCGCCAGTTGGATTTGAGTTCTTTGTCGGAAAGCAGTTCCGGCGTGGAAGTGCCCGCCCGCATGAAATCAATGTTCATTTTCCAGACATTGACCCGTTCGTTCTTGTTGAACCCGAGCGAGCCGAGATCGACTTTCACCGGAATGTCCGCCGGAGCGTTCTCCCGGTTGATGAAGGAAAGGAGCACGTCCTTCGCCTTTTCGCGCTTCACGCTGTGGCTTTCGACTCCGACCGCGGCGTCGGTCTTCCAATCCGGCGTATACTTCGCGCCGATCGGCAGAAGATTGCCGCTCTGGTAGACGGCGCGCATCACCGGAAGATCGTTGAACGCGTTGAAATGCGTGCGCGGAATCCAGCCAAGGGCCAGAACCCGGTTCGCATAGTCGACGTTCGGCGTCCAATAGAGAAGGATCGTCCGTTGTCCTGGGCGCAGACGGTTCATGAGCCCGATACCCCAGCCGACGCCGGCCCAGTCGCGCCAGCGTTTCGGAGCGAGTTCGTGCGGAGACTCCATGTAGTTCAAATCGGCATAAGGGTTCCCGCTGCCGTTCGCGAAGAACATGATCTTCCCGTCGTGGAAACGCTTCACGAGCTTGCGCCAGAATTTCACCGTGTCGTCGTCGCGCGTCACCCGGTCGCGTTCCCAGTCGATTGTGTTCGTCATCTGGGTCTCGTCGATGTAGATCGTGTCGAGTCCGAGGTCGCGGGCGAAACCGGATAGCATGTCGGCGTACCAGTCGCGGCACTCCGGATAACAGAACATCGTCTGCCAGTTGAGAGAGAGTCCCGGGAAAAGCGAATCGCGGTTGCCGTCGCGGTCGAGCGTACGGTACCACTCCGGATGTTCCCTGAAAACGCCCGTGAAGTAGGAGGTCGAGATGATGATGTTGTAGATCGAGACGTGGACACGCGGCGAGATCGCTTTCATCGCGTCGACGTGTTCTTTCACCTCCGCCGCGGTGGCACGCCCGCCGGACGAGGTGATGAACCCGTCCTTTACGCGGTAGTCGCCCCAGCTGTAACACGTGCCGAGGGATGGGCCGAGATGGAGGAGGAGCGAACCGTCGCCGGTCATTTCCGAGAGCCAGCGCACTTCGTCGACATTGAGATCGTCCACGTTCGCGAACATGTCCCCGATCCAAGCGGGCGGCGGCGGAATCGCCTTCAGTTCCGCGGAGAAGTCGGGATCTTTTGAGAAGACGCCGTCGAAAAAGGCGAACATGCCGCCGTCGAAGGCGGTGAACTGCTCCGTGACGGAAACGGGCTTGCCTTTGTAAAGTCCGAACGTGCCGAGTCCCAGCCGGTAACCGTCGGGCAGATACCAGAGCCGGTCGTGGTATTCGCGGTAGTGTCCGATCGTCGAGTGCCACCACGGGAGGACGACAGTGTCGTCGATTCTGGTGCGGTAATGCGCGAAATCGCCGCGCTTCGCGTCCGGATGGATGAAGACGAGCCCCTTCGAGCTCTGGCGGAACTCGTTCACGGGCCGCGGCGTCTTCACCTGAGGAAACGGCTTGTAGGGGCCGATGTAACCTGCCCCGAGGTGCCACACGTCCTTCTGGAACGAAGGCGCGAAACGGCATTCGGTGAACGGAGTCACGTACTTTGTCTCGCCGTCTGAATTGAGGAACGCAAGCGTGCGGCGGAGTCCGCCGTTCTCGCGCCTGTAACGCTTCGTGACGGTGATCCCCGGCAACTTCGGATTCGTGCAGGTGAACACGGTCTCGCCGTCCGCGCCGGTCTTCGATACGACGACGTCGTCGCGCTCCACGGCTTCGGCGTCGCCCGACTTCGACATCAGCATGTAGCGGTTTCCGAACGCGGACGCGATTTCGCGTCCGTCCGCCGCGGCGAAGGTGCCGATCGCTCCCGTTTTCCCGTCGAACGCGAACCGGGCACCACGCTCCTCCGCGTATCCGGAGACAGAGAGAAGCGCCGCCGTGAGAACGCACAATCGGAAGACGCCGTTCATTTGGCTTTGCTCTTTCCGAGATTGTTGACGGAGAGCGCTTCCCTGAAGCCGGCGAAAGTGGTCGTCTTGCCCCACGGCTCGAAGACGAGCTTCTTCGTTTCACCCGGGAGGAGCGTGACCGAATTGTCGTTGAACTCGCCGGCGATCTTGTAGGCGTTGGCCCAGACGAAGAACGCGGGCTTGTCCGTCTTCAGCGTGACGGTCCACTGACCGCCCTCTTCCGCGGCGTCGGCCGTGACGTTCGCCGCGGCGAGCGGAAGATTGCGGAACTCGTCGAAGAACCACTCGTTGCGGACGGTGTTCGTCCCGCCCTTGGCATTCCTCGTCTCAAGTGTCAGCAGGATGAACGACTTCTTGCGCGCATCCCAGTCGCCGAAGAACGCCTCGGAAAACTCCGCCATGGTGACGGAGGTGCGCGGCGGCAGCTTCGCCTTGCGGACCTCGGACTTGCCGAACGAACCGTCGAAGCCGACCGCGGTCAGCGTGAGCGTCGCGTCGAGTTCCCCGTTCGAATCGTTGACGGCGTACGCGCGCATGTCGTAGGGGATCGAGGGGGCGCGGTCGTCGTACTTGTCGGCGAGGTCGCGCGTCTTTCGCGCGGCGTAGGACTTTTCGGTCGGCGCGGCGGTTATGAGAATCGGCGCGAAGGTGCGTTTGAGCTGGTACTGGAGCGGCTTCCACTTGCCGCCGTAGTCGATCGAACTCCACGAGGCGACCGGCCAGTTGTCGTTCAGCTGCCACACGAGGACGCCCATGCACCAAGGGCGGAGCGAGCGGAGGTATTCGCACGCGACCTTCATGGACATCGCCTGGAACGCCTGCGTGAGGTAGATGAAGTCGCGTGCGGAAGCCGGGGCGAAAAAGTGGCGGCGCAGGAACTCGGTCAGGCGGCGGTGCCCGAGAGGATGTTTCTGGTGGTACATGAGTTCCGGGAGGAACTGGTCGATCGCCTCCTCGCTGCAGACCGTCGAGGCGACGTCCGCCGAGGGCATGCTCTGGCAGCCGAATTCGCTGACGAAGCGTGGCTGGCGCTTGTAGTAACCCCAATAGGGCTGCCCGCCGAACCAGATGCTCCAGTTGTGGATGTCGCCGCGGTTGTCGTCCCGGCAAAGGATGTCCTCCGGGCGTCCGGTCGAACTCGGCGACGAAGCCCAGTATCGGCGCGTCGGGTCGTATTTCGCGACCATCGCTTCGGACACTTTGGCGCGGCGGATGAAGTGTTCGGTATGCGACTTGAGTTCCAGCGGCCAGCCGCCGTCGCCGGTGATGAGACTGATGCACTCGTTGTCGCCGGACCAGAGCGCGATCGACGCGTGATCCCGGAGGCGGCGGATCTGGTGAGCCTCTTCAGCGCGCACCTGGTCGTAGAACCAGTCGTCGTCCGGATAGAGCGCGCAGGAGAACATGAAGTCGTGCCACAGGAGGACGCCGAATTCGTCGCACGCCTCGTAGAACGCGTCCCCTTCGAACCGGCCACCGCCCCAGATGCGGAGCATGTTCATGTTGGCGTCGCGCGTGCTCTTCACGAGATTACGGTATTTCTCCGGCGTCTGACGGCTCTCGAAGCCGTCGCAGGGGATCCAGTTCGCGCCCTTCGCGAAGATGTCGCGTCCGTTCACGCGGAAGCAGAAATTGGTGCCCTTCTGTCCGGGGCGCGCATAAGGCGCGGCATCGGGGTCGGTGACGACCTCGAGCTTGCGGAGGCCGAGCTTTCGCGAAAGCGACGCGGGACCGGCCTTGACGACGAGCGGATAAAGGTGCTGTTCTCCCTCGCCGTTCGGCCACCAGAGGCGCGGATTCGCGAGGGTGACGGGAAGCATCAAAAGGTTATTCCCCTTCGCGAGCGTAATCTTTCTGGATTGGACGTTGCCGCCGAGTTCGACGGAGAATTCCGTTTCTCCGCCCGCAGTCGAGAAAACCTCTGCCGTGACGGTGACGTCGCAGGACGTGTATCCGTCGGAGAATTTCTGATCGCACCACACGTAATCGATACGCGCGGCCGTCGTGCCGACGAGTTCGACTTTGCCGAGGAAACCCGCGGTCATCATGTCGATGCCCCAGTCCCAGCCGCCGTGGCACTGAGGCTTGCGGGCGAACATGATGCTCGTCGCCCAGCTGTTCTGGATGTGGAAATGCTCCTTGTTCGCCGCGGCGAGCGCCTCGGTCACCTTCTCGGCGCTCTCGAAACGCGCCTCGATCGTATTCCCGCCTTCCCTGAGGAATCCCTTCACGTCGAAATCCCAGCGCCGGAAACGGTTGTCCATACGCGGCAGTTCATGTCCGTTCAGGCGGACCGTGCAGAACGTGTCGACCTCGTCGAGCCGCAGGACCACGCTCTCCGAGGCGAGGAGCTTCGCGTCGACGTCGAACGTGCGGCTTACGGTCCAGTCCTTGCGGCCGACCCAGAGCGTGCGGTACTCGTTCGCGCCGTAATACGGGTCGGGAATGATGCCCGCCGCGTAAAGCGCGGTATGGACGTCTCCGGGAACGTCTATCGGACAGGTTACCTTCGGATCGTCGGCCTGGACCAGCGTCCATTTGCCCGCGAGATCGGCTCGGTTTTCGTATTTCACGGTTTCGGCGCGGCAGGCGAACCCCGCCAGTGCCGCCATCGTCATGAACGTGGTTTTCTTCATAAGCGTATTCTCCTTACATGCCTTTCCGCAGAATAACGTCCGGTCACTTCCGTTCCGGATCCGGACCGAGAACGAAGTCGATGAAGGCCTTGTCGGTGTGGGCGAGAACGGTCTTGTGTCCGATGCCGGTGAAAGGATGGAACGTGACCTGTTTCGCCCAGGCGGGATAGCGTTTCAAGTAACGTTCAAAACCGCAAAAACGATCATAGCGGTTCGTTCCCTGCGCCATCGCGGCGGGCGTGATGTCGAGCGACGTGTACGGTACGCTCAGGACGTCTTCGGTTCCGCAGCCGCGCCAGACCCGGCGGGATGAAAGATTCGCGAGGATCTTCGCGTCCGTAACCGCCGCGGGATAACGCGGGCGGTTCTTGAGTCCGTAAAGCCATTCGGTTTCCGGATCGTAACGGAACTCCGTCGACGGCGCCATCGCCGCGTAGGCGACTTCAACCCCTTCGCGTACGAAGCCTTTACCCACGGCGGCGTAACGTCCGGCGAACTGTCCGCCGGCCGAGAAGCCCGTAAGCACCACGCGCCGCAGGTTCGGATAACGGCCGCGGTCGCCGAACGCGGCGAAAATGGAATCGATGACGTCATAGGAACTGAACGTCGTCCCCACGGCATCGCCGCCGCCGCGCCAGTCGTCACCCGGCGAACCGTCCTTTTCCCACTGAACGTTCCAGACGGCGCGTCCGTCGTAATCGGTCTTCACGCGCTTCAAGGTGTCGTACCGCGGGAAAAGCGGCGCGATCACATAAGGCGCCGAGCCCCCTTCGCCGACCGCCGCCGCGAGCGCCTTCACGAGCGGCAGCTGTTCCGCCGCGGCTTCGCCGCCGCCGCCCCAGCCGTGGACGAGCACGACCGCGACGTCGCACCCGTCGCCGGCTTCGATCGGCTTGACGGCGTCGTAGAAAAACTTCACCGGAAGTCCTTGGAGCTCAAATCGCGCAAGATCCTGTTCGCCGACCGCCGCACCGCCGTAGAGTTCGCGCATCTTGCGGAGCTTCCATTCGATCTGTGCGCGAGAACCGGTGTAATCGCTCGACGCGAGCCAGCCGAGGCGCGAATCGGCGTCGACTGCGGCGAGCGCCGCCTTGGCGTTGGCGTATTCGGCCCTCGCCAGACGCAGTACCTCGGCACGGTCGCCCTTGCGCCAGGCGATGCGCCCGCGCTTCACGTGAACCGCGGTCAGGCAGGCACGCATCAGGTATTCGCCCAGCGCGGCCATACGGACGGCCTCGTCGCGCCGGCCATCGGGCAACGACGCGGCGATCATGCGGAAAATCTCCGTCCCGTGCCGGTAATCCGAGGCCTGGCTTTCGAAGAGCTCGATTTCCTTCAGCTCCGACTCCTCGAGCGACACCGCATCCGTCCCGAGACCCTTGATCGGCTTGCCATAGTCGAAGTGGCAGATGTCGAACATGAATCCGGGCGTAAGCGGAAAGTCCGCCGGGGCCTTCCATCCGGGCTGGAGGTCCTTGCCGAAGTAGTTGAACGGATACGCGGGGCCGATCCGGCACGGACCGTACTGGTTTTCGTCCGTCGGCACGTAGTCGTCCGCCGCGCGGCTCCACGCCTTCCACGCGGTGATCGCCTTAGCCGCATTCGCCTCGCCGAAATCGCGCGCCGCGATCGCCCGCACATGCGCGTCGAAGTCCATGCCTCCTTCCCACATGCACTCCTTCTCGAGTTCCGAAACGAACGACGGATACCACCCGTACTCGTGGTTTTCCCTGAGTCCCGTGAGGTTCCACTTGCCGTGCGCGCTCTTGAGCGCGTCCCATTTCTTCTTCCACTGCCAGGGCGCCGGCTGGTACGGGATGTTGCCGAAGTCCCAGGTAAGTCCCGCGGAATTGCAGTTGCTCCAGAGTTCGAGTCCCGCAGCCTTCGCCTGCGCGGCTTCGGTGGCGAAGTATTTTCCGGGTCCTGGGAACGCGAGCGAATAATCCGCGACCGGCGAGACGAGCCCGTTGCGCTTGACGTGCTTCTCGAACATCTCGAAGGTCGGGATCAGCGTCACGCCCTTCGGAAGCGCGGCGATGAGTTCCGCCCGCGCTTTTTCGTCCTGAAAGCCCCAGTTGTAGGTGGAGAACACAAACTTGCAGCCGGGATTGTACCGGTGGACGATGGGCATCACCGCCTTTACCCAGTCCGCCCAGTCGTAGCACGGAAACCAGCCCGGGAACGGACGCGTGTCGCCGGGTTTCACGGTCGACCGGTCGCGGTGGTCGCCGCCGTTCGCGCGCTTGTCCTTGGACGGAAAATTGCACACCTCGCCGCAGAAGCTGATGCCGTAGGCCTTGGGATAGTATTTCGCAAGGGCGCCGTATGCCTTGTCGTACATCTCGGCGGACCCGGGGTCGTCCGGATGCACAAACGCGCGGTTCCGGGGCTGGAAGAACGCGTCGAGCCCGTATTGGGCCGCCCGTTCGAGGAGATCGTTTACGTCCTGGCGGACGCCTTGCGAGATGACGTCGTAGTCGTCGAGCCAGATTTCGATGCCGGTGAAACCGTGGTGGGCGATCTGGTTCAGGTGTCCGTCGGGGAAGATGTCGTCGCCGAAGCCGGAAAACGTGAAGCGGTGGTCGAAGACCGGAGACCGCCGTTCCGTCCCCTTTTTCAGGAACGGTCCGCGGCGGAGGTTCATGAGGTCCTCGAGATGGTAGAAGGCCTGCGCCGCCATCTTGTCGTCCGCGGCGGCGATCTTCACGCCGTCCGGTCCGGTTTCGACCGAATACCCCCGCTTTTCCGCCGGCGCGAGCCGGACCTCGACGCTGGGCACGAGCCCCGGCTTTGGCGGCGCCGAGACATTTCGCACGCTCGCGTTGACACCCATCGAAAGCACGAGGTATTCGCGGAAGTCCTCCGCCGCACGCCGCACGAGCTCCGGCGCGTCGTCGGCGACGGCGATCTGCGAACCGTTCGCGAACGCGAACTCTTCCGCCGACGCCTTCAGCGAGAAGTCGCGCCGGTCGGTGCGGTGCACCGTCACCAGACGGTCCCTGAACGAATACGGCGCTTCCGCGACGGCGGAGAGCGTCATGATGCAAAGCGCAATCGGGGTGATTCTCATTTCAGTTCCTGTTTATGTCGTGTTTGTATAGGGGGTCACCAGTTGAAGTCGAGGATCAGTTCGCCGTAGTTGTGCACGTCGAAATACCCTTTCGGCATCGGGGACCAGGAAGAATGTTCGGGATGTCCGCCCCGGCGGTCGCGGCAGATGTTGAACTTGACCTTCACCGGGGTACGCTGCATGTCGAACTTGAGGTCGTCGACCGGTACCGAGACGAACGCCCGCCAG
>Ga0209098_1003755_pt1 | contig 12236 bp, 8 predicted proteins | sample AD_JPNHW1_MetaG_FD_184429 | JGI IMG/M metagenome (GOLD analysis project Ga0209098, IMG submission 184429) | Active sludge microbial communities of municipal wastewater-treating anaerobic digesters from Japan - AD_JPNHW1_MetaG (SPAdes) (version 2) | ecosystem: Engineered > Bioreactor > Anaerobic >... | reverse complement strand
CCGCGAAGGGTTCTCTTCTTCTCTGACCATTCCTTTGAGTGTGGGGACGTTCCGGGTCGGCTCGTTGCTCGTTCTGGGTATGCCGGACGAAACGCATCTGGAGTCGGAAATCCACCTGCTCACGGCGCTCTCGACCCTGGTGGCGCTGGTGCTGCGCAACGCTTTTCTCTATATGGAACAGGAGCGCATTATTCAGGAACGTACCGTGGACCTGAAGAAAGCCAATGAGCGGCTCCGGCACGAACTCGACGAGCGCATCCGGATCGAGGAACACCTCACTCAGGCGCGCAAGATGGAATCCATCGGGCGGCTGGCGGGGGGCGTGGCCCACGATTTCAACAATATCCTGGCTGTGATCCTCGGGCATGGGGAGTTGATGATGGAGGATCTGCCCGAGGGTTCTCCCCTGCGCGCCGACCTGATCAACATGCTCAAGGCGGGGGAACGAGCCCGGGATCTCACCCGCCAGCTTCTGGCTTTCGGGCGCAAGCAGGTTCTCAATGTGCGGACGCTGGACTTGAATCCGGCCGTCCAGGAAGTGGGGGGGATGATTCAGCGCCTTCTGGGCGAAGACATCGAGATCCGCCTGTGCCTGGGCGCCAACACCGGCTTTGTCAAGGCCGATCAGTCACAACTCCACCAGGTGCTCATGAACCTGTGCCTGAATGCGCGTGACGCCATGCCCGGCGGGGGGGTCCTGACGATCGAGACGCGCAAGGTCCAGATTGATGAGGACTTTACCGCCGAGCATTCGAGCCTGGCGCCCGGTTCCTATGTGCTGCTGCAGGTCAATGATACCGGCACCGGCATGGATGACAACACCCTCCAGCAGGTCTTCGATCCCTTCTTTACCACCAAGGAAATGGGGAAAGGGACGGGGTTGGGACTGGCCACCGTGTATGGGATTGTGAAGCAGCACGGCGGGGAGATTCTGGTCTCGAGCGAGCCCGGCCAGGGCACGACGTTCCAGGTGTACCTGCCTTCGGCCTCCGAGACGTCTCCGGGTTCGGGGGCGGCGAGCGCCAACACGCCCCTGACGGGCCAGGGCGAAACCGTGCTCGTGGCCGAAGACAATCCCCTCGTGCGCAAACTCGCCGCCATGATGCTCAAACGCCTGGGGTATCGGGTCCTGGAGTCCGAAAGCGTGTCGGAATGCCTCGAAATGGCCTCGACGGCCCCCCACCTCGACCTGCTGTTGACCGACGTCGTCATGCCGGGCATGAACGGTCTCCAACTTTCGGAACGCATTCGGGCGTTCCGACCGGAAATCCGGACCCTCTTCATGTCTGGATATACCGATGAGGTGCTCGGTCACCACGGCGTGCTTCAGGGAAATGTTCACTTTCTCACCAAACCGTTCACCGAGAAGAGCCTGAGCCGAAAGGTCCAGGAGGCGCTTCGGGGACAGGCGCAGTCGGCTGGCTCCTGAAGGTTGTCCGCATGAGCCGCGAAGGTGTGAACCGCGGTTGAGCGCCAACGGCGCGACTTGATCGTAGCCTGGGGCAAGCGAAGCGTCGCCCCAGGAAGGGTGTCCCCTCTTTGCAAGGGCTGAAGGCCCGAACTATGAAAAGCGGGAAAAGACCTTGATAGTACGGGCTTTCAGCCCTTGCTTGAATAACCGACCGGTTTTCCTGGGGCGATGCCCCAGGCTGGTATAAGACGCGCCTTTGGCGCTTACCGACCGCCTCGAACCCATGCTTCCGGAAATCACCCATCGGGTGTTTTCAAGGTATTTGAATTCCAGGGGCATATGGTTTCAACTGCGGTTTTCGGTTGAATGTGGCGGTCTTTCGTCGTTTCCCAAGGGGAACGGAAAGCACTCCGCCCCACGCCGACGGATCGGGGGCGTGGGGCGGAAGACTGCAAGATCTGGAGGGAAACCGCGTCAACGGACTACTTCTTGGGAATGAAGAGTTGCTGACCGCCCAGGAGTTTGGCGCCGTTCGTCAGGTGATTTTCGTCTTTCAATTGCTGGACCGTCACGCCGTTCTTCGAAGCGATGCTCTCGAGCGTGTCTCCGGACTGAATGGTGTAATAGGAGCCCTTGGTCGAGGCCGAGGAGGCTTTTTCCGCCGGTTTTTCCGCGGATTTCTCAGCGGACTTTTTTGCGTCCGTCTTTTTGGCCGCTTTCCCGTCCGTGACGGATTTGGGCACGACTGCCGGGGCGCCGCCGGGCGTGGGCGGCTGCAGGGTGGCGTCAGGCGCCACTGCCGGCTCGGCTTCTTTGGCAGGCGCCTTGGCGGTGGGTTTTGATTCCCCCCCCTTTTGCTGGAGGGCCAGTTGGTTTTCCACCAGCCCGATTTTCTTTTCGAGCTGTTCGATGCGTTGCAGGGCGGCGGTCAGGGCCGCCGGGTCGGCGCCGCCTCCCGTTCCTCCGGCGGCCTGGGACGCTTCGACGGATTTCCGGATCTGACTCAGTTGTTCGTAGAGGTCGTTCTGGCCGTTCTGGATGTCCTTGTAACTCTTTTCGAGCGCATCCACCCGCTTGCTCAGTTTGATGAACGATTCACTGCGCTCGGGGTTGACGTTACAGGCGGAGAAGATCAGGACCATCAGGCCGATGGAAACGAGGCTAACGAGTGATTTCATTGTCGGACTCCTCTGGGGTCGGGGAATACAGGACGATCATGGGGATGGCCCGGGAATCCGGAACCGTCCGCCGTCCTCAAATCTGTCAAATTCGAAGGGGACCGTGTCTTCACATCGGAAACCTCCCATTCGGAATTCTTGAAAATCTTGTCATACCGGATGAAACAAGTCAAGCGCGGGACAGGGGAAAATGGGGAGAAAAACCGATACGACTGCCGGGGCGCATTATTCTGGGGTTCCTCCCGGAACAGATGGGGCCGATTGGGGGATATGGAAGATGAGCAGGCCGTCCTGATCCACGAGGAGACGGGCTTTTTTCTGACGGGTGAGTTCAACGCCCCGCTCGATGATCCGGCGACATTCGTCCGCCTTCAGGTCCCCCCGGAAGCCTTTCAGGTCCAGGACCCAGTATTCGGCCTGGTCGAGCCATTTCTCCTCGATCGGAAAGACCACCGGTCGGAAGGGCAACTGGCAGATCAGGTCGTACTGAACGGCTACGGCGGCGTCGCGCGGGATCGCCTCGGCCAGCACCATGCGGATCCAGCGGTGGCGGTCGGTGACTTCGGCGGGCAGGCGACGCTGGCTCTCCATGTGGGTGGGAAGGGTGACCTGAACGCACCCGGCCAGCACGAGCGTGAAGAACAGGACCCTTCGCAACGGAACGCGCCCGCGCCACCGGCGGCTGCGGCGTACCAGCCGTGCCAGGGCCACACAGACACCCACGAACAGAAACGGCAGGAGGGGGTAGCTGTAATAGTACATCAGTTCGAACATCGGCTCAAAGTCGCCAGCCAGCCCCATGACATAAGCGCCGGGGACCAACAGCAACAGGGTCTCGGGCGCCAGCAGGGGGAGAAACAGCACCGTGCCGAGTGTCATTTTCGCCACGTGCCACAGTGGCAGCCCGATCAGTTGGGGGTTGGCCAGAAGGGTCTGGATCTTTTCTCCGGAGGTAGCGCCGAGCCAGGCGTAGCGGGGAGCAAACAGGGACGATTCGTACCCGACCTGGCGCGCGAACCACCCGATGCTTCCCCACCCGGCAAGGAACCAGAGTATTCCGACCCCGACCATCGGCCAGGCGCGCATCAGACGCTTGCGCCAGAGGGGTTGGCCGCTCGCCTTTTCCCACCCGAACAGTCCCCACCAGAGACCGAAGGCCGCGAAGTAGAGGGCGAAGTCTTCCTTGACCCCCAGAGTCAGAACGGCCAGAACCCAGAACCCTCGCCAGCGCCGGTGGGCCGCCGCCGCAAGCGCCCAGAGCAGCAGGGGGACTCCGAAACTTTCAAAGTGGTACGACAGCAGCATCGAGCCGGTCCAGACATTCGCGGCATAGAGCCAGCCGATCGCCAGTCCCAACGGGGACAGGCTGACAGGACTTGCTTTTCGGCCCCGCCGGGTCAGGCCGTCAAACAGCCAGGCCACCGCCCAGGCGCCCGACAGCAGGGCGAGAGTTTCGAGAACGGGGACCAGAAGGTGGTGCTGAATCAGTCCCTGCAGGGGAGCCAGAAGAAGCAGGGTGGGGGTGAAGTGGCAGGCGAAGTTGCTGAACTGGTGCGTGAAGAGGCAGAAGAACCGTCCGTGCAGGGTCCAGTAGAGGCAGTAGTTGATGTTCCCGACATCATAGGCATAGAACTTGTTGCCCAGGCAGGCGGTCGTGGCCACGTACACGTGCCATCCCACCAGCGCAATGAGCGCCAGATGCAACACCAGAGTGACGACGCGCCGTACCCGGTCTGGTCCGGATACGGAGAAAACGGGAGGGCTGGAAGGTGCGGTCGGCATGGGATTGCACTATCCCGGCAAACGGGGCGAGACGCAACTGAAAAGCGGGGAAACCGGCCTGCCGGAACAGGAGAATCCAGAATTTTTTGTGTTGGAAAGGCATCTCAACCCGCTTCAGCGGGTTCTTCTTTGCACCCGCCTTCAGGCGGGGTGTTTCCGACTCCTTCTCCTTTTCAAAGCCGGCTTCAGCCGGGCTTTCTTTCGGATGACCGGGCGTGAAGCGACTCCAGGGAAGCCGCGCTGAAGCGCGCTTCAGGCAATGGAGCAAATCCCACCTTCCCCCCTGCTGAAGCGGGGGGCAAAGAATAGCCTGCTCAAGCAGGCCAACTTCAGAGGACAGATAGAGAGGAATCTCTCTGTTTGCCACTTCGGGCCATTCTTGAGAGAGAATAGCCAAACCTAGATCGGCCAAGATCTCTCCGAAACACTTGACTTTTGTCCCTGCCGGAGCAATGAAGCGGGGTTCTGTTACGCTGTGTCAGAACTCTTGGATTCTCTTGTCTGGCGGAACGCAGGGATGGAATTCCGACAGGCCGCCTTTTGTCAGGGGACGATTTGAGGCGTGATCCAGAGACCCCGACAGGTCTTCGCGTTCTGATCGAGCAGATTCTTGTTTTCGCACTTATCGCCCGGCAGCAGAGCGCCTTCCTGGCAGTCCTGTGCGCCCCGCACGGAGACAAGGCGGGTGCCATCGTCGCTGAGGAGCAGAACGCGCGGCCCCTCCAGCGCGGGGGCAATGGATTCCGGCGTGAATTTCTTCGGGAGTTTCTCCGCGATCGGCATCCGGACAGGCGCCTCACCGGGAACGCCACTCCAGCGGAAGAGTTCGAACGGTTTCTTCGCTTTGGCGCCGGTGGAACCCGCCACGATCAGAATGGCCCGGTGCGCGGGGGCGTACTCCATGCTGCGGATGCCCAGCCCGTCGAGGTCCCACAGGAGGGGCTCGCCGAACTGAATGGCCATGCCACGGTCCATGACATCGGCGGCGTTGAGAACCGTCACCACGAGCGCCTTGGGACGCCCGTCCGTGTCAACCGGGAGGGGATTGCGCAGGCCGACATAGAGGGTTTTCCCATCGGCGGAGGCGGCCATCCCCTCGATGTTGAGACCCTCCACCTTGGGAGCCAGGCGTTCGCGTTCTTCCTTTTTCAACTTCTCACCGAGCCGCGTGGCCTTGTCCAGCCCCATCGGCTGGGCAAACGGGGTCTTCACCAATTGCTGGACAAAAGTCTTGCAGGGGGTTCCCACAGGACGAATGGTGGGCGCGCTACCGGGCGCCGTGTTCACTTCGGTGACAAAAAAGCGGTAGCGGTCGGGGCGTTCCTTGCCGTCCTTGTTGCGGCCGTGCGAGGTGATCCAATAGACCCGGCTGCCGACCTGCGCGGCGGCTTCGAGGTCGAGTTCGTCCTTCTTTTGCGGGAGAATCCCGAGGAAATCGTTCACGTCCACCGTGGCGAGGGGAACCCCGCCCGCCGGGTCATAGACGCGCAACAGGTTCGTCTCGTCGTCCCCCACCAGCAGTTGCCCCGACGGGAGCAGAACGGCGGCGGAGAGATCGCTGATGCCCTGCAGGACGAGAGTGTGGGTGGTGGGAGAGGCGTCCTGGGCGGAAAGGAGCGAGCCGGACAGAAACAGCGTGTAAAGAAGGGACAGGGCAACGGTTCTGAGCGCAGAATGGCAAACAGAAATCTGGGAACCGGAGTTTTCCTCGAACATGGAATTCCGCCTTTCGATTGACAGAATGGAGTCGGGTTTTCAGTCCAACTGTTACTATTCTTCCTCGCGGGCCTCGTAGCCGGCCTGGGCCACGACGCGAATGAGGGTGGCAAGGTCGTAGTACGACCCGGTGACGGTGAGGGTTTTCTGTTGAAGGTTGACGCGGGCGGTCTCGACCCCGGCGACTGACTCCGCCGCCTGACGGACGTGCAGGGCGCAGTGTTCGCATGTCATGCCGGACACCCGCAGGCGCCGCGCTGCGGGAACGGTTGCCTCGGGTGTTAACCCCGCTTCCCGCAGGAGGTTTTCGTCCGGCGCATCCGGCGCTTTGGCATATCGGGCCTGGAAATTTTGCCAGAGAGCCGCAGCCACAATCAACAACAACCCCACAGCCCCCGCGATGTGCCAGACGCTGAGCAGGTCGTGGTGGTGCAGCACGTCAATCGGAGGAACGCCCCCCGCCGCGGCGAAGTAGGCGTCGAGCAGGAACCCGCAGGAGAAACTCGTCACGACAATGGAGGCCAGATACACGCAGACGGTCCGGGGGCCGAGCATTTTCCAGAGCATGACGAGGGCCGCCGAGTTGGTGGCCGGGCCGCACATGAGGAAGACCAGCGCCGCGCCCGGACTGAGGCCGGCGCCCAGCAGTACGGCTACGAACGGCACCGACGCGGTGGCGCAGATGTAGAGGGGGATGCCCACCAGCGCCATCACGACCATGGGCATCAGGCCGGTCCCGAGATACTGCGCCAGCGCCCGCTGATCGGCGGGCAGAAAGTAAGCAATGACCCCCGCGGCGACAAGGCCAATGAGGAGCCACTTGACGATTTCGCGCGGGAAGTAGAGGAAGCCGTAATGAAATGCGCCTTTCAGGTGCTGCCAGAATGAGGCGTGTTCGGAAGAGGAGGGCGCTTCGCCACAGCACGATCCGCCTGATCCACAAAGATCGGCATGGGGCGCCGGAGCGCCCCCGGAGGGAGAGCCGGAGGTTGCTGTGGCCTTGTGCGCGTCGCGGTGGTCGAGCCAGGAGACCACGCCCCCGCCCAGCAGGCCGTTGAGAAACGCGGCGATGGGGCGCACGATTGCGAAAACCGGTCCCAGGGGCCCCAGCATGCCGTAGGTGACCACGATGCTGTCCACGCCGGTCTCAGGGGTTGAAATGAGAAACGCCGTAGTGGCGCCCCGGCTGGCGCCGCGCCGGAGGAGCGAGAGTCCCACCGGTAACACGCCGCAGGAACAGAGGGGAAGCGGAACACCGAGAATCGCGGCCTTCCAGACGGAAGCGAAGGTGTTGCCCCCGAGGTGGCGCGCGATCGTTTCGCTCTTCAGGAACCGGCTCAGGACGCCGGCGACGGCAAAACCGAAAACCAGATAGATCCCCATTTGCAACCAGAGCGCGTAAGTGGTCTTGAGAATTCCCCACGTGGTGGTCTGGAGGGTTTCAAAGAGGTGAGACATGCCAATCCTTCCTTGACCGGCGGCGCTTTCCCCTCCCCGGTGGGACGTCAACCGCCTCATTCCTCTTCCATCTTACCAGTTTCACCGGGCGGAGGCGCAATCTCTTTCTGCAAATCTCTTTCTGCAGGGGAGGGCGCGCGGTATCAGTCGGCTTGACTTTCCTCATGAAGCTTTGTATTTTCAAGGGCAGGTATTACCGGTTGATTCTCATGATCGGAAATCGGTTTCGGATCCTTGTCCCCCTGTCGGGGGTTTGGGCCGCGGGGGACGGAGAAATGCCAGGAAAACTGACCAAGGGGATCGTGCTGGCGGGGGGATTGGGGTCGCGGATGTACCCGATCACGCAGATGACCAGCAAACAACTGCTGCACGTGTACGACAAGCCGATGATCTATTACCCCCTCACGACTCTGATGCTGTGCGGCATCCACGACGTGCTGATCATCAGCAACCCCGAGTGGGTTCCGAGTTACCGGCAGTTGCTCGGGACCGGCGAACAGTGGGGGATGCGTTTTACTTACGCGGCGCAGGAGCACCCCGCCGGGCTGGCACAGGCGTTCACGATCGGGCGCGATTTCATCGCGGGTCAGCCGGTCTCGCTGATTCTGGGCGACAATATTTTCTACGGCCAGACCAACATCCCGGAACGCTTCCGGGACTTCGAGTCCGGCGGGTTGGTCTTCGGCTACCCGGTCAAGGACCCGAACCGCTACGGCGTGATCGAAGTGGCGCCGGACGGACGCGCCCTTTCGGTCGAGGAAAAACCGAAAGAACCCAAGTCCAACTACGCAATTCCGGGCCTGTACGCCTTCGACGAAGAGGTCGTGGCGGTGGCGGAGAGCGTGAAACCCTCGGCGCGCGGCGAGCTTGAGATCACAAGCGTGATGGAACATTACCTGAACGCCGGAACGCTGCAGGTGGGGTTGATCAGCCGGGGCGTGGCGTGGTTCGACACGGGCCTGCCCACCAGCCTGCTTGACGCGGAGAATTTTATCCGGATCATCGAGGAACGGCAGAGCGTCAAGATCGGCTGCCCCGAGGAAGTGGCGCTGCGCATGGGGTTTATTGATCTGGCGGGTTTGGACCGTTGTCTGCAATCCCAGCCGGAGTGTCCGTACCGCCAATACCTGACGCGGTTGCGAGAAGAGTTTGCCTTGGAACAAACCTTGCAAGGGACATTTATGGGGCGTCGTGACCCTGAAAAGTGACAAAAATCGGACGGTGACATCTCGGAGAGTTGAATGTCGGGTAAACGGGTTGCTATCCTTCAGTCCAATTACCTCCCCTGGAAAGGGTATTTCGATCTGATCGCCCGTGTGGACGAGTTTATCCTGTATGATGACATGCAGTACACCCGGCGCGATTGGCGTAATCGCAACCAGATCAAGACGCCCCAGGGAAGGCAGTGGATCACGGTGCCGGTCAAGGTAAAGGGAAAATATTACCAGACCATCCGGGAAACGGAAATAGACGGAACCGACTGGGCGCAGGCGCACTGGAAAGCGCTGACCTTGAATTACCGCCGAGCTCCACATTTTGAAGAAATCGCGGCGTTGTTCGAACCGTTCTATCGGCACTGTTCCCATTCTTTCCTGACGGCGCTCAACCGCGAGTTGATTGAAAAGGTTTGTGCCTATCTGGGTATTACCTCCCGGATCGTCAATTCGTGGGACTACCGTTTGATTGAAGGGAAAACCGAACGCCTGGTGGACTTGTGCGTTCAGGCAGGAGCGAGCGAATACATTTCCGGTCCTGCGGCCCAAGACTATATTGAGGCGCATCTTTTTGCCGAACGCGGCATTCAATTGACCTGGTTCGATTACACCGGTTACTCGGAATATCCCCAACTGTGGGGCGAATTCGTGCATGGCGTCACAATTCTGGATCTTCTGTTCAATTGCGGGAAAGAATCTCCCCGGTATATGAGGTACGTTCAAGCATGAAACTTTCCATTGTCACCACTCTTTACCAGTCTGCGGCCTATGTGAACGAGTTCCATCGCCGCGTTTCTCTTGTCACGCGTCAACTCGTTCAGGAGGATTACGAGATCATTCTGGTAAACGACGGCTCGCCGGACAATAGCCTGCAAGTAGCCGTCGGCCTGACCGAGAAAGATCCGCATGTCCTCGTGGTGGATCTGTCGCGCAACTTCGGGCACCACAAGGCCATCATGACCGGTCTCTCGGAAGCGCGGGGCGAACGGGTTTTCCTGATTGATTGCGATCTCGAGGAACCGCCCGAGATCGTGGCGGGCTGGTGGAACCGTCTGGAGGCCGATCCAGACCTCGATGTGGTCTATGGTGTTCAACCTTCGCGGAAGGGGAATTGGTTCGAGCGGATTTCAGGCTCCCTGTTCTACTGTCTTCTCAATGCGATTTCCCCGGTTAAGATCCCCGAAAATGTGTTGACGGCCCGACTCATGACGAAGCGTTATGTTCAGGCCCTTGTGCAACATCGTGACCGCGAGATATTTCTGCTTGGGTTGTGGTGTATTACCGGATTCAAGCAGGAAGCGGAAGTTGTGACGAAAGGGTCCAAAGGAAGTTCTGCTTATACACTCAGGCGAAGATTCTCCCTTTTTTTCAATGCCATTACAGGTTTCAGTAATTACCCATTGTATATTGTTTTTGGACTCGGACTCTTCATTTCACTACTGGGTTTTCTCTATGCGGGTTATCTGGTGGTGTTCCGCCTGTTGCACCCCAACTGGGTGTTGAGCGGGTGGACCAGCGTGATCGCGTCCGTGTGGATTATGTGTGGATTGATTCTATCCGCGCAGGGAGTGCTGGGGGTCTATCTGGCCAAAGTGTTTTCGGAAGTAAAACCTCGTCCGTATACGACAGTAAGGCGCATTTATGGAAAACAATAGGATCAATTTCTGGCCACGATTGATAGGCGTAACTGTCTGAGTATGGGTAAACGTGGGAGCTCGCTCTGTGGGATACGGTTACACAACGATAAGCGCTGCGAATACACTCCCCTTGAAAGGGGCATTCATATGGAATGCCATTGATGACCATGAGTGCGTGCAATATGCATCGATCGCCCTACCATTTTTCAGCATATGCATTTATTGAAACGATGATATATATAAAATTTAATTAGTTAGAGGTCGTATTGAAAACCTATAATTTCCTGGAGGCTTTATGAATCCAGATCCCTTCTTTCTCCCGACGATGCGTTTTGCTTTCCTCGTAAGTGGCAATGGTGGTTTTGCTAAGGCCGTATATAGAAACATGAACCTTTTGATGGGCGCGCAACTGGTAGCGGTAGTTGCGGATCGCGAATGTGGTGCGGCGCAATATTTTGCAGAAAATACTGCCATCCCCACATCTGTTTTCCCAACCAAGGAGAAAACGCCCCGGAAAGAATTCGAAGAAAAAGTTGTAAATTTTTTCAAGGCACAAGAGGTGAACACTCTTTTTTTAACATTTGACAGATTGATCAGTGATACGTTGCTTCAGGCGTATCCCGGGAAAATATTCAATTTGCATCCAGCCCTTCTTCCGATGTTCCCTGGGTGTCACGCCTTGTCGCGCGCTTGGGAGTCCTCTACCTTGTTTTCCGGAGTCACCGTTCATCTTGTGGACGCAGGCGTGGATTCCGGTCCGATCGTCTCGCAAGTTTGCGTCTCAAAGAAAATGGATGAAAGTGAGGCTGATTTTATACATCGCATCTTTTGCAATGGAGCGATTCTTCTGATTGATACAATCCGCAAATTGGCGATAAAGAAGTCCCAGATGAAAGAAGGACAATTCCGTTTCGAAGATGTGGAATACGGAACAGTACCATTCAACCCGGCCTTATCAATTGGACTAGATCAGTTTAAATTTTGGGAAGACTAAAAAAGCAAGGATGTGCCCCGTGAATAGGAATTATAGTGTGTAATGTGCTTTCTGCTAAATAAGATTAGTTAACAAAGTTAAAATGTAAGCAATCTCTTTCTCGACAGAACCTTTCAGTTCGCTCAATTTACAGAAGGGAGTCTTAAGGGCTTGAGTTCAATCCTTATACCATTCAACCGCGCCTGCCTGGGAGGCAAGGAACTGGTTTATGTCGCGCAGGCCATTCTGAACGGGCATATTTCCGGCGATGGGCCTTTCACCAAGAAATGTCAGGCCCTGCTGGAGGAAGAACTGGGCGTGCGCAAGGCGTTGCTGACCTCCTCCTGCACCGATGCGCTCGAGATGGCGGCGCTCCTGCTCGATATCGGACCGGGTGATGAGATCATCGTACCCAGTTTCACGTTCGTTTCAACCGCCAACGCCTTTGCGATGTTCGGCGCGCGACTGGCTTTCTGCGACATTCGGCGCGACACGTTGAATATGGACGAAACGCAGATTGAGGCGCTCATCACCCCCCGGACCAAGGCGATCGTGCCGGTGCATTACGCGGGGGTGGGGTGCGAGATGGACGCCATCCAGGAAATTGCCGCGCGTCATGGGGTCGCGGTGGTGGAGGACAACGCCCATGCGATTCTGGCCAAATACAAGGGCCGGCATCTGGGGACATTCGGGTGTCTGGCGACGCAGAGCTTCCACGAAACCAAGAACTTCACGTGCGGGGAAGGGGGGGCGCTGTTTATCGCCGAGCCTCTGGCCTTCCCCAACCAGTCCCTCCTGTGGCCGTCCCGTCGAGCCTTCTCTCGCAGGGCTCTCGCCAATCTGCTGGGGGTTGCGGGGCTACGGATC
>Ga0209098_1003753_pt1 | contig 12245 bp, 9 predicted proteins | sample AD_JPNHW1_MetaG_FD_184429 | JGI IMG/M metagenome (GOLD analysis project Ga0209098, IMG submission 184429) | Active sludge microbial communities of municipal wastewater-treating anaerobic digesters from Japan - AD_JPNHW1_MetaG (SPAdes) (version 2) | ecosystem: Engineered > Bioreactor > Anaerobic >... | reverse complement strand
ATGACCGCTTCGAGTTTCAACTGTGTTCCAGGATTGCCGATTTTACATTCGAATGATCTTGTCAACTGGAAATTGATTGGTCACGCCATCCAAAGACTGAAACCACAAGATGTTTTCTCAACAATGCAACACGGTAACGGCGTTTGGGCGCCATCCATCCGCTTTCACAACGATGAATTTTATATCTATTACGGAGATCCGGATTATGGTATTTTCATGATAAAAACAAAAAATCCGGCGGGAAAATGGTCAGATCCACAGTTGGTTAAAGCCGGAAAAGGATTGATTGACCCGTGCCCGCTTTGGGATGACGACGGTCGTGTGTATCTGGTGCACGCATACGCCGGAAGCAGGGCGGGAATAAAAAGCATTCTCGCTGTAGCCGAACTGAATCCCGAAGGAAACAAGGCCATTTCACCAAGTCGCACCGTGTACGACGGACACGCAGTTGACCCGACAATAGAAGGAGCTAAATTTTACAAACGAAACGGTGAATATTACATTTTTGCACCGGCCGGCGGAGTTGCAACCGGTTGGCAGGTAGTTTTGAAATCCAAAAATGTCTATGGCCCGTACGAACGAAAAATGGTGCTGGCACAGGGAAAATCACCAATCAACGGACCTCATCAGGGTGCCTGGGTGAATACTACCACCGGCGAAGACTGGTTTTTCCACTTTCAGGATAAAGGAGCTTTTGGGCGCATTGTACATTTGCAACCAATGATTTGGAAGGACAATGGTTTTCCGCTCATTGGCATTGACAAGGACGGTGATGGGGTAGGTGAACCGGTTTTGGAATATAAAAAGCCGAAGGTTTCGGGCACTTTTCCTGTTCAGACGCCAGCTGAAAGTGATGAATTTGATACAAATGAATTGGGCTTACAGTGGCAGTGGCATGCCAATCCTGCCGACTGGTGGAGCTTCCCGGATGCGCACAAGGGCATTTTAACCCTTTTCTCTGTTCCTGTTCCCGAAAACTATAAAAACCTCTGGGACGTTCCGAATTTGCTTTTACAGAAATTTCCTTCGGATAAATTTACATCAACGGTGAAGTTTTCGTTTAAGCCCGATGAGCGGTTTGTCGGTGAAAGATCCGGTTTGGTCATCATGGGAATGGATTATGCTTTAATTTCCATCGAAAAAACTTTCGACGGTTTTGTCATTTCACAAAACGAATGCATTGGCGCCGACAAGGGAAATCCGGAAACAATAAATGAAGCGATATCTGCCAAAAAGTCAGACATTTACTTCCGTGTAAATGTTAATCCGGATGCAATGTGTTACTTTTCTTACAGCCTGGATGGAAAGAAATTTACCAAAACCGGTAAACCGTTCAAAGCCCGCGAAGGTAAATGGATTGGAGCAAAAGTGGGTGTTTTCTGTACTCGTCCAATACGCAATAACGATGGCGGCCGAATGGAAATGGATTGGTTCAGGGTTACCCCTAACCCCTGATGTAGAATAACCACATATTACATGTAATTAATCTCGCAAAGCCGCAAAGTCACAAAGACACAAAGACACAAGGACATACTGACACACTGATACAACATTAATGAATAAAAACTCAAATACAGCATTGCAAAAAGTCCCCCTTGGGGGATTTAGGGGGCCTTTTTTGTTTTTATTTTTTACCTGCTTCTGTTTCGGATTAACTTCTCAAACAGTGCTGACAGATGTCATTTCCCGCGATACGAGCTACACATTATACAGCGCAGCAGTCAAAGTCAGGAAAAATTATCCCGATGCAAGATTGGTAATCCCTTCCGTTCCACCGGGTATCATTTCTTACGAAAATATTATTTACAAAACATTACCCGTTACCCCTTACGGAAAACGGGAATTGAAGCTAAATATTTACAGGCCGTTAAAACCCCGAAAACTTCCCGTAGTACTGATGATCCATGGTGGAGGGTGGAGCTCCGGATCGCCCCGGATGCAGCAATCGCTTGCTGTCAGCCTGAGCAGGCAGGGATTTGCCACGGTGGTTGTTGAATATCGCCTTTCACCCGAAGCCATTTATCCGGCTGCGATGGATGACCTGAGCGATGCTGTTTTGTGGATTTATAAACATGCCAGAGAGTATGGTTTCGACCGGAAAAGAATAGCAGTAGAGGGTTGTTCAGCCGGTGGACAACTTGCAGCCTTGCTGGGAACCAAAAATAAAGATCGTTTAATCCGGGCGGTGGTGAATATTGATGGTATTTCAACATTCATGGATCAGACTACCATCGATCGGGCTGAACAATTTCGGGAGAAAGGCGGAAAAATGCCCGCAGATATGCAGTGGCTCGGTGGAACCCGGGCCGAAAAACCGGATGCATGGAAAGATGCCTCAGCCGTTTATTTTGTCAATAAATTTTCAGCGCCGGTTTGTTTCATCAACAGCTCTATTCCACGTTTTCACAACGGGCGCGACGAGCACGTCCGTCTGCTGAAAAAATTTAATATTTATGCTGAAGTTCACACATTCGAGGACAGTCCGCATAGCTTCTGGCTCTTTGAACCCTGGCATCAACCTACTGTAGAATACACATCGGCTTTTTTGAAAAAAGTATTTGAGATAAAATGAAGGAAGGGATTTAAAACGAGAAACCGCATTGTTACTTGTTGAGAAAACTCCTATAAATAGGATTTGAGGCATTGGTTCTTTCTGTAATCTGCTGTCCGTCAATTGACGAATACCCGGGGGCGCAGCCCGCCATTAAAAACCGTTGTTACTCATATAAATATTCTGTTGAGTTTTCCAATCTCTGAACAATGCGGTTCACAAATATAATACATTTTCTAATATAAAGGTTCATTCAAGCGTTAAATATTTTGTTAATTTTAGTCTAATACTTCTTCTGATAATGGTTTTGGACGAAATAAAAGCTAAAAAATCATCCGGTTTATTTCGGTATATAAAAGAAAAACTTTACTTTTGTGGTTCGAAAATTAATTAATAACAAATCCTAAAATTTATATGTCTAAAAAAGTAAAAGAACCTGCTGAACTTGAAACAGTAGGACGTGCTTTAAGTTCTTCGGAAGCATTCATTGAAAAATATCAAAAACAAATTCTGATTGGAGTTGGCGTTATTGTACTTGTAGTGTTAGCCGTGATGGCAGTTAATAATTTCTATCTGAAGCCACGTGTTGTAGCAGCCGAAAATGCCATGTACAAAGCTCAGGAATTATTTGCTGTTGATTCATTCAAGGTAGCAGTCGACGGAAATGGCAAAGATGTGATGGGTTTCAAGGAAATAGCCTCTGAATATGGAATGACAGCCAGTGGTAACCTGGCCAATGCCTACACCGGTATTTGTTATTATAAATTGGGAAAATATCAGGATGCAGTTAAATACCTCACTCAATATGACGCCGGAGATGATTATTTCAAAACATCGGTAATTGGTCTGACGGGCGATTGCTATGCCGAACTTGGTGAAACCGGTAAAGCTCAGGACTATTACAGCAAAGCTATCGGTCAAAAAAATGAACTCAGTCCGGTATATCTGAAAAAAGCAGGTATCCTCTTCGAAACCAAAGGTCAGGCTGCTGATGCTGAAAAAATGTATCTTCAGATCAAAAACGATTACCCTAAAAGCATGGAAGCCGGTGATATTGACAAATACCTGGCCCGCGTACAAAAATAATTTAAGTATTAAAAATATTATAAAGCTGCTTTCTGTTCCGGATTGCAGCTTTATTCATTCATAAACAAGTATTACCCAACAATATGGCAACACAATACCACAATTTGTCCAATTATGACCCGGATCTGATGCCCGAGAAAGATATAGTAGCTACACAGAAATATGCCATTGCTGTGGCTGAATGGAATCCCGACATCACCGAAGCATTGCTCGATGGAACTGTTAATACACTGATTGAGAACGGAGTTACGACTAATAATATTACAATCGTGCATGTACCGGGAACATTTGAACTGACTTTTGCTGCTAAACGGATGTATGAAGATTACACAATAAACGAAAAAAATGAAAAAGCACATAAATATGCAGCTATCATTGTGCTGGGTTGTGTGGTTCAGGGTGAAACTCCGCATTTCAACTATGTTTGCCAGGCCGTAACAGCCGGTGTTACCGAACTGAATACCCGCCCCGACGGATGTCCCGTTATCTTTGGGGTGCTGACCACCAATACATTACAGCAGGCTAAAGATCGCTCGGGTGGAATACACGGAAATAAAGGTGATGAAGCGGCTATTACTGCAATAAAAATGGCAAATATAATTTGGTAAACCCAATATTTTAGCTATCTTTGCACTCGCTTTTGATAGACCACCGGGCAGTTACCAGAGTGGCCAAATGGGACTGACTGTAACTCAGTTGTCTTTCGACTTCGGAGGTTCGAATCCTTCACTGCCCACAAGCCTACCCTAACCCTCCCAAAGGGAGGGAGACTTTCCCCCTTCGGGGGAATAAGAAGGGGGCTTTAAATTGCGGAAGTAGCTCAGTCGATAGAGCATTAGCCTTCCAAGCTGAGGGTCGCGGGTTTGAGCCCCGTCTTCCGCTCTCAAAACGAAGACCTTAACAATTACTGTTGAGGTCTTTTTTTTATTTATTAATGTGCAATCCTCTTGTAACTTGTAACTTTTTAACTTGTAACTACTAATGATTTATCTCCAATCGCACATAGGCGAATTAGCCGCTCTTTTCGTATCGGTATGCTGGACCATGAGTGCTCTCTTTTTCGAAAAAGCTTCCAAAAAAATCGGTTCGTTGCCGGTAAATATCATCCGGTTGGCTATGGCCATTATTTTTCTGGGATTGACTACACTGGTTACCCGTGGACTGTTTTTCCCAACCGATGCCACCAGGTACAACTGGATTTGGCTCGGGCTTTCAGGCGTGATCGGTTTTTTTCTGGGCGATTTGTTTTTGTTCAAATCCTACACGGTAATCGGTGCCCGTACGGCTGCACTGATTATGAGTCTTGCTCCCATGCTGACGGCTGTAATCGGTTGGTTTTTTCTGGATGAAATACTGAATGCTAAAAGTATTTTAGCTATTCTGTTGAGTGTTTCCGGTATCATGATTGTTATCGCCAATAAAAACCTGAAACTCAATATTCCCTTTAAAGGTTTTTTACTGGCTTTTGGTGGTGCACTGGGACAGGCTGTAGGATTAATTTTAAGTAAAAAGGGGATGGGTGATTATGATCCTGTGGCAGCCACACAGATCAGAGCAATTTTTGGCATCACTTGTTTTGTTGTGTTTATTACCCTTGTGGGCAGATGGGATAAAGTGTTATCGGCTGTACGTGACAGGCAGAGTATGAAATCGGTAACTGTTGGCTCGGTTTTCGGTCCGTTTATCGGGGTCGCATTGGGGTTGTTTGCAATTCAGAACACCAAGACCGGTATCGCTTCAACACTCATGGCGTTGGTACCCATTTTTATTATTATTCCTTCGTCCATTATGTTTAAAGAAAAAATTACGGCCCGCCAGGTTGTGGGAGCCGTAATCACTATAGCAGGAGCAAGTCTTTTCTTCCTTTAGTTCATCAGGTGAGTTCGTTCAGCACTTTACGAATTTTTTCATACGTTTTGATGGTGTTGGGCACCAGCGGCAATCGCAGTTTGTTTTCTATCATTCCCATTACAGCGAGCATACTTTTCACACCGGCAGGATTGCCTTCAACGAATAAAAGACTAAACAATTCGGTGAACCGGTGATGTATCTTGCGCGCATTGTTGTATTCGCCCTGTAGTGCCAGGCGTACCATTTTACTGAATTCACGCGGGAATGCATTGCCAATTACTGAAATAACGCCTACAGCACCGAGGGTGATAAGGGGGAAAGTTATGCCATCATCGCCCGATATGACCAGAAAATCAGCCGGTTTGTTTTTGATGATTTCATCTATTTGTGAGAAATTTCCGGAAGCTTCCTTTACAGCGCAAATATTGGTAAATTCATTGGCCAGACGGATGGTGGTTTCGGGCAGCATGTTGACACCGGTACGTCCCGGAACATTGTAAAGTATTACCGGCAGGGGTGAAGCCTTGGCAATAGCTGCATAATGCTGATAAAGACCTTCCTGCGAAGGTTTATTGTAATAGGGTGTGACCGATAATATGGCGTCAATTCCGGTGAAATCTTTTGTCTGCAACTGATTAGCCACAGCTTTAGTGTTATTGCCACCTACTCCGAGTACTATAGGAATTCGTCCTGCAGCACAATTTACGACAAAACTTTTTATTTCATCCTTTTCTTCTTCGGTCAGGGTAGGGGTTTCGGCGGTGGTACCGCAAACGACCAGGTAATCGGTGCCATTTTTGATCTGATGTTCCACCAATCGTGCCAGCGCATCAAAATCAATCGTTTCATCCTCTTTGAACGGCGTAATCAGTGCTACGCCCATTCCTATCAGTTTTGTGTTCAGCATTCGGAAAATATCTCGTTAAATCTTATTCCTGTTGGTAATATATTTGCAGGCTGCAATAAGATTGTAGTTCAAATTTTTTGCAAAAATACGGTTTTAATCCGTTGTTTGTATATTTTTCAGATAAAATATTATCTGTTCGAACAGAAATTGCTGATCTGTATGAAACAAACTTTCGTTCAGATCTTCAAATTCGGTCTTGTTCTCGTCGCCCGTTTGGTCGTTGGTTTCATAATTCTCGGGAATATTGATTTTTATTTTGAAATCCAGAATATCGTCGATATTTCGGCTCATGCCCGTTTTGAAAGCGGCATTGGCATAGAGGCACACATATTGTAGCGGTAAATGATCGGTGAGCGTGAGGTCAATGAGCAAATCGTACGATTCATCGCGCAATTCTTTCAACAGCTGCTCTTTGGGGCATTCGAGCCAGTCAACGGAACTTTTATCCATTATTTTGAAGCTTGGCAGGATGGCTGTGGTCGCTTTTTTATTGTTGATATATCCCCAGGCGTACACTTTTTTCCCGTCGTTGACGAGCTGACCGATCACCTTTCGGATGTATCGGTTTTTTTCAATATAATCGCTTTCAAATAGCAAAAGCACAGTATTGGCAGTCTCGTAGTTGACAAATCGTCTGATCCTATTTGTAGATTTCAGATAACTGGCTGAACGCTTTTTGAAAAGATATTGATTTAATTTCTTCATGTTTCCGGTCTTCCTGAAACGATATTCGTTGTTTTGTTTGCAAATTTATGTAAAAATGTTGAATTACTGTTGAAATTGGAATTTCTTTTTCCTACCCTCCAATCAATTTCAAAAATTCTTCTTCATTCATAATCTGTACATTGAGTTTTTCGGCTTTGTTGAGCTTTTCAGGTCCCATGTTTTCACCGGCAAGTATAAAACTGGTCTTAGCTGATACACTTCCGGTATTTTTCCCGCCATTCTGCTCGATGATAACTTTGTATTCATCCCGCGAATGTGTTGAAAATGTGCCGCTTATCACAATTGTTTTACCTGCCAGAATATCGCTTTTATTCACCAGTTTATCTTCCGAAACGGATAATTGTAATCCGTAGGATTTCAACCGTTCAACGACCCGGATATTCCGTTCATCGGCAAAATAAGCCACCACACTCTGAGCAATCCGTTCGCCGATTTCATCCACCTGCACAAGCTCCTCTGCGGTTGCTTTTTCCAGATTTTCTATGGTTTTGAAAGCCATAGCCAGTTTTTTGGCAGTAGTTTCACCCACAAATCGTATTCCAAGGGCAAATACAACGCGTTCAAACGGTACTTGTTTTGATTTCTCCACGCCATCCCTGATGTTGTAAGCCGATTTCATACCCAGCCTTTCGAGGCGCGAAAGGTCAGAGACTTTTAATTCGTAAATATCGGCAATATTATGCAGCAATTCGTTCTGATAAAGCAAATTGATGGTTTCACTCCCCAATCCATCGATATTCATGGCTTTGCGGCTGACAAAATGTTCAATTTTTCCCTTGATTTGGGGCGGACAGGCATTATCATTGGGGCAGTAATGGGCTGCTTCACCTTCGAACCTCATCAATTGGGCACCGCATTCGGGACATTTTTGAATGAATTCCACTTTATCGCCAATCATGAACCGGGCATCTTTGTCCACTGCTGTAATTTTTGGAATAATTTCTCCACCTTTTTCCACAAAAACCATATCGCCAATGTGTAGATCGAGCGAACGTATAATGTCGGCATTGTGAAGCGATGCACGTTTCACCACTGTACCCGAAAGTTGTACCGGATCCAGATTAGCCACGGGGGTAATGGCTCCGGTACGTCCCACCTGGTACGATACCGAATTGAGACGTGTGACAGCCTTTTCTGCCTGAAATTTATAGGCAATTGCCCAGCGGGGCGATTTGGCTGTGAAACCCAGGTTTCGCTGCTGGGTGAGCGAATTGACTTTAATAACAATGCCATCAGTAGCTACCGGAAGATTTTTTCGTTCCACATCCCAGTAGTTGATGAAGTCAAGTACTTCTTTCAGCGTGGGGCAAACTTTAATGGCATCCGACACCTTAAAACCCCAGCTTCGGGCTGCCTGCAGGTTGTTGTAATGTAAATCGGAGGGTAGCTTATCGCCCAACAGATAATAGAAATAGCCATCCAGCCGTCGTCTGGAAACTTCGGCCGAATTTTGCAGTTTGAGTGTCCCCGAAGCAGCATTTCGCGGATTGGCAAACAGCATTTCTTCCTGTTCTTCGCGTTCTTTATTCAGGTCATCAAATACAGCCCAGGGCATGAGTATTTCACCCCGTATTTCGAATAGGGGAGGATAATTGTTGCCTTGAAGGCGTAGCGGAATACTTCGGATGGTCTTCACATTGGCAGTAACATCGTCTCCTTTTTCACCGTCACCACGCGTTACAGCTTGTTTGAGTTCTCCGTTTTCATACGTCAGCGAGATGGATGTTCCATCGTATTTCAGTTCACAGACCAGTTCAAAATCATCATTCAATCCCTTGCGCACCCGTTCATAAAAGTCAGTAACTTCCCCTTCGGAGTACGTATTTGCAAGTGAGAGCATCGGGTAGGTGTGTTTTACCTGTTTGAACGAGGAGTTGATGTCGCTGCCAATCCGTTGAGTGGGGGAGTTGGGGTCGAAGTGCTCCGGATGAGCCGCTTCCAGTTCCTGAAGTTCTTTTAAAAGTTTGTCAAATTCAAAATCGGAAATAGTGGGTGCCGACAGAACATAGTAATTGTAGTTGTGCCTGTCAAGCTCCCGGCGCAGAGTCTGTATTTTTTCTGAAATTTCCATAGTACAATTTACTATTTTACTATTTACCATTTTACCATTTAACATTTAACTATTTACCATTTAACTATTTTGCCATATACCAAATAACCAATAACCAAATAACCAATAACCAAATAACCAATAACCAAATAACCAATAACCAAATAACCAATAACTCAATAACCAAATAACCAATAACTCAATAACCAATAACCAATAACTCAATAACTGTTTTTTTTTGAACCACCTTTAGGGGGGCAGGGGGGCTCAATAAACCTATTCATACCGAATAATGGTTGCCGGTAGTATTTTTGTAATCAGATAAGAGGGTCCCACCAGCATCAATACCGATGCTACAAAGGTGCCTGCATTGAGAAGTAGTATGTATAACCAGTTAAAGGTTACGGGCACGGTACTCACATAATAAGCCTCCGGGTCCAGCGGAATGATATGGAAAAAATACTGCAGGGCACAAATTCCGAGTCCGATGATATTGCCCCAGATCATGGCCTTACCAATCAGGAAAATGGATTGGTAAAGAAATATCTTACGTACCGACCAGTTGGTGGCACCGTATGATTTGATAATCCCAATCATATTTGTTTTTTCCAGAATTAAAATCAGTAATCCCGAAATCATGTTAAAGCCTGCCACAGCAAGCATCAACAGGAGTATTACCCACACATTCATATCGAGCAGATCCAACCAGCTGAATATCTGCGGATTGATTTGTTTGATGGTCTGGATGTAATAACCATTTCCGTTTTGATCGAACTGGTTTGCGCAGACGTCGTACACATTACTGTTTACCTCCTCCAGCTTGTCGAAATCGCTGATGAGTATCTCCAGCCCGCCGTATTTATCCTCTTCCCAGCCATTGAGTTTCTGGGCTGTACGAATATCGGTGAGTACAAACATTTTATCATACTCTTCGAAATTGGTGGAATAAATTCCGGTGATTTTTAGTTTACGCACACGCATTTGATCCTGCAGAAAGTAGGTATAAAAGCTGTCGCCGAGTTTCAGTCCGAGCAAATCGGCTATTGATTTTGAAATAAGGGCTTCGTTGCGGGGTGTGCTGTCATTCAGTTCGGGTATGGTACCTTCCAGCAAATTCGATTTGAAAAAATCCCAACTATAATCGGTGCCTACCCCTTTAAGAATAATACCCTGAAATGCTGTTCCGGTTTTGATAATTCCGGGTTTGGTCACAAATCGCTGGATGTGTTTCACATTGGGGATATGCTCCAGATTAGCCATCAGCGTATCATTTATTTTGATTGGCTGCATTTCATAGGTGTTGTTGGTGTCGAAGTTGCTGATCTGGATATGCGAACCGAATCCGATGGTTTTATTACGAATTTCCTTTTTGAAACCAATCACCACACCCACAGCCACAATCATCACCGCCAAACCTACGGCAATGGCAATGGTAGCTATCCGCACTGCCGGTCGGGAGACATTTTTCTTCCCTTTTTTTTCGAAATGAATACGTTTGGCTATGAAATATTCAAAATTCATGGAATGGAGAAATTATTAAGGCAATATAAATTTACCTTACAAAAGTACAGAAAAAGAATTTATAAAAAAACAGGAATTCAGGAACTACTCAGTATGTCTGTTGGAACCGAAAAAAATGCTGTGAAATTTAAATTGCCAGATTAATGATAGCCGAGAAAATAAAAATAAGTACAATGATAATGGAAACAAGAGCTACCGTGAGATTTCGGCCAATAAACTTAACAAGCATGGCTATGGACGATGCGCACACAGCCGAAGCCGATAGCGAAAAAGCAATGGCACTTCCCATGCTCAGATCGGTATATTGCATGAGCGGTTTGAGGAAGATAATATCTGTACCGTTACATACATATAGTGGAATGCCGATAACAGTCATAACAATCGTAGACCAGGGTTCGAGCGAAAAATTCAGTGTGTCCAGAAATTGTTTGGGATTAATCAATGCAAAAATAAAGCCAAGCAAACCTGCTGCCAGAATATACGGAACCAGTTTTCGAGTCATCAGGGCGGTTTTGATGAACGGGTCGCGACTGGGGATGAAATCGCAATCGGAACCACAAGCCTGATACTCACCCCATGAAAAGGCCTTATACCGGTTGGATACCACCTCGAGCAACCACCCGGCCAGGAAAGAAAGCAGAAAAGAAAATACAATGCGCAGTACCAGGTACTTCCAGCCCAATACAGTGAAGGCAATGAGCATGATATACGGATTGAGCAGCGGTGCCGCTATCACAAACGTGATGATGGTTTTAAGCGATGTACGTTTTTTCATGGAGTCGATCAGCGGAAGCACGCCGCAGGAGCAAACCGGCAAAATGGCACCGTAAAGGAAAGCCAGCCATTGGTTTTTGGGATAAAATCGTTTGATTTTATTGAAATACTGCTCGATAAGCACACCTGCAAATACACCCAGAATTACCACCACAAAAAGTTCGATAAAACTTTCGTACAATTGGAAGAACCATTTAGGAACTGATTTGAATACCAGGCACCCGTCGTGATTGAGTGGAGTATATCCCATCACGTTCATGTAGATGGTATGTAAAATGGTAATACCAATGACACTGAATACAAGTATACGTGAATTGCGGTAAAGACGGGGATTTTTATCGGGTGAAAGAATTGGATTTTTGTCGGACATACAATCGTTTGTAGTAAATTTATAAAATAAAAGGCTGCGCTGTTTTCAGTTTTTTTTGAGAATAAACCATTATCAATGAAAAAGGTATGGAACCATTCGATCTGAAAGTCCCCCATGGGGGGATTTAGGGGGCTTTACCAATTATTCCATCGGAAATAATTCCTGTTTGAATAAATCTTCTTTATCTACCCGTCGCATGATGGTTAGCTTTCCGGCTTTCCTGGCTTTATCGGTCACCGATAGGGTGATACGTGCCGTCCAAAGTCCTTTCGAAAGTTCCTTCCAGTCGGTCAGTTTTTCCCTTTTGAGCCCGCTGAGGTATATTTTCACCTGCTTCATCCCTTTTGTGCAGGTTTCGGGTCTGGTTTTGATGATGATGTTCAGTTCTATTTTGTCTCCCGCTTTATAG
>Ga0209098_1003751_pt1 | contig 12249 bp, 11 predicted proteins | sample AD_JPNHW1_MetaG_FD_184429 | JGI IMG/M metagenome (GOLD analysis project Ga0209098, IMG submission 184429) | Active sludge microbial communities of municipal wastewater-treating anaerobic digesters from Japan - AD_JPNHW1_MetaG (SPAdes) (version 2) | ecosystem: Engineered > Bioreactor > Anaerobic... | reverse complement strand
ACGATTTTTGTCATGGTCGAGCTGTCGGCCATCCCGGTCTATGCCCTGTGCGCCTACCGGCACAAGGAAGACCCGGCAGCGCTCTCGTCGGCAATGAAGTACATGATGCAGGGAGTTGTGGGAACGCTGACCGCCCTCTTCGGGGTGGCAATCCTGTATCTCGCCGGGCATACCCTGGACCTGTCAGAACTCCCCAAAGCTCTTGCCAATGCAGACCCGTCACTAGTTCTCTTTGCAGCCGTCCTCGTCCTGCTCGGGTACGGGGTGAAACTGGCAATCGTCCCGCTGCACACCTGGCTTCCGGATGCCTATGCCCGAGCACCTGTTGGTGTTACTGCGATTATGGTCGGCCCGACAAAGATAGGTGTCCTGATTGCCCTGTTTCTTACCTTCTCGGCCCTGCCTGCCGGGGGCGGTATTCCAAGAACCCTTGGCATCATCGTCATTTTTTTTGCAATCCTGACTATGACCGTGGGAAATCTCCTTGCGCTCAACCAGCGGGATCTCCGGTATATCCTTGCATACTCAAGCGTGGCCCAGATGGGGTATATCCTCCTCGGGTTCGGGATCGGCCTTGTCTATAACCTGCAACTGGGGTTCACTGCCGGCCTCTATTATGCCATTGCGTATGCGATGATGAAAGCGGGGGCATTCATCGCCGCAGATGTGTTTGCGACCGATGCAGGATCGTTTGAGACGGATAAGATGAAGGGTATAGGTGCACGGCACCCGTTCCTCGGCATCTCCTTTGCCATATTCATATTCGGGCTTATCGGGGTGCCTTTCACCAACGGCTTCCTGGGAAAGATGCTCCTTGAACAGGCGGGTATGGTCACCTCCATGATGAGCGGTGTCGTCCTCGCGCTCATCCTCGCGCTGAACAGTGCCCTCTCTCTCGGGTACTATGTTCCGGTGATTTCGAAACTGATGTTCTCAAGCGCGGAGAAAGGCCAATGCCCTGTCCGTTTAAAACCCGTTCCGCTGGGTGCTCTTTCCGCCGTGATATTTCTCGCGATTGTCACGGTCTATTTCGGGCTTTTCCCGGAGTCGTTTACCTGGATCTCGCATGCAGCCGGGCAGATTTTCACGTGGGGGGTGGCGTGAATGCCGTTGTTGGATCTTATGACGTCACCGATCACCATCATGGCGGCTGCTCTTGTGATCGGGTGCCTGGTTTACTGGTGGTCCCGCACCATCGCACCGGCATCTGCACCGTCCGCCAGCAAGACCATGCCCTATGTCGGGGGGGAGGTCGCGGTGGCGCAGGCTTTCCAACCGGGCTACCATTTCTTTTACGTGGCCTTGTTTTTCACGGTTGTTGACGTGGCCGCACTGGTGCTTGCGACTGCCCCGCCCGATGCTCCCCCCTGGGGCTCACTGGGGTACTTGGCTATCATTGCGACTGCGGTCACCGTTTTGAGGTGGGAACAATGAGGGGAGATGTGACCGGCTCTGCCGGTGAGGGTGTATTGATATGTGGCTTACTATCCGTCCCCGGAGGTGATACCTGATCATGACTGTCCCGTCAGCCGGTTTGAGCCGGCGCCTGGTGAACTGGGCGCGGGCCAAATCCCCGTGGATAACGATTTACAACAGCGGTGCCTGCAATGCCTGTGATATTGAGATTATCGCGTGCCTGATGCCCCGGTTTGATATCGAGCGTTTCGGTATTCTCGTGGAAGGCTCCCCCCGGCATGCGGACATCATGATTGTCACCGGCAACGTCACGCTGAAACAGGCCTCCCGCCTGCGCCGGGTGTGGGAGCAGATGCCGGAACCGAAATACGTGATCGCCGTGGGTGCCTGCGGAGCGTCGGGGGGAGTGTTCAAGGGACTGTACCATGTCATGGGCGGCGTTGATGGTGTCATCCCCGTGGATGCCTATGTGGCCGGGTGCCCCCCGCGCCCGGATGAGATCATTAGCGCGGTAGTCACCTGCCTGAACCTGCTCAAAGAAGATGCAGCCCATGGCGGAAAGGAATGGCGGCAGAAAAAGCCTCTGCCGCGTATGGATGCGAAGGGCTCCCCGGTGATACCATGACCGGTCCGGTAACAATCGACATCATAAAGGAACGAATGAAGGAATTCGGGCTCACAGAGCAGGTCCATGCAAACCGTGTTCTTGTAAAAACGGTACCCGGCAAGGTCCACGATGCCATAGGGACCCTGCAGACAATGCTCGGATGCAACCGCCTCATCACGATCAGTACCCTCGACAATGGCGAAACGTTTGAGCTCTTGTACCATGTGATCGGGCCTCACCGCATTATCATCACCCTTGAGATCGATCTCCCCCGATCCCAACCGACTACGCCGACCGTCTCGGACATTCTCCCGCCGGCAGGCATCTACGAACGGCAGATCCACGACCTGTTCGGCATCATTTTCGAAGGGAACCCCAACCTGAAAAAAATTATCTTAAACGAGGACTGGCCCGAACATGAATATCCGTTGCGCAAGGACTGGAAACCCGGGCCGGATACGTTCTATGGCGGGATAAAAGTGGAGAGATCGGAGGGGAATTAGATGCCTGAAGTCGTCATACCCATCGGACCGCAACACCCGGCGCTCAAGGAACCCGTGAATTTCCGGATTATTGCCGATGGGGAAAAGATCGTTCGCCTCGAACTTGAACTGTCCTATACCCACCGGGGGATCGAGAAGGCGGCCGAACAGCGGAACTTCATCCGGGTCCTCCCGCTGCTGGAGCGGGTCTGCGGTATCTGCTCGCATTCCCATGCGACGGTCTTTGCCAAAGGGATCGAGGAGATCATGCAGCTGGAAGTCCCCCCGCGAGCCCAATATATCCGCACCATCATTGCCGAACTGGAACGGATGCACAGCCATCTCCTCTGGCTGGGGGTTGCAGCGCACGAGATCGGGTTCAATACCCTGTTCATGTGGACGTGGCGCGACCGCGAGGCAGTGCAGGACACGCTTGAGGAGATGAGCGGGAACCGGGTGCATTATAACATGAACGAGATCGGGGGTGTCCGGTGTGACCTGAACCCGGCACAGGTAAATGCTGCCCTGTCCCGCGTGCCCGTCCTCGAGGAAAGGATTAAAAAATACGTGGACATGGTAAACGACGAAGAGACCCTGTTGCTCCGGTTCAGGGGTGTCGGCAGGATGAGCAAAGAGGAAGCACTGAAGTATGGGGCGGTCGGGCCGACGGCACGTGCAAGCGGGGTGGATTACGATGTGCGCAGGGACGACCCGTATCTCGCCTACGCAGAGGTGCCCTGGGACGTCGTGACGGATACCGAGGGGGACGTGTACGGCAGAACACGTGTCCGTATCGGGGAACTGCGGGAGAGCGTGCAGATTGTCAGGTACTGCCTTGAAAATATCCCGGCAGGACCGATCCGGGTTGATGCGCCAAAGAATGCGCCAAAAGGCGAGATCCTGTCGCGGTATGAAGCACCACGGGGGGAGCTGGCTCATTACATCCGGACGAACGGGACAGATAAAGTGGAGCGGGTTGATATCCGCACGCCGACCCTGGCGAACTGGACCTCGGTGGCAATGTGCCTTGTCAACCAGAATATCGCGGATATACCGGTGATTGTTGCCGCGATCGACCCCTGCCTCTCGTGCACATCACGGCTGACGGTCACCAACCGGGAGAACCGGCCGGGTGTTGCGGTGGTCCGGGCTGCACGCAGGGGGAGCAGTCTTCCCGGCAGTGAGGATGAGGAGAAACTATGACCGATCCCGTGTTTATCCTTCTCTATATCGTCTTGTTCCCGGGATTCATCTTCCTGTTTGTGTACGCCCTGTTCCTGTCGTTTTTAGACCGGAAGATCGTGGCCCGGATGCAGAACCGGGTCGGGCCGCCGTTCTACCAGCCGTTTGCAGACCTGGTAAAGATGCTGGCTAAGGAAGTGATCGACCCTGACGGGGTGGACAGGGGCCTGTTCGACGCGATACCCCTTGTCGCTCTCGCGGCTGTCATGACCGCGTTCCTCTACGTGCCGGTAACAGGATACAGCCCGCTTGCATTCCCGGGAGATCTTGTCGTCGTCCTCTACCTCATGATCATCCCAACCTTCGCACTCTTCCTGCTCGGCTGGCTCTCCCGCAATATCTTTTCTGCCATCGGCGGGATCCGGGCAGCGACGCAGATGTTTATTTACGAGGTGCCGTTCTTCCTTGCCCTCCTTGCGCCTGCCATCATGGCCGGCACCTGGTCTATATCAGGGATCGTGGTCTGGCAGCAGCACAACACCTGGCTCGTGTTCTTCCAGCCGATCGGCTTTGTCGTTGCCCTGATCTGTCTCCAGGCAAAACTGGAGCGGACCCCGTTCGATATTCCCGAAGCGGAAACCGAGATTGTTGCCGGGCCCCTGACAGAGCTGACCGGGCGCAGGCTCGCCATCATTCACCTGACGACAGAAATATCGCTGGTGGTCGGCAGTGCCCTGATTGCCGCCCTGTTCCTTGGCGGCCCCATGATCCCGTGGACCCTTTCCCCATCGTGGCTGAACGAAGTTGTCGGGTTCTGCGTGTTCCTCGTAAAGACTCTCGCCGTGCTCCTGGTACTCTCGTCGATCAAGGTGGCAACCGGGCGTATCCGGATCGACCAGCTCAACGATATCGGCTGGAAATACATCGCCAGTGCTGCGTTAGTCCAGGTGGGGATGGTGCTTGTCATCAACTATCTCTGGGTGACCCTATGAGTGTCCTTTCGGAGATGATCAAAAACCTCCTCTCCCGGCCGGTGACGATCCTCTATCCCCGGGAGAAGGTGCCGATACCGGTAACGTTTCGCGGGAGAGTGGCGATCACCGATGAGAAATGCATCGGGTGCTCGAAGTGCTCTCTTGTCTGCCCGGCACAGGTTATCACCATGATCGATGGCCCCCGGGAGGTTGAGTTCAAGGAAAAGAGCCTTAAACGGAAGAAACGGCCGCAGGTAAAACTGTACCAGTGCATCCGCTGCGGCATCTGTGAACGGCATTGTCCGACAGGGGCCATTCATCTTGAGCAGGTACACGGGGGTACGGGTACCGACCGGGAAGTCGTGGTAACATAATGCAGAACGGAGAGCCGTTCACCGATACCCTTCAGCGCAGGGTAAAGGGTGCCCGCAGGATTGCGGTTGTCGGTATCGGGGATGAACTCATCCCCCACGACCGGCTGGGAATGTTTGCGGCACGGGAGATCGAACACCTGCGCCTCCCGGGCGTGAAGGTTTTTTTTGCCGGCACCGTCCCGGAGAGTATCACCGGCCCCCTCCGCAGGTACCAGCCGGAGCATGTCCTTTTTCTCGACGCCGCCGAAATGGGGGAGCGGCCCGGAACAATCACGGTCATCGTGCCGGGGGAGATCCGGGCCAGCCTGGTCTCGACGCACGTCCTCCCGCTCCCGGTTGTCATGGACTATGTTGAAGGGGAGATCGGGACAGATGTCACGCTGCTCGGGATCCAGCCGGATCTCACCCATCCGGAGAAGGACCTTTCGGGTGAGGACAGGGAATTCCTGAACCAGAACCTGCGGGTAGTGTCGGCTGTCTTACGGCAATGCTGATGTACCCGGCGGCGCTCGCGGCCCGGGGCGACAGCCTAAAAGAGCGTCAGGACCGTGGTTCGATCCTGCCAGAACCCGCTGTTTCTCTCACAGCCTCACCGCGATGAACCATTGCTGCCCCAATCCCTGCTTTCATTTACTTTAAACTTTAAGTAAATAACAAAGTAAATAACCCGGGCCGCTGATCTTCATGAAACAAACAAGGGAGGACACCCCTATGCAGAATGATATCCTCTCGATCCTGAATGAATCCGAAGGGCTCAACGCGAAAGTCTTCTCGCTTGTCCGCTTTAAACTGCTTGCGAGCCTTGCCGCTCTAGGGCAGGACGGGGCAACCTACCGCGAGCTCAAAGCGGCGCTCGACATCAACGACGGCGTGCTGTTTGCGAACCTCAACGTCTTAAAAGACATGGGCTATCTCACGTCCGGGAAGATCACGTCAGAGGGAAAAGAACTCGAACTCTATACGATCACGCCCGAAGGACAGGATGAATGGAAGAGGATGAGGGCTTGGCTGTGCCGGTTCCTCCACTGTGGAGCATGACGATGGAAAAATACGAGAAAGTAATAGCCTTCTTTAAGGAACTGGGCTTTCAGTTCGATATTTCCCAGTTCGACGACCGGCTCATCGCCCAGAAACTGGTCTGTCTGCTGGAACTCAAAGGTGTTGACCTCGGGTATTCGTGCAGCCTGTATGTACGCGGCCCTTACTCCCCGGACCTGACACAGGACTTGTATGCATTCACCCGCGAGTTTGAATCGCTGGAAACCGGCTCGCGGCTGACCCCTCACGAGAAAGAGACGGCAGGCGAACTTGGTCGGATCTTCGGTCTTAAGCCCGTTTCGCTTGAAGTCGGGGCGACGTATGGCTATTATACCCTGCGGCAGAAGAGCGACCCGCTCGAAGCCGTCCGGCAGGTAAAAAGGCTCAAGCCGTTCTATTCCGAGGCGCAGATCGCGCTTGGGGTATCGAAGGCAAAACAGTTTCTCTTTACCCCGACAGAAAAGGATCTCGACGCCTTGAAAGAGGAGACCGGGATCTGGCAGCGGGCATCACTTTCGTCACGGGAGCACCGGGGCGAATGAAGAACGGCGATATCTGGCTCGTGGATCTTTCCGATGCGAAGGGGCACGAGCAGCGGGGCGAACGGCCCGCCATTATTGTCGGGGGAGCAAACGGGCTTGTCCTTGTTGTCCCGCTGACAAGCAACCTCGGCAGCGCCCGGTTCTCCCACACCCTCCCGATCTCCCCGGATACTCATAACGGTCTCGATGTAGAGAGTGTCGCTCTTGTTTTCCAGATCGTCTCGCTCGACCGGGAACGGTTCGTGCACCGGATCGGCACGGTGGGGGAGCAGCACCGGCTCGCGATTGTGGCGCTGATCCGGGATTTGATGGGGTTGGAGTAATTCGGTTTTTAGATCTTTGACCGGATGCGCTGCATCTGTTTCTGCTTGATAAAGTGCTTTACTATTAACGCCAGTATCCGAAGTCGGATATGGCTGGGGAGTGGGTTTTACGAGATAATCGTGGCGACAAAGAAAGAGAAAATTGCTCTTTTTAATTATACCTTAAAAGAATAATTAATCGGGTATTCTCGCATTTAATATTATTATGAGCCCCGGCTGGCAGGTATCAGCAAATGACATCAAATATTGGACTGAGACAAACAAAAAAGAATCCGAATCTCTCCTTCCCGGGTTAGTTCGCCGGTTGATTGTCGCTAGCATCCCCCAAGACAAGATAAAACAAATTGATTTTCCTGAAGATGTGTCCACTACAGGTTTCGACGGATTTTTAGAAACGGAATCCGGATGCTCATTTGTTTTATGTGGCACATCTGTCTGGGAGATTGGGACAGAAAAAGATATAAAAGGTAAAGCTGATGCCGATTATAAAAAAAGGACAGATCAAAGAGGTGAAATTAACAAGAAAAAAACTGTTTATTACACTGTTACCAGTAGAAATTGGAGAGATAAAAGAAAATGGGTTCTTGAAAAGAACAAAGAGAAAAAATGGAAAGTTGTTCGAGGACTTAATGCAAGTGATTTAGCCCAATGGCTTTCACAGTGCCATTCAGTAAATGTTTGGTTTTCACGAATCATTGGAAAACGAATAAGCGGAGATTATGATATTGATGAATCTTGGGATTCTTGGAAAACCTCCACAAATCCTTCGTGTGTTAGTAATTTTATAATTGCTGGACGAAACGAAGAATCTAAAAAATTAGTGGAATTATTAAAGGATACCCTCCCAAAGCAAATTCAAGTAATCAGTCAATCAATCGATGAATCATTTGCATTTATTTTAGCATCTCTAAAAGAGAACCTCTTTATTGCACCTCGGGTTTTAATTGTGAAAACTCAGGAGAGTTGGGATTTCCTTCTTACACTCCAAGAAAAATTAATATTAATCCCCTCTTTTAGCAAAGTTAACAATATCAACCTTGCAGTTGAGCAGGGTCATACGATCATAATCCCAAAAATTGGTGTTGGTGTTCAAACAACCCCTCCTGGAAAAAATGTAATTATTTTATCTCGGCCAAATCAAGCTGAACTCACAAATGCTCTCATTGGAATGGGATTTTCTAAACCTGATGCTGATACTGTAGTTCAGGAATCTCATGGCTATATCGGTCCATTACGTCGCCATCCCCGTTTGCATAATCAAAATCCTGCAATACCTGAGTGGGTTTACGATAAATCTTACAGACAAGTTTTATTGGCACAATTATTTGTAGGAATTTGGGACAATTCCAAATCGACCGATTGTCAAAAAGTTGCAGATATTGCTGGTGTTTCCTGTGAGGAATTAAAAAGTACTCTACATACTTTGTCAACATTAAATGATCCACCGGTAATTTTCGTCGATAATAAATGGATTTGTCTTTCGCGCCATGATTTATGGTATCTTCTCTGCAAATTCATTGATGAACCCTTGTTACAACGTTTTCAAAAAATAACAATAAGTGTTCTTACAGAAAATGATCCCAGTTTTGAATTGAAGCCCCCTGAAAGATGGAAGGCTAACGTTTATCAAAAAACCCTTAACAATTCTGATGAATTTCGATCTGGCATTTCAAATATGATTGCAATACTTGCAACATACGGGGATGTCGATTGTGTTGGTCTTGAGATCAATTTTCAACACTACGTAGATTTTATCGTACGACACCTATTCGATGAAGCAACAAACCAACGTTGGTACTCATTAAAAAAATGTTTGCCGGAACTTGCAGAAGCATCTCCCGAAGTTTTCTTGGAATCTGTGGAAAAAAGCCTAAAATCTCCAGAATCTCCTATAATTACATTATTTGAACCCGAAGGGAGTTTAGGGCATTCAGGTCATGTATATCTTTTATGGGCATTAGAATGCATATCTTGGAATCCAACTATTTTATCTAAAGTTGCAAGGGTTTTTGTTAAATTGAGTTGTCTTGATCCCGGTGGTAAATCTAGTAATAGGCCTTGGAATAGTTTGATTGCGATCTTTAAACCTGAATTTCCGCAGACTACTGCATCGGTCGAAACACGGCTAACTGTTATTGATACCCTTCTGAAATATGAACAGTCAATTGGTTGGAAATTAGTAATATCCTTATTACCTGAACTCTATCCCGGTTTTGTATCTAGGATTACTGTCCCCCAGTATCGAAATTGGGCAAAAAATTGGATAGTTGAGGTTTCTTATCATGATTACATGGAGTTCTCCAAAGGGATTTCTGAACGCATCCTTAATAAAATAAAAGAAGATCCGGATGTATACTGGCCCGAACTTTTTTCATTATTGGAGAGGATGCCCCTTCCGTGTGTAAAAAAGATTTTTCCTCAATTGGAATCAGATATTCCCCGGTTGTCCAAAGAGTGTAAATTAACTATATTGGAGAATATTCGAAAAATTGTTCATAATAATTCCAGAGCTTTCTCGCGGCCACAAAAGTATCCTTCGAAAATAATAGCTGAATTTAAGAGAATTTTTAAAGCTGTTGAACCGAAATCCCCAATACAATGTAATGTATTTCTATTCAATAGTGAATATCCCCCAATTTCATCCAAAAGAGAGAATATTCATAAATATTTAAACGAAGTTGAAGAAAAAAGACGAAAAACATTAGAGATAATTTGGCGATCTCAAAAATTAAATGGAATACTTAAATTGGTTAATTCCGTTAAAATTCCTGGGAGCATTGGAATATGTCTAGCTCAAGTTAAATTCTCTAATAAAATTGAAAATGATATTTTAGGTTGGATTGATGGGAGAAATCGCCAAAAAAGCATTGCAGCCCGGGCTTTTGTTTACACAAAGACATCTTTAGATCCACACTGGGCATCTCTTAAAATAAAAAAGGCCTTTAAATCTTGGAAAACATCTAAAAAAGTAGCATTTTGTTTGGGATTACCCCCCTCACGTTTTTCCTTTGAGCTGATCGCGTCGTTAGACCCAGAAACGAACAAAAAATATTGGAAAAGGGTTGAGCTTCCATTTGTAGATCAAAATAATGAATGTGTTGAATGGGTGATCCGACAATATTTGAGAAATTCTCGACCCCTCCAAGCTACACGTCTTGCTGGATTGTATTTTAGATCTGTTGATATTGATCCTAGTCTAGTTGCCGAATGTTTAGAAGCAATCGCTACTTTTGATAAACAAGATAAATTAGTGCAAGATGGTTCTTTATCCAGCGATATTGTTGATCTTCTCAAATTTTTAGAATCTAAAGGAGAAGTACCCGATATAAAATTGATAAATATCGAAATGCAGTTCATTTTGACATATTATCATAATCAGATAACCCCCCACGCTATTTTAGATCAAGTACATCGAAATCCCTCATCATTTGTCAATTTGATTTGTATGGCGTTCAAAGCCAATCCCCCAATACCTGGAGAGTTCTCTGGCGTTAGCGAAAAACAAATAAAAAATCGTGCGATTGGTGCGCACTCCATTTTGGAGTTAATTACACAAATCCCTGGGGAAGAAAACAGTACTGTTAACGCATCAATCCTGAATAACTGGGTGGATAATGCTCGGCAAGGGTGTTCTGAAATGAATCGGGGTATTATTGGTGATGAGTACATTGGAAAGATTTTGTCTCATTCTCCAAACGGTTGTGATGAAATCTGGCCTCATGAATCGGTCAGGGAAGTTCTCGAACGGTGTGAAAGTTATGATATTGAACGAGGGATGGTGGTTGGCTTAAGAAATCAGAGAGGTGTGGTTGGTAGAGATCTCTTTGAAGGGGGAAAACAGGAGCGAGAACTCTTTATAAAATATGATGGATGGGCGAAACAATTAACGCATACCTTCCCACGAACTTCAAACGTTTTGCAGAAAATTGCAAAAGGGTATTCCACTGATGCCCTTGAGGAAGATCGTGAAGTAGAATATTTACGGAATACTCAGAATCATTAGAAATAGCCTCTCAATTTTCAAGGGGTTCCTTTGAATGTCCAAGGATCGGATGATGCATACTTATCCCATCCGCTGTGAATTGGATGCCGGGAGGCCTACTCCCCCAAAAATAATGGAGAGGGGGGTACCCCCCACCCGCCCCGGCACATGGGGGGGAGGGTGCCCCCCACGTACGCGGACAAAGGGGGAGGGGGGTGGGGGGGCACCCCCCCTCTCCGGATTTGGGATGCCTGCTGGTTTTGCACGGGAAATTCAGGTTTGTTCGTGTGGAGTCTCCGACGGAGGGTTTTTGCCTGCGGTCGTTTTTTGTTCATGGTTGTGGGCCGGTCCGGGCCGGAGGGGGGAGGGGGTACCGCCCTGTTGCTCCGGCACAAGGGTGGGGGGGTGGCCCCCTACTAAGCGGACAAGAGGGGAGGGGGGTGATCCCCCTACCCCCCCACCACTTTTTTTTAAAGCGGGGCCGATTCCCGCAGTCTCCTGGTAAAAATATCAAAAAAGAAAAATCCGGGAATTCTAAAAAAAGACCCGGTGTTTCTGAATATCAGGCCGGTTGTCCTGCCGGCCCGGCAAACCGCTTTCTCATCAGGTACGTCATCAGGGCAACGAGCACCCCGAGGATGCCTGCGACAACAAAGACCGCGTCCAGGCCAAAAAACACAAGGATGATCCCAAGGACAAGCGGGGCCGCGCTCTGGCCGACGTATTTCATGCAGCTGTGGATCGCGATCACCCCGCCCCGGGTCGCCGGGGGCGAGAGCTGGATGAGCTGCACGTCGATCGCGGTCTGGGCAAGGATAAGCCCCACGCCGAATACCAAAAGCAGTAGGACCACGGCCGCAACCGACTGCGCACAGGCCAGAAACAGCATCGAGAGCCCGACGGCGATAAATCCAGCAGCGATCACAAGGGGCAGGGAATACTTACCGGTCAGCGGCTTAACCTGCGGTGCAAAGAGGATGCACGTGATTCCCGGGACCGCGAGCATCAGGCCCGATGCCCCCGACGCATACCCGAACGTTCCCTTGAGCATGAAGGGCACGTAGATCATCATGGCAAACAGCAGAAAAAAGATCGAAAAGCCCATGAATATCGTAGCGAGGATCGGCAGTTCCTTAAGACACGTGAGTGCTCCGGCCATGCCGCTGTGATGCGGGGCACCGGCCTGGACCCGTGTCTCCGGAAGAAATACTATCACTAGAACAGCAAACGGCAGGGAGAGAGCAAAGAAGAGGAATGCATAGTTCCATCCAAAAAGGGCGAGCCCTCCCCCGATCACCGGGGCAAATACCGAGCCAAGGGCAAACGTTA
>Ga0209098_1003748_pt1 | contig 12264 bp, 23 predicted proteins | sample AD_JPNHW1_MetaG_FD_184429 | JGI IMG/M metagenome (GOLD analysis project Ga0209098, IMG submission 184429) | Active sludge microbial communities of municipal wastewater-treating anaerobic digesters from Japan - AD_JPNHW1_MetaG (SPAdes) (version 2) | ecosystem: Engineered > Bioreactor > Anaerobic... | reverse complement strand
CCCTACTCATAGGGAGTTTCCGATATAATCGAATTTAATAAAACTCTGGTTTTTTCATTGGTAATTTTATTATACCAACTTTGTAATGCCGTTAATTCTTGCTGTTCTTTATCCGTCAAACCATCATCCAAAGCTTTTATTCTAAGCAATTCTATTCTATCTAAACTCTTTTTATATTCTGGATTATTTTCTATATCCTGATCAATATTCAATTCAGACAACTTTTGTTGATAAGCGTTCAACATCGTCTTCTTATTTTGCATTCGCTGAGCTTTGTCCGCGATATACTAATTTAATATATCGTTAGCATTGCGATTAATTAAATTTTTATTTGCGCGCTCTTGATTTTCTTTTTCGGCGACTGCAGCTATATTTTGATTTGCCACCATTTGTCTAGCTTGATTATAGTTTGCTTTCAAAGCATCCTGTTTTTCTTGTAGTTGTTGCCTAGCTATCAAGCCCTTCAATTTTCCTTCGGCTTCAAAATCTCTAAGTTTTGCTTCCAATTGTGACTTTCTGGCTAGTTCAATTTGCTAGTCGGCCGTTTGTGGTTGATTTGCCTAATTTCTAGCTTCGGAAGCCATAGTATTATAATTATGTTCGATCTATAAATTGCCCGACACTGTTGGTAAATATTCAGTCATTTGTTCGGCTATTGGCGCATTTACTTTCCAATCTTGATTTTTGACCGATTTAATAGCGTTTATGGCTTGTAAAACTTTTAATCCTTCGATGGGGTCAATTTTTATTTTTGGAAAATGGGTTTGAGAACTATCAAATTCCACCGTACGACCAGGAATGTTCGTTGCGGTGTTGTCAACTATAGGGTTGATCTATAAGTCCTGGCTAATAATGTTTGGTGTATTCTACAATTTTATTTTTGGGTTATTGCTTACTTTAAATAAAATCTTTTGAGTTCTGTTGTATAAATCATCACCAAAAAGTTGTTTTTTTCTCAATTCTTCCTAAGACATAAGTGAACCACCTCCTTGAAACATCAAGCCTTCTTGTTTCATGTCTTTTAATTTTTGCAAAGCAATCGAACGTCTTGATGCTGGCTATAATAATTTTGGTGAATTTATTTTTGCAGCAGGCAATAAAAGTTTATGCTCTATGCTAGCTATTTTCTATAAAGCCTATAATTTTTCTTTATGCGCCTTTATGACATCTTTAAGATTTTTAGCATGCAACTATAAATCTTGTTTCATAGCTTTATCCTTTGCAGTCCATTTTACTTTCGATATTTCACTTTTGATGGTTTCTAATGCTTTTAAAGATTTAGAAATATCTTCAGATTTGGAGATGGTTGGTAATTTGGATTTATAGCCTTCCACTTCATTAAAACGTTTTAAAACGTTTAGCTTTTCTGTATGTGTGTCTAAAATGCTTTTTAAACTATTTATATCAGGCGCATTAACTTCTCTATTTCCTTCTACATCGATCAATTTTCCCTCTTTGGTCTAAAGTCTTCCATAAGTAGTTTTAGTATTAGGAATAGTATTTTGTCTAACATTAGGTATAGCTCGAGCTTCAAACTACTATTCGTTTGGATCACCAGTGTATACTTTTCTTTTTAATTTGGCTAAATAAGAATCCCCTAATTCTGTTGGTGCTTTAATTTGAATAGCTTTGGATTCCAAATTCACTTGATCTTTGGGCCCAACAGCTTTCCAAACTTTCAATGGCGCATCCTTTAAACCCGTTCTCATGGGAATAATAATATCCTTAGCTTGAATGTTACCGACTCTATCCTACAAATCTGCATCTGTAGCAACCTTATTAAAAACAATTTCTTTAGCCACTTTTTCCGACTCTTTTCCAGCAGCTTTTATTCTCTATACTTCGCTCTCATCAAAAGTAACTTGATGACGAACTTTACCATTTTTTGTGTTGAATTCTATAGCGGCAACTTTATTTTCACCCATAGATACTTTTTCGTAAGGGCTTTGTTTTTGCACTATTCTTTTTGTATTTGCGATGCCCGCCAAACCTGCAGCCAGCATACGCATATCTTCTAATGATAAATTTTTGAAGCCTTCGTCATTCCATTTTTTTACTACTTTTGCTAGTCCTACTAAACCAGCAGCAGTAAATCCAACTTGTAAGGCTGGTAAAATTTTCTTTAGTCTTAGTACATTTTTAGCAATTTTCGCACTTTTTAACTAACCAACACCCGGTATAAATGATAATGCACCAACAGCTGTATTTGCTACTCCTGAAACAGCATCCATTAGTTGAAAACCATCTCGACTTACATCTGCCACCATACCGGTTATACCACCCTAGATGCCTGCCGCACTAGCTATAGGCCCAGTTGGTGTTAATGCTGTTAAATCAAGACCTAAAGTAATCAAATCTTCAATATCTGTCGCGGATAAAGAGGAAAATCCATCTTCAGCAATATTTCCTACAGTTTGAGAATGCCATTTATCTGCAACCTTTGGCTATACAAAATTATTTTCAGATGTAATAGTATTTTCAACTATTTTTCCTCTATTAATCTAGTCAGTATATATGGCCTGGGCTTGATCGAGAGAAACATTATTTTTTCTCGCAATCTCGTTTATATAATTATTTCTATCATCATCGTTCTTTATATTTAAAGAAATACCTTGTTGTGCCTTAATTATGCCACCTTCTTTAAATATTTTAGTACCCCAAAAAGTATTAGTCCACCAATTTGCCCAATTTTTAGCATTTTGTTCGGAAAATACTCTATCTGTGTAAGGTACTTCATTTCCTTTATTTATATCAATTAAATATTTGTTTAAATCAATCTCATTCAATGTTTCTGGCATATCGTAGTGATTTAAATCTTCATAACTCATTTCTTTTTCGTGAATGATACTATTGTGCTATTTATCCCAAACTATCAATTTTATAACAGGCATATTACCAGAATACATTTTTACATTACCATGTTCATCCATTGCCGGAACTGCAAAAGTGCTATAATTACCATCATCTGCTATTAATTGCATCTGATATTTACTTTCTTTATAGTTCGGGAAAATGCTTCTTACGATGGAGTTTGGCTGTAAATTCTGTGAAGGGACATTTAATATTGTCCAATTACCTAATAATTTTTGATAAGTATTTTTTGTTGGCGTGGTCTATAATGGTGGAGCTTCGGGCAAAATATAATTAATATTTTCATTGCCATCAGTTTGCCCTGTAGAATTGTTTGTTGGATTGGATCCTGGACTATTTTGTAATAACGATTCTAATTTCGTTTTATCAAACAGATATATATCCTCCAGCATCGATTCCTAATCATTAGAGTATTTATTCCATATATCGTTGAAAGTGGGTATATTAGAAAAATCAAAAGTTTGATTTTTTGCATTATAATATTTTAATAATTTTTCTCTACTTTCTGCAAACCCACTATGCTTTTTTTCAATATCAGTCACTTGTTCTGGGGTCAGACTATATAAAGATTTTAAACCTGAGCCCGCTTGAGTTAGTATAGCTCTTCGTTCTGCCTCATCTTTTTGCCAATAACCACTTAACAAGGCATTTATTTTTTCGGGAGATTCTAAAGCGGTGTGATATTCTGAACCGTAAGTTAGTCTACCTAAGCCATAACCTTTACTAACATCACTATAAAGTTGTTCAGTAGCATCACCCTTTTCTTTTAACTATTTATCATCCTATTCTTTTTTCTATTTAGCTGCAGCATCACTTCTTTCTATAGCTAAATTTTTTAACTATACAGGAAAATAATAATTGATAGTATTCATTTGCTTATCCTAACGTTTTACACCAAATATTTTATCAATACTATGGATTTTATCGTCTGTACCCAGTATGGCAGATTTATCTCCACTATAGTTTCCAGCAATAGTCTAAGATGGCGTAGTATCAAAAGTATATTTTCCTTGTCGCATCTGTGTTTTAAATTGTACATATCTATCGTTTAAATCATCTTCTTTTATACCACCGTGAGATAATATGTTTTTTAAAGCTTCATTACTCCACGCTTTATCTAATTCTTCGTCAGTAAATTCATATTCTTTACCGTCTAGAACAACTTTGTATTTGGACTGCACGGGAACATCATTCTCCGTAGTTACTTTTTGTCCACTCTAATATTTACGTACTTTTGACATGATTTTATTTTTTTAAAAAACAAAAAGGGGAATTGATTCCCCCTTTATTACTTGATACGTTTAGCAAGAATTCCACCTTTTTTGTATACTGGAGTTCCTTCCGTGGTAGGGGTACCACCCTGAGCACTCTATACCAGTTGTAGAAATCCCTCGCATACCGCCATAGCGGCTTCACAATCTTGTCCTTGTATGGCCTGTTGTGCTAATTGCACAAGCTGCACCATAGGATCTTCGCCTTGGGGAGCTGCTTGCTGTGTTGGCTGTTGAACTGATGCAGCTGGAGCAGTACCACCTTCTTGTAATTTTTTAGTAATTTTCATAATTTATTAGTGAATTTTATACAAATATAATAAATATCTTTTTATTTATCTTTGATTTCCACGTACTCTGGCTCATTTGTATCTTGAATTTTTATATATTGAAATATCTTTCGACCCAAAGTCTTATAGTCGTTTTCCTGTTTGCTCCGATAACCCTTTTTTGCGAGCCGTACAAGTGTTTTAGTATTCTTTCGACTAAAGATACGTTCTCCGCCTTTTAATTCAACCTGGGGCTTCCCATGAGGTCCTATGACCAGCATACCAACATCAGTATCTTCATCTTCATATTCTATATCCTAATCTGGTTCAAGCTCGGTTAAATCTATTTCGTCACCTCTCTTGACTCCTGATTTTGCATTTAGCTCTAAAACATATTTAACGCCATCACATTCCAATATATCTTCTGAGTTTGGTTCACCTTCTATCATATCTATTACTTCCCAATATTCATCGATAAAAATTATATCAAGAGGAATGAGTGTATCCTTCATCCAATATTGTACTGTTTGTGGCGAATCATAAACAAATAACATGCCAGCATCTTCAGCTAATTTTGATCGATTTTGTAAACCAATTTCTTTATCTTCTTCCGAAATAGCAATTTCGACGGAATATTCTTTATCGTTTATATAAATATTTGCCTTATCCATTTTTCAGAATTTTATTTTTATTATCTTTTGTGTTTTTAACAATTTCTTTCTAAAGAATTTTTCCCGCTTCAATCATAGCATTTTCGGAACCATCTTTTTTCAATTCTTCTATTTTCTTCGTTAAATCATAATGCAAAATTAATTCATCTCGCTCCAATTCCTACACTTGTTTAATTTCGCCGCCATCCTCTAAAATAACAGGAATTCCTTTTTCGGTAATTTCGGCATTTCTAAATTGCTATGAGGTTTTAATCGCGTGCTTGTGTGCATGTAACTAACCATCCACAATAATATTTATTGGCCCACCCTATTTTTTTATTTCAACTTTTTTTGAAATAAGACGCTCAACAGCTTTTATTTGTCTCCACAAATCTTTCTGAGTATAATAAATATCAGACATTTTTTTGAGTAACTCTCGTTTGTCAGATCGAGAATTTGATCGTAAAGTAGTTATAGCATCATGCGGAGTATCCTTTTTTATAGTTTTGGAAACTAATGGTAATTTCATACCAGACTTACCAAACAGCATATCATCATAATTAAACCCAGAAGTATTTAGATAATTCTATTGATTTAAAGAATCAGACGATGCGAGGGCATCAGCTTTCTATTTTTTATTTGTAGCAATAATATTACTTGCAGTTAAACCTTTATTAGAAATAGATTTTTGTTTACTAATTAGATTCTTCTTTTTCCCAAACAACTGTCCAATTAAACCTTTTGAATTAAAATTATTAATGTCTGCTAGATTTTGATTTTGTATGCTTGAGGTTCCACTCCACGCAGAAGTTTCATTAAAAATTTTAGATTCACTCTAATCTTTTGGTTTAATTTTATTTAGTTGTCCACCGAGTTGATTTCCAAGTGATAATACACTACTTACAATACCGACTGGACCTGGTACTTTTGAGGCGATGGATAATGCAGAATTTGATACAGTATCAGCAATATTCATCTATTGATTGTTAGTATTTAATGATGGATTGTTCTAATTTGCAAAATATTGCATGCCTGCAGATAATCCGGTATTTATTGAATCTGTTATGAGACCATTCATCATTTTGCCTTTTTCTTTATTTTGAAAGCTTATTAAACCATCGTTTAATGAACTCATCCCGGTTCCCATACTTTGTAATAAGCTAAGAAGTTTACTGTAATCTTCCATTATGAATAAGTTTGTGTATATAATGAATTTAACTAAGTGATGACGGCTAAATCTTTTCCGTCATATTTTACTCTAATTTTAATCTATTTATCTTTTATTCTTGATTGTTTCGCCAAATGACTTCCCATTTGTAACATTTGTATTGGAGCTACCGTGACATACCAATAATTTTCTTTATACTGCATATTGCCAAATAAGCGTCCCACTTTCCAAGTGTCAGCACCCAATTGATATAAAGATACTAAATCTTTTGTTATTGTGGTGATTTGGGTTTTATCTGCGTCGGATAAAGAAATAAGATTACCCCTTCTGTCTAAAGTATAAGTATTCAGACTAGAAGCAATTTCTGAAGGAGTCTATAGTTGTGTATATGAATCGGTACTGACAGTAAAGGTAAAACTTTCTGGAGCCGTATTGTTAGATATTAGAATTAAATCATCTAATATTTTATGCAACCCTGGTTGATCAGACAATATAAATTCAAATTCAAAAGGTCTAGTTGTACCATACCACGTGGTGGGCTTGACTTCTTCTGCATAATCAAATATGCCAGCCTGCCCGTGTTTCCAAAAACGAGTGGTATACTAAATATCATAGCGATCTTTCTAGGTATGGTTAAATTCATCTGTTATGACATCATCATAATAAGTTCTGTTTAAACGTATATGCACCGTGTCATAAATACTATCCCATTCTGTACCATCTTGTTTGTATAAAATAGCCTTTACTCTGATGGAAAACAAATATTTATCGATATTTAATAAAGCACTAATATCTTTGGGCACTATTTCATATTGAACAAACTAACCACTATAATGTGTAATTATATCGAATAAATCGTTATCGTAGCGCGATATATCTTCGTCAGTGTAATTGATATAAAATGTGGGTGTATATTTTTCTAATATATCGGATTTTAATTCCAGCAATACTTTATTTTCTAAGCCGATATCTAAAATAGCTTGCGTAGAAGGATCAAAAGAATCGCCTTCTTCTATAAAATTTTCAGGATTTAATATTTCATAATTAGTTACAACTATGCCTGTAGATTCTTTAGCGTCGATGTAACTTGATGCCAGCAGAGCTAATTTTTCAGGACTTTCTCTATCGTAACTAAAATAAATATTATTTATATTTTCAGAAGCAATAGGCTCCCAATCATACCGGGTAATCCAGCGTGACAGTTGCTCGTTAAAACACATATTCCAACGTTTCTCATCGAAAACATTATCTACATCATAATATGTAAACATAATGTCTTCTTTAAAAGCATTATAATGTGTCTTTATATTTCTGATGCCTGCAGTGGGTGTTTTTTCTCTGGAACTCAAAGTTACATTTTCGTTTAAAAAAGATTGTATTTTAAAGTCCGAAATTAACTCTATTTGTTCGCCGTTTGTTCTCCAAATCTTTTTACCAACATGATCAATACCATAAACATATCTACTAGATTTAATTATAGAATCCTTCCATTGGCTTCCATATGTATCACTAATAGGTTTAATAGTTGCTGGCAATACACCCTACCCACGAATATAAACATCTCCAGCACTATTTCCACTAGCAGCAATTGCATTTTCGTTAATGGGTATAATGCCAATACCGTGTTCAAATACAGCCATTAAGTTATTTTGCCATTCTAAAATTTTCGTAATAGAACCCCAGCCAACGTTATAATCTTTATAATCTAGTCCTTTAAATATACGATAACTATTTTTAAAAGAATCATTAACGTGTATTTCCGAGAACATGATTCTATTATTAAATTTATCCCTAATGTAAGGTACATCTGGGTTTATAAAATAATATTTGGAAGGCAAAGTCTCTGAATAGCCTTTATTTATGATAGTTGACTCAGCAATTTTTGATTCAGAAGTAGTTGACATTTTTTGAAATGGGTAGAATCCTCTATATGTTCCTGTTAAAGCAAACTCATCCACATTTAATTTATCGACTGTTCTTAATGCTAAATTGTGATTCGAACAGACCTTAAACGTCATCCAACTACCTAATTGTACAGCATTTACATCCTAACGGTTTACAAGCATATAATTATCCTCTACAAAAGGAATGCCTTTGTTGTTGGCTGACTAAAACCACACACTAGTTGTACATGCGGTATTGGTAGTTATATTGTCTGTATTAATGGTATTTCCTAAAATAATATCATTTAGCGGAACATCCACATCTAAAAAGTTTCGATTTATTCTCTGTGTATAATTTCCGACGTAGCAATCTCCGCGATACTATTCTAATGACCAAAATTCTTTATTGTTTTTATCTAATTCGGACAAAATAACATTTAAATCAAATTTATCTGTTATAGCATAATATGATTGAAAAGAATTTTTCCGTACTTTAAAATAATTGGATAAATTATTCCATGCAAAATCAGGAGTGTGTATATCGATCAATGTTCCTGACGGGATAGCTGATCCACATTCTAATCCAGCATATGTACTAAATATACCACGAATTGCATAATCGGGATTTGGCTATTCGAGATTATTAGATAAAGTAGTATATTCGGTCGATTCGAAACGAAATGCTTCTTCGGCTATGCCCGCTCTTCCACGAAATCTTTTTGTGCCACTGTATTTGATTGAAACGTCATCTTCTACCAAAGTTAACTTCTAATCATATACAGTTTTATCCGAATTTCCAACATATGTATCATTATAAAAATGTCTATCTGGTAATTTTACACCATTGACATATTTATAACCTTGCCGCAAAATATTATTAGATGCCTGATGGAAACATTTACTATATTTTAAAGTGTTGCCGACAAGCATATCTCTCATTAATTCCTAATTAAGCGTAATATCGGGAGAATAAATTACACCACTTTGTTCAACATCATTGACTTTACGTAGCCGTGATCTATAATGTTTTTCTTGATTTGCCAACAAATTTACTTTATTTCCTGCATTTAAAGTTACTCTATAAGCGGAGCCAGTCACCCCATCCATTTTTACCGCAGTAGTGTATAAAGTCTCTTCTAATTCTTGTAAAAAAGATATATATTCTGTATAATGATTTGCGTTTCCAGCATAATCATACTAATAGATAGCTGGTGTATATGACTTAGTAGCATAACCTTGAGTAATCCCTTGAAATAAAATATTTGGTATACGCTTTTGACGTACAAAAAAGAATCCTTTTACACCCAAATCTCTTAAATATTCGAGGACATCTTTTTCTACAGAAAATTGTAACTATAATGGTTTTATACCCGATTCGGTTATAGGCCCAGTGGAATGTAATATGTTTATAACACCGGCACTATTTTCATTTACTTTATTTCCGGATGATGTTAATATATTTTTATTTTCGTCAGTAGGTATATAATAACGTTTATCGCCAGCATAAACATCAAAAAATGTAAAGTTTTCGCCATTTTTTCCAGACTATAACTAATTTCTATGTTCGGTGATAGTCGATAAATTATCCAATATAATCTCTTCAAGATTTTGTCCGCCACGAATGTTGAAGACCGGTGTAGTTTTATTATGATCAAATATATAAACTATACCTAATCTATAAAACTCTTTATTCCAATAGCCCAAATAGTTATATAAATTTAATGGATTATAATATTCTAATCCATTGTTGTCTACGGGCTATTCATACAAATGATTTAGATTACCAATATTTTCCCTTGACCTTATAGTTGGATAAAAGCGTAAAGCCAAATCTTCTAAATCAAGATATTCGGTTTGTTCGACTGTTAAATTAGCTTGAAATAAACGATTTTGTATTTGGGCTAATGTACTTTGTCTATCGATTAAATTATACTCTTGTAATAATTCGTTTATATCTATTGTTTGAATATTCTCGTATCCTGATATAGTTAGATATAGAACATCATTATTAATGCTTTTTGTGTTAATTGCGTATTTATCAAGAATTTTATACTAAGTGGACACAGCCACTTCGGTCTAATCAGATGTAGTATATACATAATATAAATTTACATAATCATACTAAGCATCTATATTGGTGAGTTTTAATTTAATTAATTTGTCCGTAACTTCTTTGCCAATGCCACCACGTATAGATTTGGGGTCATTCACATTACCCAAATAACAACGAATCAGACCACTTTCTGCGATTATATCCGTCTCATTTCCATCCTAATCGGTATATTTAAAATAAAACACATAAGAACCCTATGGCAATCTGCCACCCAAATCAATAGCGTCTAGAGATAATTGAGATATTATATTGGATGTTTTATATAAACAAGTTTGTTGCAATAAATAATCTTCTTCATAAATATTAGTGTCATTACTTCCGCGACGATCAATTATTCTATATGTGTCTAATTCTTCTGCTGTAAAACGAGAATTTACCAACAAAGCTGAATTCTTATTGTCCTAAGCGATAACATTAACACTCCCATCAAAAGATGGTTGAATTTCTAATTCTAACGGATGCTTTAAATCTAAGGTTAACAAAGAGCCAGATACATTAAAATCACATATATCTCCTGTTTGAAAATAAAATGTTTGTCCTTTATAATCTAAAGAAGTTGCTGAACTTAATATTAAATTATGAAAAGGGTTATACTCGTAAACTAATCTTCCTGATAGTTTATATTGTTTCTATAAAATATCAAATTTAATATCAAAATCGGGCAATCCTTTAAAAGAAGAATGTAATGTAGGTTCTGAATAAAGTAATCCATCAATATCATTACTTCTAACAAAAGTCGCATCATAATATTTTATCTAATAGCCAGAGGCCTCAATTATATTTATTAGGTTTGTGAAAGTCATCATGCGTCTAAATCGTAAGTTCTTAGTACTTCATAATACCATATATGCCCGGGCTATGAATAATATGCCTTATAACCATGTGTATTTTTAATTTTAGGAGTGAAACTCGCGTCATATAAATCGATGGTCGTTTCAAATATATTATTCTCCGATAAAGTGTTTGTAACAATTCCAGTATTTATTAAATCGACTAACTTAGTTCCTTTGCCATCGCTACTATTTAAATAATCTGTTTTTAAAAATGCACCATAATTAGAATATAATGTACAATTTGTAGTGGTGATAATGGGATGGGTATCAACCTCTATCTCGGAATTAACAAATTCCGCAACATCATCTTCTAAATATCCACCAGTATTGATATCTATGCTATCGGTCAAAGTGAGAGTTATATCGCTATGATTAAAAGCCGTTTTCGGGAATAAATCTTCATTGCTATAGATATCAAAATCGAATTTACTCATTATATAATTAAGTAAATTATTATCGGAATTTGTTTCCATCAGTATTGAATATTTTTCTTTCGCTCCAAAAATTATTTTATAGCAATAGTCTGTCGAAATATTCTATGTTATGCTGTGACTTAAATCATAATTTACTATAGATAAATCATTTTCATAAGCAAAATCATCTTGCTTAGTATACATTTTATAATAAGTGATGGTATTATCGTTATTGTAAGTACCAAAAAATAAAAATAAATTGGCAGCATTGTAAGAAGAGGAAAATTCTAATGCATCATGCATATATCCGTCAGCAGACAATATAGGCAAATACAATTTATATTCTGGTCGTCCGCCGATTCTTGCTCTACTTGCTCTCCACAAAGACTAACTCTATGCGGTATCATCTTTACGCTTAGTCTAATTTAAAAAGAAGGGCTCTAACTATGATGCAGGATACATCGAACTATTATGATGTATATCTATTGAGGGTTCGAAACGATAATTCCAATATACGTCACTACGTAATACTCCATATGCCGGAGAGTTGCCACCAGTATAAGAATTTCCCAAAAAATAATAATTCAAATTTAACTATTGTTCATAGGAATAACTGTTATTACAAACAGAGATACCCTGATTATCATCAGTCTATAATAACCAATCACCTTCTTTTACATGTTTTAACTTAATATTGTTTGTACTGATATTAGTTTGAGCAGAATAATCGTTAATGATTTTATCTTGAACTTCTCTTGACTATTGATAAAATAAAGGATATAGTTTTGTGTGA
>Ga0209098_1003745_pt1 | contig 12270 bp, 12 predicted proteins | sample AD_JPNHW1_MetaG_FD_184429 | JGI IMG/M metagenome (GOLD analysis project Ga0209098, IMG submission 184429) | Active sludge microbial communities of municipal wastewater-treating anaerobic digesters from Japan - AD_JPNHW1_MetaG (SPAdes) (version 2) | ecosystem: Engineered > Bioreactor > Anaerobic... | reverse complement strand
ATTTTACCTTCGCCCAGACGTAGGCAAACCGCTGCAGTGCGGTGATGTGCCCGAAGATCCCAAAACAGAGCAGGAGCCAGGTAAAGAACGTCACACCGAAGATTCCGGCAGGCGCAGCGATGCTCGCGATACCGGCAAGGATGATGAGGACGAGCCGGTCGGCCCTCCCGAGAACCCCGCCATAGTACCGCCCGACGCCGACAGCCTGCGCCTGGGTGCCGAGATAGGATGACATGAGGACTCCGGTGAGCGCAAAGACCCCGATCTGCCAGCAGACAAGCCCCCCGGCAAAGATACCGGTGATGATGAAGATGTCCGCGTACCGGTCGACGGCATGGTCGAGGAAGTCTCCCCGAAGGCTCTGGATCTTCAGTTCACGGGCAACCGCGCCGTCCAGTGCATCGCAGAAGGCGTTGACCATGACGGCAAGGATTGCCCACGCAAGGTGCCCGAAGGCAAACAGGAGACCTGCCGCTCCCGATGCGATGAACGCGGCGATGGTGAGGGGGTTGGGGGTGAGCCCGAGCCTGACGGCGATCTTCACAACAGGATCGAAGTACACCTTGGCCTGCGCACGGTAACTGTCGAGCGTCATTGCACCACTTCCAGAAATCCCGACCAGTCGATCGCGCCAAAGGAGGCCGGGATCTCCCCTGCAATAAAGCGTTCAATCTCGGTTGCGCAGGCGGCCGGGTCACGACTTGTCGTGTCAATCTCTATGATACGGGAGGGATCGAACCGTTCGACCGTCTCGATGAGGCAGACATCGAGGGCTTCCGCTTCCGCGTTCTCATCGATCTTCTGCTCCCGGTACTTCCGCAGGGAGAGCCTTCTCCGGAGTTCGTCGGGGCGGCAGCGGAGGACGGCGATCCTGTCGCACGGGAGGAGGTGGGCGATATGCCCCTCGACAATGCCGTCAAAGACCCGGAACTCCGCCGCCCACCGTTCGGTGTCGATGATTCTGCTGTCCCGCTCCTCGTCCTCCCCGATCACGTAATCCTTAATCGTATCAGTGACGTGGACTATCGTATGCCCCCTCCGGGCAAGCTCGTCTGCCACGACAGATTTTCCGGTCCCGGGTGTTCCCGTAATTCCGCACATCATAGGCTGTTGATGGTCTTTATGAACAGTTCGTTCTCCCAGTCTTCGCCGATACTGACACGGATGTAGTGGTCGGCAAGTCCGGGGAAACTCCGGCAGGACCGGACGATGACGCCCTTTGCCGCCAGCGCCTGCGTCACAGTATCCCCGGTTGCGGGGGCGATATCCACCATGACGAAATTAGCGTCGGAGGGGAGCACCGGGCACTTCACTTCATCGCGGAACCGTTTGCGCCACTTAGAGACCCGGGCGATATACCGGTCTGCATGCTCGCGATCAGCGAGTGCTGCTGCGGCAACCGCCGCCGATACACTGTTGACGGTAAACGGCGTCCCTGCACGGGTATAGTACGGCTTCAGCCATGCCGGGACGAAGGCATACCCGATCCGGAGGCCGGCAAGGGAGTGCACCTTGGAGAAGGTGCGGCCGATGACAAGGTTGTCATACTTTTTCAGGAGCGGCAGGTAGTCGATCCCCGAGAATTCCCCGTAGGCACAGTCGAGGAACAGGATCCCGTCAATCCCCTGCAGGACCTTTTCAACCACGTCCACCGGCGTCGCGTTGCCGGTCGGGTTGTTGGGGGAGCAGAGGATCGTGATCTTCGCGTCCTTTCCCGCTGCCGCCAGTTTTCCGGCATCCACCGAGAAGTCCGGCTCGCGGGGGACGGTTATGACAGCTGCCCCCTGGGCAACTGCCGCAAGCCCGTAGAAGGAGAAGGTCGGGGTTGAGATCGCGACCTTTTCCCCCGGATCCACCAGTGTCCGGATGAGGGTCTCGATCACCCCGTCCATGCCGACGCCGGTGACGAAGGGGTACTCCCCGTAATATGACTTCAGCGCCGTGGTGAGGACGTCCACCCGCTCGTCGGGATACCGGTTGACCTGCCGTAATGCCGCGATCCCGGGTTCGAGCACTACGGGAGACGGAGGTTCCGGGTTCTCGTTGCTTGCAAGCCGGGCAACCCGGGTTATACCGTGCCTTCCTGCAATTGTCTCCGGTTTTTCGGCAAAGACGTACCCGCCTTTCCTGAAACAGTTACGCACCAAGCGCTCCATCGATCACCTTTACCGCACGGTTGATCTCGTCATTTGTGATGACAAGGGGGGGCACCAGACGCAGGTTCCCGTCAGCCGCACAGTTCACGAGTACCCCTTTTTCTGCGCATGCCTTCTGGACCTTTCCGCAGGTCTCACCAACCGTGATCCCGATCATCAGGCCGCGGACACGGGGGTTCCATTTCGAAAGCCCCTTCCGGAAGAGCTCCCCTTTCCGGGATACATCCGGGAGGATCTTCTCGAGCACGCCAATCGTTGCAAGCGCCGCCGCGCAGGCGAGAGGACCCCCGGCAAAGGTGCTGCCGTGCTCGCTCTTTTTGAACTCAAGCCCTTCGCGGGCAACGAGCGCCCCCATGGGAAATCCGCTCGCGATCCCCTTGGCAAGGGTTACGATATCGGGTTTTACTCCCGTGTGCTGGATGGCAAGCCACTTTCCCGTCCGCCCCATGCCGGTCTGGACCTCGTCGACAATCATCAGCGCGCCGGTCCTGTCGCAGATCTCCCGGATCCCTTCAAAGAACGAGTCCGGGGGGATGATGACACCTGCCTCGCCCTGGATCGGTTCGACGATGACGCCTGCCGTGTCCTTGTCCACCGCCTTTTTCAGCCCTTCGGGATCCCCGTACTCGACAAAGGTGCAGGGGAGACCCAGCGGTTCGAAGGGCTCCCGGATCGCGGGCTTGTGGGTGACCGCGAGCGAGCCGATTGTCCTCCCGTGGAACCCGTGGGCGAAGGCGACGAACTTCTTCCGCCCGGTCCTGACCCGGGCGAGCTTGAGCGCACCGTCGGTTGCTTCGGCGCCGGAGTTGGAGAAGAACGCCTTGTGCATGCCGGTGATCTCCGTCAGTTTCTTTGCGAGTTCTCCCTGGTGGGGGACATAGTAGAGGTTGGAGCAGTGGATGAGGGTTCGGGCCTGGTCGCAGATCGCCCGGACGACGTCCGGGTGGCAGTGGCCGGTGCTGCATACGGCGATTCCTGCCACGCAGTCGAGATATTCCCTGCCATCGGCATCCCAGACAGTCGATCCCTGCCCCCGGACGAGCATGAGATCCCGCGAGAAGGCGGGCATATAATACCGTGCATCAAGTTCGCGGTAATTGCCGGGGGTTGTTGTTTTCTCGGATTTGAGATCCTTCATATTCTCAACTCTTTATTTTTCATTCTTATTCATATTCGATGGTTGCCGGAGGTTTTGGCGTTATATCGTAGACGACCCGGGCAACGGCCGGGATATCGGCGGTGATCCTCGACCCGATCCGGAGGAGGTGGTCGAACGGGATGTCAAGCGGGTCGGCAGTCATCCCGTCCCGGGAGTTGACCGCCCGGACGGCAACGATCCAGCCATGGATCCGGTTGTCGCCCTTGACACCGGTCCCGAGCCCGAGCAGTGCGGCAAAGCACTGCCAGGGGCGGTACTGTTCGACGAGTTCGTCCTCGACAATCCAGTTTGCTTCGCGGATAACCGCAACCTTCTCTTTGGTCACTTCGCCAAGGACCCGGACCGCGAGCCCCGGGCCCGGGAACGGCATCCGGTGCTGGATCTCCGGCGGCAGCCCGAGGGCGCCGGCGACCTCCCGCACCTCGTCCTTGTACAGGTCGCGGATGGGTTCGATGACCCGGGTAAACTCCATGCGAAGCGGCATGCCGCCGACATTGTGGTGGCTTTTAATCCCGCCTTCGCTCTCGATCCGGTCCGGGTAGATGGTCCCCTGGAGCAGGCAGGCAGCCTTCTCTTTCCGTGCCTCGCGCTCGAAGACCCGGATGAACCGTTCGCCGATTGCCTTTCTCTTGGCCTCGGGATCCGTCACGCCTTTGAGGGCGCCGAGAAATTCGTCGCCGGCATCGATGACCCTTAAGGGGATGGTTCCAAAGAGGGTCCGGATCCGGCCGGTCTCCCCTTTCCGCATCAGGCCGGTATCGATGTAGATCGGGATGAGCCGGTCGCCGATCGCCCGGGCGGCGAGGGCTGCGCAGACCGAGCTGTCGACACCCCCGGAGAGGGCCATGACGACTTTTTCGCTTCCGGCCTGTTCCCGGATCTCCGCAATCGCACTTTCGATAAATTTTTCCGTATTTACCACTGCTCACACCTCACGGCGTCCTCTTGTTGACCCGGCATGCCTCGACGAACCCGAGATACGGGGGCGAAGGCCGGGTCGGGCGGGAGCGGAACTCCGGGTGGAACTGGGTCGCAAAGAAGAACGGATGGCCCGGGATCTCAAGGCACTCCATCCGGTTCCCGTTCGTTGCGGAAAAAACAAGGCCGGCGTCCTCCAGCTTTTTGATATACCGGGGGTTCACCTCGTACCGGTGCCGGTGCCGTTCGGTGATCTCCATTTTCCCGAACAGTTTCATCGCGATCGTTCCGTCCCGGATATCCGAGCGGTAATCCCCAAGCCGCATGGTGCCGCCAAGTTCGGTGACATCTTCCTGTTCGGGGAGCAGTGCAATCACGTGCGTGCCCTCGCCCATCTCCTCGCTCGTGGCGTCGGGGATATTTACGACATTCCTCGCGTACTCGACAACGGAGAGCTGGAACCCGAGGCAGAGCCCGAGGAACGGGATCCTGTTCTCGCGGGCGAACCGGATCGCCTCGATCTTTCCTTCGATTCCCCGTTTACCGAATCCCCCGGGGATGAGGATGCCGTCAAAGTCCTTGAGCTGGCATTTCTCGTACCGTTCGGCATCCAGCCACGCGATCTTCACTTCGGTGGAGAGTGCCCTCCCCGCGTGCTTGAGCGCCTCCTTGATGCTGATATACACATCCTCGATCCCGTACTTGCTGACGATACCCACCGTGACCCGGTTGGTATACTCCTTTGTCACGATCCGGTACCAGCTGGTGTCGACCTCCCGTTTCCCGAGCTCGAGGTGGCTCGTGAGCACATCTGCAAGTCCCTCTTTCTCGAGCTCCATGGGCACCGCGTAGATATCCGGCGCCGTCGCTGCACTGATGACGTTGCTCGGGGGGAGATCGCAGAACGCGGAGATCTTACGCTTGGTATGGGCACCGATCTGGCGTTCGCTCCGCCCGACGATTATGTCGGCGTAGAGCCCCAGTTCCCGGAGCGCCTTGATCGAGTGCTGGGTGGGCTTTGTCTTGAGGTCGCCCATCGTATCCTCGGGGATGAGGGTGACGTGGATGAGGACGTAATCGCGCTTGGGCATCTCGGCACGCATCTGCCGGATGGCTTCCAGAAACGGCATGCTCTCGATGTCGCCCACCGTGCCGCCCACTTCGACAAGGCAGATGTCTGCCTTCACACCGGGTGCGAGCTCCTCTTCCGCCGCCTGCCGGATGCATGCCTTGATCTGGTCGGTGATATGGGGGATGATCTGGACGGTCTCGCCAAGGAAATCGCCCCGGCGTTCTTTCTCGATGACCGTCCGGTACACCTTACCGGTGGTGATGTTGTGGGGGGATGTCAGTTCGATGTCAAGGAACCGCTCGTAATTCCCGAGGTCGAGATCGACCTCCCCGCCGTCCCTGAGGACGAACACCTCGCCATGCTGGGCGGGATTCATCGTCCCCGCGTCGATATTGAGGTAGGGATCGATCTTGACAGCAGTCACACAATAACCCCGGTTCTTTAAGATCCTTCCCACCGAAGCCGCCGTGATCCCTTTGCCAAGCCCGCTCATCACCCCGCCGGTAATAATAATATATTTCAAAGAAGTCTCCCCGTTATCGTATCATTCGTGTGCAATCCGTATTATAGTTATTATCTTTTCGTCGCAGGTCCGGCCCGCACCCGGAATCCCCTGCCGGAAAACCCTAATAGCCCGGCTCCGCAAATCTTAGGAGGATAGTATTCCGGCAATACCCGGAAAAAAGGATGGTGCATTCCCCCATGAAACCACGATGGATCTTTTCCCTTCTGCTTGCAGGGCTCTTTCTCCTCTGCACGATTCCTGCTGTCCAGGCGGATGACTATGCGCCGGACGAATCCACGAACCTGACCAACGAGGCAATCCTCCTCATCCATAACGGAAGCACGGATTACGAAAAAGCCATTGCCTTAATCGACCGGGCATTCGCGGTCAATTCCCCCAACTTTGCAAACCGGGTCTACGGGCTCGAACTCAAGAGCTATGCCCAGATCCAGCTTGGGAATTACACGGGTGCTCTTGCAACCATCGACCAGGGGCTTGCCATCGAGGAGACGGCCGTCCTCTGGAACAACCGGGGCTATGTCTCCTACCTGCAGGGGGATTATGCAGGCGCCGTGAAAGCATATGACCGGGTGCTGGAGATCGATCCTGCCTACACGGTTGCCCTGCTCAACAAGGGCAATGCCCTGATGGAACTACAGAAATATAACGATGCGATCGATGCCTATACCCTGGCGTTTGCTGCCGATAAGGAGGTAAATACCCTGAGCCATTCCCAGCGGGTGAAGACCTGGAACAACATGGGCAAGGCGTACTACAATCTGGGCAACTATTCGGGGTCGGCAGCTGCGTACAAGAATGCTCTTGTTGTCGAACCGGGGAATGAAACGGCAGCCTCCGGGCTGGCGATGGCAGAGCAGCAGGCACAGACCGGGACATACGTAACCATTGCCGCGGTTATTGCCGTTGTCATCATCTGCTGCATTGCAGTCCTGTACCTGGTGAAGAAAAAACCGGCTGCACCGGGAAAGAAAAAGACCGGAAAACCCGGAAAGTGATTTTTGTATATTCCTTTTTTCCTGCTCTGTTTTTTCCGGTTTCGCAATCTAATTCCTGGCCGGAAGCGAAGTGATTGCAAACGCTGCCGAGGTCTTGGAGAGAAGGGTCATCTCCGGATCGTCAGAGCGCACAAATCCTTCGGCAAAGGCAACCCGACGCCCTTTCCTGATCACCCGGCCTTCGGCTAAGATGACGCCGTTTTTGACCCCTTTGATGAATGTCGTCGATTCGGAGATGGTTGCAATCCCCTGCTCCGGGGCAAGCTCGGAGTAGAGGGCAAGGGCAAAGGCTTCGTCGGCAAGTGCGGTGAAGAGCCCCCCCTGGAGCCAGCCTGCCCCGTTGTGCATATCCGGCCGCACTTCCATGCGGAGCACGGCGACACCCGGGTCGACCCGGACAACATCGATTCCCATGAGGCAGAAGAAGGGATTGGCGAGCCTGCCCTGCGCCCGTATCTTATCGAGGTATGTATCCATCTGCACTAAGGATCGGCAACCGGGACGATGAACGTTACCTTCCGGGCTCCCGCTCATTTCTTTCGTTCAATCCTTCCATTCAATCGTTTAATACACCAGTACGCGAGAGTGTATGGCATGGAAGATGATGAGACACGCCAGATGCTTGCCGACCTGCTCTGGCTCAACGCGGTCATTGCAACCGAGCTGATCCAGGTCACCGAGAACACCTCCGCCATCCTGCGGAAGTCGCCGCCCCCTGCAAGCTGCCTTCGCGACCACAACGAGCTGAGGGCAACCGCACTTGCCATCGCACAGCGATACAAGCCGACAACCGCACTTCCCCGCCATCTCGGGGAACACCAGTAACGTTATGCGTTTCCCGCGCTTACAGGTATACCATGAAGATTCTCGTCGCCATTGCACCGGAACGGTACAGGGACGAAGAACTTGACGAGCCCCTTGCCGTATTCCGGGAAAATGAGATCTCCTGGGATATTGCCTCGACACGGAAAGGGACCTGCACCGGCATGCTGGGGGGCAGGGCGGAGGCAACGCTCAGCTTTTCAGACGTAATGCCGGACGCATACGATGCGCTCGTGATCATCGGCGGGGTTGGTTCAAAGGTCCATCTCTGGGGGAACCGCGATCTCGCCGGGCTGGCAACCGTATTTGCCGCAAAGAAAAAACCGGTTGCCGCAATCTGCCTTTCGCCGGTCGTTCTCGCACGGACCGGGATCCTCAAAGGCAGGAAGGCAACCGTGTTCCGCTCGCCGGATGCAGTCGCAGAGGTGAAACAAGGCGGAGCCGCCCTTACCGGACTTCCGGTAGTTACAGACGGAACTGTCATCACTGCCGACGGGCCCGATGCCGCTTCTGCATTTGGCAGGGCTGTTGTATCCCAGCTGATCCGGTAACCATCATCCCTGCCATGAGCGTCCCCGCAGATTTCCAGTACAGCCTTGTCATCCCGGCCTACAACGAGGAGCACAGGATCCGGGAACTCTTCGACCGGATCGACAGGTTTGACGGCGAACTTATCGTGATCTGCGACGGGGATGACAAAACTCCTGACGTTGTCGAAACGATTGCTGCCACCCGCCCCGATCTTGCCATCCGCTGCATCAGGTTCCCGCACCGGCTCGGCAAAGGGGGCGGGGTTCTCGCAGGCATGCATGCTGCTAAAACCCCGTTCGTGGGCTTTTTCGATGCTGACGGTTCGACCTCGGTGCATGAGATGGTGCGGCTCTTCTCCCTGCTGGGATCGTCCGACGGGGTCATAGGATCACGCTGGGTCGGGGGATCGGTGGTGACCATCCGGCAGGGCATTCTGCGCAGGCTGGAGAGCCGGGGGTTCAACTTCCTCATCCGGATCCTGTTCGGGCTCTCCTACAACGATACCCAGTGCGGCGCCAAGGTGTTCCGGAAACGTGCGCTCGACGCCGTCCTGCCCCGGATGCGGGCAACGGGGTTCGAGTTCGACGTGGAACTGCTCTGGCGCCTGAAACGTGCGGGATTTGTGGTCACGGAATCCCCCGTCGCATGGAAGAACACCGGCGATTCCCGGGTCCGGAGCTCCGACATGGCGCGGATGCTTGCGGGGCTGATCCGGGTACGGTTCACGAAGGACAACGGAGAAGGAGATGCTACCGGCAACCCGTGACGAGCAGAAGAAGGAGGCGTTCCGGCTCTTCGAAGACGGGAGATACCTGGAGTCCCTGCAGGTCTGCACAAAACTGCTGGAAACCGAAAAGGACCAGGCAATCGAGATTTTGCTTGCGACAAATCTCTTCTCGGCCGGGAAACTGGGCGATGCCGAAGCCTGCTTCCGCGATCTCCGGGAGAAGATGCCAGATTCAAGTTACGTGCACAGTTACCTTGCAAAGGTGCTTGAAGCGCGGGGCGACGACGGGGCGATCGCCGAATATGCCGCCGCCGTCCACCTCGACCCGGAGAACCAGGATGCCCTGAGAAGCTATGCCGGATACCTGCTCTCCCGCAGGGACTTCCGGGGCGCCCTCCCGGTGTTGCGACGGCTTGTCAGCCTTGGCAGGAAAGATGGGGATATCAGGAACCTTGTCCGTACCCTCGCAGGGGTCGGCAGGCCGGCAGAAGCGCTTACTGCGCACCGGACCCTGGCCGGGGACAAGGGATCCAGCCAGGAATACCTTGACGCGCTCATCCTCACCGGCGATTACCGCATGGCTGCCGCTGCGGCACTTGAAGCCTATCGCCAGAACAATGAACCCGCCCTGCTCCGGAAATACCTCTCTGCGCTCTCCCGGTACGATCCGAAGGCATCCCTTGAGGCATACCGGAATTATATGCTGGAAATATCCGACTGCGATATCCTTGCCGATTATGCAGTGCTCCTTGCCGCATCGGGCGAGCCGGAGAAAGCGCTGGATACCTGCTCCCTCCTCGTCGGCCTGTCGCCTTCCCCTGCGTACCGGCTCTTTGCCTGCAGCCTCACCGCAGAACACGGCGATCCCGCAGCAGCACTTGCCATGTACGAGCAGCTCATCGGGGATGAACTGCGGGCAAAGAACGATCTCAGCCTCCTTGCACGGATCATCGGCAATTACCGGGACCTTCTGGTAAAAACCGGGCCGGCCGACAAGGCCTTCGCAAGGTTCCTCGAAGTGGTCGCAGGGGATCCCAATGTCGCCAGCCTTGTCGGGACGGCACGGTTCTGCGAGAACCTTGGGAATATGCCGGAAGCGCGATCCTGGTACTACCGTGCGTACCGTGCCGACTTCCTGAACGGGGGTCTGGAATATGCAAGGTTCCTTGCCGATGCCGGCGAGTGCCGCGAGTGCGAGAAGGTGATGCTGTACATCCTCAATAACGTGAAACGGTCGCAGGACCTGTACCGGGTCGCAAAACTGGCCGTTGACGATGCCCGCAGGATGTTCCGGATGCAGAGGCTGATGGATGACCTGATCCGCCGTCTCGACGAACGGAGGATGAGCCTGGATACGGACGGGCTGGAGCTGCTCGCAAACGTATTCCTTACCGCAGCCCGCCGCTCGCTTGCGGAGTCCGATTTTGCCGGGTGCAAACGGTTCTGCTTGAAAGGCATCGACGTGCTCCCGGTTCCCACGGGAACAATCCAGCTCGAAGACTTCCTTTTACTCATAAAGGACTGCAAGGAGCGTGCGATTGCCGATCGCCCGGTGATGGACCGGCCGGTTATCCAGCAGAAGGTACCGGAAGTTCCGGTGATCCAGCAGATCCGCGACGAGCTGGACCTTGACGATCCGGAACAGAAGATTGTTGAATTCCTCCGTTCCCATAAAAGAGCAACGGAGATCGAGCTGCGAAAAGCTCTTGGCACACGCAGGGTTGCCGGGCTTGTCAACCGGCTCATACGCAAGGCGGCTGAGAAGAACATGACGATACTCACCAAACGTGGCGTCGGGGAAGACGGGGAGATCTACGAGTATGCCGGAAACTGAACCAGCACCCATCATGGACAGGGCAAAACTGGATAGCCTCAACATCATCAATGCGCTGCGCCGGGGAACGGTCCCCGCGGGCGGGCTGGAACGTATCGCCGTTGGCCTTGACGTTGAGGAAGGCGTGATAGGGAAACAGCTCGATTATGTCGCACAGGGCGGGGGGGATCTCAAGTTCGTCCGGGGCGATTACGGGAGCGGCAAGACCTTTCTTGTCGCCCGGGCACTCGAGATTGCCCGCACCAAGGGATTTGTCACATCCCATGTCGTCATCTCGTCGACCACTCCCCTGTATAAACTCCGGGCGATCTACCAACAGGTCTGCGCCGGCCTCCGGATGCAGGAAGAAGAGCACGCGTTAAAGACCCTTGTCGATAACTGGATCTTTGCCATCGAAGAACGGATCATGGCGGTGAGCGGAACCAGGACTGACGACGCAGCGCTCGAAGAAGCGACCGAAAAGGAGATCGAATCGGCGCTTGCCGGGATCTCGGAGATGAATACCGCGCTCGCGGCAGCCCTCCGCACGTACTACCGGGCCAACAATGCCGGGGATTTCCAGCTCGCGCAGGCGGCTCTCGGCTGGATCGCCGGGGAGCCGAATATCGGCCGCGACTTCAAGGCAAAGGCAAGCATCAAGGGTGACATCGACGATTCCGTTGCGCTTCCCTTCCTCCGGGGGATCGTAACCGTAATGCAGGGGGCCGGTTACAAGGGACTTGCAATTGCCATCGACGAGATGGAGACCACGCAGTCGCTTCCCAAGAACCAGCGCGACAAGGGATACCAGACGCTTGTCCAGATCATCGATGCACTGGACTCCGGCGGCATGCCCCGCTGCTTCTTCCTCTTCACGGGAACCCCGTCAATGTTCGACGGGTCACGCGGCATCCGTTCCGTCCCTCCCCTCTATGACCGGATCAGCATCGTTGAGACCGATTCTTTCAAGAATCCCCGCCAGCCCCAGATCGTCCTCTCCAGATTCGATACGAAAAAACTGGAACAGGTCGCCCTCAAGGTCACCGATATCTATGCGCAAGCCTACAGCGAAGTCGACCGGGAACGGATCTCCCACCGGTTTATCCGGGCGATGATCAAGAAGATCACGACCCGGTTCGGCGGGCGCGTCGATGTCATCCCCCGCATCTTCTTAAAGGAGTTCGTCGATGTGTTGGACAAGTGCGAGTTGTATGATACCTATAACCCGTGGGAGACCTACGAGTTCGATGCATCCCACCTCCAAGGGGAGCTGAAGAAAGAGGAAGAGGCCGTCATGGTGGTCGAGTTTTAAAGAAAGACCCGGTTTCCACATATTTTCCGCCAGATTTAATCCTTCCAGCAACCAAGGTGATCTCATGCGCCGGGAGAGACTCGCGATCCTTGCCGTAATTCTTGCCCTTTTCCTCGCGCCGTGTGCCGGTGCGATATCCATGACGCTCAACACGTCCGAAAACAAGGTGCATGTCGGCGACATGGTCAGGCTTTCCGGTTCCATGACCGGGGTAAAAACAATCGCGGTCTACCTCTTTT
>Ga0209098_1003743_pt1 | contig 12273 bp, 22 predicted proteins | sample AD_JPNHW1_MetaG_FD_184429 | JGI IMG/M metagenome (GOLD analysis project Ga0209098, IMG submission 184429) | Active sludge microbial communities of municipal wastewater-treating anaerobic digesters from Japan - AD_JPNHW1_MetaG (SPAdes) (version 2) | ecosystem: Engineered > Bioreactor > Anaerobic... | reverse complement strand
CTCATGTTCGACTCCTAGTTACTGGTTAGATTTGCGTGTTCCGGCTTGGCGATCAGGTTTCCCCGAACGATGTAGCCGAGCAGGCGCTGCATGTATTGCAGCGAAGTTCCGTAGTGGTCGGCGAGCTTCCAGTCTGGCCACTCGTCACCGTGGAATTCGTTGCGGGCTCTGCACTCAAGGACTTCAGCCTCGGTCAGCAAGGTTGGCGGACCACCCCGCTTTCGTGGTCCGCTGGCCCGCTTGTCTGAGGTTGGCAGTTTCTGTGTCTGCCAAAGTGCGTTCTGGTAGGTGCGGAACATCACACCCTCCTTGCTTCGGTGGCGATGAACGCCTTGTTTCTCGGGAAGGATTCAACCTGCTTCTTGGCTGCTTCCTCGGTGGCCGCTTCTGCGTAGTCGTACTTCACGCGGCCGGCTTGGTTCTGATTGAGCGTGTTCTTGCGCTCTAGTTTTATGCGCCACATCATCGGTATCTCCCGATGGGCTGAATGCCGCACAAGAACCACTCATCTCCAATCTTCACCGGCTTCCCTGTGGAGTCGGACAAGCAGGCATCGAGGATCTTGCTCATACCGGCGATCACCTCTGCCTGCTGCTGAATCGTGGCGGCTGACTGGTTGCTTGCTGCCACGCCGTTGGAGTTGGCATGCTCACTGGTCAGATACAGAAACCCGCCCACCAAAACAACAAAGGCCGCAATGTCTGCGGCCTTCTTGGCTAGGTATGGCATGCCGGATATTTGCCAGCACCGATGAAGCGGTAGCCGCTTTCGGTACAGCCCGATGAAGTGAATGATTCGGCTCATATGATGCACACCTCGAAGATGACAAGTGCCGCAACCAGTACGGCACAGATGCTGACCGCTGCGAAGCAGTAGCTCCAGACTTTTGAAGAGAAGCTATCGATGTCGCTCTGCATTCTCTGAATATCGAAGGAAGTCATGCAGCCATCCTTTCTCGCTTTTCTTCAAAGAAGGCGTCACGCGCGGCGTGCTGCTCTCCGGCAAGGTCGGCCGCGCAGATGTCAATCAGCGCATCCTCCGCCTCACTGGTCAGCCATGGCGCGATGTCCATGCCAAGGGTAAAAACGTTGTCGATGCGGATACCTGCTTCGCCCGGCGAGTAGGTCACAACAACCTCACGGGCGCCAAGGTCGCCGAGATCCAAAATGGTGGTCATGCTGGCCATGATTCACTCCTTTTGCGCCGGGTTTCCGATCCCGGCAAAGCCTCTGCACGCACTGCCGCATCTGGCCTGATTGCCTTCTGCCGGTCGTGCATTGGTCGGTTTGAAATGGATGGAGCCAAGCGCCGAACTCGAAGCGGCTTATCCGGGGTACAAATCCGGTGCATCACCATCAATGCTTGCTTGGCAAAAAGACCGGGACGAAGCCCGGCAAAAATGCGCTGACGATTGGGGGTCGTCATCAACGCAGAGGGAGATATGGAGCGGACAGGGGTAATCGAAACCCACTCTGCGCGCCTTGGAAGGGCGGCGACTCACCTTGAGCTTGTCCGCTTGGACCCAAGCCTTAGCAGTCCTGATGGCTCGGGTATTTCCTTCTATGTCGGCTTGTGGCCTTCAAGTGCTGCGGAAAAGTTTGTTTTGTGACTGCTTACGTCCAGTCAATCGTGCAGGTTGGTATCGCACACCAGCAAGAAAGCGCCCTTTCGTCTGCGTTCTGAGTCACACGGGAAGGGTAACTGCCCCACTCGCAGGGAATCCTAAGTAAAGTGTGCCGGGACAGGGATGGAACCAATCGCAGCACAACAACGCAGTCATAAGCCCGCTATCTCAAGACCCCTTGCGAGTGCGACTGCTTACGGCAGTCAATCGATTGGTGGGAAGGGATGGAGTCGCACCATCGGGGATCGTTGGATCGACAGATTTACAGTCTGCCCTCGCCCTCTACGAGACTACCCGCCCATTTGCACAGTGCTGGCCCCTCGGGTTGGATTTGAACCAACGTCCTCCATCACGAATACCGGCCATCCATGATGGCGCTCTAGCCACTGAGCTACCTTGGGATTTGCTGTCTCTCCAGCAGTCACGCCTACTTCCCTGCACGGCTTACCTGCGAACGGGCGTTCTCGACATGATATGTGTGCAGCCATCCGGGGGTATCCATGAGCTTTTTCCCGGCATACCTTTGCCACCGTTGCCGGTGCGCCATGGCGGTAAATTCTGTGCCGTCTATTCCGGCTGTCAGCAGTTGGCTTGATTTCCCGCTGCATCGGGTTGGGGCCAGCGATCCGGAGTCCAAACCGCTGGAGGAGGTCATGCGCCTGATCAAGCCACAGGGAGGGGCGGAGTTCGTAACGCCCTTCTATGAAAACTGGAAAGCCGCCTGTTGCCAGATTGCTTTCCGGTGCGGCCTGTTGCCAAGCCGCTATCCGGTACTGCTCTTTTCATGGGTATTTCAGGTCTTGCTTGTCGATCAACAGCCTCGGCTATTGTTCTGTATCTCAGGCATTTATAGGGCGCCCATCTGAGATTGCGGAGTGATCCGCTCGGCGCTTTCCGGTCGATTGCCTATTTGTTCTGCGTTCGTGCCGGAGGTCTGATTTGTGAAAGAGCAGGCAGCGGTGTTTTGCTGCGATGGGTGAATTACACCACGTGGTGAATATCAAGTCAACACCGTTTGGTGTTGTTTTTAAATTTCCCATGAAACAACCTTCATAGTCAGATCTGTTGACGTAAAAAAGCCGCCAGGAGGCGGCTTGATGGCATCATTAGCTGGTGTATTCGGTTAGTCTTTCCTCCTTCGAATCTGCATCTTTGATGCGCTGTCTATGTGTGCACGCATTTCAGCTATGCGCATATTCTCACGCGATCTGGCAGCCTCTGCTTCCCGCATCGCTTCCGTGCGCTGGCGGCCTTCTTCTTGCGTTGCTTGTGATGTTGCGCCAACTTGCAGCAATGCTGCGTCAGCAACAATCGGTACTGAATCTGTTTGGTCTGCCGCTTCAATAGAGGATGGGGGTGTAGCCCTATTTTTTCGGTCGCTTCCGAAAAATTTGACTACAAAAACAATCAGGCCGATCACCACTATCCAGTTAAATACCCCATGCTCAGAGCGTGGGTTGGCCGCCATGAATTTTTGAACTCTTCGCATACATTCATCATCTCGGCCGCACTGACTGGCGGCATCATCGTTATATGGGTTGTTCGGGCTCTGGTCTGCAAAAGCATAAGCCTTAGCCGATACCAGAATAGATGCGATGATAGCGGTGCTTATAACGAACTTTTTTACATTCACGGTACGTGTCCTCATGCGTTTTTAATCAAATGTCCAAGGCCACTCTTACTCACCTCGGCGCCTTCAGAAACAAATCCGATCTGCATCGCTTCTTTGTTCGTCTCAAAGACCATCAGAACGCAAGTGAGAGGGATGTGAATTCGTGGCGCGACCAATCCGTGTTCAACCTCGGGAACCACGACGAAGAATCCGCCAAGCTGGCTCGCCTCTGTTGCGTACAGAACGGGAAGATTGTTCAGCGAACTGGATGCTGGCAACAGGTAGGATTTGATGATGGCACCTACGTGATTCACCCAGTCTGAAGCTAGAACTACGGCGCTAATTTTGGTCTTATTTTCTGAGTGCATTGATCGCTCTTTGTGCCGCCATTACCTCTTCGTTGAGTGATTTTATTTTTTCTTCAAGCATCTTTATTTCGGCGTTTTTCTTCGCTATTTCATCAATCGCGTAACGTAACTCATGCCTCGTCTTCTCAGCTTCCTCCGGGGTTCCTGTTTTCTGGAACAAGAGGCTCGCTTGGTATGTAAGTGCTGCTTCTACAGCACTATCTGGCATATATCCGCTAGGTGATTGGCCGATACTTCCTAAGAGCGCATCAAGAATTGGTGTTTTTGCCTTTGCCGGCCTAGCAATAGGTGTCGGCGCAGCTAACGCAGGAGCTGGTGCCGGAGCGGGTGATGGGGCGGAATATTCGCTGCTGTTTTCGTATCGCCGAGTGTATCCACTCCTGTGGCAATGGTATCCGCCTGTTGCTCTTTCATGATGACATCCGTATTGGTCAAGCCCTCCGCCGTGAGCCAGGGTTAGTTCACTATTTGACAAGGTGGCTAAAGTGAGGATTGAGGCAGCGGCGAATCGAATCAATTCAGTCGTCTTCCCATTTCCCGATCACCTTGCCAATGACAAAAAATTCGTCATAAATAGGTGGGTGACTGTCATTAAGCGGACGAAGCCATTTCCGGCCAGCATCTTCGGTGTAGCTCTTGAACGTCGTTTTCTGGCTTCCTACCAGCTTGGCGACAATGCGATCCCCGTTGGTTGGCATACGCTGATCTGGATCGACGAAGATAATGCAACCATCGGGATAGCTTTTCCCGAAGCGTGCCGTCATCGAGTCGCCTTCGACGCGCAGGGCAAAGACATTCTCGCCATTGTTCTTGAGGAACGGCAGCCAGCGCTCGGCGTATCCCGGTTCGTAGATGTCAACGACCTCTGACCATGTGCCGGCCTGAACCCATGAAATCAGGGGTATGCGGCCACGAATATCCGGGCCTGGAAATACGTTTTGCTTTTCAGTATCGCTTAGTGTTGCAGCGTGGTCATTCCGCGCAATGTCATCAAGATAGCCCATTGGGTATCCAAGCTTTCGCTCTATTTCCCGCGCACTTTCCTCCGCGATTCCTTGCCTGCTTTTTTGGTTAGCAGTAACCCATCGACTCATTTGCGGACGCTTCATGCCTAACGCATCAGCACACTGTCCCGCCACACCATTGAATCGTTCGTCAATGATGCGCCGTAGATTCTTAAGTCTGATTGTTTTCACGTCCATGGACTCCATTGAATCACAGCGATAACCATTTGGTAATTCCCTGCTTGGTTATTGCCAAGCGATAACCAAGCAGTTATCATCTTGGTCTATGAAAAATCTAAAGTCGTTCTACATGAGCTTATCTGTCATCGAGCGAGATGACTTCGCGCGTCGCTGTAATACAACGCGAGCGCATCTGACAAATATTTCCTACGGCCTTAAGAGTTGCGGAGAGAGTTTGGCTATCTGCATTGAGCGAGAGTCTGGTGGGGTAGTCCGCTGCGAAGACATGCGACCAGATGTTGATTGGGCATATCTGCGCGGAACGAAAAATGATGCCTGAAATGGATGACAAGAAAACAGAAGCCGTGTCGGTGAAGCTGCCCGACTCGCTCAAACGGTACTGCGACGGCATGGCAACGCTAAAAGGGGTGACGCCTAGCGGGTTCATTCGTGGCCTCATTTCCGAAGACATGGCGCGCACTGCGCATGACCTTAATCTACGTGCCGAAGCACTGGGGGCCAAGGTAATCCACGAAAACCTTGATTTCCATGTCGGTGGCGTAGGCCAATCGGACTAACGGAAAAGACAAAGCCCGCTTCACAGGACGGCAATCCTCGGCGGGCTTCAATCAAACAAGTGAGATTCTAATGCAAAACATCATTTCATCAAACAGCGGCAGCCTGACCATGAGCAGTCGCGAGATTGCGGAGCTTACGGGCAAGGAACATCGCAACGTAATGGCTGACATCCGCAAGATGTTGACCGAATTGCATGGCGAAAATGGTGTGCTGAATTTTCAGCAGTCCTACATCAATGGGCAGAACAAAGAACAGCCGTGCTTCAACTTGCCGAAGCGTGAATCGCTGATCCTTGTTTCAGGATACAGCGTCCAGATGCGAGCCACGATCATTGATCGCTGGCAAGAGCTTGAGGCCATGGCAGCAAAGCCGATTGACCCCATGCAGGTATTGAACGATCCGGCTTCAATGCGCAGCCTGCTCCTTGGTTACACCGAAAGGGTTATTGAGCTTGAGGCGAAGGTTGAAAAGATTCAACCAATGGCCGATGCGTTGATTCGCATTGCCCACACCGAAGGCGGTCGCTGCCTGACTGACGCCTCAAAGGTTCTGCAGATCAAGCCGCGCGAATTCATTTCGAAGCTGGCTCAAATGGGCTGGATCTACAAGCGCGCTGGCGTAACCAACTGGATTGGATACCAAGACAAGGTCAACGCAGGATACCTTGAACACAAGATTACGACCGTAGAGCGCGCAGACGGATCGGAGAAGAGCTACGCGCAGTGCTTGGTTACACCGAAGGGCGTGGCCAAGCTGTCTCTGTTGTTCGCTCACAAGACGGCCTGCGACGCCTCTACTGCGGAAGTCTGACGATGAAGCGTCCATCTTTTCAGTTTTACCCTGCTGATTGGCGCAAAGATCCCGCGCTATCTACCTGCTCTCTGGCTGCGCGCGGCCTATGGATTGAGTTGATGTGCGTTGCCCATGAGTCTGACGACTATGGCGTGCTGTGCATCAACGGCAAGCCAATGACGGATGCGCAGATAGCACGCACTGTCGGCGAAACACCTGCTGTTGTGACCAAGCTGATAAAGGAGCTTGATGAGGCGGGTGTGTTTTCTCGTCGTGCAGACGGCGCCATTTATTCGCGCCGCATGGTTGCCGATGAACACATCAGGAATGTTCGATCTGCTGCCGGAAGGTTGGGTGGCAATCCAAATTTGCTTGTCGAACAAACAGACAAAGATTTGTCGAACGGTTCGAATTTGCTTAAGCAAACGAACAAGCATCGAACAACCCCTTCATCTTCATCTTCATCTTCATTAGAAAACCTATCGGATGCTAACGCATCCTCGCCGAAAAAACGTTCGACAACGACTGCGGATCGATTCGCTGATTTCTGGACTGCTTGGCCAAGGTCTGATCGCAAGGACGCCAAGGGCAAGTGCGAACGGAAGTGGCGCGACCTGAAACTGGACCTGATTGCCGACCAGATCCTCGCTCATGTCGTGGTTTCGCGGGGTTCCCGCAAGTGGCTGGACGGTTTCGAACCGTCGCCGCTGCGCTACCTGTCCGAACGCAGATGGGAGGATGGCGAGGTCGTTCTGGCGGAATATTCGCCGGAAGAGATCGCCGTTTTCGAACAGTACAACGACGTTCTGTCGGTCGCCGGATGGCCTGACGCATCGTTCGACATCTATTCGACCGAACGTTCGGAGAACATCAAAAAGTTCCTCGTTTTCCGCGACAAGGAGGGGTGGGTTCGATCCTACTTCGAATGGATGCGGGACAGGCTCGAACCACGGCAAGGTTACGGGTTCGACTGGATCATCAGCAGGGATACGTTCATTCGCGCAGTCGAGGGTAATTTCTCTTCGATGAAGGAAGGTGTGGCATGAGCGCAATCGACATGCTCGATTTCATTCCGCACTCGGTAGATGCCGAGCAGAGCGTGATTGGTGCCGTGCTGATTCGCCCTTCGGCAATCGATGAGATTTCCACGCTAAAGCCTGAGCACTTCTACGTTTCGGCGCATCGCGAGATCTACCGCGTGATGGTCGATATGTCGGCGCACGGCAAGCAGATCGATGTGGTCACGCTGGCCGAAACCATCTCCGAGCGGGGGCTTGATGATGCCACTGGCGGCTTGGCGTACATCGGCGAGATTGCGCACAACACGCCCAGCGCATCGAACGTAAAGCGATACGCCGAGATTGTTCAGTCGAAGTCCGTCGAGCGCCAGTTGCTTGCTGCCGTTGATGAGATCCGCGCTGCCGTGATGTCGGTTGGTCAGACCAAGGAGAAGCTGGACAAGGCGCAGGCCATGGTGATGGCCATCTCCGAATCTCGCCAGCAGAAGCAGCCGCGCAAGGTGGCGGATGCTCTGAACGATTACGTCGATACGCTGACGCGCCGCTATGCCGGCGAAAACCGTGGTCTGGCCACCGGACTATCGACGCTGGACGAACGGCTTGGCGGTGGCATGCAGGATGGCAACCTGATCATCGTTGCCGGGCGTCCGGCCATGGGCAAATCTGCCTTCACCAACTGCATTGCCATCAACGCAGCGAAGGACGGACACCAGACGGCCATCATGTCCATGGAAATGTCCGAGACAGACCAGATCGACCGGATGGTAGCCACGCTGGGCCGTGTGTCCCTGCAGGATGTGCTGGAGGCCAACATGGGCGGCGAAACGGGTCAGCGAATTCAGGCTGGCGTTGGCCGGCTGCGAGAGTTGCCGATCTTCATCGACGAAGAGGGCGGACTGTCCATTCTCGAAGTCATGGCCAAGGCGCGTCAGGTCAAGCGCCGGCACGGTCTGAAGCTGTTGATCGTCGATGCACTGGGCTTGATGGATTACGACTCATCGCGGGCCGTGTCGGAGCTTGGCCACATCACCAAGACGTTCAAGGCATTCGCCAAGGAAATGAGCATCCCGATTGTTCTGCTGTGCCAGCTTTCCAGAAAGTGCGAAGAGCGCACAGACAAGCGCCCGGTGCTTTCTGATCTGCGCGACTCGGGAAACATTGAGCAAGACGCCGATGTAGTGGTGATGCTGTACCGCGACGAATACTACAACCCGAACAGCCAAGACAAAGGTATTGCCGAGATCCTGATTCGCAAGAATCGCCAAGGTAAAACGGGCGTTGTGCCGCTGGCCTTCATTGGCGACCAGACGCGCTTTGAAGTGTTGTCGCGCGAATGGACCCAATCAAGCCAAGACGAAAAACCGAAGAAGAGGGGTTTCTGATGAACGCGATTAACCCGCTGGCGCGCCTTGCTGCCGTGAATGCCAAGGCTGACGCCGAAGACCAAGACCGTAAGAACTTTCGTCGATTCATTGCTGACATGCGCGACTACGGCCAATGGTCGGATGAGGATGTGGCCGACTACATGGGAAAGATCAAAGTGCTGATGGGCAAGGATGACGAGGCCGCCTTGGATTTGTTCCCCGAGGGCTTGTACCAGACAGCCGACGAGGCGCGCGCAGGGGCGCGTGTTTTCTGGTCTTCGAGGATCTCGGCATGAGGCACATATCCGAATACCTAGACGAGTGCCTGAAAGAGGTCTTTGAGGAACGCGCCGCCATTCGCGAGTTTTGCGGCAATCAACCGCGCGAAGAGGCAGAGGCGGAGGCATTGAAGGAAGTGGAACGGGTGGCCACCAGCGAGGCGAATCAATGAGCAAGCGAATGACGCTGGAAGAGGCGGCAAACAACGTCTGCCGCTGTATCAATGACTCAGCACGACGCCGCGAACTGGAGTGGATTCGCATCACACAGGGCGACCAGTTCGCCAAGCTGGTTGAGCAGCTTGTGGACAAGCGGGGCGGAAAGAAGTGAGCAAGGCAGGCACGAAGCGCGAACGGATCTACATGCGCGTTGGAAAAGGGAATTTCTATCCGGCTGACGCCTGCGCTCAATCGAAACTCCGGGAGCGCGGATACCGCGTTGGCGATCTGGTGTTGGTTGATGTTTGCAAGCCGCGCAATCCAAAGTTCAATGGTCTGGTGCACAAACTTGGCATGCTGTGCGTGGAGAACATCCCCGCTTTTGCTGGCATGGATGCGCATCGCTGCATCAAGCGTTTGCAGCTTGAGGGGAAGGTTGCCTGCGAGGAAATCGGCTACATGATCCCGGGCTACGGGATGGCCATTCAGTTCATTCCACGCAGCCTTTCTTTCGAGTCGATGGACGAGATGGAATTCCACAATGCCGCCAAGGGAATCTGCCGGACGATCTCGGAGCGGTATTGGCCGGACATGAGCCCCGAGCGCATCGAAAGCATGGCTGAATTGATGGTGCTTGAGTAATGGCGCTGAGTACCACGCCGCGACCGAAGAAGTGCAAGGAATGTGGCACCAAGTTCCAGCCGCGCGGATCATTCGACCCGGTTTGCTCATCGATTGAATGCAAGGTTGCCTATGGCCTGAAGGTGGCGGCCAAGTCCAAGGCCAAGCGCGAGGCGGAAGCCAAGCGCAAGGCAGCCGAGCAGCGCAAGGCGGACAAGGAGAAGCTGGCCCGACTGAATCCCGGCTATCTCGAAGGCAAGGCACAGGACGCCATCAACGAATATGTGCGATACCGGGATTATTTCTACCCGTGCATTAGCTGCGGAAAACCAGCGCATAGCTTGGTCAAATGGGACGCCGGCCACCTGAAAACCAGAGGGGCTAACAGCTTCCTGCGTTACCACCTGTGGAACATTAACCGCCAGTGTGTCCAATGCAACCAGCACAAAAGCGGCAACGTGGCCGAGCATGAGCGCGGCATTGTGGCCCGCTACGGCGCCGAGCGCCTTGAATTCCTGAATACCGCGCCGCGTTCGCGCCGCTACAGCGACGAATACCTGATCCGATTGGCTCGAATTTTCCGCAAGAAAACCATCATTCTGAAGAAGCGAAAGGGATTGGATTGACAGCACGCCGCGAACTGGCCCGACAGGCAGCCGAAGCAAAGATCACCTCTTGGATGGAGAAGCACCCCGGGAAGTTCTGGCGAATCCCCGATGTAGCCAATGCGACAAATCTACCTGTCCCTGCTGTCAATAACGCCCTGCGCACCCTGAAGGAAATGGGCGTTGTTGTTCGCGACGAGCGCCGGAAGCGCCGTAACGGCAAGCGGATCCCTCTCTACCAGTTCATTGCCTACTCGATGCCGGGGGCTGAACACTTTACCGGCCCGGATTCTGCGCCGCCGTCATGGCTCTGCCCGGCGCCGCCAGACCTTACGCCTGATCAAATTCGCGGCATTCGTACCGTGCTTGGTTTCACTGGCAACGTGGAGGCCAAGAAGGCACTGCAAAAACGTTGATATTTTGCTTGACCGTTATTAACGTCTTGGCCATAATAACAGTCACAAACATTTCTTCTGGAGTGCAGCATGATCATCAACATCTCGAACAAGCCGAACATCTACGGTCAAGTTGGCCGCCGCATTGAGTACACGGGCGACATGGCAAACCCGGCCGGTATCGGCGCCATCGTGGCTATCAATGAGCCAACCAAGTATTCACCGCTGTCTGCTGACATCCTGCTCGAAGACGGCCGAATCCTACCGGCTGTTTATTGCAGCACCATCGTCCATATCTCTGAAGCCGAAGGCTGCCGTCATCGTGTGCTTGCGCTGGATGATGAATTCGCCACCGAGGAAGAGATTGCCGGCCTGCACGCCAAGCGCGCCCTGAAGATTGCCGCCGACAAGGCCAGACAAGAGGCAGCCAATCAGGCATTTGCCGCCGAGGTAGAGCGCCTGAAGGCGGAGTATCCTGATCTGGTTGCCGGCAATGATCGCAAGGCCGCCACCGCCAATATTCGCAAGCTGCTCAAGCGCTTCAAGGGCGTGAAGTTCTCCGTTACGTCAGACCACAGTTCCATCAATATCCGCTGGACCGATGGCCCGACCGAGAAGACCGTTGAGGATCTTGTTGGCCGGTTCCAAGAGGGCGATTTTGACGGTAGCGACGACTGCTACAAGTACAGCATCTCGCCGTGGAATAAGTGCTTTGGCGGTGTGCGCTACGTCTTTGCCAATCGCGAGCGTTCTGACGAACTGGTGCAGCGCGCCATTGATGCCCTTGTGGCTGATAAAAACTGCGAGGCGCCGACTGTCGAGGACTTCCGCGCCGGCCGCCTGTGGAGCAAGAATCCGCCGTTCTCCTGCAATGACTGGCAGACCGTCATCTTTCAACAAATGCGCAGCATGGAGGCTTGAGCCATGAAAATCGATCTTTCCCAAATCGCCAGTTACCGCGAAGAGTCGGAGCGCCACAAGGCGGCGCTTCAGCGCGCCAAGACCGGGCTTGAGTTTTGCCGCCTGCAGATGAAACAGACGAAGGAATCTCTGGCCCGCGCCAAGGTCAGCCCGCTCATCAAGGACATCATCAAGGTCATGCCCAAGGACTCGGTAGAGGTGATGCCGGCGCCGGGCGTGATCTACGTCACCGCCCATGTGTCGCAAGCCGAGTTTGTTGGTGCCGAGTCTTTCCTTGTAGAGCATTTCAGGCTGCACGATTCCCACGACTTCCCCTGTCACACGAATTACCAGTATCGCAGCCCACCCGGCGAGTTCGTCGTATTCCATGCTGTCGTCAGGAAGTTCTGATCATGGTTTCCCAAGAAGAGATCCGCGACCTGATCGCCAAGGCGAAAGCCAATGGCGCCATCGTCAATGTCGGCTTTGATCGAATGGCCAAGAAGCTGGAAGGCCGCGACATCGTTTCAAGTATCCAAGTGATCGGGCTCAAGGGCTTCGGCCCTTACCCGGTCGGACCCATCGCCTTTGCCGAGCGCATGCGAGAACTATTTGTTGATACAACAGGGAAATCAACTTGACATCATCCCCGGCCTGAAGGCCGAGGTTTCTCGGGAATTTCAATGAGTGGAGTCGTGGCGGCACCTTTTACGTTGAATTATTTCGGAGATAGTAATTGTGAATTACCAAAGAACCGCAATGAACGAAGAACT
>Ga0209098_1003736_pt1 | contig 12287 bp, 10 predicted proteins | sample AD_JPNHW1_MetaG_FD_184429 | JGI IMG/M metagenome (GOLD analysis project Ga0209098, IMG submission 184429) | Active sludge microbial communities of municipal wastewater-treating anaerobic digesters from Japan - AD_JPNHW1_MetaG (SPAdes) (version 2) | ecosystem: Engineered > Bioreactor > Anaerobic... | reverse complement strand
CAAGACTGCGAGCAGTGGCTGATCGATGAGATACCAGAGGTTTACAATAAGCTCGACGAGGTCCGCCAGTCGGTGCTGATCAATATGTGCATAAGCATCCCACAAAGCCGCAAGTGGATAGTATCGGACTTCGTCCGTGCGCTCCTTTGCGGGAATCCTGCTACCTTGGTATCAAGGGACTATTGGGCTTCAACAACACCCTGGCTTTTATCAAAGCCGGAGACCGGGAGCAGTGGATCTATCATAGCAGAATGAAGAGTGTAAACTCGTCTGTATCTTTTAGCTTGACATAAAAACCACACATAAGAAAATGGCGAGAGTAGAGGAATTGGTAGTTATACCGTTCCGATGATTGATATTAAACCGCTACGGCGGAATGGAATAGCTACAGGGTTAGCTATTTTTTTTGATAAACACTTGGTATGAAAAACAGGGGAAACAATGGAGTATTACAGAGTTCAAATGGAAGAACTGGCAAAGAAGATCTGTGCTGAGATGCATCTCGCGCTGTATGACATCGACGAGAAGCTCAGCAACAAAGGGCGAATCTATACGATCTATCTGACGAAGATCGGTGGAGTCACCCTGGATGAGTGCGCCAAGTTCAGCCGTACCCTCTCTGAACTTCTGGATGAGCTGGATATAATTCCGGACCGTTATTTCCTCGAGGTTTCATCTCCCGGGATCGAGAGACCACTTAAGCTGAAGAGTCACTACGTCAGCGCGATCAATGAAAAGATCGTGATCCAATGGAATCAGGATGAGGTCAAACGCTCCACAATGGGAACGCTTTTGGAAGTCAATCAGGACTACATTCTGGTGGATGACCGGGGTGAGAACCTGGAGATCCCTTTCAAATCAATAACCCGGGCAAAGACGATCTTCGTCGGTACCCTAGAGGAAAGAGGTTAAAATGAGCACCAATATTATTGATGCGGTCATTAAGCTGGCATCCATCAAACAGCTTGATAAGGATGTGATCCAAGAGATCATCGTGGAGTCGATCACCAGTACACTCAGCAAGAAACTGCTTCCCGAGAACGAACTGGAAGTGTGTTTTGATCCCGCACTGGGTTCGATCAAGGTCAATTTCCTCTGCAAAGTCGTGGAACTGAGCACCGAGCTGGGAGAGATATCCATCGAAGACGCCCGGGAGAATTACGACACACACGCTGTGCTGGATCAATATATCAGGCGTAGCCTCGTTCTCAGCGAGTTTGAGCCCAAGCTCGTCAAGGTCGTGCAGAAGAATATCTCGGATCGTATCCGCCATCTGGAAGACGAGAAGATCCAAAATGACTTCACCAAACAAAAGAACACTATCGTCACGGGGAGAGTCAAATCCGTCGATGAGCTGCGTGGTTACAGCGTGGATATCGGATTCTCGGATGCCCTGTTGCCCGTCGATGAGCAGATAGAAAATGAGTTTTACCGCGTTGGCGATATCATCAGAGCCTACGCGATCGGTATCCGTACCAGGGAATCCGGTTCTGTGGTCGTGCTTAGCCGGACGAATCCGGAATTCGTCAAGAAGCTCTTTGAAGCGGAGATCCCTGAGATATTTAACCAGCAGATCGCCATCCGCAAGATCGTACGCGAACCCGGTATCAGAACCAAGGTCGAGCTGGAATCGCTGGATGGAAAGACTGATCCGATCATGGCTTGCATCGGACCCAAGGGAACCCGTATTGATTCGATCCGTAAAGAACTTCACGGTGAGCAGATCGATATCGTGGTCTTTAGCGACGACCTCGAAGAGATGATCAAGAATGCCCTCGGAATCGAAGGCGTGATCGGTGTCATCATCGAGCGCAACCGAGCCGCGAGCGTCATCGTCGAAGAAGCGGACAAAGTCACCGCCATCGGTAAGCAAGGCAAGAACGTCAAGCTTGCCGCCAAGCTGACCGGGCTGAAGATCGATATTTATACTCAGGCAGAATTTGACGAGAAGAAAGCCAAGGAACGCCGGACGATCAGTCATATTACGGAACTGGACGGAGTCACAGCCAAGATCGCGGAGATCCTGCGCAACGCCGGCTACACCTCGGTTCAGGATATCTTCGCGGCATCCCTGGAAGAGCTTACCAATCTGGAAGGATTGGGGCAGAAAACCGCTGAACGGCTCAAGGAAGCCTCGAAGTTCTTCTAAAGAAATATGCCAAATCGGAATAGCCATGCAGATCACATACCTTTCAGAACTTGCGTCATTTGCAGACGCAAGGCTGAACAGAAGTCTCTCTGGAGCATTAGGTTGCTGCCTCAGGGACTGGTGATCGACCTCAAGCGTGAGCTCTCCGGCAGAAAATGCTACGTTTGCCCGGAAAGCGATTGCCTAAGCGGGCTGGAAAGATGGCAAAAGAAATATTCAAAGAAATATCAAGCGTCTGTCACGATCAGGGAGATTCACGATGGAAATCACTGATAAGATATTGAATCTTATGCAGTTTGCCCGGAAAGCCGGAAAGCTCGTCTGCGGGATCGAAGCAACGATCCGCGGGCTTGGGCGTGGGCATATCCATATACTGATCGCCGCTGCTGACACTTCTGAAAATACGATTAAGAAACTCAGCCATGCACTGGTTGAGCAAGATTCCAAGGTGAAATTGATCCGCTTTGGAAAAACTGAAGAATTGAGCCAGGCACTCGGAATACCCTACACCGCAATATATGGAGTGGCAGACAAGAATTTCGCCGCCAAGATCACCGAGTATTGGACGTCGAATGAATGATGGAGGAACCGTGCAAATACGTGTTCATGAATTAGCCAAAGAACTTAAGATCAGTACCTTGGCGTTGAAGAAACACCTCACCGATCTGGGAGTTATCACCAAAAGCCATATGAGCTTCATCGAAGGCGAAGTCGCCGATAAGATCAGAAGCAAATATAACGAACAGATCGATGCCGAAAAGAAAGCGGAAAAAGACCGGAAACGACTTGTGGAAATGAAGCAGGCTGCCAAGAGACATGAGGCGGAACCACAAGTTGTCGCCCCAGCCCCGCAAACAGAAGAGCAGATCGTAGAACCCACCCCTGAGCCCGTCATAGTCGAGGAGATCATCCCCGAAGCCGAGACGCCTCAGATCGAAGAACCGGCGCCCACTCTGGTGCCAGTCCAGGTTTCCGCTCCCACACCGGCTCCTACTATCGCTCCACGTCCCGAGACACGGACAAATGTGCCCTCCAGACCTTATGAACCAAGACCTTCGCAAGGATATCAACGTCCCGGTCAAAGCAGCGGCGGACGTCCTGATTATAATCGCCAGAAACTAGGAGACAGAAGACCTTCAGGTCCTCCCTCAACGGTCAAGAAAGCGATTCCGGATACTCCAGTGCCAACCGCCAAAGAGCTGGAGGAGAAACAATTCGGCAAAGCCAAGGTCAGCCATGAAGAGCTTGGGGACAAGAGCAAGCATAAAAAAGCGTTGATCAGCAGCACAAAAAAGACCAAGGTCAAGGTTCCGGTCGCATCCGAAGCCGATGAAGCCCAGATCACCCGCAACATTAAAAAGACACTGCAGAAATCCGGTAAACGGAAAAAGTATCATAGAGAAGCTCAGTCAGTGGCGGAATCGACCGGTAACGAGATCGTTATCCGCGAATACACCTCCGTCAGCGAACTTGCCAAGATCATGAACGTTTCTCCCTCGGAGATCATCTCAAAGTTCTTCGCCATGGGTCAGTTGGTCACGATCAATCAACGTCTGGATAAAGACTCGCTGGAAATGATCTGTGATGAATTCAAGGTCGAATTCAGATTTGAAGATGAATACGGCGCTGATATCCTCGATCGGGAACGTGAGAACTATGATGATGCCCCGGAGCTGGTCAGACCTCCTGTGGTGACCATCATGGGACACGTCGATCACGGTAAAACCTCTATTCTGGACTATATCCGCAACACGCACGTCGTCGCCGGAGAAAGCGGTGGGATCACTCAACACATCGGCGCCTATCAGATCGAGATAAACAAGCATAAGATAACTTTCCTGGATACCCCCGGTCATGAAGCTTTCACAGCGATGAGAGCGCGTGGAGCTAACGTCACGGATATCGCCGTGATCGTCGTGGCCGCCACAGAGGGTGTCAAACCACAGACTCGTGAAGCAATTGACCACGCCAAAGCGGCGGGAGTCTCCCTGATCTTAGCCATCAATAAAGTCGATCTGCCGGATGCCAACGTAGACCGGGTCATCGCTCAACTCCTGGAGCTCGGGGTTTATCTCGAGCAGTACGGTGGGGAAGTACCCTGGACCAAGACCTCGTCCGTGACCGGTGAAGGTATCCTGAATCTGATCGAACTGATCCTTCTGAACGCGGAAATGCTGGAGCTCACAGCTCAGACCGAAGTTCCCGCGCAGGCAGTCGTCATCGAATCCCAGAAAGATCCCCGCATGGGAGCAGTAGCCACGATCCTGGTTCAGGAAGGAACCTTGCGCAGAGGCGATATCGTTGTCTGTGGTGCCACTCATGGTCGTATCCGCAAGATGGAGAACGAACGCGGACAGGATATCAAAGAACTCCTGCCTTCCGACGTTGCCAGAATATATGGTCTTTCGGACACTCCCAAAGCAGGCGACGTGCTGAATCAGGTCGACACCGAAAAGATCGCCAGATCGATCAGCTCCGAACGTCAGCAGATCCGCCTCGAACGTGAGAAGTATCAGAATAAATCTTCACTGCAAAACATCTTTGCCAGGATCAAAGAAGAAAAGATAAATGAACTCAAAGTAATCCTCAAGACGGATACGGACGGCTCCTCGGAAGCCTTGGCAGACGCTTTCTCCAAGCTCGCAAACGATGAGGTCGCGGTTAACATCATCCACAAGAGCGTGGGTGGTATCACAGAAGCTGACGTAAGTCTCGCTTCCGCTTCCGACGCCATCATCATCGGTTTCCACGTCCGCGCTTCGCAACAAGCCCGCAAGATGGCTGAGGATGAAAATGTCGAGATCAAGATATATCAGGTCATCTATGACGCTTTGGATGATATCCATGACGCTCTGGAAGGGATGCTGGCACCTGAATTTGGTGAGACTGTCATCGGTAGCGCCACGATCAAACAGGTCTTCAAGATCAAGAAAATCGGTACCATCGCCGGCTGTCAGGTTGACAGAGGCGTGATCCAGCGTAACTGCAAAGTGCGTCTCTATCGCAATGACGTCCTGATCACCGAAGATGATCTCTCTTCGCTCAAGCACTATTCCGATGACGTCAAAGAAGTCAAGGCGGGAACGGATTGCGGTCTTTCTCTCGCCAAGTTCACGGACATCAAGGAAGGTGACGTTCTTGAGTGCTACGTCATCCAGGAGATAGCCAAGAAACTCTGATGAAATCATATCGTATTCCCCGACTCCAAGAAGAACTGAAGAAGATCTTCAACATAGCGCTTAGCCAGAAGCTGAACAACCCGAAGTTGCAATGGGTGACCATCACTGAGGTTGTACTCTCCAAAGATCTGCGCTATGCCAAGCTGTATTTCTCGCATTATAGCAATCCCCTCAGCCATAGAACTATCCTGGAGCTATTAGTCAAGAGCTCCGGTTTCCTAAAAAAACAAATTGCAGGAGCACAACTTATGAGAACTATTCCGGAATTGTCCTTCTTTTACGATGAGACAGAAGAGAAAGCCGCGAGAGTGGACACTCTGCTGGCATCACTGAAAGATAAATACGACGATGATAATGATGATTATGATCCGGATATCGATATCGATGATTATCTTGATGATGACGAGGATTACGTCGATCTCGAAGAAGATGAAGAAGATTACGAAGACTTCGACTTTGATGATGACGAAGATGAGGATGAATAATCCTTGCGTCCGATCCAACAACTATATAAATCGTCGGGTTCCGGCGATTTTTTAGCATAATGACGAAGCTTACAGAACTACGGGATCAGATCTGTAACCTGGCAGAAAGCGAGAATAGCCTCGCTATCCTCAGTCACAGTAACCCTGACGGCGATGGCTTCTGTGCTTCTTTAGCGCTTCAGAAACTGCTCCGCCACTGGGGTAAGGCATCTGTCATCGTGGTCGATAACCTCGAACTCTCAAGCTACGCGCATCTGATGAGTGACGCTGACCTCGAGATCTACTCCGCTGAAAGTTCTTACTCAGATCTGATCATCCTCGATTGTAACAGCCTCGACCGTTTAGGAGCCCGTGAAGCTCTCGTTACTAAAGCAAGCAGGATCGTGCTGATCGACCATCATCTGGTCGAGCACCGGCTGATCCCTTCTAACTTCAGCTTGATCGAACCTGCCTTTGTTTCTGTCGGCGCGATCATTTTTCGTGCTCTCTATGATGATATCAGCATAATACCTGACGCTATTCGGATCGATATCGTCAATAGCCTGTATACGACTATCCTCAACGATACTAACAATTTCACCAATGCCAACACCAATTCCGAGGTGTTCGAAACTTCAGGCATGATGTGCAAGCTTGGCATCAACCCTTCCAGGCTTTACAAAGACTATTTTCTCAATCAGTCACCGGAAGAGATGCGATATACGGGAGAAGTACTCTCCACGATCGAGCTTGCTCTAAACCGGAAGATCCTCATCATGCATTCGACTCTGGAAATGCTGAACCGCAACGGACTCAAACCTGATGACGTCATGAATATCACACGCTTCGTGCAAGGAGTGCGTGGACTCGAAGCGATCGTCTATCTGCGTGAGGAAAGCGATAAGCTGTTCAAGATCAGTCTGCGTTCTCCTCATTTGGATGTGAACAAGATCGCCACCACTTTTGGAGGAGGCGGACACCGCAGCGCTTCCGGAGCGCATGCTCGCGGAACTATGGAAGATATCAAACAGCACCTTCTGTCTCTCTTTGAAGAGGCATTACGGGAAATAGAGCAGAATGCCTGAACAAACGGGATTTCTCCTGGTAGACAAACCTGTCGGGATCACCTCATTCGACGTTATCTATCGCTTGCGAAAGGTCACCGGCATCCGCAGGATCGGGCACACAGGTACTCTCGATCCCTTTGCAACGGGGCTTTTAGTAGTATGTCTGGGTAAGTTCACCCGTCTCGCGCAATTCATCGAGGCAGAGAACAAGACCTACGAAGCTGAGATCACCCTCGGGACGCAAACAGATACCGCAGACCTTACAGGAGCCGTTATTCAATCTTTACCACTTCCTGATATCCTTCCTGATCTTGAAAAGCTGATCAGTGCAGTGCTTGCACTCGAATCCCTGCCTGTTCCTGCATATTCGGCGATCAAACTGGATGGACGCAGAGCCTATGACTATGCCAGAAAAGGCGAAAACCCGCAGATGCCAGCCCGAAGAGTACGTATCGAAGCCTTTGAGCTGCTTGAGTACTCTCCCGAAAAGATCAGCTATCGTTGCACAGTCTCCAAAGGCACCTATATCCGCAGCCTGAGCGAGTGGATCGCTTCAAGGCTCGGTACTTGCGGTCATACTAGCAAACTGCGCCGTACCGCGATCGGTAAGAGTAAGGTCGATTCAGCTTTCACGCTTGATCATCTGGAACAGAACTGGACTCCTGAGCTTCTGTCTCAAACGCCTAACCTGCTAGCCTCACTCCCACAACTGGTTCTTACCGCTGAGGATATTACTCTCCTGAATCATGGCAGAACCATCCCCTCCGCAGGCTTGGACTCTGAAACGATCCTGGTCCTCTCCCCCACCCAACAGATCATTGGTATTGCCAGTCGCAAGGAAAACGTGCTGACACCCAGGATAAATCTCTAGATATGCGTAAGATAATCACCATCGGCAACTTTGACGGGATCCATCTTGGACACCGCAAACTCCTGCAGATCATGCTTGATGAATCGCATTCCAGAGCTCTCCAATCTGTGGTGATCACATATCGCAATCATCCTGCCTACACGCTTTATCATCCATCGCATCCGCTTCTGATCATGCCCATCGAGACCAAGATCAAGCAGCTTCGGTGTATGGGTATCGACCAGATCGAAGTACTGGATTTCACCCCGGAATTCGCATCCAGAAGCGCGGTTGACTTCCTCAGGTATTATCTGATCCCCGTGTTCCACCCCAGTGTTATCGTCGTTGGCTTCGATTCCCATTTTGGCAAAGCCAGAGAGGGGGACTACCAGTTCCTGCGCCAATACGCGGATGAATACGGCTACGAACTCATCTACGTCGAACCTGTACTGCATGAAGGATCACCCGTCAGCAGCAGCATGATCCGGAATCTCCTGCACCGGGCAAAGATCACCGAAGCTAATTCTCTTCTGGCATCTCCATTCACCTTGAGAGGCAAGGTCGTCTCCGGCAAAGGCTGGGGTAGAGACCTCGGCTTCCCGACCGCGAATATCGAACCTGAAGACCCCCTGCAGCTAGTTCCTGGCAAAGGTATCTATCTGAGCAAGGTTCATCTTCCCGAAGGCACATTTTATGGATTGACAAATATCGGCACCAGTCCAACCTTGAAAATGGACGGAGTCGTCCAGATAGAAACGTATATAATTGATTTTAGCGGAGATATTTACGGCTTGACCATCGAAGTCGGATTGATCTCCTATTTACGGAATGAGTTGATTTTCCAAAGTAAGGAAGAATTGATCGAAGCAATGCGGAACGATCTCGCTCAGGCGAAAAGGATCATAGGAAACCTCTCATGAGAAAATACGTAATCACATTCATGATGCTGATAAGCCTCTCTCTCGTTTTCAGCCTGGATTTCGTTCCTGGCACGCACCTCGAGACGATCAATCCCTCCCGTGAATACAGCTTCGGCTACCATAACGGCACAGACGATTTTCACTGGTTCGGAAGCTCGCAATGGGCAGTTCGATACGATTTCAGAGCAGAATACCCCAGCATCGGCTATTCCAGGTTTTCTCTTACCGGAGCCTCAGTCTATTTTCCGGTGACCGGAGATAGCGTCACGGTCGAACTCTTCACCGAAGCCTATGGACAGCCGCAGCAGAGGATAGCCAGAGTCCGCACTCTCATCGATCAGAACAATATGACCTTCAGTTTTTCTTCGATCCAGACGGAGATCATCTGGCTGGTATTAACATACAATACAGCATATCAGGGTCCTTACGTCTCCGCTTCTCTGGGAGGAGGAACCCACAGCTACTATTTGAACAACAATGTCACGACTCCCTACTTTCAGAGTATGTCCGATGCCGGGTTCCACTGCGAATTCCTCATGAGCGTGACCGGAAACTTCCTGATCAATTCTGACGACCTCGAACTGGTCGATCTGGAGCTTCAGGGAGATCTGGTGCCTGATTCGACCGTCGCCCCTGTTTTTACTATTTATAACCACAGCAACATCACCATCGCCAACGCTCAGATCGAATTCACTGTGACAACACCTACCGGAACAGATTTTACGCATCAGGCTGTCATTCCTCTGGCAGAACCGATCTTACCGCTGAGCCAATACATTCTGGACACAAATCAGGAGCTATACCTTAGCCAGAAATTCAGGCTGTTCAATGAACCATCGCAGGTCAAGCTTCGCGCTGTGCTTACGAGTTCGGACGCCGTCACAGATACCCTTTTTAACAATAGCATCGTAAAATACTACAGCATCTTCCGGAATACCTTGCCCTGCCTTGTGGCGGAGAACTTCCAGCGCAACACCGAAACACTGCAGATAGCCGGTCTTCAGGGTTATTCCGGAACCCCTGAACTGCATCGGCTCCAGTATTTCCCTATTCTTTCAGACAGTCTTTCCAGCATAGGCGCGGTCACTCGCTATTCGTGGTATTCTCTCTTTTCGACGCCTGTGACCATCATCGACGGCAAGCACCGGATCAATGGTCTGACCTCGGATTATCAGACTAACTTCTCGGAGATCCTGACCCCTCTGCAAACGAAGAAGACCTTCATCAGCAATGGCACCTGCACTCTGACTCTACCAACCCAGGGTGAGAATCTCAGCATCAAGATCGAACTGACAAATGAATCCACGCATCTTTTTAACAGTAGCACGGAACCAAACCTGCCGGGATCTTCACGACTATTCGTCGCCTTTTTTAAGCGCACGTTCTTCGATGGCACTCCGCTATATGTGTTTAACCGTTGGATAGCCTACGGAGATACCATCAATGCCAATCTCTTTTACGGACAGACCAGCACGAAAGATTACAGCACTTCGCTCAGCAACATAGATCTCAACGATCTGGCACAGAATTACCGGCTCTACTATTGGATCCAGAAGGCTGATGCGGGAGAAATACTCTACGCGAACTACAAGGACTTTTCATCCCAGATGGCAGGAGATGATCCCATCGCCGTTCCAATGGTCATCCGAGCCTATCCCAATCCTCTTTCCGGTAAAGAGTTACATCTCGAACTTAGCAGATCTGATATTGCCCTGGCTAAACTCACGATCTATAACCTGCGCGGTCAGCTTATCTGGTCCAGCGGAACCATCCGGAAAGACCAGCTGGATACGATATCATCACTACCAGCAAAGCTCTTCCCCGGCAACGGCATCTACCTCGCTCGTCTTGATTATCGGGACAACCGAGGCAGTTCTGGCACTCAAACTATCAAAATAAGCTATATAAAGTGATATAATATGGAAAACCACACCAACGTCAATGACCTCAGCCAACTGGTGGGTCAGGAACTCATCGACTTCTATCTCGTCATGGAAAAAGAACTCCGTGACGGTAAAAACGACCAATACTTGCGCTTAAGACTCCGAGACCGGAGCGGCACCATCAGCGGAAACGTCTGGAAAGACGCTAAGAAAGAAGCGGAGAACTTCGATATCGGCGACGTGATCAAGATCAAAGCCGCTGTCGTCAGCTACAAGGGTCAGATCCAGCTGAACATCACCAAGACTCGCTTTGCCGATCACTCCGAATATGACATCAACGACTTTCTCACCACGAGTAAGCGTAATCCCGAAGAGATGGCGACCGAGCTGTTTAGCCTCATCGATGGTCTGAACGATCCTTTCCTGCAGAAACTCCTGCGCTCCATCTTCGATGACAAGGATTTCTTTGCCCGCTACCTGAATGCTCCGGCTGCCAAATCCTGGCACCATAACTACATGCACGGACTCCTCGAGCATACTCTCTCCGTCGCGCGGATCTGTGATTTCGCCTCTGGGATGTATCCCGTCAATCGCGACCTGCTGCTCAGCGGCGCAATGCTGCATGACGTTGCCAAAGTCCTCGAGTATGAAAGCTCCACAGCCATAGAATTCACGGATATGGGCAGACTCATCGGGCATCTCAGCCTTTCGGATCAACTCGTCTGTGAACACGCTAAGCGCATCATCGGCTTTCCTGATGAACTACTTTTGAACCTGCGTCACCTGATCCTCTCACATCATGGGGAATACGAAAAAGCTTCCGTGCGCCTTCCTCAAACCCTCGAAGCGATCGTTCTGCATCTCTGTGACAACCTGGACGCCCAAAGCACGGGAGTCACCCAGTTGATCGAAGCTGCACCGCCAAATGCCGTCTGGAGCGAATTCGACAAGCTGAATAATCGTTACTACCGCATCTATCGTCCCGTTCAATAATGTTCAAGGTCTCTGTCCTCGCCAGTGGCAGTAAGGGAAACTGCCTGATCGTCCGTAGCCGTGAACACGCCGTCATCCTCGACGCGGGCATCCCGCTCAAACGCATCTTCGGTGCTCTGGAACGGCTCTCTATCGACCGCTCCCTGATCCGTGGCATCCTCGTAAGTCATGAGCATTCCGATCACACCGGCAGCGTTGGCGCGCTTTCCCGCAATCTCAAGATACCGGTCTTTATCACCCGTGACACTCTGATGTGCGCCTCCAACAAGCTTGGCAATCTTTACGACCGCTTCTGGATCATGAAGAACGGTGAGTCATTCGAACTGGGAGACATTCTCATCCACCCATTTAGAAGCTCGCATGATGCGATCGATAGCAGCAATTTCACCTTTCAGCATCTCGACATCCCCGGCTTGAAGCTTGGCGTTGCCACCGATCTCGGGTTCCCGATCAAGACGACTCTTTTCCACCTTTCCGGTTGCAGCACCCTCGTTTTGGAGAGCAATCACGATCTGCCTATGCTTATGAACGGAAGATACGAGTGGTTTCTCAAGCAACGCATCAAAGACGACAAGGGACATCTCTCCAACGAACAGGCAGTGGGACTCGTCAGTCAGATCATCCATCCCGGACTGAGACAGCTGATCCTGGCACATCTCAGCGAAGAGAACAACCGTCCCGAAATAGCCTATGAGACGATGAATTCTTACCTGAAAACCATCCGGAGCGACGTTCGCCTCATGATCGCGTCTCAGGACTACGAAACAGAACTGCTGGATATC